>Ga0307991_1000192_pt1 | contig 45835 bp, 53 predicted proteins | sample EllFjometagen131_FD_203146 | JGI IMG/M metagenome (GOLD analysis project Ga0307991, IMG submission 203146) | Marine microbial communities from Ellis Fjord, Antarctic Ocean - #131 | ecosystem: Environmental > Aquatic > Marine > Unclassified | place: Southern Ocean | collected 2014-10-08 | reverse complement strand
TAGACTATAAATATCGTGGAGTACTGGCTAAAAATGAGCTTAGAAGTAACAGGAATTCAGAAATGAGTTCCTTTTTCTTTTGCAGAAAGAATTGTAGTATTCAACTGGTAAACAATTACAGTTTTAACGAATTTAAACTGTACAGTTGGAGTGATTGTTAATGAAAGGAAAAATGCTTGATTACTACGAAAAGTGGGGAAAAAATGGTGTTTTAGATAACCGGTTAAAAGCGATTGAAGACATGGTTTCTAAAAGTGCAACACAAAAAGAAATCGCTAAAATCCTAGGAATGACAGAAAAAACTCTGATCAAATTAAAGAATAAACACCCTAAATTGAACCAGGCATTTATATTTGGTAATGATGAATTAAAGTATACGTTAATTGATACTATGTTAAAGAAAGCAATTGGTTATGAATATGAGGAAATGCAAACAACCATAGAAGAAACAAAAATTGGTACAAAAAAGAGAATTGTTAAATATAAAAAGAAAGCTCAACCGGATTATAATGCAATCAGATATTTATTAGTTGTTAAATTTGGTAGAGAGTTTAATGAGAAAAAAGAAGAAATAGACGCAATGTTTGAGCGATTAAAAGCACGAGAGGAGAACTGGTCGAATGCAAGTAGTGATGAAGATAATAACAAGTCTTAAGGAATATGATAATAATCCAAGATGTAATGATGAAGCAGTCGAAGCAGTTGCTAATTCAATTAAAGAGTTTGGATTTAAGGTTCCCATTGTAGTAACAAGTAATAACGTCATTATTGCCGGACACACCCGTTTAAAAGCCTCTGTGTTGCTTGGGTTAAAAGAAGTGCCATGTATAATCGCAGATGACTTAAATGAGCAACAAATCAAAGCATTTCGCTTAGCTGATAATAAAACAGCTGAACTAGCAACCTGGGATTTTTCCAAATTAGAAGATGAGATATCTTTATTAGATATAGATATGCTGCAGTTTGGGTTTGATGAAATGGAAAGTTTACTTCCCGATAATGCTGAAGATGATGATTTCGATGGCGTTGATGAAATACCAGAAGTACCATTTACAGAACCAGGAGATATTTATGAGTTAGGAAAACATAGAGTAATGTGTGGTGACTCTACTAATCCTACGCAAGTAAATATACTTCTTAATGATAAAGTGGTTGATATGACTTTTACAGATCCACCATATAATGTAGATTATGAAGGAACAGCAGGCAAAATAAAGAATGACAAGATGGAAGATAATAACTTCTATCTTTTTTTATACAATGCATTTCAAAATATGTTTGATCATACAAAACCTGGTGGAGCAATCTATGTTTGTCATGCTGATACTGAAGGACTTAACTTTAGAAACGCATTCAAGAATGCTGGATACAAATTAGCTGAATGCTTAGTCTGGGTTAAGAATGCACTTGTACTTGGTAGACAAGATTATCATTGGAGACATGAACCAATTCTCTATGGATGGAAAGAAGGAGCGGCTCATTACTTTATTGATGATCGTACCCAAGATACCATATGGGAATATAACAAGCCAAAGAAGAATGAAGAACATCCGACTATGAAACCATTAGAGTTAGTAGGTAGAGCAATCAGTAATTCCTCAAGAAGACATGAAACCATCTTAGATTTATTTGGTGGTTCAGGTTCAACACTAATTGCAGCTGATCAACTTGATCGCAAATCTTGTTTAATGGAACTTGATGAAAAGTTTGTGGATGTGATTGTTAAGAGATATATTAGACATACTGAAAACAATGAAAATTGTTATTTGATAAGAAATGGGAAAAGGTCTCCAATTAGTAATTTTAATGAGTTTGAAATAAACTCACTATAGTGAAAAAAGTGCTTGCTATTTAGTCTCTTTAGAGTGATATATATAGTAACAAAAGAAAAGGAGACTATTTATGTTTAAAGAATTTAATGCACACCCAAAAGGAATTAAAACTGGAGACTGTACAGTTAGAGCAATTGCGACAGTAACTAACACTGATTATTTAGAATGTCGTCGAGAGTTGAATCGCAAAAGAAAAGAACTAGGACATTCAAGTTATAAGGATACTAAGTTCCTATATGATTACCTGAAAGGTTATCCAAGATTAATATTTAAAACAGTTAAGGGAGAACCAAGAATTAAAGGAACTGATTTTACAGAGTTACATCCTAAAGGAAAATACGTCCTTAAAATGGCTGGGCATATTGTTGCCTGCATTGATGGAGTTATACTTGATACTTGGGACTGTTCTTATCGCTCGGTATATACAGCATGGGAGATTACAAAATGAAAACAAATTTTATAAGAAAAGCAATGCCTGATGAACTTCTTCCTCAAGATGAGTTTGTGATTGAAAAAGAAGTAGTTATTGATTCGGATTTGTTCGAATGTTTCATTCAGGATCCACTTAACGATTATGATTTTATCAAAGAAAACATTGATCTAATGTATTGTGATAACGAAGGAACATTCCACTGCATATTTGTTACTTCAGATAAGCACAGTTTTGGAATCCTAGTTGAAAGCGAAGGATACCATTATGCAAGATACACAGCATATTTACCAAAAAACTAATAAGGGGCTGTAAAGAAATAGCCCAAAGATAAAAAATTGATAAAAACAAAAACCAGACTCATTCGAGACTGGTTTTTTGGTATAATTATAGTATGATAAATACACATAATTACATAGAGAATTATACAACAAAACAATTGGTATTACCACTGAATTTAGAAATTATTTTAGAAAAAGATTCAGAAGTATATACCTATCTTGAACTCATGAAAGGAATAAAGCTAGAAAAATACTTCGGTAGAGAAAGCAATATAGGGAGAATACCGAAAAACAGAGTCAAGATAATGAATGCCATATTATTTGGTTACATGATTGGATATAGAAGTACAAGAAGGCTTGAAGAAGCATGTAAGAACGATATCAGATTTATGTATTTGATAGAAGGAATGGCAGCGCCGTCCCATACCTTAATCAATAATGTCATGAATGAAATCAAGGAAAAACTTGATTCGTTATTAGTAGAGATAAATCAAGAAATAATGAAGCGAGAAGATATTGAAACAGATAAATTGTATATCGACGGAACAAAGATTGAAGCAGACGCGAATAAGTATACATTCAAATGGAAGAAATCGATACTAAAGTTCCGGGAGAAACTATATCTAAAAATAACAAAAGCAATCCCAGAACTAAATGAACTAATGAAACAGCATGAATACAAACAAATCAGAACAAAAGAAAAATATAAAGTTAGAGAACTAAAAAAGATAGTGAATCGATTAGTAGAGATAATCGATTCTTTAGGTATCAAATGTGTATATGGAAAAGGTCAACGAAAAGACCCCATACAGAGAATATATGATAATTTTCAAGGATACTATAATAATAAGTTACAGGAATACAAGAAAGACTTAGAAATCATAGGACCTAATCGAAATAGTTATGCAAAAACAGATCATGACGCAACCTTTATGCATATGAAAGAAGATCATATGAGGAACGCGCAACTAAAGCCAGGGTATAATGTACAAATCGGTGTTAGCAATGAATATATAATGGTCATTGAAGCTTTTCAAAATGGAGCGGACCAAAAAACATTCAAACCTGTACTAGAGAAATACAACCTTATGTATAATAATTATCCTAAATATCCAGTCGCAGACGCAGGATATGGAAGTTACGATAATTATAGTTATTGTCTTGATCATGAAATGGGACTATATCAAAAATATGGATTATGGGCAAAAGAAAGAGAACCACAGTTTAAAAATCAAATATATAAAAAAGAAAACTTCAAACAAGATAGAAATGGCAATTATAGATGTCCTAACAATAAGATATTCGAAAAAGTGCGAGAATATCAAAGTAAGAAGATTACATATAATCACACAATCAATGAGTATGAATGTTTTTACTGTATGAAATGTCGACAAAAAAAGAACTGTACAAAAGCAAAAGAAAATAGAAAAATTACTGAAATCGTTGGATATCAGAAGATGAAAAATATAGTGATTGAGAACCTTGACTCTGAACTTGGTATAGAGCTTAGAGTACAGCGTTCTATTCAAGTTGAGGGAGCATTTGGAATTATTAAAGAAGACATGAAATTTCGTCGTTTTACTAGAACTACGTTTTCTGGCATTAAACTAGAGCTAAATTTAATCGCAATTGGATATAATTTAAAGAAATTTCACAATAAACAGTTTCGAACGGTTAACTAACAACTAAATAAGCTATAGAAAAATTACTTCTTTAGAGAAGTGTATTTGTTTATACTTAAAAAGGCACCAATGTGTGCCTTTTTTGTTTTTTTTAAAAGAAAGAACCTGTAGTTTTTAAAAATCTTCTCAGATTCTTAATTCTTTACAGGCCCTTACTTTATTATAAAAAATCATAAATTGTCATTCATGTAATTTTCAAAAAATTCCTTAAAACTTAAGAGGTCCTCGCTAATCGGAGAGGAAACTGAATCTTTTATACTTCTATCTTTTTTAAAGTTTAAACCAATGTTGAGTAAAGAGATTCTTTGTTGAATATCGAAATCATCATTATTCCTGTAAAACATATACCTGTCATTACATGAAAATGTAATTGCTTTTCTGTGTATTTCAGAGAAAGTGAAAGAGATTCCTGTAGCAGGGATATTGTTATTATATTGTAATATTACATCTATAACTTCATTAAATACAAATAAATGAATAGGATTTTTCGCATAAACTATTTTTTTACTACTGACTAATTGCAATAGATTCATTTTATAAATATCTTCCTTGTCTTTTAATTCAAGGAAATCAAGATTTTTGGATTTTGGATATATTTTTTCGTCAATACACAGTAATGAAATGCGAGGAGATAGTGGTGTTAGGACTATTAAACCGGACATGACAGGGGCATTGTGATTAGGTTGAAAAGGATTGATTAGAACAATCGGATTATCACTGGAAATAAAGTCAATATTTGTTTTATTAATACAAATGAGCATTTTAAGATCTAATGTAATACTTTCTATATCTTTCGCTATTTTTAAACATAATCCTGCTTCTTGTCTAGTGTCAATGTTGTTTGCAAACTGATTAGTCATGTACCGCAGTTCTTCTTTAGTAAGTTCTTCTTCTAGAAATTGAGAAGTAATTGCAGTCATTTTAGAAAACATTTCTGTTTTCATTCTTGTTGTATTATCTCTACTGTCAGTAGTCCGTAACCTTTGAAATGATATAAATGAATTCATTAGTATTTTTTGCTCTTTAGATAAAATTTCGTATGGGTTAGCGAGGATTTCATTTATAAGAGGAGCCCACTTTGTTTCTAATTTTTGGAGTTTCATTTCCCATTCTTCATCCTCACCATACATATAATCTTCATAACACTGAGACGTGTATGGGATGTCTTTTATGAGTTCTCTACTTTTTATATTAATAATAGAAAATTTTTTCTTGCTATTAGCAAATGATTTCAAATAAAACTGTGGGACGTAATGTTGATGTTTTCTTTTGCTCATTTACATGATTCTCCTTTTTTAGCTTATAAATAATTATATCATGTAACGAATCAATTAAACAAACAATGTGGGAGGTATTAATGAAAATAATTACAAGTGAATCAGTATTTAATGGACATCCTGATAAGGTATGTGACCAAATCAGTGATGCAATACTAGATGCAATTTTAGAACAAGATAAAAATGCAAGAGTAGCAGTTGAGTGCGCTATCAAAGATGACTTAGTATTTGTTTTTGGAGAAGTCACAACAACTGCTATTGTTAATTATAAACAAATAGCTAGACAGGTATTAAAAGATATAGGTTATTTAGATACTTTTAATGTGGTTACAAAGATAAGTGAACAATCATCTGATATTGCGCTTGGAGTTGATTCTAATGAATTAAAAGAACAAGGCGCAGGAGATCAAGGGATTATGTTTGGTTACGCTTGTAATGAAACACAAGAGTTTATGCCATTACCTATTATGCTCGCAAACCAAATATCTAAAGAAATGGATAAAATCAGAAAAGAAAAGTACTCACATATTTTTGGCCCAGATGGAAAATGCCAAGTATCTGTAGGGTATGAGAATGGTAGACCAAAGAAGATTGAAACTATTGTTGTATCCGCTCAGACGAAACCAGGAATAGATGATTTAATTATAGAAAGTATAATATTAAATGAAGTTCTAACAAAAGTGTTTGATATATATACTATCTTTGATGCTAAGGTATTAATCAATCCAACCGGCGAATTTATAATAGGTGGACCGTATGCTGATTCAGGATTAACTGGTAGAAAGATAATTGTTGATACGTATGGTGGCTATGCAAAACACGGTGGTGGTGCTTTCTCAGGAAAGGACGTAAGCAAAGTTGATCGTAGTGCGGCTTATTATGCAAGATACGTTGCAAAAGCCATTGTGGGGGCAGGTCTTGCCACACATTGCGAGGTTCACTTGAGCTATGCAATTGGTGTTGCAAAGCCAGTGAGCGTCTTAGTAAATACATTTGATACAGGCGTTACAAGTGATGAAGAGATACAAGCTCTTGTTAATTATATGTTTGATTTCAAACCTGAAAGCATAAGAAAAGAACTTGATTTAGATACAGTCAAGTTCCAGGAGTTAGCAAAGTATGGACACTTTGGTAGAGAAGATTTAAATGTTCGATGGGAACATGTAGACGATAAGATTAAGCAATTGAGAGAGCTTTATGGCAAAACCTAAAGAACTACATAGGTTCTATAAATCTATTCAATGGAAAGTAGCAAGAACTATCAAGATTCAGGAAGCTAATGGAAGGTGTGAACGATGTGGTGCTTTAGGAGAAGAAGTTCATCATAAGATACGACTAACAATTCTGAATATAATGGATGTAACCATAAGTTTGAATCAAAAGAATTTAGAGTTTCTATGTAAGAAATGTCACAATGTAGAACATAAGCGTTTCTCGAAGCAACAACAATTTGATGAAGATGGTAATTTGATTTCACGATAAACCTCGTTTTTATAATTCATTTTTGATATAATGGTTATAAAAAGGGGGTTGTACATATGATAAAATCTAACGTTATTAGTGTGGAGAAAAAAGACAATAAAATTGAACTACATAAAAATTCCTTTATAGATAAAATGGTACTTCTTTTTAATATAGGTGGCGTAGTTATACCACCATTAGCTCTTGTGGGTGTTGGATTGAGTTTGATTAATAAAAAATACGCAGAAGAAAATCTAAATATTCTAATAGAGCATATACAAAATCAAGAAATTAAGATTTCCGAATTTCAGAAATTGAACAAAGATAATATAAGAAACTTTTCCTTCAATGTACAAAAAATTATTGAGGAAGTTACACAAGGACGAGCTAAAGAGAAAATCAATATTTACGGAAATGCTTTATTATATGGTATTGACAATGGTAGCATATTTGCAGATGACGATAACTTTAGTGAGAAAATAGATCTAATTGCTAATTTAAATATAAATGATTTAAGAATTTTAATTAAAATGGACAAAGAAAAGCAGGTTTTTGGAGACGATACGATTGTTCACACTGAGTTTAGAGCTGATTTAGTTCAAACCACTCATTTCATGAATGGTAAAAAAGAAAATTATCTTGGCTTTGATGATTTTGATATACATAGAATGTATAAACTTGTATCTCTAGGTTTAGTAAAAGAAGAATATAAGTCAGAAATTGACTCATTTCGTTCAACAGGTAGTAAAACTATTATAAAAACAGAAATCGAATTTAAATTAACAGAATATTTTGACTCATTAAAAAAATATATAGAAAATAGTAAGGAAAAGTTTGAAAATGCCCCCCCTACCTAAGAAAAACAATATATTTAAGGGTACCGTATAGGTGGGCAACCAAAATACGCAAAGTAGAATTTTTGAATATCAGAAAAGAGGTTCTAATTATGATTAACCAGTATGTTAACAATATATTCTCTAAAAATAGAGAATCATTAATCGATACATACAAGCTTAATACCAAGAAGGACATAGAACATTTTAAACGTAAAATAATGAGTTTAGACATGAATTTTTCCGTTTTTTTTGAACAACATTATGAAATAATGGATCTTTGTAACAAAAAGAATTATGATACCATTGCAATGACAGTTGCATATAAGTTGATTGATAATTTTGGTTGGATGTATAATGAAAAAAAGAAAATAGGCAGTGCATATACATTTAAGCATTTTGTTTCTTCTTTTCTTATTAGAAATCTAAGTGATGATGTTACAGTTGATGAATTATGGTCATCACGTTGTGGCATGTATCATCAAAATACTTATGAGTCAAATCATACAGCCAAAGATGATAGTGATATAAGATTTGTTGTTTTTTACTCTAATATAAAAATTTCTAAAAAAGATTTATTAAAAATAGTAAATACTATAGATTATAAAGCTGAAGATTACTGCTTTTTACGTATGGATGAACTTTTTAAAACAATTAAAATATCTATTAATGAGTTTTTTGAATATGTTATTGTTAGTGGAAGATTATATGAAATAATTAACAAAATGGCTATGATGCCTTTATGGTATGCTTATATTGATGTCTAGAAATGAAATATGATAAATAGGGAGTATAAGCGACTAAAATCGCTTTTTTCTTTGGTTGATGAATCAAAGAAAGAATTAGTAGACAATTTAATATATCAAGCTGCATTTATGAAAGTAGAACTGGATAAACTACAAGTACAAATAACAAAATATGGTGCAGTTCAAATATCAAGCAAAGGTGCTCAAAGACAAACCGAAGCAGCTAAGTATTATACAAAACTTGTAAATTCATATGGTACTGTAATAAAAACATTAAACACAATACTAGGAACACAAGTTGATGATGGAGATGATGCATTTGATGAATTTCTTAAAAGAGCAAGTTGATGAACTATTTAATTGAATACTGTAAAGAAATTGAATCAGGGAATATACTTGTAGGGGATGAATTAAAAATAGAATTAGATATACTAATTCAAGACTTAGATAATCCTAGATATATGTTTGATGAAAAGCCAGGCAATCTTCGAATAGATTTTATAGAAACCTTTTGCAAACACACTAAGTCGCCATTTAATGGTATGCCATTCATTCTTGAACTTTGGGAAAAAGTAATAATTCAATTGGCTTACGGCTTTAAAATGGCTGATACTGGATTAAGAAGATTTAATGAAGTCATTTTATTAGTAGCTAGAAAGAATGGTAAAACTACATTTGTTGCTGGAATAGATATAGCTGAATTCTTTTTATCTAGAGGTGGTGTTGATATCATATGTGCATCTAACACTACAGAACAGGCCAATATATTATTTGAAGAGATAAATAATATGAGAGAGCAGTCTCCAGCTTTATCTAAAGAGAAAAGAAGTAAGAAGAATATATTCTTTATCTATTCTCCTAAGACAAAAAACAAGATTAAGAAACTCTCTGCTCAATCAAGAAATAAAGACGGATACAATATAGAGGTTGGTTGTATTGATGAAGTACATGAAATGACTGATTCAAAAGTATATGATGCTATTAAACAAAGCCAATCAACAAAGAAAGAACCTCTAATATTTATAATAACCACCGAAGGAACAACTGTTGGTGGTTTTTTAGATAACAAATTAGATTATTGTAGAAAAATGTTAAAAGGTGAGATCAAGGACGAGAGAGTTCTACCCTGGTTTTATACACAAGATTCAACAAATGAAATATATGAAAATCCTAAGTCATGGCAGAAATCAAATCCAAGCCTTGGAGCTATTAAACTAAATAGTTATTTAGAAGACCTAATGAATAAATCAAAACATGACTTATCAACAAGAGTTACTATGTTATGTAAAGACTTTAATATAAAGCAAGTTGAGCAAGGTTCTTGGTTAGCGTTTGACGAGTTAAGTAATGGAGACAAATATAACTTGGATGATTTAAGAGATAGTTATGCAATTGGTGGTGTTGATTTGTCATCAACTACAGACTTAACGGCGGCTATACTTGTTATACAGAAAAAGGATAGTTCAAAGAAGTATATAATCCCTCACTTCTTTATGCCTAGTGAAGTAATAGAAAAAAGAATTGCTGAAGATAGTGTTCCTTATGATATATGGATTAAGAAAGGGTTTATTACATTAACCGAAGGAAATCAGAATGATTTTTCATTAGTTACTCAATGGTTTATGAAGATGATTCATACTTATCAGATTAGACCACTATGGGTTGGTTATGATCCATGGAACTCACAGTATTGGGTTAAGGAAATGGAAGATATGGGTTTCAATATGGAGAAGACTAGACAAGGTGTTTATACTTTATCTGAACCAATGAAACAATTAGAAGCAGATTTAAAAAATGGCTTAGTCAATTATAATAACAATCCTATTTTGAAATGGTGTTTATCAAACACTCAAGCTAAGGTCGATTTGAACGGTAATATACAACCATCAAAGCTAAACTCAAAATATAAAAGAATAGATGGTACAGTAGCAATGATTATTGCGTATGTTGTTCTAAATAGATTTAAAATAGATTATGAAAATATGTTATAAGGTTTAAAATTTTATAGGCTAATGTTATAATTTTTGTAACGAGGTAATGTATGAAAATAACAAATAGTAAAAGATTAGTAAAAAATGGCTGGTATAAAACAAAATTGACGATATTCGATAACGGAGATAAAGATAAAGATATTACAATAAGCAGTGGAGATATTCGTTTCTTTAGATATAGACCAATTAATGACTATACAATTTCAGCACTAATGAGGCATGAGTTTTGGGCTAGTCAACCAGTAACTTTCAATGATCCATATGATTGGTATGTTACTTTTAATCCTAAAAAAGTATTTTTAGCTAGTCAAAAAGCAGGTAATATTGAACAGTCTGATTTGCTTAAGGATAATAAGTTTTTATCAGAAGTAACAAAATTAACGACTGATATTGTAAAAAAGTCTGTATATATAACTTCCTTGAGTGAAACTGTTGAGAACACTACAATGTGGGCACATTATGCAAATAACGGTTCTGGTTTTGCTGTTGAGTACTCATATGACCAATTAGAAGATATTAGAAATCTGTATATTAGTGATTTGCTTAATCATTACAAAATAACTCATGAAATCACTGATGATGAAATTTCAAAAGAGCAATTAGATAAATGGTACAAGCTGAATTCTATTTTATTGCCTGTTGAATACTCTTTAAAGGGACAAGATTTTACAAAAGAAATGCTAGAAGAAATAGAAAACCCATCAAAAGTATACATAAATAGTAAAGAAGATTTTTTGGAGCATTTAATTGATATAAATAATGATGTAAATTATAAGAAGAATAGAAGCATGAGAAATTATTTGGCTATTTCAAAAAATAGTAATTGGAAGTATGAGAGAGAGTGGAGGATGGTCGTTTCTTGTATTGAGGTTCTCAAAGAACATACTATTCTTGCATATTCTAAGCCGAAAGGTATATATATAGGAGAATTTATTAAAGATAGTGATAAGTTGTTGATATGTTTAATTGCTAAAGAAATGGATATAACTTTATATAAAATGTATACAAAATATACAAAAACAGCTAGAAAGCTGAAATATAAAAAAATGACTAATGATGAGATCAATGACGTAATTGAGTTAAAGAATGAGTTTCATCTTAGATTACGAGAATTACTTTAAATAGGAGAAAGTATGCCGATATTTAAAAGAAAAAAGAAAACTGGTTCATTTGATGCTCTACAACTTATAAGCAATCTTAATACGTTTTATACACCATTTGGAACGAACATATCCAAAAGTGATGTTGTTAAGATATGCATTGATAGGGTCGCATCGCAGTGTGCTAAGTTAAAACCAAGATACATAAAAACTGAAAATGATAAGACAGTAACCGAGAAAAAAGGTCGACTGTCTTTTCTTTTGAAATATAAACCAAATGAAGTAATGACCCCTTATGATTTCTTGTATAAAACAATTACGTTATTATTGCTGAATGATAATGCTTTTATCTATCCAAAGTTTGATAAGCAGACAGGGGAACTTAAAGGTATTTATCCACTAAGACCTGTAACTGTAGAAATGATAGTCGATGAAGGAGATATGTATTTCATTAGATTTCTATTTGATAATGGAGAAGCATATACCTTGCCATATGACAATATTATTCATTTGAGAAAGAACTATAGTCAAAACGATATATTCGGCGGTACAGGTTCAACTGGTGATCATGAAGCGTTATTGAAAACAATAACAATTAATGATAACTTGCTCCAAGGAATAGATAACGCGGTTAAGTCCTCTATGCAGATTAAAGGTATTATCAAAATGAATGGTATGTTATCAGAAGCCGATAAGAAGAAACAACGTGAGTTATTCGATGCTGCTCTATCTGAATCAATGACAGTAAAAGGGAGTTCAATAATACCAATTGATCTTAAGTCAGAATACATACCATTAGATGTGGATCCTAAACTGATTGATAAGGATACATTAGAGTTTTTGCAATCAAAGATACTTGACTACTTCGGTGTATCAGTCCCAATATTTACAAGCAAATATTCAGAAGATGAATATAACTCATTCTACGAGTCAACCATTGAGCCTCTTGCTATTCAATTAAGCGAGGCTTTTTCTTTAGGCTTATTAACAGATAAACAACTAGAACGAGGAGAACAAATAATCTTTTATAGTGAGAGATTACAGTATGCTTCATGGAATACAAAAGTAACGGCTATTGAAAAGCTCATGAGTCTAGGAATTATGTCTTTAAATGAATCAAGAGCACTGTTAGGATTAGAGCCTATTGAAGGTGGAAATAAACGACTTCAATCATTAAACTTTGTTGATGCAGACAAAGCAAATCTATATCAAGTAGGAAAACAGGAGGAATCAGATAATGAAGATAACAGTTAATGGAAAAATATCAGAAGAAGCGTTAAAGGTTGTTTTAGAAACACAGAAAAAGAAAGTCGGTATTATTGATGACTATTGTAAGAAAGAAAAATTAGGGACCCTTATTTATAAAGACTCAGAGCTTGAATATGAGTATCAAAAAGAAGTAAAACAACCTAAACCCAAGAAAGTAGAGGTAAGAAGTAATGCTAAGGGAAACTAGACTAGCAGATGTAACTTTAGAAGAATCAGATGGAAAGATGATTCTTGAAGGATACGCTATTGTATTTAATAATGAAACTCTTATTGGTGATGAGGAATATGGATTTATTGAAGAGGTAGATTCAAGAGCATTATCAGAAACTAAAATGAAGGATGTTCCTATGAAATATAATCATATGGACTCCTTTTTAATTATAGCTAGAACCAAGAATAAATCACTGACCTTAACAGTCGATAATATAGGACTTAAATTACGTGCAGAACTATTAGATACGAATACTAATCAAGATATCTATAAAATGGTAAGAAGTGGACTGTTAGATAAGATGAGCTTTGCTTTTACAGTAGATGAACAAGTATGGAACCGTGAAGGCAAGGTTCCAAAAAGAACTATCACAAAGATAGAACGATTGTATGATGTGTCGGTTGTGGATACTCCGGCATATGATGCAACTAGTATATACGCTCGTTCTTTAGAGTCCATGGAGTTGGAACTAAAGGCTATGGATTTAGCAGAGCAAGACGAACAATCAAAAATAATAAAAAAACGCATCAAAATTAAATCACAAATCTAAAGAGGAGAAAAGATGAACTTAGAACTTAGAAGAAAAGAAATCGAATCAAGACTAACAGAAATTAGAAGTATTGTTGATAATGAAACTGATCTAGAAAAACTAGAAACAATGGAATCTGAAACAACAACTCTTCAAGAAGAAAGAATTATGATTGATAAGAAAATGTCAATTGCTTCAAAAACAGAAATCAAACCAATCATTATTGATAATCGCACTCAAATTGACAAAGAAAAATTAGAGTTAAGAGGACAACAATTAAGAGAAAAACGTGTTATTCAAGTATCAAGTGAAGAAATCTTGTTACCTGAACATACCGCATCTAAGGTAGCACCGGTTCCATTTGCTCAAGTATCAAGCTTGGTTAATCTTGTAAATGTAATCAATCTTAATGGTGGTGAAACCTACAAGAAATCATTTGTGAAATCAAACGGTATTGCGGGAACTACACTTGAAGGAGAACTTTACACTGAAGCTGAACCTGCATTTGGATACCTGACAATTTCAAAAGTTAAGTTAACTGTATATACAGAAATAACTGAAGAGCTTGAGAAACTTCCATCTATTCCATATCAAGCGGAAGTATTACGTAACATTCATATGTCTTTAAAGAAAAAAATATCACAACAAATCTTATTAGGTGCTGGAAGTACAAACACATTCACAGGAATTTTTAGTGAGAATGCGGTTGCTCTTGCTGATAAAGCTCCAATTGAGATTGAAGCAATCACCGATACAACTTTGGATGATATCATATTTTCATATGGTGGAGATGAAGAAGTTGAAGGTGGAGCAGTTTTAATCTTAAATAAAGCAGATTTACGTGCTTTTGCTGGTTTAAGAACATCAGATGGAAGGAAAGTACATTCAATCGATACTATCAATAGAACAATAGATGGTATCCCTTATGTAATCAATGGTAATTGTAGTGCATTAAGTAATGTAGCAACTGCAGCAAATTCATACTGTATTGCATATGGGTCATTAAAGAATTATGAAGTACCAGTTTTTTCACCAGTTGAGATAAGCAAATCAACAGACTACAAATTTAAAGACGGTATCATCAGCTTTAAAGCATCTTTATTCACGGGTGGTAACGTAGTTGGATATAACGGATTTTTAAGAATCAAAAAGAAAGCTGTAGTATAGTAGCTAACGCTGATTAACAAAAATAAGAAAGGATCGATTTCATGGCTATTTTAGATATTGTAAAAAAAGCACTACTCATCCCCCTATCAGAATCATTTGCTGATGACGAGTTGAACACTCACATTAGTAGTTGTAAGTCTTATCTTGAAAGTTGTGGGATTGATCCTTCTTATATAAATGATGAATCAAATCCAATGGTTAGTACAATAATTATTATCTTCGTGAAGACATTTTTTGGCTTTAAGAATGATGGGAGTGCAAAAGAACTACCAAAGACATTTGATATGTTGGTAGGACAGATTGCACTGACACAAGGAGTTTCAGAAAATGTATCCTAATTCACCAAACATAAGATTACAACTGCTAACCATGGATATGGTTCAGAATTCTATTGGTAGTTCAGTGTATCAATTACAAAGTTCAAAAGAAGTGATTGGAATCAACTTTAGTCTTACATCAAGAGAGTATTATGAGAGCAAACGTTCTGATACAAAGATTGACGTAGCAGTAAAAGTTCAAAGTTTCTTATATGACAATAGCAAGTACGTTGAAATTGCAGATGAAATTTATAAGGTTGAACGCACATTTCAAATTGGACAATTCATAGAGTTATATTTGAGTAAAACAAAAATTAGAAAGAGTGATATTGTTGGTTACACTTGATGACTTGGGAGTAGCTATTGAAAACATGATAGATGAATATGCTGAAGAGATAGTTATGAAACTTGAAAAAAGATTAGATCAAACTGCACAGGAAATTGTGACATATATAAGCGCTCATGCTCCAAGAAGTGGTGGGACTAAATCGTTCGCAGATTCATTTGTTGCTACACCACAAGGTAATGGCATAAACAAAACAGTGGCAATATACTCAAACACAAAGGGAAAACTAACACATTTGCTTGAATTCGGTTTCACTCATCGAAGCGGTAAATACGTTGGACCCAGACCATTTATGAGACCTGCATATGACTTATTAACACCGAAGATGTTAGAAGACATCAAATCGATTATTGAAAAGGGTGATGCCTAATGCAAGAAAAATTAGAGGATCTATATCAGGTATTGGAATCAGTTTTGCCTGGACAAGTGTTCTATGGAACCAAGAGTAGTATTAATCAAAGTGCTGATTACATTATTTATCAAGAAATCAGTAATAGAGGAAAGACATACGCTGACGATAAGGTTCAAGCAAGAGAAGCAACTATTCAAATTAATGTGGTAACAGAAAAGAAAAATCTCAAATTAGAAGAAAGATTCGAGTTGTATTTAGGTTTAAGTAACTATGAATTTCAGATGCTATCTGAGTTTGTAAATGAAGATGGCTCTACTAATAGAGTCTATGAAATAAAATTGGAGGTATTTTAAATGAGTAATAAAGTAACATTTGGGTTAACAAACGTACACTATGCAGTTGCTACTCAAGCAGAAGATGGAAGTTGGACCTTTGAAATTCCTAAAAGGCTAGAAGGTGCGCAAGAAATTACAACTGAAGCAATTGGTGGTAGCACACAAGTATATGCTGATGATAAAGTAATAGCAACATTAGTTTCTAATTCAGGAGCTAGTGTGACATTGAAATTTACTGAGATTGATGATATATTCAAAAAAGACATCTTTGGTGTTTTGGAGGATACAAATGGAAATCTTGTAGAAGTAGTAAATAGCGAAACAAAGACATTTGCGTTAGGTTATGAAATCCAGGGAGACATAAAAGCAAGACGTATCTGGTATTTCTTATGTACGGCTACACCTTCAGGTGATGCGAGTAAATCTAAAGCTGATTCCATTGAAGCTAATTCAATCACATTGAATATTACAGCTAGACCTATTGAATCGGGAGACAATCTAATCTTAAGATTAATAGCAGGGTTGGGAGACACAAACTATACTGCGTTTCTAACAACAGCACCAGCTTTACCGACATTTATTTAAGGAGATAACTGATTATGGAAAAAACACTTAAACTTGGTGATAAGGACTACCGCCTTCATTCATCATTATTTACGATTATTGATTATCGCAATGTATTCTCAACAGAATTATTTAGTGATATTAAGAAACTAGAGAAATCAAATATCAAAAAAGAAGACGATTTATCAACTGTAATTGACACCATCTTCCGAATTATATATGTACTACATCGCCCTTTCAGTAAGCAATCTTACAATGATTTTCTGATGTCTTTGGATTTTGGGATACTGAGTAACCAAGACGAACTACAGAATCTAACGAATACGATAGGTGAAATGCTTGGTACCTTTCAAAAAGGATCAACACCCAGTTCCTCAACAAGGAAATAATGATAACGAAAATGTAACAGCGAATATTATATTTAACTTAGCTCATCTAGGGATTTCTATCGAAGATACAAAAACATTTGACTTGAATACCTATTTTGAGATTGTAGAACTTGAGATGAATATAACCAACGGAAATCAAACTTTCAAAAGAGCTACACAAAAAGATATAGATAGATTTTTATTATAGGTTGTCAATTTCTTCCCTAATTTGATACAATATAAAAAAGGGGAGGCGTTGTAATGAGTAAAATTTTCTTTCCATATATCTACCATGGAAGCATTGCACACAAATATTACATTCGTTTTGATTTCAGAATGAGTTTAACTGAACCACCAAAAAAGTTTAGCACTATATTTTCAACTGGAATTAGAGAAGAATATGACAAAGAATTTGAAATGGCATATATTCATTTGTTAGATCAACTTTTATTATATGATGTGTGTATGATTCCTGTAGAAGATGTAGTTTATCTTATGGGTACCATTGGATACGAATACACCATGAAAATTGTAAATTCAGGTGGAGTCCATTTATACGATGCATTATCAAATCGAATTGGTATGTACTTTGGTCCATTCAATCAACCTATGATGTTTGCTGGCAAATCTCCTGAAAATGAGCAAAAATTATATGCTCGCCTTGAAAGCATGATAAAGCCTTTAAGGTATAAATTGTACATTAAAGAGGAATGGAAGCCAAGCATTATTGAACTGTTTAAAAGTGCATACTTTATAAATGACATATTTGGGTTATTTAAGGATACTGAATCTGAAACTTTATATGAATATGGAAAAGATGATGTAAAGAAAATTCTCAATCTGTCTCCAAAAGTAGAATCAAAGAACGTTGAGGAACAACAGGTTAAAGCGAATAGATTACTCCATTTTCAATATTATAAACGAATAAGTGAGTTGTTGAAGTGCAATTATATGTACATTCCGGTTGAATTGGAAAGCTTATACGAGTATTATGCAGATTCTACAGTAGCAAACAAAGATAATTTGAAGGATATTTTTGCTCAAATAACAAAACTTGAAAGAATTCCAGATATTCCTAAATTAATTGATGAAGGTATTTTGACCATTGATGATATTTTAGATATACGAAAATCTAAAGCTTCAAAGAATTTTAGAAAATGGATTGATAAGTTAAACCAGGCCGCGGGGTCAAAACATAGTTCAGAGTTGTATGCTCAACTTTACCATGAAGCATGCATGTCCAATAACAAGTTTAAAACTGCTTACAATTCAAAAGAAGGTAGTGCAGTAAGGACAATTGGATTACTTGCAATTAGTTCTGTAAATCCGGCTTTAGGAATTGGAGTAACAGTATTTGATTATCTTGTAAGTAACGGATTGAATGATTTTAATCCAAGCGATTATACAAGAGAAAAATTAAAAAAAATTATTAACACAAAAAGTAATTAACACAAATTTTTTTGACAAATGATACCTTTGATATATATAATATAAAATAGGAGGTGTTTTTCATGGAAATAAACAAGGATAATGCTCAGAGACTTTGGCGAGAAAGATATGGAAACAAAAACGATATTGTGGATTTTGCTGGAAGAAACATAAATTTTGATGATTATGGTACACAAAAAGTTATGTACAAAGGTAAGGATGGTAAGATGAGAGATTATGGTTGGAATATTCATCACATCTTTCCTGGTGGAAGTGATAACAAGGAAAATCTTGAAATTGTGCATTGGGAGACAAACTCTGATGCATTGGACAAACCAGTCTATACAATACTTGGAGTAACCTACCGTATAAAAAAATTGAGTACTGGGTGGTATGGAATTTTCAGAGATTCTGATAGTAAAAGAGTTGATTTTACTACGACGAATAATTAAACACGCAATAAAGATGCTTTTTTCATAAAATGCAGGATATATTTATTTCATTTAATGATATAATATTGTATACATGGAACTTAACAAATATATAAATTTGAAACCTAAACAAAAAAGATTGACAATTATTGACATTTTATGACGTTGTGTTATAATATTAATGTAACCGCAAGTAACGGGTAGAATATTACTTATTTGAATGTTTGTCTTCCGAAAATGACGGAGACGCAAAAGATAGAATATCATTTATGTGGATGTAAAACCGTGAGTAACGGTTAGAATATTACTCGTTCGAGTGATTAGCCTTCGTTGAAGGCTTTTCTTTTAGAAAGGTTATTCATATGAAAATCGTAGCTATATCTGACCAATTGTTTAGCAAATGCACAAGACCAAATGAGTTACTTGATAATACAAATAGAAGGCCATATGTTGTAATTTTGAAGTTAGAGTATAAAAGTGAAAAGTATGACTTTGCAATACCATTTAGATCAAATATATCCGGTTCTGTAGGACAAGATTTGTATTTTCCTTTACCCCCAACAAGCAAGACGAAAACCGGAAATAAAGCAGGGTTACATTTAGTTAAAATGTTTCCAGTGGATAAACAGTATTTTGAAAAGTTTCATATCGCTTCTGGATCATCTTACGAATTAAACTCTAAAATAATTCACAAAAAGGTGAAGGAATTAGTCTTAAAATGCCAAACATATTTAACTAGGGTCGAAGCAGGAGCCCTTATTAGCTTTAGAGTTGATATTGATCAAATAATCACTGATTTAAATTTATAGAAATTCAAAATACCGCACATCAAAAAATGATGTGCTTTTCTTTTGGAAGGAAGGTGAGTGTTCATGGCAGAAACAGTAAAAGGACTTAACATCAAGCTAACCCTTGATGGTAAAGATTTAGAGAATGACCTTAAGGGAATTAAGAAAGATCTCAAAGAGCAGAACAAAGATTTAAAAGCTATTAATACTAACCTTAAATATGATAGTACTAATCTTGACTTATGGAAACAAAAACAATCTAAGCTTAATGATATTCTGGTTCAGACTAAAAAGAAAATTGAAACTCAAAACAAAGAATTGGATAGAGCAAAAAAAGCTGTTCAAATTGGTGATATGAGCCAAGAGGAGTTCAATAAACTAAAAAGAAATATACAGTATTCAGAAGCTGAAGTGTCAAAGCTGAATAGACAACTGGAAAATACTGGCAGTAAGATAAAACAAATAAGTAATGCTAATTTTGAAAAAATTGGTAAACTTGGTTCAACATTAACAAAAAGTGTAACGGTTCCTATTTTAGGAGCCGTTGCTGCTTTAACGGCATTCTCTATCAAGACTGCATACACTGCTGATGAGATTGGAGACACTGCACAAAAATTAGGATTGTCAGCGGAACAATTTCAGGAATGGAATCATGTAGCAACTATTATGGGAACTTCAACTGAATCAATGTCAAAAGCCTTTATGAAAGTGAATGGTATTCTTGGAGATATAGCTACAGGAAATGGTGATAAGGTTGCTGACAGTTTGGCATTAATTGGATTAACTGTTGATGACTTGAAAGGAAAAAACGCAGATGAAGCATTTGAGTTGATTCGTAATGCTTTAGGTGAAGTAGCAGATGAATCTGTTCGCGTTGGTGTAGCCAATGAATTCTTTGGTGAAAAAATTGGAACTGAAGTATTACCAATACTATCTAGTGAAGCGGAGGCAATTAGTGGTTTAAGAGACGAAACTAGAGAATTAGGGATTGTAACGAATGAACAAGCTGAACAAGCAGGAGAGTTTACCGATGCTTTAGACAGAACAAAACAAGCAGTATCAAGTTTAGGCGTAGATTTAGCGAGTACTCTATTACCAGTTATTCAAGAGTTAATCATTAAGATAAGAGACAATATCATTCCTACTATTAAAGACTGGATTGCGAAGTGGAATAATATGGACTCAGGAACAAAGAAAATGATAGCGACTTTGACTGGTCTGGTTGCTGCCATTGGACCAGTTTTATTAATTGTTGGAAAGGTTGGTCCTTTACTAAATATTGCATCTTTTGCGCTGAAAGGCATTGGGACATCTGGTATTTTTGCAGGAGCAGGAATTAACGCAGCTACACTTGGTATTGGAGCATTAATCGCAATTCTAGCAATGGCATTGTTTCAGAGTGAAGAGTTTAAAGCTTTACTAGGTAGATTAATGGAAACATTTATGCAGTTGCTTCCTCCTATACTTGCGATTGTTGATAGTTTGATGACAGCACTACAACCTATCTTAGATGTAATTATCGATTTAGTAGTTATGTTAGTTAATTTATTGGTGCCTATCTTAGATGTTATCTTGATGCCACTAATTACTCAAATTCAAGTATTCGCAGAAATCTTAGGGGCATTAGCACCTTTAATTACCCTTGTAGGTGAAGTGTTAAACGCTATCTTAGTTCCTGCCATTAAAGTTCTAAAAACAGTCCTTGATCCGGTACTTAAAGTGGTTCAAAGTATTGTTGAATTCATACAGAAGATATTTGAATGGATAGGCGAGCTTCCTTCTAAAATTGGAGACTTTGGAGGAAAGATTAAAGACACTTTTTCAAATGTGACAGATGGTATTTCTAATATTGCATCTAAAGTAACAGATGGTATTAGTGATTTTGCTTCGAATGCTGCAGATAAAGTCGGTGGATTCTTTGGTGGAGTAGGAGATTTCTTTGCTAGTACATTTAACCTTAAAGGGTCAAGCACTGTTAACAATACAAATTCTAACTCATCTAATTCAAACACGAATAACATTACAATCAATACAACATCACCAACCTTCGATATAGATTCCATAAATAAGGCATTAGGAGGTAATGTGATTTGATCAGACAATTTTATTTAGAAAATGAATATGGTGATATCTACTATTTCAATCATAAAAACCAGACCATTATTTCTCAAGTGAGTGGTCTTGGTTTTTCTCTTGATATGAAGTATTTAGAATATAGCCGTTTTTATTCTCGTTCAGAATATAACATCCCCTTATCTGAAATCACTGAGACATTAATATTTTTAAGAGGTTATGAAGGGTATAAAGCATTTGTAGATTTTATTAGCAAGAGTAACAAGGAGTATAAATTATACTATGAGAACAATGCATTCAAAGCATACTGTTATGCAGACATTGCGAGCCTTTCGAAAGCGGAACTGGTAGCTAGTACTATTCAAAGCGATATCTTATTTAAGAAATTATCTTTATGGTTGAAAGAAAAAACATATGAAATAATTGCAAATGGGTCATCGAGTGGGAAAGTATATACATATAGTTATCCATACTATTATTCGGGTTCATATGAAGGAAAAGTATTTATTAGAAATGAAGGATTAAAAGAAGCACCTATTATCGTTGAGATGATTGGAAGTGTTGTTGATCCTGAAGTTTTGATTAAGAAAAATGGAGAAGTAATATCTACTCTAAGACTATACTTAACTGCTGAAAATACAACAATAACCATCAACTCTATACCCAGTAAACAAGAAATGACAATGGATGGATCCGGATTGATTATTGACATATATGGGCTTCAAGACTTCGAAGAGGATAATTTTATCTTTTTAGACCATGGAGACTATGAACTTGAATTTAAACCAGGGGTTGCAACTGAATCGATATGTCGAGTTACTGTAATTGAAGGATATTTAGGGATATAGAAAATGAAACTACTATTCTTAGATAGAAGCACACTGCAGTATAAAGACAATGCATATGTCAGTAATCAGTTTGAACTTGCTTTAGATATGGTTCTCATAAAAAGATCAACATTCAAAGTAAATAAGACAAATATCAATTGCACCATTGGTGATATCGTAGTTCTAAAAAGTGATGTTTATTCCTATATCGGAATTTTAGAAAGCATAGAGTTAAATGATGATTTTACTACTAACATAAAGTCTCTCGATTTTAGAGAGATTTTTAATTTGGATATACCGGCTGAAAGTTTTACTGGTGACTTAGCAGATTATTTATATCAAATTATTACTGACTATTTCAAAAACAACTCTGATAATAAGCAAAACTTGAACTATCTAACAATTAGTAAAGAAACGAGTGTAAGTGGAAGTTTAAGTTTTGATTCAGATAAAATCATCAATATGTCAAAAATATTTGAACTTGTATCAAAAGGATACGGTATCAGTTTTCAAACCCAAGTAACATATCTTAGAGGAAGAATAACAAGTATAATCTTTCACATTGTAAGTGTGAAAGAAGGGATGATAATCAAGAGTAATTTTTCATCTATTTTGAATATTGAAACTAATGATTCAACGAGTCAACTTATCAATAAAGTATTGTTTTATCCAAGAAGCGACAATCAAATCTACAATACAATTAAAACATATTATTTATTAACTAGTGGAGAAATCACAGAAGATTGTTCGTCGGAAAATAGATACACAAGTGTTATGGTAAAAAGCCATATCTATACGGATAATGATTATGAAACGTTAGAAACAAAAGCGAGAAGCGAAATGGTAACTTCAAAACTCGATCATAATATTACATTTACCTTAGATATGAATAATAAGGTATTCATTCCATTCTCTAATATCTATCTTGGTGATTATGTATCATTTATTCATAAAGGGAAAACTTATGAATCAGTTGTAACTGGAATCACATTCAAAGATTCACTGAATTATGCACTTATAATATTAGGAGAATATCGCGTGAAGCTAACGGAAAAAATACAACTACTAAGTAAAAATACAAGTAGTGGTTCAACGAGTAATATCACAATAACCAATACAGACATTGATGGAGGTGAATTCTGATGGGGTTACAAAAAGTAACATTTGAAGGTGGAAATGTAACATCAAAGATAGATTCAGATTTATATCACTTTCTATTTTCAAGTGATGTTGGAATATTAAAAGGACTAAAAAACGAGTGCAATTTTACACTAGCAAATAACACGATTACATTTAGTGAGGGTTATGTTTCGGTGTACGGACGAATTATCTATATAGAAAACCAAACAACTATAGGAGTTACACCAGATTCAAGCAAATATGGATATGTAGTTTTAGGAGTAAATACATCAGACAATACAGTAAGTCTATATTTGAAGGAACAAACAGGAGGTTATCCTCCTTTAACTACTACAAATCTACTAACAACAGATGGATTATATGAACTTGTATTTTGTGCATACATAAAAACAACGACATCTGTAAATATATCTAGTTATTCAAGAAAACTAATCAGTAATGATAAAACTAAAGTGGAAGCACTAGATGACGAAATATTTAACCATTACTTACCAATGAGAAAGTCATTAACACTTGTTACGCCTGGAACCTATCGTTTTTCAGGAACAAGCTCAGTTGAGTTAAGGGACTCTATTTTGTTTGTAACGATTAACAATTCAACGGTTGTTACTTTTCCTGGAGAAGCGATGTTTATATTTATTGGATCAAACACATCCATTTCTTATCGATATGGTAGTGGTGATTATTCACTGAGTGTGGTATATGAAAATGGAATAGTGACATTAACGTGTGGAAACACAATGCATAATATAACAAGTGTATTTATGAAGAAATAAGGAGGAAAATTTATGGCTACAATTCAAATAAAAAGAAGAACAACTGCAGGAACTGGTCCGTTAGTCGGTTCTGTAGGAACGGTAAAAGCTGGAGAACCACAAGTTGATTTTAATGGGGAACATTTATATATTGCAAAAGCAAATAAAGTTGCTAGTGTATCGGTCCCGCTTGCGGAATTAGATTATCTAAAGATACCTGGAGTTGATAAAGTTGATGATCAAATCAACACTAAAATTTCTGCACTAAATCTAGGTACAGCGTCAACTAAAAATACTGGAACAGGGAATGGGAATGTGCCTATCCTAGATTCTAATGGAAAACTAGCGGATAGTGTTGTGCCTAAAATTGCTATGACGAATACTTATGTAGTATCTAGTCAAACTGCTATGCTTGCCTTATCCAATGCACAAGAAGGTGACGTTGCCGTTAGAACCGATTTAAACAAGTCCTATATATTAAAAGCGGTACCTTATTCAACGCTTGCGAACTGGCAAGAACTCTTAACACCAACCGATGCAGTAACAAGTGTTAATGGTTCTACTGGTGTGGTTACGATTTCTTTAGCTGGTTTAGGTGGAGTACCATCATCAACTTACAATTCTCACGTTTCATCAAGTCTACATCTAACAACCTTACAGCGTACGATTATAGATAATGTTAGGAATGCACAAATTGCAAGTGCATTTGGTATAAGTCTAGCTACCTCAGATACAGATTATTCAAACTCTGTAATAACAAATGGACTAAAGTATTTTCCAATTGTTGATTCAAACTATACACCAACAAAAATCATTTATAAACTCGGTATTGATACAAGTAAAGTATTACAACCATCATCTATCATCGATGGTGGAACATATTAATGGCAATTATTAGAGTCAAACGAGGAACAACAACTCCGACAACATCAAACTTGTCATATTTAGGAGAACTTGCGTTTGACTATAGTAATGAAGCTTTGTATGCAAGAGGAGTATCCTCCGTAATTAAAATCGGTGGAGAACTTGAAAAAGTATATTTTTATCAAGGGTATAGTTATAACCATAGTTTGACATATGCGTTTGATCCGAATTACATCTACAAAGTGCATGTGATTGCATCAACCCAAGGAACATTAGCGGATACATCAGATACATATATATATTATCGAACATCCGGGTTGTCAACTTTACGAGGGTCATATTTAAGTCATCACGTAAATACAGAAGATACTATCCACGATGTTAGGCGTGGGAAGAATGCAACTGGACAATATATTGAAGATAGTTATGAGGCTGGGCCAACAATTACAAGTGGGATTACAAAAGTCATTGATTTTGAAATTTCACCAACATTTAAAGCAAATTATCTTGATACTCAACAATGGGTGGCATATGGAAAAAGTATCACAACTCTCGCTGGCCAAGGTGACGGTTCAATTAAAATGGCAGAATTTGCTCATTCAGTGTATGGTGATTTAGGTGCATTATATATCAATCCTGGTATGTCAAGTGGATATCCAGATAGTATTGCAGTAACGATTTATAGAATGAGAAGAAAGTAGGAACTATTATGGCCATAATGAAAGAACTAAGCACTAAATTTGGCATAGGAGCTTCATATCACCGAATAACAGCATTTAATATTAGTTATTCAAATAAGAAAATTACAATATGTGTTGCATCCTATTTATCCAAAGAAGCAAGAGCAAACAAGAGTGAACCAATAGAAGAGATAGACATTTCAATTCCATTCGCGGATTTTTCTTCATTCTTAGATGTGAACCCTATTGAACAAGGATACAATTGGCTGAAACAAAATGTGATCGGGTTTGAAGATGCAGTAGACAACTTTGATGTCTTAGAACCGCTTCTGCCTGAACCAGTTGAGGAGGCAGAACCAAGTGAGTGATTTATATAATATTATTAAAGGAGTGTTTCCAAATACGGAAATACTCCTTATCTATTATGGTGGTTCGATAGCATATGGACTTGATAGTGATTCTAGCGATAAAGATGTAACAGTTGTTCTAGATGGGTTTCGAGGTAATCTACATTTAACTATTGGTGAGTATGACTTGTTTGTATTTGCGAAGGATCGTTTTATTCAGAGACAAACATTCGATGAATCAATTATTGCATATCACAGAGCTGCAGCTGACAACATCATGAGTATAGAAAGAACTTTAATATATATCAATCCATCATTCCAAGAAACACTTGATGAATTACTTATTTATGATGATAAAGAGTTTATGTTGGATCACATTGCAGCTGAACTTGAATATGGTCGAATGCGGTTTGATGTAAATACAAACTTTAAATCACATTATCATGTGTTCCGGATTAGAGGGATGGTAGATCACTACGAGAACACTGGAAAATATGAACTAGTGGTAGAAGAACCTTGGTTCACAAAAATGATGGATTTTAAGGATAACTGGGATAACGAAATAGCAGAAAATTATATAGAAGAGATTAAAGACCAACTAGAATACTTAGAAAAATACAGAAATGAGATGGTGATGAGTGAGTTGGGATAATGTAATAGATATATTCAAAATGCAAAATCTGATTTATTGGGTCGTGACAATGATAGTGGTTATTCTAACAACCATTAAACAGTTCAATAAACAAGATAAGAAAAGTCAAATAAACAATGAAGAGATTTTAACGAACTTACTTAAGATAGATAAGCAGAGTGTCAAGATGTTAAATCTATTAGAGATGCACTCTCAAGACATCAAAACACTAAAAAAGGACGTCAATGTCCTTGAGCACCGTGTATCAAGATTAGAGGATTCACAAGTGAATATTTATAAACGAATCGGAGGGAAAGATAATGACAACACTTGATTTAGTATTAATCGTAATCATCATATTTTTGGTAATACTGTATTTAACTTCCAAATTTAGAGAAGGCAGTAAATTATCAACTGTGATTAAAGAAGTAAAAGAGGATTTAAAACAATCGACTGAAGTAGTAACTGAACTTGTATCAAAGGCAAAGGATATTATCTTTGATGAAACTGTTCAAAAAACAATTAAAGAATTCATCATGATTATTGAGGAAAAGAATCAAATCGCAATAGCAAAAGGCGAAGTGTTTCTTGCAGGAGATGAAAAGAAGCATGCTGTTATTCAACGTCTCAGTGAATGGGTCTCAAATCTTACAGGATCAACTGAACGAGCAATTGGCTTTGTAGAAGACAATCAAAGTAAGATAGAATCCATCATCGATGATTACATCTCTTTTAGTAATAAAATGCACGGAAAATCAACGCTCTCAGCAGCTGAAAAGATTATCGCAGATAAACTTAAGAATCAATCATAAAATGGTTGCTATAAGTGATTTATAACGGTAATATGTGACATAACAAAAAGAGGAGGAATTAGGAATGTTAAACCAGGTAATACTTGTAGGAAGAGTAGAGAAGTTAGATAAGTTAGCAGGGATTGTGTCAATCAAGATTAAAAGAGTAGATGAAACAGAATCGGATTTGATTCCAGTCAGCTTAAGTGATGAGTTAATTGAAAACATTGTTGAATACATCAGTGAAGGTTCAACAATCGGGGTTAAAGCCTCACTTAGGATTGATAATAATTTCTTGAGAATTTGCGCTGAAAAACTTACTTTTATTAATACAAAACAAGAATAGAATACAAATTGTGTTCAAAAAGCCATAGCGGTTGAATCTGCTATGGCTTTTTTTCTATTTTCTTAATAAATGAAATGTGATATACTTTATTTATAATTATACGATTTTACGGGGGTTATCATGGATAATTTTGAAGTTGCGATTAAGGGTGTTGCTATTGCTGCACGGATACTTAACATAAAGACTCCTGATGTGCAGTTTTTAATGACTTAAATTTGACAAAAAGAGGGATTAATTCTATTTTTCTAAAGGATAGATGGATCATTGCATTTAATGAAGCGTGGATTGAATCAGCTAACTATTTAGAAATTCAAATAACTTGTTTTCATGAGACAAGACATGCATTCCAATATTTGGTTGTAAAAGGTGAATATAAAGGAAATGAAAAGATAGATCAACAAACGATTAAACAGTGGAAACAAGACATATCAAATTATGAGCAACCTTCGGGAGTTCTTGAAAACGATGAAGATTACTTAAAACAAGAGATCGAGATAGATGCGATTACTTTTGTTCACTACATCATAAAAGAGATGTACGAGATTCAAACACAAATACCAATTGTAATAAAGACACAAGTATATGAACTGATAAAGAATAGGAAGGAGTTGTATTATGGATAAAACAGAAAAAGAGGGCTTCAGTAAGTTTAATTCAAGAATTTTATCATCCTCACATCTAAATTTTTTCTTTGGTGCTGGTGTGAACGGTAGGGCGGTAAAACAAATGAATGATTTGGAAGAAACTAACGATTTACTAAAAGTTACGCTTGGTAAATCAACAAAAAATTTCGAACGAGATCTGCTTGAACTAGAGGATTCTAAACGAAATGATGTTTTAGTTAAGTTTCAGGAAGAACTAGGGAAAAGTATTGGCGAAGCACAAATAACTCATTTGGACATTCAAGACATTCTAAAAATGTTTACAAACTTTAATGCCCTCATTCTTAACTCGGAAAATAGAACTAAGACAATGAAGCAGGTGAACATTTATACGACGAATTATGATAATATTATAGAAAACGTGCTTAACAATGTTGGATACTTGTGTAATGTAATATCATCAAGTAATATTGATGGAAACGACAAGTTCTTTGAATTGATAGGATATGATTATAGTAGGGATATTTATGTTCCGACATACTTGGTTTCAAAAATCCATGGTGATTTGAAAAACCCTATTTTACCTAGCAAGAACAAATATGATGAAACTTTACAAAGAAAGAGATTTGAAATATTGTTTAGAATGAAGACACAACTCTCTAGAAAAAATTCAATTCTCTTTGTTATTGGATATTCTGGGAATGATGAACATCTAAATTCATTAATAGATGATGCAATTAGTTTTGGCTTAACAGTTTATTGGTTTAAATATGACAATTCTCATGTTATTCCTAAAACAATAAAAAACAACGTTATTGTAATAGAACAGGAAGATAATGAAAACAAAAAAAACCCTACATTAACATGTAGTAGAATGGTAAGTGAATTATGGGAAAATCCATCGGAAGAATAGTTGAAGTAAGAGGACTTGCAGTAAAGGCAAAATTAAATGAGCTTCTACCCCCATATTTAGTTGAGAATGATAAATATGAGAATGCACCAAAGATAAATGGATTCTTGAAGACAAAAGTAGGTTTGGATACTATTATTTGTCAAGTGGTAGGGGAAATCTCAGAATATAAAAACGGTAGAGTTGACTCTCACTTTTTAGATTTGCAAGTTAAAGGGTACATAGATAAGAACACTTTTATTCAGGGATTACGTATGTTGCCAATTGTATCTGCCGAAGTTGAACTTCTTGATCAAAAAGACTTTAGGTATATTTATAATGATGGATCAAAACATACCATTCCTATAGGAAATGATTTGTTTGATATAAGCAAGGAGATTGAAGTTAATATAAACAACTTGTTACCATCTCATATAGGTGTTTTTGGTAATACAGGATCAGGAAAGTCTAATACACTAACAAGAATTCTTCTTGAATACGAAAAAGTGCTTAATGAAGCAAATACAAATAGGGGAAAGTTTATCATCTTTGATATAAATAATGAGTATTCAAAAGATGCAATATGTTTAGAAAGTAAGAAAAAAGTTTATAAATTACGAACACGAAATGATAAAGGTGATAAAATACCACTTAATTTAAAAAGTTTGACTGAAGATAATTTTGTTGTACTGATGAACGCATCAGAAAAAACACAAGTGCCAGTAATTAAAAACGCATATAAATGGACTTTTGCTAAAAAAAGTGAGCAAAGAGAGAAAAAATACTATATTGATCGAATCAAATCAATGATTCTTAATGGGAAAAGGTATTTATTTTTCTCTATGAGGCACCATCTAGGTCAATATTTTGGGAATATTGAAAATTTCAAGTTTAACTCAACAACATCAGATTTTTATTATAAAGGAGATGGTCTTACTCCATTATATGTTAACCAAATAGGTTTTGATAGGCTTCTTGACGGCATTGAACTTAATCTTCCAGAAGATGGACTAGATAGATTTATATTTGAGTTGTATTTCGCAGTTGCGCAAGAAAATGAAAATGGTATTCAGCTTGATTTTATGATGCCACTCATATCCAGAGCAAATAAATTAATTGCTGATTTCAAGAAAGTATTTGATTTTAGTATTACTGAAAACGATAAAAATATTATTTTTGATAAGAAGAATGTTTGTATTGTGCAATTGGGTGATGTGAATAAAGATATGAAAGAAATAGTCCCATCGCTGATATCAAATAAAATCTTTGATTCTTTAGCGGATAAAAAAGACGAAAAAGAGGAAATTGTACAAATTATCAATATAGTAATAGATGAAGCCCATAACCTTTTATATGAAGAAACAAGTCAATCCTCAACACACAGAAGTGTTCTTGAGGTGTTTGAAAAAGTTGTAAAGGAAGGCAGAAAATTTGGATGCTTCCTTATGCTTGCTAGTCAGAGACCAAGTGATATTTCACAAACTATCATTTCTCAACTGCATAATTATTTTATACACAAATTAGTTAATCCATCAGATATTCAAAAAATAAGAAAAGCAGTAGCATATTTAGACGAGACATCATTGGACTTTCTAACTGTTTTAGCTCCAGGTGAATGTATTGTATCGGGAACGGCTTTCCAAATGCCAAATTTTGTATATGTTCATCAGGTAGATACAGCTAATAGACCACAAAGCGAAAATGTTAAGTTGTATACAAAAGATGGAAAAGGACTATTTCAAAGAGAAAAACTCGCTGATGAAGAGACAGGAATAGTTGAAGATGAAGATGATGAAGATTTATAAAAAAATATAGAGGTAGGTGATTAGAATGTCGGATTATGCAGGAAGAACATTTGAATATGTTTCAAAAGCAGAATTGAAACCTGCTAAAGAGCAAGTTGAGAAATTAATCAGAGATTTGCAAAAAAACTTAAGAGAAGAAAATATTACATTTAGTCCTAAACTAATAGGAAGCGGTGGGAAGAACCTAGTTACCAGAGTTGCGGGAGGTAACACAGGATTTGATTTCGACTATAATTTTGTGATTCAAAAAGACGCAGATTTAGGGCCTAAAGATCTGAAATTATTATTTATTCAAGAATTACAAGATTTAATTAGAAACACTCAGTATAGCAGTGTTTCTAATGGTAAGCAATCCATGGTGATAAAAGTTGTTGATAAAAAAAATAGTAGAATTTTACATGGATGTGATTTCGCTATTGTGAATGAGTATGCTGATGATGAAGATGAGTTTAACCAAGAAATACTCGTTAGGAATAAAACAACAGATGTTTATACCTGGAATGAAAAGCCATCTGCGAAAAACTATACTTATAAAGTCTCGAATTTAAAAGCTAACGGATTATGGAATGAAGTGAGAGATGAATACCTTAAACTCAAAAACAACAACAATGATGAGGGCAAAAAATCGTTTACATTGTTTTATGAGGCAGTGAACAATGTATATAGCAGATATAATTGGGTCTAAATCTATGAAGACAAAACTCTCTCTAGATATAACGAAAAAAGACTTCATTGCAAGGATGGAGTTTGAAAATGATAAAGAAGAGGAAAGATGCAGACAATATTTGGATTTGAAAGGTGTTTCATATCACACGGTTCTCGTCAATTATATTGGATTAAATGAGAGTGACAAGATAGAATACAAAAAGGTACAAAATTTATATATTTATGACAAGAGAATACGGAAAATTCTATATAAATTTCTTTCAGCTTTGGAAGAAGGGATTCGAGGGTACATCTCTAATAAGTGTTGTAGTGATTTAAATAGAATAAAAAAAATATCAAAATCAATTAGCAAATCAATTGGTGAAGGTAGCAGCTTATTAAAAGAGTTAGAAAATTTGGATTTTAGTCAATTACTAAATACATCCAAAAAATTAAAAAAGAAGGAATTACTCGAATTATTCGGTAATATAGATCATCTGAAAGAGAATCTGTACGCTGTAAAAGAACTTCGAAATACAGTTAGTCATCATAGAATGTTATTTGTTTATGAAGACTTTCAGGAATGCTTTTTAAATGACGGAACATCTGGTGATACATTAATTGATAATATTCTAAATTTGAGACAACTACTTAATCCATTTTACAAAGAGTTTTTTATAAGGGAAATAAATAATTGTTGTACAGATGAAGAAGAACCTCAATTTAAATATTCATTGCCACTTAAGGCGATTCTGGAAATATAAGTTTCGTGTTTCGGTCAATCGTTTTTCCATGTATTATTAAATCCGAAGCAAATCAACAAACATTATTGATTTAAGTGGGTTTGAATTGTATAATAATGTTAAATATGCAAGAAAGAAAGTTTATAGGAAAATGCACTTTGAAACATCTAAATCCCATCAACTTTACCAGTATTTAATGCAAGATATGGAAATTGATGCGATTGCTTTTGCACATAAAATGATGCTAGAGCATTTTGAAGTAAAAACTTTAATTCCCAAAGATATTATAGAGAATGTAAATACTAGGTTGAAGATCATGTGATTCAATGGAGGGTAGGATGAAGTATAATACTGATTTCTTAAAGATTTATTTGAATAATTACTTGAGCGAAAATAAGGATAATAACTTTTTATCTGAATATATACATAAAATTCCAGACAGGTTTTATAGATTCAGAACATGTAAACAAGTAGAATTTGAAAGTATAGATCAAAATTACATATGGCTCTCATTAGCAAGTGAATTTTATGATGTGAAAGATTCAACAATAAAATACAATTTAGATTCACAAAGAGAAGCAATTTTTGATATCTACCTTGAATGGCTGCCTTATATCATGAAGAATGAAATGAGTAGCAAAAAACATGGTATTGCTTTTTCAAATTTAGTATTAAATAAGAATATTATTAATGAGTACAAACAAAATATTATAGACAATAATCACGTTATAAACAACAATAAGCTTAGGATATACTTATTGTCAAAAGGCCTTAAGAGTAATCAAGCTAATATAATTATTAGTCACTTAGATACAATTATAAGCTCTGAAGCCGCAAAGGAAAAAGCTGACCAGATAATAGAAAATTTCAAAATAAAGATGCAAGAATTGAAAGATTTTTATTACGTTTCTTGCTTTACTGAGTCTTACGAGAATGATAATCTTTGGGAAACTTATGCAGATAAATACTCAGGATTTTGCATTGAGTATGATTTTAATCCAGAAAGAAAAAAGAATTTAAAAGATTTACTTTATAATTTTGCGCCGATGGTTTATGAGGAAAGAAAAGCTATCAATTTAATCGATATATTTAGCGTTGCAAAAAAGCATTATTGTGGTGAAATATATGATAAAAGTATCATTCATGATATAGATATAACTATGAATCTACATTCGAGAACCAAAGGTATAACTTATGATCATGAAAAGGAATGGCGTTTATATCAAAAAATAGATACAGTTGAAAATAGAAAACTCAATTTTCCATATATAAGTAAAATTATTCTAGGTAAGGATATTAAGGCTAGGAACAAATCTCGTCTGATAAATCTCGCAATAAAACATGATTTTGAAGTATATCAACAAGAATATAATGTATTTACATCTAGTTTTACTTATTACAGAATTGATAAAACTTGACCTCGATAATAAGGTCTCAAATAGTATGCGATATAGAAGTGCAAATTGACTATAAGAGGAGATAAATTATGGCTGAACGTGACTGTCCAAAATGCTATGGAAACAAAAAACATGGAACCATGCATATTAAAGATGGGGTGAATTGGATATGTGATGATTGTGGATATTCTTTTCCTGATGGAGAATTATCTAAAGATATGATTTTTTGGTGGTGTGATAGCTGCGGAGTATACCTAAACACCCAAAATGGTTTTAATCGAAACAACCTTACATGGACTTGTGAGAATTGTGGATTTGAAAATGATGTGACAGACGCAAATATCGAAAAGAGTCAGGTCGAAAAATTAGTAGAGAAATTAAGAGTTAATCCGAAAATAGATATTTTCTTGTTGAATGCAGAAAAATACTTAAAAGGTATATACCCAGAAAACCAATATCACATGATTCCAGTTATATTTCAAATGCTTAAAAGTTATTTATCCAAAGATTACAAAAAAATACCTTGGAGAACTTTTATAGCTGTTGGGATATATACTTTAGATAGCAAGATTAAAAACGACTTTACTAAATCAATAAAAAATGTTGCAACAAATTTGCAATGGATTACAGCAGACCTCCAAGACTACATAAACTGGAGAGACTCAAATAGTGAGGGTGCTAAAAAACAAATAGAGGTACTGTAAAAATAGTTAAGAATGCTGTAAATTTTGACAGGGTGCTAATTTGTATCAAAACAGGTAGCCTTACACAGAAAGCCAACCAGATTAAGCAATATTGTAGTGTCAACAAAAACTGAGTTCACACGAAAAACCAGAAAATCGTTAGAAAAAATGTTACTTTGGTTTTTTCAGTGCTTGTGTGTACAAACATAAAATGGCTAATTTTATGTTACTCGAGTACACACAACACCCTATTTTCGAGCAATCCGGTTCACTCAACGCAATTTGAGTATGAAAACATATTTAAAAACAAGAATTTATGTCAATAGCGTTTTGAAAATGTTGTTTTGTGGCGGAATGAATATGTGAAACAATAAAAAAGCCAAGAAATCCAGATAGTGATCCTTAGATTTCTTGGCTTATTTTAAATAAAGGACATTGAGACCTGGAAATTCTAAAATTCCATAGATGACCATTTGGGAGTTTTGAACTTATATAGGGGCTCTTTATCATTAAAATTCAATTATTTATAGAAATAAAAGTAAAAGTAATATATAATATAAAATATGAATTCATAGTATAAAAAAAGATAAACTTGGTTCGCAACTACAGTAAACTTGGTAATGACAAAACGTTTTTTATAAAAATAAGATATAATAACTTTATATTAATAATCTATCGAAAGTCGGTGTTATATTGAAATTAAATGACAAAAGACGTAAAGAAATAGTAGAAACTGAATTAGCATTTTACAAAAAAATATCTATCATTTCTGCACTGTATGCAAGTGCCACAAAGGATAGCTTCCATGATATCATTAATGAGTCGCTCAAAATATTGGGTGATTTTGTCCATGCTGATAGAACATATATCTTTAAGTATGATTTTAAGGCAAACATTTGCGACAATACTTTCGAATATTGTTCTGTGGGGGTATCACAAGAAATCGATAATCTGCAAGGGATAGATATCAACTTGATTCCTGAATGGGTCGAGGCACATCGCAACAATCAGCCATTATACATTACAGAAGTTTCTAAACTAGACCCAAATGATAACGTTAGAATCATCTTAGAGCCACAAGGCGTTAAGAGCTTAATCGTCATTCCTCTAATTAAAAATAAGGAATTATATGGTTTTTTAGGGTTTGACTCGGTTAAAGAAAAAAGAGTTTATACTGAATTTGAACAAGAAGTGTTAAGAGAGTTTTCTAACGTGCTTATCAATGCATTAAAGAGACACGACATTGAAGAAAAACTTGAAAAAGAAAAAGTCAGATTAGAATTTCTTCTAGAGTCTGCAAACATAGGCGCATGGGAATGGGACTTACATACAAACGACATTATGTTTAATGAAGAATGGGCCAAAATGTTTGGTTACAAATTAACTGAATTCATAAATCCAACGATTGAAACTTGGGAAAGCATGGCTAATGAAGATGATTTAAAAAAATCGTACGAAAAAATCGGGAAAGTATTAGCTGGCACTGAGTATTTATATGAAGCGGAAGTTAGAATGAAGCACAAAGATGGTCATTGTGTTTGGATTAGAGATATCGGGAAGGTTATATCATGGGAAAACGGTAAGCCTAGAACAATGGTAGGCGCACACATTGATATTAGTGAATTAAAGCAAAAAGAATTAGATTTAAAAGTGATTACTCAAGCGATTGATTATTCACCACTGGTTGTTTTAATCACAGACATTGAAGGTGTTATAAAGTACGCTAATCCAAAGTTCAAAGACACAACAGGCTATGAAGTCGATGAATTAATCGGACAAAATTTTAAGATGTTGAGTTCTGGACACCACGATAATGGATTTTATAAGCACCTTTGGCAGACAATTAAAAGTGGTGAATCTTGGCATGGTCAAATTTATAACAAGAAAAAAGATGGCACATTTTTCTGGGAAGATACATCAATCTCTCCCGTGCTTGATTGGGATAATAAAATCACTAACTTTGTTGCGATTAAATTTGATATTACTGAGAAAAAAGAGGCGGATGAATACTTAGCAAACAGGCGTAAAGAGTTGGAACTAGAAGTAAATGAAAAAATATCTGAAATCCTCGATGCTCAAAAAGCATCTGTCATTGCACTAGCTAAATTAGCTGAGTCTAGAGATTATGATACAGGTAAACACATAGAGCGAGTTCAATTTTTATCAAAAGCGCTTGCAACAAAACTTAAAGATGACGAAAAATTTAACGAAATTATTGACAAAGACTTTATAGAAGATATCTTTTTTGCATCAGCATTGCATGACTTAGGTAAAATCAAGATTGCAGATAAAATCTTATTAAAACCCGGGAAGTTAACAGACGAAGAGTTTAATGAAATGAAAAATCACGTGACCTATGGGGTAGATATTCTACAAGAGATGGTTAGAAATTATCCGAAGAGTTCTATTTTTATCATGGGTATCAAGATTGCTAAATATCATCATGAGAAATATGATGGTTCAGGTTATTCTGAAAATTTGAAAGGCGATGAGATACCAATTGCAGCTAGAATTATGGCTGTTGTTGATGTCTACGACGCACTAAGATCGAAAAGAACATATAAAGACTCATTTAAACATCAAAAAGCTTGCGAAATGATTGCTGAGCTTAAAGGTAGTCACTTTGACCCAGATGTTGTCGATTCATTTATGCTGATAAACGAACAATTTGAAGCAATTTATGATTCATTAGTTTAAAAACATCCATTCGATTATAATACCTCTAAAGGAGACATGATATAATAAAACTTATCATATCTAACTTTGGAGGTATTTTCGTATAATAAAGTTAAGAGAATATCTCTTAGCTTTATTATTTTGATGTTAAGAACTATACTCTATTACATGAAGATATTGTAGGTGGAACGAATACATTCCTTGGTTCTGAAACTGAACTTGATACTGCCCAGTGGAACTTATATAAGAATGAAATAGATGATGAACATCCAGTGGTTATTTCTCTTGGAGTGGATTTATCTGCAGATTACATTTTGTATAATAATGGAATTTATACTGATATCGATGACGGTATTCCTGGCTTATATACAATATATGGGTCTTCGTACTATTATTATTTACTTACCGAAGAATTTACAGAATACTCAAACACAGCTCATATGGTTGTAGGATATGGATATAAGGAAGTGAAATACTACAAGATAAGCATTTATGGTAACCTTTATCATGATAAAACTGATCAGTATTTTATTGTAGCAAATGGAGGAGGAGGAACTTCATATATTAAAAACGCTACTTCGGATATATCTATTGCATATAGTTTATATGTGGAATAGCTTAAACAGATTTTATAAGTAATGTTTGAATACATGTCTGTGATATAATTATAAGCAACATGAAGAAGGAGGAAAAAATGAAAAAAATATTCTTGTTTATGATGACAATTATTGCATTACCTATCATGGTAAGCTGTAAATTAACCCCAACAGGAGAATCAATCGAAGAATGTAGAGGAATAGGACAATGTACTTATTTAGATAAGGATGTTAGAACAGAAGGTTCTGATATGTCCAATGCTTTAAAATTATTACTTCAAAGTGATTTGGATGAAATGATTTTTTCATACTGGATTGATCCAGGTAGCGAAGGGATAACCATAACCTATTATACTCATGAAGAAATATCTATAAGTATTTTAGATGCACTAATGCCTTTGCTAGAACAAATTGAATCAACAGTCAGTGATTACTACGATATTGAAAATATAAATTGTGTAATTGTTTTTGAGGATAAAATCAAAATAAGAGCTACACACTCTGCTAATTCAGATGGGACATATATAATGGTAGATTTAGAATATGATTATTCGAGTGATGATACTGAACAATACATAATAGATAAACTTGAAGAATATACTGACATTATTGAAATTTTAATAGATAGCAATTATGTTGATGAAATTTCATGGTATGGTGCAGGAACTAATGTTATAAAATTAATTATAGGAACACACAAAGTTACTGTAGTGAGGTATGGAAATACTGATAGTGAAGTGATTGATACAAAGATTACTCAATTGCTTAATAAATATACAGTAGAGTTTAATGAGTAATGTCTAGCAAAGAATACTTGGATTGGTATGGTTTTTAAACAGTGACTTTCTAAGTATATGCATAGAAATACATGGAAAAGACCCTGCTCATTTTAAGAGGGGTCTTCTATAATAAAAAAGCAACTCCGTATAAAAAAGAGTAAAACTCCGAATACTACAAGCCATTTTGGAGTAAAACTCCGTAATGACAAGACACGATTGTGATACTGAGTTTGTTTTTAAAAACTATTGAAATAGCTGGATTATTAGTTATTAAGGTTAAAAACAAGCTCTTTTTTAATACAATTTATTATAAAAATGACAAACGACTAATATAGAATAAATTCTATAGAGTAAAGTTTGTCTTTTTTTAAACAATGCCTTTATTAATTAGGTTGCAATAATTAGTTTGATTACATAATCTATGATATAATTTATCAGGAATTAAATAACTATTTCAGATTATAAGGAGTAATGAAAATGCAAATAATTGAAAGTATTATTTTTCTCTTAACTATAGTGGCTTTAGTATTTTTAATAAAATACAAATCAATAAAAAAACAATATATGATTCTACTTATAGGAATAACTCTTCTGTTATTTCTATTGCACATTATTTTAGAAAGTACAAGATGGCAAATATACCCATTGTATATAGCTCTTTTTTTATGTATTGTTATGGCTGGTTTTTTTATCTTCAAATTCAAAGAATTTCAAAACAAAATAATTTTAAGACGAATTACCATAATTTTCTTAGGGCTTTTGCTTTTGTTTTCAGGTATTTCTAGTCTTGTTTTTCCTGTATATGCAATGCCACTTCCAAGTGGTAATTTTTCAATTGGAACAGAGTCATTTGTTTTAATAGATAATGATAGAGAGGAATTTTATGGACAAGAAGGAAATAGGAAAATTAAAATACAAGTCTGGTATCCAGCAGAATCTACTGATGGTTATGATCTTGTCCCATGGATAGAAGATGGGCGAGTTGTGTCACAAGCTCTAGCTAGAGATATGAGTTTACCGACTTTTGTACTTAATCATACTGAACTTATTATGTCAAATTCATACAAAGAAGCACCAATAAGTGATGCTTTTGAGGAATACCCGGTAGTAGTTATTTCACATGGGTGGACAGGGTTTAGAAACATTCATACAGATATAGCTGAAGAACTAGCTAGTTTGGGGTATGTAGTTGTTGGCATTGATCATACTTATGGTTCAATAGCTACTGTTTTTAGCGATGAAGAAATAGCCTATCTCAATCGTGATGCTTTGCCAGATAGAGAAACAACTTCTGACTTCTTAGAATATGCTAATAAGTTGGTAAATACTTATGCAGGGGATATCACCTTAACACTAGATGAACTGGAAAAGATGAATACAGATGTTTTGTCTAGATTTGAAGGGAGATTAGATTTATCCAACATAGGGTTACTTGGACATTCCACTGGCGGTGGAGCAGATGTTGCAGTTGCAATTAATGATGGAAGAATCAAAGCACTCATTGGAATGGATGCTTGGGTAGAACCAATATATGAGACAGAAATTGAAAAAGGATTGGATATGCCTGCATTATTTCTAAGAAGTGGTACTTGGGAAACAGGGGTTAACAATATCAATTTGTATAGTTTGATTGATAAAAATAGCGGCTCTTCTTGGCTTTACCAGATAGATGAAACAACACATGCTGATTTTTCAATGGCTTATATGTATTCACCATTAACGAAGTATATAAATATAACGGGTAAACTTGATAAGGATTATCTTGTTTCAATCCTAAAAAATGTGATCACAAATTTCTTTGACCAAAATCTAAAAGATGGTGGCAGTACCGACATCAACAAGATAGATGAACTATGGGAAGATGTTAGAAAAATCAAGTAATTAAAAAGGCTTGACCCCTAATTCAAGAGGAGTTAAGCCTTTTGTTTTTATTCAAATATTTTAGTTGCTTGAAAACCCAAACCACTATTTGCGCCGGTAACTATAATAATTTTTCCCGACAAGTCTTTTACTTCATTTATACTCCATTTTGTTTTTTTCATTTAATACCTCTCCATTTAATAATTATTGATATTGTATTATATATAGATACATAAAACAAACAAAGAGACCTCGGTAAGACTCTTTAAACAATTTTACTGAGGATACATTAATCAAAGGGTAAAAGGTATAAAAAACGCGTCAAATGTAATCAGATGTTGAAAGTTCCTCAGTTTATATTTTTAAACTGTGGCAATTTTACAAAAAGTTTTAAAAGAGTTATAATAATTATAAGTTTAAAACATGAATAAACACAGGGTGGTGATTGCTCAAATCATAGCTTGTGTTTTTATTTTATATAAATCTTATAAGGGAGGTTGAATTTAATGAGTAAAGGTAAAGGAGATTTAAAAAAGAAACCGAAATTGACAAACGCATTTGGTGCGCCAGTTGCTGATAATGAGAATAGTCTAACAGCCGGTAAACGTGGGCCTATGATGTTAGAAGATGCTTGGTATTTAGAAAAGATGGCTTACTTTAACAGAGAAGTTATACCTGAGAGAAGAATGCACGCGAAAGGTAGTGGAGCATTTGGAAAGTTTACCGTAACACATGACATTACTGAATTTACAAAAGCAAATGTATTTTCAGAAATAGGAAAAGAAACACCTGTTTTTGCTAGGTTTTCTACTGTTGCTGGTGAACGTGGTGCCGCTGATGCAGAACGTGACATAAGAGGATTTGCAATTAAGTTTTATACTGATGAAGGAAATTGGGATTTAGCAGGGAATAATACACCAGTATTTTTCTTAAGAGATGCAAAACGTTTTCCTGATTTAAATAGAGCAGTTAAACGAGATCCTAGAACTGGTCTTAGAAATGCAACAAATAATTGGGACTTTTGGACACTATTACCAGAAGCATTACATCAAGTCACAATTACAATGAGTGATAGAGGAATTCCAAAGTCATTTAGACATATGAATGGATACGGGTCTCATACATTTTCATTTATTAATAAGGAAAACAAAAGAATTTGGTGTAAATTCCATTTTAAAACATTACAAGGAATTAAATGTTTAACCGATCAAGAAGCTGAAGTAGTCTGCGGAAAAGACAGAGAATCAAACGGTAGGGATTTGTACAACTCAATTGAAGAAGGAAATTTTCCTAAGTGGGAACTTTCTGTACAAATCATGACTTTAGAGCAAGCTAATAAACATCCATATAATCCTTTTGATTTGACCAAAGTTTGGTACAAGAAGGATTTTCCATTAATTAAGGTAGGGATTTTGGAGCTTAATAGAAATCCAGAAAATTATTTCCAAGATGTTGAACAATCTGCTTTTAATCCTGCTAATATAGTTCCTGGAATTGGATATAGTCCAGATAGAATGCTACAAGGTAGACTATTTGCCTATGGTGATGCTCAAAGATATCGTTTGGGAGTAAATCACCATCAAATTCCTGTTAATGCAGCGAAAAAGGGAGTTGTAGTGAATTCTAATCATAGAGATGGTTACGGAAGATCTGATGGTAATTATGGTGGTAGAACTCACTATTGGCCAAACAGTTTTGGTGAATGGGAAGATAGCAAAGAACTAAGTGAACCAGCAGTGGAATTAAAAGGGTTTATGAAGTTCTACGACTTTAGAGAAGATGACAGTGATTATTATACTCAACCTGGATTACTATTTAATATTATGACAGATGATGAAAAACAGAGATTGTTTGAAAATACAAATAGAAATATGAATGGCGTTCCTGATTTTATTAAACATCGACATATAAAACATTGTTATTTAGCCGATAAAGAATACGGAAAAGGTATCGCTAAAGCAATGAACATTAATATGAAGGATGTTAAGTTAGATTAAGCTTAAAAATTAGTGATACAAGTACATTAATTTTGTATAAAAACTACAATAGAGATTTAATAATTAGTATTTAATTAAATATAAAAAATATGTTAAAGCTCTAAAAATCAATGAAGAGCAGTGATATTCACGTTTTTTGAACAAATATTTCAGATTTTAAAAAATAAATCAACAAAACTCTTGCATTTCTTTGAAAATGTTGTATTATAAATACGATGTAATATGAATTAGTAATGAAATTAAGTTAACGTAGTTACCTCAATTGTTATTAATCAATTTGTACGAAGTCAAAAAATAATAAAACGGAGGTAACACACATGACTGGTAAAGTTAAATGGTTCAACGCTGAAAAAGGGTTCGGATTCATCACTGATGAAAATGGAAAAGATGTATTTGCACATTTCTCTCAAATTCAAAAAGATGGTTTCAAATCTTTAGAAGAAGGCGAAGAAGTAAGCTTTGATGTTGTTGAAGGCCAAAAAGGTCCTCAAGCTTCAAATATTGTAAGTTTATAATTTCAAACTAAAAGTCGATTAATCGGCTTTTTTTTATGTCCAAATTAATAATTTAAGTTTTTGTATAGAAAACTGGATATTCTTAATAGAGAATTTATACCAAATAATGCCTTAAATACATATTTACATAAATATAGTATTTATTCTGTTTAATGGCTTATTTATTCTCTATTTTTCTAGATTTGTATTGATTTGGGTGTATAATCTTGATATAATCTTAGTTAGGAAGTCAAAATTTAATGTATTTCAAAAGAGAACCGGAGTAACTATTAGAATTCACGTAATTTTTAATGTTGCTTTTTTTTATTTTATTTTTAATTGTGTATATTATTATTTTTAATATAAATTTTAAAAAGAACTAAAGGAGGAAATATGTTTAAAAAATTATCGAAACCACTAAAATGGCTAGTTATTTTTCTATTAGTTATTGTTGTGGCGAGCATTGGCGCAAGCCTTGTTCAAAATTCTTTTTGGTCAGTTAAGGTAACTACTGAAAAGTTTGAAACTGCAAATGGAGAATTAGCAGGTTATCTTTATATGCCAAAAGGTGTAGATGCAGATAATCCAGCTCCTGCAGTATTGTTAACTCATGGATACTTGAATAACGCTGAAATGCAAGAAATAGCAGCTATTGAATTATCTAGAAGAGGTTATGTAGTTCTAGCATTTTCTATGTATGATCATGGTGATTCAACATGGGATACACCAGCGCAATTCAGCTTTTATGTAAGTGCTATGTATGATGCAGTTCAATATATGTATGATCAAGATTATGTATTAAAAGATGAACTTGGTAATGGAATGATTGGCATTAGTGGTCATTCAATGGGCGGTTTTGCATCAACATGTGCTGTTTATTTAGATGAAGTAGATTTCGCTACTAATGGATATCGTAAGATCGCAGCTTCTTTACCGGCTGGTGCAGATTATCGATATATCCCTTGGGGACAAGATGCAACTCTTGCCTCTTATGGAACTAGAAGTATAGGACATATTGCTTCTCATTATGATCAATTCTTCTTTGAAAATAATCCCACAGCTGACCAAATAGGTTCAGTATTCTATAAAGATTTTACTTCAGATCCAACAGGATTAGCATTTTTAGGAAGAACAGCTGAAGGTACAGCTGAAGCTAGTGTATTTTATAGTGATGCTGGTGGTCAAAGAGTAATCTTTACTCCTGACGAAACACATCCTCAAAACACATGGTCTTTAGAAACAGGTGGAGATACAATTAATTTTTTTGAAACAGCTTTCACATATCAATTAGGTCTTCATGATGATTTAGGAACACTTGATTCATATGGAATTGAAACTGGAAAAACTGGACAAGTTTGGTGGTTAAAAGAAGCATTTACGCTTACTGCGCTTCTTGCATTAATCGCAATGATTATTCCAGCATTCATGTTGATTAGTAATTTACCTGTACTTAAAAAAGTATATGCTAGTAATATGGTTATTTCTACTAAGAAAGAAACAGATAAGATTAAACTTATCGTTAAGGGAGTACTTCTTGTTGGTTTAGGTATATTAAACGCATTCTTAGTTAAAACATTTATGGATCGAGCTGATGGCTTAGGAACTCTGGCAACTATTTGCTGGATAGTATTTGGTGTTGCAGTGGCAGCAGTTATTGCTTTCTGGGTAATGACATTAGTTAATAAAAACCCTGAAAAAGCTGAAGCACTTAAAAAACTTACTTTAAAAGTATCATGGTATGCTTTAGCACTTGTTGTTATAACAATGTTATATCGTTGGTTATTAGTTAATTCAGGTGAAATTGTTATGACAGATCATTATTATAGCGCGCCTTCAGTAAATACAATTGTTTATTGGGCAATGGCTAGTGGTGGATTGATTCTATTAGTTACAGTATTATCAGGATTCTATTTCAATTTGAATTCAGAAGACGAAAATGCATTTGGTCTTAAAGTTAAACCATTACAACTTGGATTAAGCATACTTAATGCTTTAGCACTTGTTGTTGGAATATTATTCTTGGTAGCTGTTGTAGGTTGGGTATTCTTGACTGACTTTAGATTCTATACATACGCTATTCAAATATTTAATACACCACAATTTATTGCTGCTTTGAGATATATACCATTATTCTTTATATATTATTTTGCAGCTGGTATTTCAGTGTTTGTAAATACGAAGAATGTTAAAGGTTGGTTAGGCGACGTATTCGCTGCTGCTTTATTAGCAGGACCCGTTGTATTATTCTTGATTATCCAATACATTCCTTTATATTCAAGTGGAACAGCATATTGGCCAACATTCTCATTAAGTAGTATTTTATGTGTAGGGTTAGTACCTACTTTAGCTATTGCAGGTATTATTATGAGAAGATTATCACTTAAAACTGGTAATATTTGGACAGGTGTATTCTTTACATCTATATTCTTCACATTGATTACTTTAGCTAATACAACAGTTTATTTATTAACTGCTGT
>Ga0307991_1000190_pt1 | contig 46086 bp, 36 predicted proteins | sample EllFjometagen131_FD_203146 | JGI IMG/M metagenome (GOLD analysis project Ga0307991, IMG submission 203146) | Marine microbial communities from Ellis Fjord, Antarctic Ocean - #131 | ecosystem: Environmental > Aquatic > Marine > Unclassified | place: Southern Ocean | collected 2014-10-08 | reverse complement strand
AGGGGGTGGGAAACAATTCGTGTAAATTCGTGTAATTAGTGGATAGCAAAGCCGCCAATCTGAGGCGAAACAATCAGAGTAATCCGTGTAATATCCGTGGACAAAAAAAGGGGGGGAGGTTGGGGGGATAAACAGATTATTCCGGTACAAAAAGTTGTAAACCAAAGATGACATTATTAGATGGAGCTCAATATGAATAGTAACCAAAAATCAAAATCCGGAAAGCGTTCGGTATTCAGAATTCTTCTTCTCTCACTGCTGGTTGTGATCGTGGCGGCGGGGATCGCGCGGTGGCTGATCAAAACCGCCCCCCGCCCGAAAGTCCGGCAGCGGCAGGAGCAGGCCGCTCTGGTTGAAGTCAGCCAACTGATCGCCGGTGACGAGATAGTTATCATCGAGTCTTCGGGCACGGTTATCCCGGCCCGCCGGGTCGATCTCCGTCCCCGGGTCTCCGGGCAGGTGACGGGGATCAATCCATCTTTCATTCCCGGGGGACGGTTAACTGTCGGGGGAGAAATTCTGAAGATTGATCCGGAGGACTACTTGCTGGCGGTCAAACGGAAAGAGGGGGAAGTGACCCGGGCGGAACAGGAATACAGGAAGGAGCTGGGCCGTCAGGATATCGCCCGCCATGAGTGGTCGCTCTTAAGCGATCGGGGGGAGCCGACCGATCTGGATCGCGAGCTCGCTCTCCGTCAACCCCAGCTGATCCAGGCTCAATCCGATCTCGCAGTGGCCTGGGCCGCCCTCAGTCAGGCCGAACTGGACCTGGCCCGGACATCGGTCAGAGCTCCTTTCAACTCGGTGGTGATCGAAAAGGATGTGGAGTTGGGGAGTCAGATATCCACCTCGACCACGCTCGGGACCCTGGTCGGAACCGACGAGTTCTGGGTTAGCCTGACCCTCCCGGTCGCTGATCTCTCCTGGTTCTCCTCCGGTAGCGGGGATAAGGGAGCTAAAGTGGTATTGCGCTCCACCGTGGCCAGGTCCGGGAAGGAAGGAGCGGGATGGGAAGGCCGGGTGATTAAGAAGCAGGCCGACTTGGAAAAGAAAGGGAGGCTGGCCCGGGTAATCGTCTCGATACCCGGCCCCCTCGATAATCCGGACCACCCCTTGCTCCTCGGGATGTATCTCACCGCTAAAATCGTAGGTAGAACCATTCCCGGGGTATTTTCAATTCCCCGGAACGCGCTCAGAGGTTCGGATGAGATCTGGCTGATCAATTCGGAGAACCGTCTGGAGACACGACCGGTGGAGATAGTATGGGCCGGTCGGGACCGGGTTCTGGTCCATGATACATTTAAGGCCGGCGACCGGTTGGTCATCAGCACTCTGGCGGCACCGGTTGAGGGGATGCTTCTAAAAGCTCAGACTACTGAATAGCCAATGAGGAAGGAAAGGACGAACGTCCAATAACCAATAGCCAACTTCCAATTTCCAAGCGTAACTTGTTGCTTCGGAAAAGTTGCCCGAGGCGAAGTTGAGGGCTAAGTTTTAACCTGCTTGTCGGTTACCGGCACCGAACCGAATTTGGGAATTGGAAATTGGAAGTTGGTCATTGGATATTCAAACAAGAGGAATCGAACGAAAAGGTCGTAAGCCCTGGTTCCTCACTAAAATTTAATCAAGACATGACAACCGAAATTAAAAATATCAAACGTGGGCCGATTGCCTGGATGGTAAAGCACCGGGTTGCCTCCAATCTGCTGATGCTTACTCTGCTGGTGGGCGGATTGATCAGCGCTTTCAGGATCAAGCAGGAATACCTCCCAGATTTTGATCTGGATATGGTTACGGTCACCGTCGCTTATCCGGGGGCCGGTCCCGAGGAGATTGAACAGGGGATTATCCTCTCGATTGAGGAAGCGGTCCGCGGTCTGGAAGGGGTGGAGGAGGTAAGTTCGACCGCCCGGGAAGGATTCGGGACGGTAAATGTCGAGCTCCTCTCCGGGGCGAATGAACAGAAGGTCTACCAGGAGATCCAGCAGGAGGTGGACCGGATCAGAACCTTTCCCGAAGAATCCGAAGAGCCGGGCGTGGTGCTGGTGACCCGGAAGCGGGAAGTGATCAACCTGGCGCTTCATGGAGATGTGTCGGAATCAATCCTCCGGGAGTTGGCCGAGACCACCCGCGACCGCCTTCTCCGGAGTCCGAAGATTACTCAGATTTAACTGGGAGGCGCCCGGGACTACGAGATCGGGATTGAGATCGGCCGCGACCGGCTCCGGGGACACGATCTGACCATCCCCGAAGTTGCTGGACGGGTCCGGAGATCATCCCTGGAACTGGCCGGGGGGGGCCTCAAGACCGAAGGGGGAGAGATCCTGGTCCGGATTCAGGATCGACGAGACTATGGGGATGAGTTTGCCGCCATTCCGATGATCGGGGCTGGGGAGGGGGGGCAGGTTCTCCTCGGGGATATCGCTGAAGTCAAAGATGGGTTCGAAGATATCGACCGGTTCGCGATGTACAATGGGGAACCCTGCATCTTCTTCCGGATTTATCGGGTCGGTGATCAGACCCCGCTCCAGGTTGCCTCCGCCGCCCGGAAGATTATGGATGAGCTCAACCAGACCTATCCCCCGGGGGTTAAAATCGATGTTCTCAGCGACCGCTCCGAGAACTTCCGGCAGCGGGCCAACCTTCTGCTCAAGAACGGATTCACCGGGTTGGTCCTGGTCCTGATTCTTCTCGGACTCTTCCTCCAGCCCCGGCTGGCTTTCTGGGTGATGATGGGGATCCCGATCTCATTTCTGGGGTCGTTCCTCTTTCTTCCCCAGGTCGATGTCTCCATCAGTATGGTCTCGATGTTCGCCTTTATTGTCGCCCTGGGGATTGTGGTTGACGACGCCGTCGTGGTGGCCGAAAACATCCATGGATACATCCAGCGGGGAATACCGCCCATCGAGGCCGCCATCTCCGGGGCCAGAGAAGTAGCCTCCCCGGTTATCTTCAGTATTCTGACCAATATTGTAGCCTTCTGCCCGCTCCTCCTCATGCCCGGGGTAATCGGGAAGATCTGGAAGGTAATTCCGATTGTGGTTATCTCCGTATTCAGTATCTCTCTGGTTGAGTGTCTCCTTGTTCTCCCTTCCCATCTCTCTCACAAAGGTTTCCTGGGATACCTGCTGGGACCTCTTACCCGCCGCCAGAAGGTCTTCAGTTCCTGGTTCTACCGGTTGATCCAAACGCATTACTCTCCTTTCCTGGATCGGGTGCTTAAGTTCCGTTACCTGGTTGTGGCCGGAGCGATAGCGATCCTGATCCTGGTGGTTGGATATGTGATGGGGAAAAGAATCGGGACCGAGCTGATGCCTCGAGTCGAGGCGGACTACTCCGTGGTAACCGCGGTTCTCCCGTATGGATCCCCGGTGGAACGGACCATGACGGTCCGGGATAAGCTGGTGGCGGCCGGTGAAAAAGTGGGGCGAGAACATGGCGGGGAGGAGTTGATCGAAGGAATCTACGCCGAGATCGGCACGGCATACCGCGGGGTCGCGGGAGGGCATGTGGTCGAGGTCACCTGTTTTCTGACCGATGCCGATACCCGGCCAATCGGCACAGGGGAGTTTACCCGTCTCTGGCGCAAAACGGCTGGAAAAATACCGGGTCTCCAGGCGCTGGTCTTCGAGTCCGACCGGGGCGGACCGGGCCGCGGGCGCGGCCTGACTTTTGAACTATCCCATAGCGATACTGAAATTCTGGACCGGGCCGGGACAGAACTGGCCGAATCCCTGGCTCTCTTCCCGGCAGTCAGCGATATCGACGATGGTTTTGCCGACGGGAAGGTCCAGATAGACTTCTCCCTCTATCCCCAGGGGGTTAATCTGGGCTTAACCTCGGCCGCCGTGGCCGCTCAGGTGAGGGGATCTTTCTACGGGACCGAGGCCCTCCGCCAGCAGCGGGGGCGTAATGAGGTCAAGGTTATGGTCCGGCTCCCGGAAGACGAGCGGAGCTCCGAATACGATCTGGAACGTCTCCTGATCCGGACCCCGGAAGGAATAGATGTCCCTCTCTATGAGGTGGCCCGGGTTACCCGGGGTCGAGCTTATACCAACATCGAGCGAAAAGAAGGTCGCCGGACGATTACGGTCTCCGCCAATGTCACCCCCCCGTCCGCGGCGGAGCGGATTGTGGGCGAGGTTACCCGAAATATCCTCCCGGGCCTGATGGAGAAGTACCCGGGGTTGGCCTGGAACTTCGAGGGGAGGCAGGCGGACTTCCGGGAGAGTCTCTCCAACCTGGGTACGAGTTTCATCTTCGCGCTCCTGGTAATCTATCTTCTGCTCGCCATCCCCTTTCGCAACTATACTCAGCCCCTGATCGTGATGCTCGCGATCCCTTTCGGGGTGATCGGGGCGGTGATCGGACATGTCATTATGGGGTACAGCCTGAGCATCATGAGTATGATGGGGATTGTCGCCCTCTCCGGGATCGTGGTCAATGACGCCCTGATCCTGATTGATTTTATCAACCGCCGGTCAGCGGAGGGAATGGAGATAACGAAGGCAATCCACGCTGCCGGGGTCCGGCGTTTTCGCCCGATTCTCCTCACCACCCTGACCACCTTCGGGGGTCTGGCTCCGATGATATTCGAGACCTCCCGCCAGGCCCGTTTCATGATCCCGATGGCGATCTCCCTCGGCTACGGGATCCTCTTCGCCACCGGTATCACTCTCCTCCTGGTCCCATCGCTCTGCCTGATCCGGGAAGATATCGGCCGTTTCTTCTCTCGTTTCCGAAGGACTTCCGGAGAGATAGGCCAGTAATCACTAAACGCTTATCAGTAGTCAGTGAGCCATTTGAGTTGTCACCTTTTTCTGGTTGAAACTTCTTGTATTTATTCCCCCAACCTCCCCCCATTTTTTTGTCCACTGATTACACAGATGACTCTGATTGTTTCCCCTCAGCGGCGTTGCAGTCCACTAATTTCACTAATTGTTTCACTTCAGATTGGTCGGTCTGCCTTTGTTCTATTGATAACTGGCCAACTGATCACTATCCTGGTATACCCAGATTACTGAATCCCCATTTTCTTTATCCGAGAGTAGCCGCTGTCGCTACCCGCAGAACCCAAGCGGACTGTAGCCGCGGTCGCTGACCGCGGAAGACAAGGCCGAGGTAACTCTGGTAAATCGGGATGCAAGCGCAAGGAAAAGAGAACGGGGGTTCACTGAAAGCGTGCCGAAAAAAGGGGATAAATATACTCTGACATCTTGCTCCCGAGGGGATTGCTATAGCCAGTCAATAAATACCCTATAATTTCTCTTTCCCCCGACAAATAATTTCCCTCTCCCCTTGACTTGAGGGGAGAGGGATTAAGGATGAGGGGTTGAACCAACTACTTTGCTTTATAATCTGGTAAAAAGTGGTGAATTTCGCACCACATGGACGCAATACAATAAAGATCAATAGGTTGCACGCAGGTTGCGTAAGAGCAACACCTGAAAATATTGGTGAGATCTGGATGAATTAATGATTAGCTCAATATGTGTTTTAGAGCACGGTGTATGGCCAACCTTTTTCTGGTTGGCCTTTTTTATTCAAAAATATTGGAGGATGAATGTAATGGCAAACACAACATTATCACGTATGATAACCGGAAAAGTACAAAATCGAGTGAAGTATCGACAATTCTTAAAAAAATATTGACATGAGTACCTTTCTATGGTATCATGGTTTCAAAATGAGAAAAGAATTATTTTCTTTTCAAATCCAATTCAGTTGAGTTGTAGATATTACTTATCATGCGATAAAAAAAACTGGCCCTGTGCGGGGGCACAGGGCCAGACGCCAATACCCAGGCTGAGAATGCCGGGGCGTGACGGTCCGAAGACATTATTAATATAATATACCGTTCTCCTCCTGTCAAGCTTCAGCCTTACAAAAAAGAGAAGGAGGCTATATGGCAAAAGGCTGAAGGTAGACATGTGCTGTTAGATTCCGAGTGGAATCGGCACAAATAAGTTGTAATTCTTCATATTTATGGAGGAAATGGTTATGAATTCTAACCAAATAATAAGTGATATTACTAATCACATTCGAGAATGTGGCGGTAGATATCTGGATTGGTATGTAGGAATCGCCTCGGACCCACGGAAGCGGTTATTTGAAGACCACAATGTTGATGAAAAAAATGATGCTTGGATTATCAGAGATGCCGAATCCGAAGCAATGGCCAGGAAGATTGAAAAATATTTTCTTGATCTTGGCTGTAAAGGAGCCGGCGGCGGCGGCGACTATAGTACGCACTACGTGTATGCATATAAAATAAATAGTCATACCGTTGAATAATAAATAAGGAAAAAACTGGTGAGATTGATTGGCCAACAATCTTACTGGTTTAATCCTATAATTCCCGCAAGTATAAAATGAATAAAAAAAGTATTCTTCAAGAGATAGCGGATATCCAGATTGGCTATCAATTTCGGGGGAAATTAATACCCGTTATTAACGGGAACTATAGAGTGATTCAGTTAAAGGATATTAATGACGCAAACGGACTGGATTTATCAGGTCTCTTTGAAATATATATCGAACATGATCTTGAACGGTATCAGGTCACCAAGGGGGATGTTCTGTTTCTCTCAAAAGGTAATCATAATTACGCATTGCCGATAACGGAAATATTAGAGAATACAATTGCCGTCAGTTATTTTTTTATTATTCGGATAAAAACAGATATAATATTACCTGAATATCTGGCCTGGTATATCAACCAGGCGCCAGTCCAGATAAATATTAAAAAATATGCCCGACAGGGATCACGGGTTTCGATTGTACCTAAATCGGTTTTTAATAGTATTCTGATAGAAATCCCGGCGCTAAAGACTCAAAAAATGATCGTTGAATTGGATGAATTGCAGAAGCATGAGAAATACTTATTAGAAGAGATTGTGGATAAACGGAAAGTATTGATAAATACGGTATGTCTCCGGGCGACAGAGAACAAATAAAAACAATAACAGAGGCCGATATAATGACGAATAAACAAAAACGTGATGAGATCTTTAATACGGTATGGAAAGCATGTGGAACGTTTCGCGGTGTGATTAATCCAGGTCAGTACAAGGACTATATTTTGACCATGTTATTCGTAAAGTATCTCAGTGACATCCGAAAAGCTAAGTTGGCCGAGTTTGAAGAGAAATATAAGGGCGATACAATTCGTGTAGAACGGGCAATGGCCCGGGATCGATTTATTATCGAAGAGGATTGTACTTTTGATTATCTATATGAACACCACAACGACAATGATATTGGGCAGACAATCAATACTGTCCTGGAGAAGATTGAGGATGCCAATAAAGCCAAGCTTCACAATGTCTTCCGTAATATTGACTTCAATAGTGAGGTTAATCTTGGTCAGACTCGCCAGCGGAATACGCGATTACGGCATCTTTTGGAAGATTTTTCGGAATTGGATCTGCGACCGGATCATGTGGGGCAGATGGATATAATCGGGGATGTGTATGAGTTTCTCATCGCCCGATTTGCCGCCACCGCCGGAAAAAAGGCCGGCGAATTTTATACCCCGACCGCTGTATCCGTGACCCTGGCCCGTCTTGTTGCCCCCAAACCGGGTGATCGGATCTGTGATCCCACCTGTGGGTCCGGCTCCCTCCTGATCCGCACAGCCCGGCAGGTAGGATCGAGAGATTTTTCCCTCTATGGGCAGGAGATGAATGGAAGCACCTGGGCGCTCTGCAAGATGAATATGTTTCTCCACGGAATTGATTCCGCCCGGATTGAGTGGGAGGACACGATTCGCCACCCCCAATTATTGGAAGGCGATAGATTGATGAAATTCGATATTGTGGTTGCTAATCCACCATTCAGCCTTGATAAGTGGGGGCAGGAGATTGCGGCCTCTGATAGATATAACAGGTTTTCGCGCGGTATTCCTCCTAAGAGTAAGGGTGATTGGGCCTTTATCTCTCACATGATCGCAACGGTGGTGGAGGGAAAAGGACGGGTTGGTGTTGTAGTCCCCCATGGAGTCCTCTTTCGGGGAGGTCAGGAGGGCAAGATCCGTGAAGCGGTCATCAAAGAAAATATGCTGGATGCGGTGGTAGGACTGCCAGCCAATCTTTTTTATGGCGCCGGCATTCCGGCCGCCCTGATGATCTTTGAAAAATCCCGAAAGCTGTATGGCAAAAGCAAAGTTCTTTTCATTGATGCCAGCCGTGAATTTGAGCAGGGGACTAATCAAAATGTGTTGCAAGAAAAGAATATCGATAAAATAGTTAAAACATACCGGGAACGGAAGACAATCGATAAATATTCCTACCTCTCCCCATTCGCGGAAATCGAGGAGAACGAGTTCAACCTGAACATCCCCCGTTATGTAGATACCTTCGAGCCTGAACCGGAGATCGATATAGTTGAAGTTCAGAAAGAAATCGATGAAATTGAGGAGGAGCTTAAAGAGACAAGGAAGAAAATGGACGCATATTTGAGAGAGTTGGGATTCATGGAGAAATAAAGCTTAAGAATCTAATGAAAGATCCAAATAAAAATAGACCAGGCTATAAGAAGACTAAAGTAGGTTGGATCCCAAATGAGTGGGATTGTTTACACTTGAAGGATGTTTGCGAAGGGCCGGGGGGCAAGTATGGTGCCTGCGCATCTTCAACGGAATATTCCCAAGAATCCCCACGATATATTCGAATCACGGATATTTCAAATGATGGGAGTTTGGTGGAACATGGCAAAACTTCAATCGCTCCTGAACTTGCAGAGAAATATTTACTTAATCCTGGTGACTTCTTATTTGCGAGAACTGGAGCAACAGTGGGCAAAACTTATTTGCATGAAAGAAATATAGGACATTACGCATTCGCTGGTTATTTAATTCGTTTTATTCCTGATAAGATTTCTTTAATAGGCAAGTTCCTTAAAGCATACACGCATACAGAAAGATATTATTACTGGATTCATTCGATACTACATGCCGGCGCGCAACCAAATATCAATGCACGTGAATACGGTTCTCTTTCTGTTCCTATTCCAGCCCTCCCTGAACAGAAGAATATTGCTGAAATTCTCTCAACATGGGATAAAGCAATCGAGCAGACGCGCAAGCTCATTGATGCCAAGAAAAGCCGAAAGAAAGCCCTGATGCAGCAACTCCTTACCGGGAAGAAACGGTTGCCGGGATTTGCTAAATCACATCGATATGAATCTTATCGCTTCTTTGAACTTCCTATAGATTGGGAATGTACTCAAATACGTGATATAGCCACTGAGAGTTCTGAGCGGAATAAGAATCGTGAAGATATAACAGTATTCGCTTGCTCGAAACATCGAGGCTTTGTCAAGTCATCTGAATATTTTGGAAAGCGCATATTCAGTCAAGATACATCAAACTACAAGATTATCCGGCGAGATTGGTTTGGATTTCCCGCTAATCACGTGGAGGAGGGCTCTATAGGATTATTGCAATGTCACGACATTGGCATAGTTAGCCCAATATACATTGTATTCAACGTATCTGATTGTGTTATTCCCGAATATTTATATGCTGTTTTAAAAACAGATACATTCCGGCATATTTTTGCTATTTCAACAAACGCCTCGGTTGATCGGCGTGGTAGTCTTCGTTGGCGAGAGTTTTCTCTAATACGAGTTCCCCTTCCTTCATTACCAGAACAGCAGGCAATTACTAAAGTCCTTTCTGCTGCTGATGACGAAATTATTCAGGAAGAGCATAAATTGAAGGCAATGAAAAAGCAGAAACGCGGTCTGATGCAGAAGCTGTTGACAGGCACAATAAGGGTGCTAAATTAAAAAGAACTACCCAAGGGGGCATCTATGACTTTCCCAATTCCTCCGCCACAAGGAGTACAAGTTGCGCTTGGTCTTCCGGAAGAGCCGCCTCACATTGGCATCGGAGGGTTTAAGGCTGTTTACCGCATGGAAACCGAGACAGGCCCTGAAGCGATTAAAGCCGTGTATGTACCGCCATCAGGAGACGAAGATGAAGATGCCATACGGGCACAACTAATCGCACGGGCCGAACGGGAGATAGATGCATTGGGACGATGCGCTTCTTCCTGTCTGGTAAAATTGGGATCGCTTCAACCCAAGCTACACACGATTGAGGACCATGATTACCTGATCTACAGTGAGGAGTTTTTGCCTGGGAAATCCCTCACCGGCTGGATCGGTAAAGATCCACCACCATCATACGATCAACTCCTGCTTGTCTTCAGATCTCTGATTGATCTGATTCGCTCACTTTCTGGAACTGGTTTCCTCCATCGTGATATCAAACCCGGCAATGTAATGGATACAGACTTGGATGACAGGCCATACGTTGTCCTTGATCTCGGGATCGCGTTCAAGATGCACGGAACAGAACTCACCCGGGGAGGAACCCCGCCGGGGACGCTCCGCTATATGGCTCCGGAGTTACTCAGGCCGGACTACAAGGATGTGATGGACTTTCGGTGTGATCTATACGCAGCGGGACTTACGGTCTATGTTGTCGCGAGCGGTTGTCATCCATTCGCGCCCTGTCCTGAGCATGATTACGCTACAGTATACCGCATTATGAATCAGCATCCCCGGTCGTTGGCGGAGTTGCGTCCAGACTTACCTATCGGATTTTGCGCTATCATCGATCGTTGTATGCGCAAAAAGCCGGCGCTTCGATACTCCAGACTAAATTTAGTGGAACAAGCCCTGAGGGAGGTGCTCTAATGAAAATACTCGCACAGCAAGGTTATGGCCCGAAAGACAAGCTCAAGCGTGGTTTGGATGATGGCGTGATTGCCGGGGCAATCCTCAGCCCTCGCTATCTTAATCCGGAAAAGATGCGGGAGAAGATCGATGAACTGGCTGCCCTCGGCGGTCAGATCCTCATGGATCCTGAACTATATGCCGCACGGTATATCTCCCATCCTGCCGCGAATCTGGGGAATCTTGAAATGTGGGACTACTTCCAGATGCCCCGCCGGTCCGCGCTCATATCTGGTAAGGCAATTCCGGGTTTGATCGAGACTTCCTTGGAAACTCAGTCAAATCTTGGATTACGGGAATGGATTGCCCCCAATGTGTATGTTGATGCCGCAGACTCCATAGAAATGGCAATCAGCCTGAACTTCATCAGTCAAACAAAGGAAGTGGCGGTGAGATGTGGTGATCGGCCGGTATTCGCAACATTAGCATTGAGCAGGGAAGCCGTCATGGATAGATCACAATTTCAGGATATCTTCGATGCGCTTACCTCTGTAGAGACGCCGCCAGATGGATATTACATCCTGATGGGAAGCCAGAGCGCCCAAGATTCGGGGAACCAGGTCCGTTCGGACATTTACCACTCCCAGGTCATTGCCGGTTGGATGTACATGAACTATGTCCTATCGATCAATGGCGCTCGGGTAATAAATGGCTACTGTCATCTTTTAAGTCCGCTGCTTGGTTTATGCGGTGCCGAATCAACAGCCAGTGGCTGGTTCTCAGGATTGCGCTGCTTCTCGATGAACCGATATCTTCGAGCCGCTCGTGGCGGGGGGCAGTATCCGGTTATTCGGTATGTAAGTAACCCTCTGCTGGCACGCGTTAAGCAGCCCGACTATATGGAATTCAAAGCTGTCCATCCGCAGGTAGCCAATGGTCTGGGGTGTGATGTAATCTATGAGGAAGGAGAACCGTCTCGCACAGTTGAGGCATTGCAGTCGTGGGAAGCCCTCTCCGCGCTCTGTAACGACTATTGCTCTGGGGATGTAGAGAGAGACCTCCCCGCGTTCAGTTCATATATAGATCGGGCGGTCCAGCTATGGACAGAGCTACAGGCATCCGGTTTCAGGCAGGATGTTGAGTCCAACCTGGAGCGTATGAAGATTATGCGGGATGCTATTGATATCTTCAAGGAATGGGCAGAGATTGCTTAGAAGCTCGCGCGACGGACTCTATTGCCCGGAAGTAGTACCGGTCAGATTTTGCGGTGAGATTACGAGGGGTGTGGTGGACTGTGATTTTTCCGGTTTTGAGGGAGAAACTCCAGAGTCCCACTCTAATTTTCTTAAATGTGTTCAGAAATGGTAATGCGCGGTCACATGCTTTCTCGGGCAGGACTACAAAAGACTGGTTGGCAAAGAAGCAATAGCGGCCGGCCTGGGCCATGGCTTTGCGCCAGTTGACAAGTTTGCACTCGAAGGCTCGGGTACTTGGTTTGACCACTCGTACGAAAGATCTGGTGTCGGGAAATTTTTCGCCGGGAATTCCGTCCCACGCCACAACATAAAGATCCGCGATCCCGTAGCCGTTGATCGGGATCTCCCGGGCAAACGCCAGAGTTGTTTTGCGGGACCTGCGATGAATGCTATCAACCTGATCAAGGTATGCCCGCATAAAAGCAATTGTAAAACGATCTTCCGCTGTAGCAATGCCTTTGCGACCGGGGAGATTATGGCAGGGTTCGCTGAATCTGAGTTTGGGAATAGAAATTAGACCAGGGCTCATGATTGCCTCCCATATTTAGATCAGCGCCTTGATGGGGAAGAGGCACTCAGATGGTGCCTCCATCTCCTTCGGCTCTTACACCCATTAGATTGGCCGATGAGTAATTATATATTCCGGCAGAATTACAAGTTCGTCAAGAAAAAAATAGGCATCTCCTGGATCCGGAGATGCCTGCCAACCGAGTATTCCCAGTCCAAGTATAATTTGCCATATCACATATTCTATAGCAAGGGGGAAAAGTAGAAAAAATCAAAAAATACCAATATAATATTGGTAATGAATTGCGTTATTTTTATGAATAAAACGCAATTCATACGCAAGTTTTTAACGCGACATTTATAACTTATTAATAATAAGGATGATAGGCATTTGACTATTGCATGGTTAATTGCGTGAAAAACCCAAATAAATGATTGTGCGCAATGTGGAAGTAATAAGCGTTTCGCACAATGTTTTTCGCACAATAATTGTAATATGCTATTCATTAAAACATTATAGATTGTGTTATTGTGCGGTTAATTGTGGCAGAGCGAAAGTTGGAATCGCTTGAATTTCAACATGTATTTTATAAGCATTCGAATCGGGGTTGGAAACCCCTCCCACAGAAGTTAGCGACAAGGAGGATTGATGGAAGAAAAAGCGCCTTATAAAATTGAACCATTTGAAACTCCCAGTTATCTGGAAAAAGTTCAGTCTCAGCTCCCCGCGCTTCAATTGCTGATCCAGCTTGGATGGAAGTATCTTACTCCGGATGACGCAATTGCCCTCCGTGATGGCCGCTCCGGCTCCACAATCCTGGAACCGATTCTTATTGATCATATTCGTGACCATTGCCGGTTTCCCTTCAAAGGGAAAACCCATCCTTTTACCGAGAATGCCATCCAGAACGCGATTCAAGCTTTAAAAGGTTTTCGAGCGACGGGCACCCTACATCAGAATGAACAGGCCTATGATCTTTTATGCCTGGGTGTCAGTGTGCCTCAGACAGTGGAAGGTGATACCAAGAGTTTTACGATCGACTATATCGACTGGAAACATCCGGAGAATAATACCTACCATTGCACGGCTGAATTCAAGGTGGAGCGAATCGGTCTGCAGAAGCATTATATCCCGGATATTGTTCTCTTCGTTAACGGAATTCCGTTGGTGGTCATAGAGTGCAAACGATCGGCTTATCTGGATCAGAAAAAGAAACCGATTGATCTGGCCATAGATCAGTTAGCCGGATATCAGGCGAAAGACGGCATTCCCCAGCTTTTTCTTTATTCCCAGCTCCTCCTCGCTTTAGCCCGGGATAAAGCTGAATATGGGACAACCGGCACTCCTCGCCGGTTCTGGACAGTGTGGAAGGAAGATCATCTTGATAAGCCGATCCAGGATCTTCTGAAAAAACCAATTGAAGAAATTGAGCGGGAGAAACTTCTTTCATGGCCTTTCAATGATGTCCGGAAGAAATACCTTTCCATCCTGGAAGAGGGCCGTGAGGTTTATGAACAAGACCGATTGATCTTCGCGCTCTGCCAGCCGGAGCGGCTGCTTGAACTGGTTTATAAGTTTATCCTCTTCGATAATGGTGAGAAAAAAATTGCCCGTTATCAGCAATATTTTACGGTTAAAGACATTTTAAAGCGTGTCCTGAGCGCCGAACCTGATGAATCGCGCGCCGGCGGCGTGGTCTGGCATACCCAGGGAAGTGGGAAGTCGTTAACGATGGTAATGCTGGCGAAGTCTCTGGCGACCCATAAGGAGATTTTAAATCCCCGTATTATCCTGGTGACGGATCGCATTGATCTTGATGACCAGATCTGCGGTACGTTCCGGGCCTGTGGACTGGAGCCGGAGCAGGCCAGGACCGGGAAAGATCTCGTCGAATTATTGCTGGATCGTAACACCCATGTAGTCACAACGCTCATACATAAGTTTTCAACGGCAGTCTCCAGTCGGTCATTAAAGAAAGCCGATCGAAATACCTTTGTCCTGGTCGATGAAGGGCATCGCGGCCAGTATAGCGAACAGCATGCCCGGATGAGATTGGCGTTAAAAAGAGCTTGTTTTATAGCTTTTACAGGAACTCCACTGGCAAAGTCCGCGAAGAAAAATACATTTATTCAATTCGGTGAACTCTTCCAACCCCCTTACACCATTGCCCGGGCTGTGGAGGATAAAGCGGTTGTTCCTTTGCTGTACGAAGCCAGGCATGTCCCGCAGCCGGTAGATAAGAAAGCGGTTGATGGGTGGTTTAAGAAGCTCACCATGGGATTGACGGAAGAGCAGCAAGCGGACCTGAAACGGAAATTTTCTACCGAGCGCCAGCTCAATAGAGCTGTCCAGAAAGTCCGCATGGTCGCTTGGGATGTGAGCAGGCATTATACCACTACTTATCAAGGGACAGGACTTAAAGGCCAATTGGTAACACCCCGAAAAGAAACAGCGCTTCAGTATAAGCAGTTCATGGACGAGTTTGGACTGGTTACTTCTGAAGTGCTGATCTCCGGTCCAACCGACCGAGAGGGTGAAGACAATGGAATCGGACCATCACGGAAAGAGAAGATATTCTGGCAATCAATGATGGACCGGTATGGTTCCGATAAGAAATATAACAAGCAGCTTATCAATGCCTTTAAACGCGGGGATACTCCGGAGATCATCATTGTTGTCGATAAACTATTAGTTGGTTTTGATGCTCCGTGTAACACAGTTCTCTACCTTGCCCGTAAATTGAAAGAACATGCCCTCCTTCAAGCGATTGCCCGGGTAAATCGCATATATGAAGGGAAAGAATATGGATTAATCCTGGATTACAGTGGTGTAATTGAGGAGTTGGACGAGGCCATCGATTTTTATAGTGAGTTGGCTAACTATGACAGTCTCGATATCGAAAATACGGTGGCATATATAGCTGATGAGGCGGCCCGTTTACCCCAGTTGCACTCTGATCTATGGGAATTATTCCTGAAGGTTAGAGGGGCGAAGGATCCGGAAGTCTTCGAGATCCATCTTCGTGATGCCGATCTGCGGAATAAATTCTATGGGAGATTCAGCTCATTCGCGCGGACACTGGCCCTGGCTCTTTCGTCCACGAATTTCCTGGAAACAACTTCTCCGGGAACTATCAGGAAATACAAGATCGACCTTAAATTTTTTCAGAATCTGCGCGCCGCCGTTACACAGCGCTACCAGGAAACCATTAATTATTCTGAATATGAGCCCCGGATTAAGAAATTAATTGATACTCATGTCGGCGCCGGTGAAGTTAAGCAACTCTGTGATCCGATCAACCTCCTGGACGCGAATCAGCGTAAGGACGTTCTTGAGGATCAAGGGAAGAGTAGCGATGCCAAGGCAGATATGATCGCCTCCGCGACCCGGCATGTTATCGAACAGGAGATGGTGAAAGATCCCGTCTTCTATAAAAAGTTCTCAAAACTATTAGAGGAAGTTCTCGCAGCCTACTATTCCGGCAGGCTGGCGGCCCTGGAAGCTCTGGAGAAAATCAAGGATATTTCCACCAAAGTTATAACTCATACTGACGATAATATTCCGGAAGAACTTTATGGAAAAGATATGGCCCGGCGTTACTTCGGTACAATTCGGGAAGGTTTAGACAAGTATGTCACTGAGGTTGATAAACCCGGTACTGATATTGCGCTCAGGATCGTTGAACGGTTAGCCGGGCATAAGATTAGAGATTTCCGTACCAATCATGACGCGATTAATCGTATGCGGGGGGAAATAGATGACATCCTTTTCGATATTGCCGATGAATATGATTTAAAAATTCCTCTTGAACAGCATGATGTCATTATTGATCGCTGTATAGAAATCACGATTGCAAATGAAGACTGAGTACAAAAACCGTGTTCTTCAATTTGGTGATCGCAAGATCTCATATAGACTTCATAGATCCAAGCGTAAGCATCTTAGAATAGTTGTCTCCCCGGATCTCTTGGTTGAGGTATATGCTCCTAAAAGGATACATAGTACTCAGATTCAAGAAGCTGTCCTGAAGAAAGCAGGGTGGATTGCCGGAAAGTTGGATGAAGTCAAAACGTTTCATCCTCTGCCGACAGAAAAGAAATATATAAGTGGAGAAACATTTATATATCTGGGCAGACAATATCGCCTTAAGGTTTTAGAAGGAAAAAGATCCCCGGCCAAATTACGGGGGAGGTTTTTATATGTCCGGACTGATAGGGATAAAAATTCCGACATAATTCGCCGTATTGTAAAAACTTGGTATCGCGAACATGCTGATCAGACTTTTCAGCGATATTCAGCGAAATGTTTTGAGATTGCTTCCCGACATGGAATTTCAAAGCCGATTCTATCAATCCGTACTATGAAAAGGCGTTGGGGAAGTTGCAGCATAGCCGGTCGGATAACATTAAATATTAATTTGGTTCAAGTGCCGGTGCATTGCATAGAATACGTCATTATGCATGAAATCTGCCATCTGAAAATCCACAACCATAGTAAGCAGTTCTATTCGTTATTAACTCGGTGTATGCCGGATTGGCGAAGAAGAAAAAAAACGCTGGATCGGTTTATGTTGTGTTAATTGCCAAACGTGTCAATTGAAGAGAAACAATCAGTGAGGTAGGGGCGGACCTGTGTAACCTGTTTAATATCGACTGGTTAGATCCCGGAAATAGTTGTTTTTTGTGTGGTGTTAGGAGCATTTTTTGGGGTCAAAAAACGCTTCGAAGAACGAGATTCTTGCCAGGGAAAGAGGCATCACGTTTGAAGAGATAGTAGAGAGGATTGAATCAGGGGTAAAAGTTATTGAAACAAATCACCCCAACCAGAAGAAATATCTCGAGCCGGGGTCGGACCTGCGCAACGTACTGGCATTAAACATTTAACGTATATATTTGACCTCTAAGAAAATTCGGTTCTTATGGATAGGGCGAACAGAGATCACATGCAGATCTATCCCGCAGTTCGGTTTTCAGCAACTGAGATTGGCGTTCGCTTCTTGAAGATATAACTTGCATCAAACCTTTTGTTGGGTTATATTATAACCACAATGAAATATAGAATCCGAGTCAAGAAGAAGGTTGCCCGTGGTCTGAAAAAGCTGCCCACGGATGTGCAGAAGCTCTTTTACTTGTTGATTGCGGATCTTCAGGCAGATGGTCCCATTCAGAAAAGCTGGCGGAACTTCTCGCCGCTTGAGAACAATCGATATCATTGCCATTTGGGCTATAGATACGTGGCATGCTGGACATGCAAAAAAAACGAAATAGTAATCGAGGTGTATTATGTTGGCTCTCGTGAAAAAGCCCCATATTGAGATATCGATTCATGGTGAACATACCGACGAATTGCTCGCCTGGATCAAGAAGAAGTACGACATTGCCGTCCTGACCGATGAGCCCGAAGACGAGTTTGTCTCCATCGAGAGTACTGAGTACTGGCATGAGATGGAAAAGAACCGCATCGGTAATCTGCTCGCGGGTGCTCGCCTGAAGGCCGGACTGACGCAGGCCCAGCTAGCAGAAGAGGTGGGCATCCGCCAGAACATGGTCAGCGACTATGAGCATGGGCGACGTACCTATTCCGATGCCATGGCCAAACGCCTCAGCAAAACACTCAAGGTCAAAGAAGAGCACCTGAGATACGGAAGCGAACAAGAAGATTGATGGAGATCCTCCGAGCCTACCTAGAAGCCCATCGGCACTAAGAAAAAAGTTCCAACCAATGCATCGACATTAAATTCATTCCGGTTATTATTTGCCCTGGTTCCTTCATTAATCCGGGTTCAAAGCTAGAGCCGAAAGTCCCAGAGATGATAAAACATTGTTCATCCGGTGCGGTAATGATATTATATTATCCTGATAAATATTGCTACAACTCCGATGCAGGTTCGGTCAAACTAGGAGGTTATTATTTTGAAAAAGACAATTATGGTTGTTGACGATGATAAAGTTCATGCGACATTGATCCCTTTTATATTAAAAGGAGAGGGGTACAAGGTCATTGTCTGTGAAGACGGAACGGAGGCCCTGGAAAAGTTTGATGAAGAGCCACCCGATTTGGTTCTACTTGACATCAAGATGCCGCATCTTGATGGATTTGAAGTATGCGCGGCGATTAAGAACCGCGCCGACACCAAATCGATTCCGGTAATAATGACAACTTCCTGTGATAAGATGGGAGAGATTGACAAGGCGTTTGCTCTGGGGGCGGAAGAATATTTAATAAAGCCTTTCGCCAAGGAAAAATTGTTGAAAATGATCAGCAAATACCTTGATTAGCCGACTGCTGAGAGTCACCTGTTCTTCAGTTTTTCTTTCCGGGGGAAAGAAAGGTCCTCTCTCTTAACTTTGGCAGTAAGATTTATTATATAAGATTCCCAGCTTCTTTATCCGCGAACGAAGTGTACTGGGGTTGATCCCAAGTCGCTTGGCGGCTCCGTCGGGTCCGGCAATTTTTCCATGTAAATCCAGCAATGCGGTTTTTATATATTCAGTCTCCATCTCATCCAGGGTTAGATGAGTATGATTGGAAGGGACTGAAATAGTAGTTGGTCCCGCGTTCTCCTGGAAAGGATGCATTCTCAGCTCCGGGAAAGTGATCGAATCACCCCGGGTAAGGATCAGAGCGCGCTCGATCAGATTCTGCAACTCCCGCACATTACCGGGCCAGTTGTATTCTTTAAGCTGTCTGATAACCTCCGGCTTAACCAGAGGAATATGTTCCAGATTCATCTCGCGAGCTTTCTTCTCGACAAAGTACTGCACCAGGGAGGGGATATCTTCGTACCGTTGCCGGAGAGGAGGAATATGGATTGGAAAGACATTAAGCCGGAACCAGAGGTCTTCCCGAAACCGCCCTTCTCGTATCATATCTTCCAGATTCCGATGGGTGGCGGCGATCACCCGGACATCAACCGAGATGGTCTCTGCCCCTCCCACTCGTTCAAACTCTTTCTCCTGAAGCACCCGAAGCAATTTGACCTGGGCTTCCAGAGTCAGTTCGGCAATTTCGTCCAGAAAGATTGTTCCCTTATCCGCTCGTTCGAAACGACCTCGTTTGCGGGCAATTGCTCCGGTGAATGATCCCTTCTCATGCCCGAATAGCTCACTGTCCAGCAGGGTTTCAGGGATCGCCCCGCACTGGACCCGTATCATGGGACCATTCCTCCGGGACGAAGTCAGGTGAATGGCATTCGCGATAACTTCTTTTCCACTTCCGGTTTCCCCCAAAAGGAGTGCCGGACTATTTGACTGGGCAACCAGGCGGACCATCTCCATCACCTGGCGCAGCCCAAATTCCGCCCCCACAACCCGTGTCCCCGATACTTCTTCCAGCTCCCGAAAGAGGGCCCGGTTATCCTCGGTCAGAAGATTTTTCAGGCGAACTGTTTCATGGTGGCGCCAGGCATTGATCATCGCCATCGCGATTGGTTCATTGACCAGTTTGAGAAGTTCGGCGTGGACGGATGTGAACCGGTTCGGCCCCCGGGCCGAGATTCCCAGTCCTCCGATTGGTTCTCCCTCGATTACCAAAGGAAGGCTGATCAGAGAACAATTATGCAGATCGGGAAAATATCTCCGGACCAGGAGGGGAGCGTGAGTGGGGTCGTTATAGATGTCCACCTGGCTATTCCCCATCTTGTTTTCTTCGATCTCCCGGCGCATCTCAGTATTGATCTTAACCTGTCGTAGATCGCTGGCTCGGGACGGGAAAGAATCGCAATCCCATACTTCGGCCAAGGCGATAATATACATGAAGTTATTCTCGAGATAGTAGAGCCCGATATTGTCGACGGGCATATACTCCTTCAGATATTCCATCAATCGGGAGAGGGCGGTTTCGATCTCCAGGCTGCTGCTGATCCGGAGGGTTACCTCACGGAAAAACTTGTTATGGCTGATATTCATAGTTATCTTTGATCAGATGTTAATTGTGTGATATATCGCAATTTGCGATATATCGTTAATACGGACGTTATATATAGTACTTTTTGATTTATGGCAAGTAAAAACCCCTTCAAATTCCTCAATATTATACCTGGCACGGAATTTGCTATTAATTAAGTGAATAAATTCAATACTTAAAATGAAAACTGAAATAGACAGAGTGGTAATAGAAATATGGATAATTATTACCTAAGTTGAGCGATTATTGCGGATGAAATGTGCTAAGATTATGAGGCTGCATCGGTTGCAAAAAACGCAGACGCATTAATAAATGCGAACGAGTATTTTTGCAACCGATTGCAGACCATAAGATTGGTGCATTTCGCCGCATAGAATCGCTCAATTTAGGTATTAGATATTTCTTAATGATTCCTTCTCTGATGGTCGATATGGCTAAATTATTATAATGAGTAAAAGGAGATGTAGATGAAATGGGTTGAGATGATCCGTGTTCGTTCCTCGACTGATGGGATTGCCATTCTTTCTGATGGACTGCCGCGAATAATAACCACCCTGCGGAAAAAGGAAGAGATCCAGGATGCGATCTTGCTCATTCACGCCCTGTATTTGGGGGATCTGGCGGTTATTTTAATATGGAAAGGTGACGGTCAGCCGAAAAAATCATCGGATGGTATTTTTCTGGCTACCCATTTTCGTGAGTATGGAACAGTAGAACACGCGGTCTGGCTGATTGCCTCGAATGAATTAGAATCAAATTCCAATCATCCCGAATCATAAACGGTAATAAGGAAAAAAGATGAGAAGAACAATATTCACAATTTTTTCAGCGGGAGTTACGGTTTGCAGTCTGCTGATAACACCCATGTCGGGAGCGGAGAGTGGAGATCTTAGCGACTTTCTGACCTTAAAAGAAGCGCTTAGACTGGCCGACGAACAGAATTTCTCACTTCGTGAGGTTCGTCAGGAAAAAGAGAGCGCAGAAGGACGGGTAGTTGCCGCTCGCGCGGCGGCGTTGCCTCATCTGGATCTACGGGGAGGATATACCCGTTATGATGATGTCCCAACCTTTGATTTTGGTGGGGCGCCGTTTGTGATGGGCCAGAAAAATAATTATAAAGTTGCCCTGGAGGCCAGTCAGGTTCTCTTTGCCGGAGGAGGAGTTATGGCCGGTATCCGTCGAGCGGATCGTTATGGTGAAGCGGTGGATAGTCGAATTGAACACAGTCGTTCTGAGATCGCTTATTGGGTGCACGCGCTCTATAACGCAGTCTTGCTGGCGAAAGAGGATCTGGCCGTGACCAGCCAGGCGGTGGAACTCTCCCGGGAAAATCTTGATGATGTGCAATCCCGATTTGATCAGGGGATGGCCACTAAATTTGATCTTCTTCGGGCTCAGGCAAAGATCAGTCGGACTAAGGCCGCCCGGATCGGCGCGGAAAACACCGTCCGGACGCGGAGGATTGAGCTTCTGAAGATGCTCCAGCTTCCACTTACCGATCAACGTAAGATTGATGAAGAGTTTATCTTCCAGCCATTTGAACCGGATGAGGAAACTTCTAAAAAACTTGCTTTTGCAAACCGCCAGGATCTTAAAGAAGCTCGACATATGATTGAGGCGGAAGAGGAAGGGGTTACCGTTGTGGATAGTGGTTGGTATCCTAAGGTGGCCCTCTTCGGACAGTACCGGTATGGAGATCCTACCCGAGAATTTGAGGATGAATGGGAAGAATCATGGCTGGCCGGAGTTCGGTTGGATTTTTCCGTTTTTGACGGACTCCTCACAAAAGGACAGAGCCAGCAGCAGGATGCCCGCCTCCGCCAGACTCAACTCCGTGTTAAGGATCTGGAGGATCGGATCCGGCTGGAAGTTACCCGAGCTATCTTTGATCTCGAGACTGCCGGAGAAATAGTTGAAGCTCGCCGAGAGAATCGAATTCAGGCGGAAGAATCCCTCCGACTGGCGCAACGGGGGTACGCAGAAGGCATAGAGCAACAATTGGATGTACTGGACGCTCAACTAGTTTTTACCAGAAGCCGGCAGACTTATGCTCTGTCGGTCTATCAGTATATTATGGCCAAGGTGGAATTGGAACGAGCCACCGGAACACTCTTGAACCAACCCGAATAAGCATATTTAAAGAAGGAGTCCCAGCTCATGTGTTTAACTCATATTAAAGAAAAATTACCCCTGGTGATCCTGGGAAGGATCTTCATATTCATCCTCGGGGTATCCATCCTTGGCGGATGTGGTAAATCGAATGATGAAAAATCCGATGAGGCCGGGAAAACGCCGGTTCAGCTCTCCAGTCTCCGGAGAATGACCTTCAATGATTCGGTCCGGACTCAGGGCACTCTGGTGTCAAAAAATTTTGCTTTGGTACCGGCCCGGATTGGCGGAACTGTTGAAGAGCTTTTTGTGGACGAAGGAGACGATGTTGAGATTGATCAGCCCCTTTGCCAGATCGATCGGGAAAAACTTATTCAGACGGTGGAAACCCGCAAGCAACAATTGGCGGTTGCCGAAAGTTCTCTTGAAGTCTCCCAGGCTCAACTGGTTAATATTCAAGCAGAGTTAAAAAAAGCCAGCAAGGATTATAAACGATTTGAGCAACTGAGAGATGACGCCGCGGTAACAATCGATCGCTTTGAACAGGTTGAGACCAGAAAGATTGGCAGTGAAGCCGCCGACAAGATTGCGGCTGCTCAGATCAAACTGGCTGAGGCCCGGGTGAATCAGGCCAGAGCTTCATTGGCAATTGCCCGGCGTAACCTGAATGACACCACCATCCGATCCCCGATCAAGGGGACGGTCAGTCACCGTTTTTATGAATTGGGTGAGATGGCTAAGAAAGATCAGCCGGCTTTCCGTGTTGATGATACAAATATTCTGGAGTTCTCCGGTTATCTATCTAGCAGTTACTATCCCCGGATTGCGGAAGGAGAGACCCCGGTCCAGCTCCGGATAGCCGGGGAAGATATCGGCCGTTTTTTCATCAGCTATCGTTCTCCGACTATAGATGAAAAATTGAGGACATTTGAGATCAAATGTCTCATCTCCGATCCCCCTCCGTCCCTCGCTCCGGGGATGATGGCTGATGCCGAGATTATTGTGGATAGTAGGGAAGGAAGAGGCGTACCGGTCGGGACGCCGGTACGGAGAGGTGGAGAGATTGTTCTTTTCGCGGTTGAAGGAGGCGTGGCGCGAGCTTACCCGATTATTCCCGGTTATAGTACCAATGGAATTATCGAAATTATCTCCGGATTGCCGGAGACCGTGGATGAAGTTGTCACATTGGGACAGAAGATGCTGGATGATGGCGATATGGTCCGGATCTTGCAGGAGGCACGTTAGTCATGTTTTTATCCGACGCTTCAGTTAAACGTCCGGTTGCGATGAGTTGCCTAATCATCGCCCTGGTCCTGCTTGGTATTAATGCCTATCGGACGATGAACCTGGAGTTTCTGCCCAAAGTTGATCTCCCTTACATCACCATCAATACTATCTATCCCGGCGCCAGTCCTGAGGAGATCGAGACCGACATTGCTAAGCGAATTGAAGATGAGGTAGTAGCGATCGATGGACTCAAACACGTTACCTCAACCTGTATGGAAAATGCTTGCCAGACCTTGCTTGAGTTTAACCTGGATGTTGATGTTGATGTTGTCGCCACCGATGTTCGGGAAAAGATCGACCTGATCCGGAGTGACTTCCCGGCCGATGTCGAGGACCCCATCATTCTCAAGTATGACATCAACGCCAAATCGATTATCATACTGGCCCTGACCGGTGACGCTCCGCTTGATGAACTGTATGACTACGCAGATAATATTTTGCGGGATCGGATCTCTGTCATCTCCGGCGTTGCCAATGTTGATTTGATCGGAGGTTCAGAACGCGAAGTTCAGATCCTGCTTGATCGGAGGGTTCTGGCCTCCCGGGGGCTGACCACGACCGACGTGGTTGAGGCCATCTCAACCGGGGTGCGGACCATACCCTCCGGGAGGTTACGCTCCGGATTTGAAGAGTATACGGTCAAGTTCAAAGCCGAGTTTGATGAAATTGCAGAGATCGGAGACTTGGAGATTATCACCGACCAGGGGCGCCGCTGTTATCTGCGGGATCTGGGGCGGATTATCATGGGGACCAAGGAGCTCCGTCAGCGGGCCGATCTTGACGGCCGTTCCTGCGTGGCGATAAAGGTGATAAAGAAGTCAGACGCCAACGCGGTCACTGTGGTTAGTATGGCCAGAAAAGCCATAGATCGCCTTAACCGCGAATTACCCGGAGGGATGGAGTTGGTCTGGGTGACCGATGACGGGACCTTTACGGAGGCGACAAATTTAAACGCCTGGGTCAATGTTATACAAGGAATTATCCTCACCGCTGCGGTACTTTTCCTCTTTCTCTATAACTTTCGAGCTCTCCTGGTGGTCTCGATTACGATGCCGGTTACGATCATAATTGGTCTTTTCTTCATGAGTTGGATAGGTCTTACTATGAATATAGCCACCCTGATTGCGATCGGGATGTCGGTGGGAATTCTGGTTACCAACTCCATTGTTGTCCTGGAAGCTATAGTCAAACTACTGAAGAAGACCGGAGACTCGGTCCTGTCCGCTCGCCAGGGCGCGAACGAGAGTTTCATCGCGGTCCTGGCCAGCGCCGGTACCAATCTGGTGGTCCTCTTCCCGATATCGATTATGGAGAGCACGATAGGAAAGTTCATCGAGAGCTTTGCTCAAACCTTGTTGATTATGACCGTGGTTTCTCTCTTTATCTCCTTCACCCTTACCCCGTTGCTCTGTTCAGTCATCCTCCGTCCCGCTCGCCAGGGCAAACCAAATCTGCTGGGTCGGATGGAAGCCGGATGGGACCGGGGATTTGAACTTTTCCGGGAGAAGTATCGCCGGGTACTGCGCTTCTTTGAATCCCAGCGTCTAGCTTCGATCTTTTTCATCGTCCTGGTGATATTCCTGATCTTGCTGACACTGTGGCAGGCGGGAAGGATGGGCCTAGAATTGGGCACCGATCCGGATCGAGGTGAAATTTATGTAAAACTGGAATTCCCTACCGGGTATTCTCTGGATGCCACAACCGCTCGCCTAGCCCCGGTGATAGATAAACTTCGCGAGGTCCCCGAAGTAAAACATATTCTCACCACCCTGGGAAAGGTGGAAGGGACGATCGGTCAGAGCACCGAGGGAGTTTATCTGGCCCAGGTCCTGTTGCGTTTCAGCGAGAAGACCGAACGGGATTTAAGTTTATCGGATCTAATAGAAGAAGTCCGCCAGCGGGTCTCCGGTGTCCCCGATGCCATTGTATCCGTCTCATCTCCTTCCATGCTGGGAGGGCAGGAGTCAGGGCTGGAGATGGAGATCGCCGGGCCGGAGCTTACGGCATTGGATGGCCTGGCCCTGAAAACCGAAACCCGGGCTCGGGAAATATCGGGTATTTTCGATCTTGACACCACCGTCCGGGAAGGTAAGCCTGAACTCAGAATTACCCCCAACCGGGCAGTTCTGGCCGACCTGAAATATCCGGCGATCGGAGTGGGGATGGCCCTCCGGGGGAACCTGGAGGGGATTAAGGCCGCGACTTTTAAAAAAGATGCCCGGAACTATGATATCACGGTCCAGCTCGAGGAAGAGGAGGGGAAGGATCAGGTCGTTTCTTTCTTATTCCCCGGTAATCCGGGGCGGCCGATCTCTCTTGATGTCCTGGCCGATTTGGAAGAGATGACCTCCCCGATCCAGATTCTCCGCAAAGATAAAGAACGGGTCAGTAAGCTCTATGGAGAAATTGGAGCGGGAATGACCCTAGGGCAGGCGGTGGAAGATGTCAGCGCCGAGATCGACGAGCAAGAGATTATGCCCCCCGGTTATGGCTACCGGTTTGTCGGTCAATTCGAAACCATGTCCGAAGGAGAATCGGAACTGGGTCAGGCAGCAATCCTAGCCCTTATCCTGGTAATACTCACTCTCAGCGCCGTCCTGGAATCCTTCCGGCAGCCCATCATTATCCTGGTTACCATCCCCGTCACCCTGATCGGGATGATCTGGCCCCTGGTAATATTCGGAGAAAGTCCCTCTCTTTTCGTGATGATGGGGGGGGTTATGCTGATCGGGATCGTGGTCAATAACGCCATCCTGATCATGGATCAGTTCAATTTCCATATTAAAGAGGGAATCCCCCGTCATAAGGCTATGATTACCGCTGCCACCGAGCGGATCCGGCCGGTCATCATGATTACGATCGCGGCGGTTCTGGGAATGCTTCCGATGGCTTTCGGTCGGGGGATCGGAGCTGAAATGCGCAGTCCTACCGGGCTTGCTTCCGCCGGGGGGCTTCTGGTCTCGGGGGTTCTCACTCTTCTGCTGGTCCCCATTATTTATGAACTCTTTACGAAAAAAGGGAAAAATAATTCCAGAATAAAAAAGGGAATAAAAAGATTAAAGCGGATGGTACCACCACAGGCAAGCTCTGAATAAAAAGGTTTTTAAAACAAAAAATCATTAAATCTTTTTCGAGTTAGGCAGGAGTAAGGTATAGATAGACAGAAGATGGTTGGGCCGGTGTCCTCAATTTTTCAAATTTTCCCGTTCAATTTGCATTCCCTATTTGACAAATCGTATTCAGGATATATTATTACCTAAATTGAGCGATTCTATGCGGCGAACTGCACCAATCCTATGGTCTGCAATCGGTTGCAAAAATACTCGTTCGCATTTATTAATGTGTCTGCGTTTTTTGCAACCGATGCAGCCTCATAATCTTAGCACATTTCATCCGCAATAATCGCTCAACTTAGGTATTATAAAATAAAAATTCATATGTGTTCTTTTAGCTGAAATCAATTTGAAGTAATAACTATTTCCCCAAAACTTTTTCTAACTACTTCTCTTTGACATAAAATGAAGAAGCCCAGAAAGCGAGGATCTAATGAATAAGAAAAGATCAAGTGTTGTTGAAATATCAAGAAAGTATGCTAACGGTTGTGAGAAGATAAAATTACAGAGCAAAAGTTGTTTTATGTGGAATCGACGGAAAAATCCCTGGACACTGGTTCTCACCGCCGTGGCGGTGGCTGGTCTTTTGATGGGTGGATGTGGCCCCCGAGACAATCAAGGCGCGCAACAGGAGGGACCACCCGAGGTTGTCGTGGTAACGATTCAGCCGGAACGTATAGTTTTAACCAAAGAATTGCCGGGCCGAACAGCTGCTTACCGGGTGGCGGAAATACGTCCCCAGGTTAATGGTCTCATTTTGAAGCGATCGTTCAAGGAGGGTGCGAATGTCAAAGCCGGCGATCTGCTTTATCAGATTGATCCATCCCCTTACCAGGCGGCTTATGACCAGGCCGCGGCTGCGGTTTCCATGGCCGAGGCTAATCTTACGTCTCTTCGTTTACGGGAAAAACGATTCAAACAGCTCGCCGCCAATCGTGCGGTTGGGCAGCAGGATTACGATGACGCGCTGGCGGCGCTGCAACATATGGAAGCCCAACTGAAGTCCAGCCAGGCGGCGCTGGTGAGTGCCAAGATTAATCTCTCATACACACCCCTCAAAGCTCCGATTTCAGGTTATATCGGCCGTTCCAGTGTGACGGAAGGCGCGTTGGTAACGGCGTATCAGGCGGTTCCCCTGGCTACTATTCAACAGCTGGATCCAATATATGTGGATGTGACTCAATCCACCGCTGAGGTGCTGCGCCTGGATCGGCAGTTGGCGGAGGGCCGGTTAACTCACAATGGTCAAAACCAGAACGCGGTGGAACTTATCCTGGACGATGGCACTACCTATGCCCGTAAAGGAACGTTGAAATTTCGTGACATAACGGTAGACCCAACCACCGGTTCCGTCATTCTCCGGGCGGTCTTTCCAAATCCGGACGGTACGCTCCTGCCGGGGATGTTTGTGTATACAGTACTGCAGGAGGGAATCCAGGAAGAAGCTATCCTTGTGTCACAGTCAGGCGTAAACCGAAATCATAGGGGAGAACCGTATGTTTTGGTGGTGGATGAATTCGGGAAGGTTGACCTTCGGATGGTTACGATTGATCGAGCTATCGGAGACCGATGGCTGGTTTCGAATGGTCTTAATCCCAATGATCAGGTGATTGTCGAGGGAATTCAAAAAGTAAAACCCGGCGCTTCAGTCAAGGTGGTTCGCCTCCCGTCCGGCCGCGAAGAGGGTTCCGCGGGCGAAAAGACGGTTCATACCTCTGCCAATATGAAATAAACGGAGAAATCACATGTTATCAAAATTCTTTCTCGAACGGCCGGTCTTCGCCTGGGTCATCGCTATTTTTATCATGCTCCTGGGCGGACTGGCCGTATATAACCTGCCGATATCGCAATATCCGCCTATCGCTCCGCCCTCCATCGCCATTGAATCTTTCTATCCCGGGGCTTCGGCGCAGACAGTGGAGAACAGCGTTACTCAGATCATCGAGCAGAAGATGACGGGCTTCGACGACGTGCTCTATATGTCCGCCACCAGTGATTCTGCCGGAGCCTCCCGCCTGGAGTTAACATTCAAGCCGGGGACCGATCCGGACCTGGCCTGGTCCAAGGTTCAGAACAAGCTTCAGCTTGCCATGGCCAGTCTCCCGGAAGTGGTTCAGCGCGCGGGGGTCAAGGTCAGCAAATCCACCCGGAACTATCTGCTCATCGTTGGTCTGGTCTCCGAAGACGGCAGCATGAACGGCAATGATTTGCGGGATTATGCTCAGTCCAATCTGGAAAAGGTTCTGGCGCGCGTCCCCGGAGTGGGCGAGGTCGAAAATTTTGGCTCCCAGTATGCCATGCGCGTCTGGCTGAACCCCGACAAGCTCACCGAATACAACCTGGCCCTGGAAGACGTAATCCAGGCGTTGCGGGCCTACAATGTGGAGGTTTCCGCCGGTCAGTTCGGCGGGATCCCTGCGGTGGAAGGGCAGCGCTTGAACGCTTCTATTGTCGTCCAGAATCTCCTTCAGACCCCGGAGGAGTTCGCCTCCATCCCCCTGCGCGCCAATCCGGACGGTTCCATTGTACGGATCAAGGATGTCGGACGGACGGAACTGGGGACCGAGTTATACGATATCGAGGGGCGTTATAACGGAAAACCGTCCGCCGCTCTGGCCATCCGGCAGGCACCCGGTGCCAACGCGCTGAATACCGCCAGGGCCATCAAGTCGAAACTTCAGGAGATGAGTCGCTATTTCCCGCCGGGGATGAAGGTTGTCTATCCCTACGACACCACCCCTTTTGTCCAGGTTGCCATCGGCGAGGCGGTAAAGGCCTTGCTCATGGCGATTGTGCTGGTCTTCCTGGTCATGTGGCTCTTCATGGGAAATATTCGGGCTACCCTGATCCCCACCATCGCGGTGCCGATCGTGCTCCTGGGCACATTCGCCGTACTGGGGGCGTTTGGATATTCCATCAACATGCTGACTATGTTTGCCATGGTGATCGCTATCGGATTGTTAGTGGACGATACCATCGTGGTGGTTGAGAATGTGGAACGGATCATGAGCGAGGAGGGGCTCTCGCCCCGGGATGCCACCGCCAAGTCCATGGGTCAGGTAACCAGTGCCCTGATCGGCTTCTTTCTGGTGCTCACGGCTCTCTTTGGTCCCATGGCTTTCTTAAGTGGCTCTACCGGGGTCATCTATCGTCAGTTCTCCGTGACCATCGTCACGGCCATGTTCCTCTCGGTTGCTATGGCCTTGATCCTGACACCGGTGCTCTGCGCGTCCATCCTCAAGCCGGTCACGAAGGGACACGAGGCGGCGGAAGGCGCCCTCAAGTTTCTCCGTCCGTTCTTCCTCTGGTTTGATCGGGTCTTTTACCGGTTCCGGGATGGTTTCGTGAAACTGGTTGGCCACGCGCTGGCTCGAAAACTGCGTTATGTCATCGTCTATCTTCTAGTTGTGGGGGGAATGCTCTGGCTTTACCGGGGAATGCCGACCAGTTATCTCCCGGATGAAGATCAGGGAATTTTAATGGCCCAGATCGTTATGCCTACGGGCGCCACGCTGGAGCAGACCCAGGCGGTCGCCGATAAAGTTCAGCACTATTTCCTGGAAGACGAAAAAGAAGCGGTGGAGTCCTGTATGACGATTGCCGGCATGGGCTTTTCCGGCCGGGCCCAGAACAATGGCATGGTCTTTGCCAAGTTGAGGGATTGGAATCTGCGCGACCGGCGGGATCTGAGAGTCAAGGCCATAGCCGGCCGGGCGATGGGGGCATTCTCCAAGATCCGCGAAGCTATGGTCTTTGCTTTTCCCCCTCCCTCTGTCATCGAACTGGGCAATGCCACCGGCTTTGATTTTCAGTTGATAGACCGTGGCGGGGTCGGACACCAGGCCCTGATGAAGGGGCGCAACCAGCTCCTCGGGATGGCGGGTCAGGATCCCCGGCTGACGAAAGTCCGGCCCAACGGCATGGAGGACGTCCCCGAATACCGGGTGGACGTGGACTGGGAAAAGGCGGCCGCTCAGGGTCTGCCCATCACCTCTATCCACAATACCATCTCCGCGGCTTTCGGGAGCGCCTATGTAAACGACTTCATCCAGGCTGGCCGTGTGAAAAGGGTCTACGCTCAGGCGGATGCCCCCTATCGAATGCTGCCGAAAGACTTGAACAAGTTATACGTACGCAATATGGCCGGGAAGATGGTTCCGTTCACTTCGTTCGCGGCCGGACGCTGGGCCAGCGGTTCTCCCCGTCTGGAGCGTTTCAACGGATTCCCTTCCATGAATATCTGGGGCGAACCGGCGCCGGGGAGAAGTTCCGGCGATGCCATGGAGGCGATGGAAGCAATCGTCGGGAAGCTGCCGTATGGGATCGGGTATGACTGGACCGGGCTCTCCTACCAGGAGCGGCAGGCTTCTTCCCAGACCGGCCTGCTCTATACGTTCTCCATTCTGGTCATGTTTCTTTTCCTGGCGGCCCTGTACGGGAAGTGGGACGTGCCCGTCTCGGTCCTCCTGATCCTGCCCCTTGGGGTCGTCGGCGGCTTCATCGCTTCGAATCTGCGGGGGTTGCCCAGTGACGTCTATTTTCAGATCGGTTTGTTGAATACACTGGGACTGGCCACCAAGAACGCCATCCTGATCGTCCAGTTCGCCATGGCCGGGGGGGCGGAAGGTTTGGGATTGATTGAGGCTTCGCTCCGGGCGGTGAAGCTACGGCTCCGCCCGATCGTCATGACATCGACGACGACCGGTTTAGCCGTGCTGCCCCTGGCCCTGAGTACGGGCGCGGGCGCGGGAGCCATGGTTGCTATCGGGACCGTGGTACTGGGCGGGATGATCACCGGCACGATTCTCGTCGTCCTGTTTACGCCGCTCTTTTATGTGCTGATCGCAAAGACCTTTGGGAAACGGAAAAAAAGGATGATGAAGGAACTGGTTGTCGAGAATCCATCAGGGGATCAATGAAAATGAATAAACAATTTCTTTTTTTACTAATTGCAATATTCCTCCTCCCGGCGGGGTGTACTATGGCGCCAAAATATACGCAGCCGGAAGCGCTGATCCCGGACCAAATTCCGAGTTGGAAAGAGAACGAGGACATTCAATCCACCGATGAAGTTCAAATTGTTTCAGACATCAAATGGCGGGAATTCTTTACCGACCGGAAACTCCAGCAGATTATCGAGATGGCTTTGGAAAACAACCTGGACCTGCGGATGGCCGCCTTGAATGTGGAAAAGGTACAAGCCCTTTATGGCGTGCGGCGATCCGAGTTATTTCCGGTAATCAACGTAGTGGGTGAGGGGGGCAAACAACAAACCTCCGCCGATCTCACTTCTCCGGGATATCAGAGGACAACCGAGCAGTTCAATGTTAACCTGGGCGTAACTTCGTGGGAGATTGATTTCTTTGGCCGGATTCGCAGCCTGGAAGAACAGGCCCTGCAGGAGTACCTGGCCACGGAAGAGGCCCGCCGCGGCGCCCAAATCACGCTGATCTCCGAAGTTGCCCGGACCTATCTGATCCTGGCCGCGGATCGGGAGAACCTTAAATTATCTCAATCCACACTTGAGGCGCAACAGGGGTCATACGATTTGATCCGACTGAATTACGAAACCGGCATAGCCACCGAATTGGATCTGAGCCGTTCACAGACGCAGGTAGATACGGCCAGGAGAAATATAGCCCGTTATACTCAAATGGTGAGGCGAGACCAAAACGCCTTGATCCTCCTGGTTGGTATTATGGTGCCTGAAGATCTCCTGCCTCTCGACCTGGCCGGCATCATCCCTTTGCGGGAAATTTTTCCGGATCTGTCTTCCGAGGTGCTTCTGGTTCGTCCTGATATTTTAGCGGCGGAATACCAACTGAAAGCCGCCTATGCGTTTATCGGCGCTGCCCGGGCCGCCTTTTTTCCCCGGATTTCCCTGACCACCTTCCTCGGTACAGCCAGTGATGACCTTTCCGGCCTTTTTAAATCCGGCACGGGAACCTGGAGCTTTGCCCCCCAGGTTTCCTTGCCGATTTTCGACGCCCGAACCTGGGCGGCATATAATGTTAGCCAGGCCACGCAGGAGATTGCCCTGGCCCGGTATGAAAAAGCTATTCAAACCGCCTTCAGGGAGGTGGCCGACACCCTGGCCGTCCGCAGTACTATTAATCAACAGATATCGTCTCAACAGTCGATCGTGGACTCCGGGCGGAAAATCTATAGCCTGTCCGAAGAGCGCTATACTGCCGGTATTGACAGCTATCTGGGGGTACTGGATTCGCAGCGATCCCTCTATGCGTCCCAGCAGATTCTCACGGACCTCCGTCTGGTCGGCCTTGCTAACCAGGTTAAACTTTACGCCGTCCTGGGTGGAGGAGGGGAACCGGAGGATACGGATTCAACCGCCGACAATCGTGTTTCCGGGAAGTGAGGAGCCGCCGCGATCATGAACGGTTGAGCTAAACCAGCGGGTTACCCAAGAGGATGAAATCATTTTGGTTGACAGCAGGATAATAGAGAGGTAACACGCAGACAAGAATGACCAGGTGACCGATCTGGTTGGTGTATCTATAACATAGACGATATGCCTCATTATTTGTATAATGAATCTCTTAGTTGACCTCAGTAAATAAATTATACAATAGAAAAGGAAGTCTCTACATGAAAATACTGCTGGTTTATCCGGAATATCCGGTAACGTTCTGGAGTTTCAAGTACGCGCTGAAGTTTGTCTCTAAGAAGGCAATGGCGCCTCCGCTGGGACTGCTTACAGTAGCGGGCCTGCTCCCCAAAGAGTTTACGAAAAAACTTGTAGATATGAACGTATCATCTTTAGATGATCAAGATATCGAATGGGCGGATTATGTCTTTATCAGCGCCATGGCGATCCAGCGTGAATCCGCGGAAAAAGTGATTTCCCGCTGCCGGGATTTGGGAATAAAAACTGTCGCGGGTGGGCCGCTTTTTACCGCCAGTCACTCGAATTTCAAGATGGTGGATCATCTGGTACTTAATGAAGCGGAGATTACACTGTCCATATTCTTAAAGGATCTGGAAGATGGAGTCGCGCGTCATATCTACTCGACAGCAGACCACCCGGAGCTGAAAGATACCCCGACTCCTCTCTGGGATCTGATCGATATGAAGAATTATTCGACCATGAATATTCAATACTCCCGGGGGTGTCCCTTTGACTGTGATTTTTGTGACATCGGGGTGCTTTACGGTCACCAGGTACGGACCAAAAGCCGGGAGCAGATGCTGGCGGAACTGGAGGCTATTTACTCCCGTGGCTGGAAGGGGGCGGTGTTCATGGTTGATGATAATTTCATCGGGAATAAAGGCAAATTAAAGAGAGAGATTCTTCCCGCCATTATTGGATGGATGGAGCAGCGGAATCATCCGTTTGTTTTCAACACCGAGGCATCGATTAATATAGTCGATGATGAAGAATTGATGACTATGATGACCGCGGCCGGTTTCGACGCGGTTTTTATCGGGATTGAAACCCCGGATGAGAAGGGGCTGGCGGAATGTGGCAAATTTCAGAATAAGGATCGAGATCTGATGGCCTGCGTGAAGAAAATCCAGAAATTCGGATTGGTGGTTACGGGCGGGTTTATCGTAGGTTTTGACAGCGACACCCCATCCATCTTCAATCGCATGAGCGCCTTTATCCAGGAGAGCGGGATAGTAACCGCCATGGTCGGTATATTGAATGCCCCGCTTGAAACCAGGCTATATAAACGTTTGGAGAACGAGGGACGGATCATCAAAAATATCACCGGGAACAATACCGATATGAGCTTGAATTTCATTCCCCGGATGGACCGCGAGACGCTTATCGAGGGATACAAATCCATTGTTAATACTATCTACTCACCGAAAGATTATTATAAAAGAATTCGGATTTTCCTCCGGCAGTACCAGCCTGTATCTCATGGATTAACCCCGATTAAACTTAATGAAGTAGGAGCGTTGCTGAAGTCGATTCTCCGGTTGGGGATTACGGGGAAGAAGAGACGGCACTACTGGGGTCTGTTCTTTTGGTCGATCTTCAGACGCCCGAAATTATTCCCCATGGCGATCACATTCGCGATCTACGGATTTCATTTTCGAAAGATTATTGAAAGCTCCTAGTCTCCGCAGCACTGGATATTTTCTGTGATCAGCTTTTTATAATCACCCAGGACATCATGGATCCAGCAGTCGTCCGAACCGGCGCTTTCCCGGAAGGCAATGCTTCGCTGCGGGGATAATATCTGTGAAAATAACCCCACCGGGGTCAAAGAAAGCAGGTTGAACTTCGTGACGGACTTCCGTTCAATGTGGCCATTCCCACGACAACCACAAAGCGTACGATACGACTGTCACGTCCTGATTTAAAGTTGTCACTTTTTCTGGTTGCACCACCCCGACCTCGGCCCTTTTTTTGTCCACTAATTACACTAATTGCTTCCCTCGCCTCGCCCCCTTTTTAGAACTACGAATTACGCGAATTTCACGAATTTAAAATGCCGTTGAACAGCCTGCCCGCCATAGTGCTTGTGCTCGCATCCCGATTATTTCGGGGCATCCCGAACTTGTGTCCTTGGTCATTGGATATTCCTTTTTTACCGGTTGTGAAAGTTCTCGATCGGGAACATGAAGCCTAAAAATTGTTGCTGCCGGATATATGTTCCCGATCGGGAACATTTACGCGTAAAATCCGCCCTCCCGGATAAATATTACCGATCGGTAATATTTCATTTGACAGCTTCTTCATATTGTGAGATATTGCCGGGAGATACTATGACAACTGCTATGATAACTCAAAATCCGGAACAACTTGGCGCCGCTATTCGCGTGAGGCGTAAAGAATTGAAAGTAACCCAGAAGGACCTGGCCTTGACTTGTGGTACGGGTCTGCGCTTCATTATTGATCTTGAGAAGGGTAAGCCGACCTGCCAGATAGGAAAGACCCTGCAGGTTCTCCAGGCCCTGGGACTCAGCTTCCGAATTACCGGTCCGGGCGCTCCCGCTGACCGGTATGAAAAGTTATGAACACTTTGATCGTCTATCTGAATGCGGCGAGAGTTGGATGCCTTGAACAAGACGATAGTGGATTACTTCAATTCTCCTACGATCGGGTCTGGCTGGAAAATCCGAATGCTATCCCTCTTTCCCGGTCACTTCCTCTCCGGGGTAAGGTATTCCCGGGGAAAAAGGCTAGACCTTTTTTTGCCGGTATATTGCCGGAAGAGGGTCCGCGAAAAAAGATAGCTGAGATCCTCGGGATTAGTGATACCAACGACTTCGCGATGCTGGAGAGGATTGGAGGCGAGTGCGCCGGCGCTGTCAGCTTGTTTCCCCAAGGAACAGTTCCGCCAGACCCGAATGGCATCCGGAATCGCGAATTGACCGAACCGGAATTACGCAAAATCATCGCCGAGTTACCTGGTCGCCCCCTCCTGGTCGGTATGGAAGGACTGCGACTCTCACTTGCCGGAGCCCAGGATAAACTGCCCATCATCGCGCGTAACAACGGAATATTTCTTCCTCTTGGCGATACCCCCAGTACCCACATCCTGAAACCGGAACCGGATCGTTTTCCGGGGTTGGCCGCCAACGAAGTTTTCTGCATGACTCTAGCTCGGTCTGTTGGATTGAACGCGTCCAATACGGAATATCGTCTGATTGGAGAGAAACCGTGTATTCTGGTTCAAAGATATGATCGAGCGACTGATGAAGATGGCAGAACGACCCGACTCCACCAGGAGGACTTCTGCCAGGCGCTGGGATTCCCCCCGGAACGAAAGTACCAGGCAGAGGGAGGACCGATGCTGAGCGACTGCATTTTGCTGCTTCGGGATTGGTCCACTGTACCCGTTCTTGATATTCCCGGTTTTATTGATGCTCTAATCTTCAATGTATTAATCGGCAATGCCGATGCTCATGGCAAAAACTATTCTTTCTTATATTCCGGCAGTGACCGAAGATTGGCTCCCTATTATGATCTTGTCTCCACTCTTGCCTGGCCAAACCTCTCCCGGAATATCGCGATGAAGATTGGGGGGTGTAAATCAGTTAATGTATTCACAATTGCTGATTGGAAGAAGCTGGCAATGAAGTCCCACCTTGGTTGGCCGATGATAAGAGAACGAATGGCCGAGAGTTGTCATAATATTTTGCAAGAACTTGGTGGTGTTCAGGATCGGACCATAAAATACAATGAAGCTATGGTCAAATTACTCCATGAAACCATAGGAGAGCGCGCGACCAGAATGTTGAAGGCGCTTTTTGTCTGAAGTTAACCGAGGCCCGTTATATCGCCTATTCAATGTCGCCTGATGGGAGGGTCTACCGGATCTGTATCCGGCCTATGGGCGATTAAGGGTTCAACCAGGATTTTTAATGGTTCCAACGAAGATCTACCGATAATAAATTAGCTCCTGCGGAGCTAATTTACTACTTCGGACAGTACTGAATGTTTCCCCGGATCAGCTCTTTGTAATCACCAAGAACATCGTGGACCCAGCAGTCATCCGACCCGGCGCTCTCCCGGAAGGTGAGGGCCATGATATAGGCGATCTCCTTTATCGTGGCTCCCGCCTCCATCGCTCCCTTGAAGTGTTTCTTCACGCAGGGCGCGGAATGGTTTTTGATCGAGAGGGCCAGACAGATAAACTGATAGGTCTTCTCGTCGATACTCCGCTGCTCCCGGTAGAGTTCGTCGATCTCCTAAAATTTCCCGGCCCCGAGATCAATTAACCTGGGTAGTTTTATCTCCTGATCGTCTTTGAAGGGAGAGATACTTTCAGCTTTATCCGGCAGCGAAGTTCGTTCCGTTTCCTTGAGGATGATCAGGCTGGCTGCCCCTGCTACCAATAAAAGCGCAATAATGAATTTCAAGGACGTCATGATTATTTTGCCAATATCGAGTTAATTATCATAAAGACAGCCGCTGCCAGGGTGGTATAAGCAAATATTGCCTTTAAGTTTTTAGGTTTGGTTTTAATTGCCAGTTTGCCTCCGAGTATACCTCCTGTTACTGCCGCTATTCCTAAAGGAATCGCTAGATGAGAATCAAAATGGCCGCTGGCGGTGTGACCGATAAACCCCATCAGAGCCGTAGCGGCAACCATGGCTGCTGAAGTACCTACGGCAATCCGCATTGGAATACCGCATAATAAAACCATTAACGGGACCTTAAAAGATCCTCCTGATATACCAAGCGCTCCGGAGGCCAGACCAACAATGGCCGTAATAGGAATTACCAGCCATAGATTGACAACATACTTATTTTCTCCATAGGTACGATGCCAGAATCCGAATTTTTTATCTTTCTTAATCGGCCTATTACTTATTTTTATTAACATCAGGAAACCAGCCAGGACCAGCAAGGCCGCAAAAATTATTTTAAGATAAAACCCGCTGATATGCCCTGAGAAGTATCCGCCCACAAAAGCCATGATGTCAGTCGGAGGATCAATAACTAGCGCCAATTTCCAGTCTATTAATTTATGCTTATGGAAGATAAGCATACCGGCAACCGCCGTGAGCATTAAAATAAACTGTCCCATTGTGGCGGAATTATAAATAGTCTGGCCGGTAATTATAAGGGCAACTACATAAAAGTTCCCCCCCCCTCTGCCTGTCATAGTCATGACAAGGGCGATTAAAAATACAACTATCGCAAGTATTATTAAATGCATCTTATTTATCCGTTTTCGATATATGTTTTAATAATTTACCCGGTTTAAATTCATGCACAAGTTCCGAATAACCACCTTCAATTATTCTTACATTATCAAAACCGAGTATTCTCAAGTAAAAATATACCATTGTCGATCTGACATCTGAGGAGCAGAATATTCCCACCACTTTATCACGAGGTATTTCTGTTATTCTTTCCGGTATTTCATCAATAGGAATGTGAATGACAGGCATATGATGTATCAGGTTCAGAGTGATTGTCTCCACCTCTGCATTCGATCTGACATCTAAAAATATTGAGTTTTTCCCCGCTAGATGCATTGAGGGCAATATTTTATGTTGCCCACTGCCAAAAAAATCGAATGTCATTGTTTTTAGTACTGTATTAATCTTTTCCATGAATAACCTCCATACTTTATTCGAGTATTGATTTGATCATTTCGACTGAGGGGACCTTCCCCACGGTCTTCACATCCCCGTCCACCACTACCGCCGGTGTCAGCATTACTCCGTAGTCAGCGATTGCAGCCAGATCCTTTATCTCGATAATTTCGGCTTCTCTTCCCGTCTCTGAGAGAGCGATCTTGATATTCTCGATTGTTTTATGACATTTGGGGCATCCCATTCCCAGAACTTCAATTTTCATGTTTATTCTCCTTTAGAACAATATTTGAACCGCAGAGACGCAGAGAACGCAGAGAAGATATGGATGATATTATAAAAACTATTTGATTTCGGCAGAATGGAAATCAATACCCCAATTAATAAATATCCAGAATATAGTTTTTTGTCTTTCTCCGCGTCTCTGCGGTGAAATTGTCTTTTTTTCTATCCTTGTGGTTAAAATTTCGCTTCTACCCCCAGATTGACCCGAAGATATAGCCGGAGATGGTAGCCATGACCACCACCAGTGTTATGAATACCAGGGTTTTCTCTGTCCCCATGACACTCCTGATTACCAGCATATTCGGGAGGCTCAAGGCCGGCCCCGCCAGTAGCAGGGCCAGCGCCGGGCCTTTCCCCATCCCCGCCCCGATTAGGCCCTGGAGAATGGGAACCTCGGTCAGGGTGGCGAAGTACATCAACGCACCGGCAAATGAAGCGAAAAAGTTGGCGAAGAGCGAGTTCCCTCCAACCATACTTGCCACCCAGTGAGAAGGAATCAATCCTTCATGGCCAGGGCGCCCCAGGAGCACTCCCGCGACCAGAACTCCAATGAAGAGGAGCGGGAGAATTTGCTTGGTGAATGTCCAGGTGGAAGCGGTCCAGTCCTTCAACTCGTTCTTCTTGAACCAGGCGATAAGCATCCAGATCAGAGAAGCAAGAAAAAGTCCGGTCAGTACCCACTTGATCTTAAAAATGAATACCCAGAAGCCGCCTTCGCTCTTTGCCGCTCCGCTCCAGTTGGCAAAGATCAGGATACCGACCATGGTGGCGAAGTAGAGCGCGTTCTTCCAGAGTGGTCGCTCATCATCCTCTCCGCCTACGGCCATCTCCACCGCGTTGGCCGCTTTCTCACGTTCCTCTCTGAGAAAGATAAAGTGCATCATTAAACCGATGACAATGCTGAAGACTATAGCTCCAACCGCCCGGGCAATCCCGAGTTCCATTCCGAGGACCTGGGCGGTGAGGATGATAGCCAGTACGTTAATCGCCGGTCCGGAATAGAGAAACGCCGTGGCCGGACCGATCCCAGCACCTCTTTTATAGATTCCCGAGAAAATGGGTAAGACGGTACAGGAACAGACGGCCAGGATTGTTCCCGAGATCGAAGCCACACTATAGGCGAGGACTTTGTTCGCCTTGGCTCCGAAATACTTGATCACGGCTTGCTGATTGACAAAGACCGAAATTCCTCCGGCGATGAAGAATGCCGGTACCAGGCAGAGCAGTACGTGCTGCCGGGCGTATTCCTGAAGCATTAGCAATGCTTCCATGATCGGACCGCCAAAAGAGAGATGACTGAACGGAAGGAAGTAGGCCAACAGAAAGACGATCAGGATGAGAAAAATTTTTGACCACTGCTTCATAACTTACTAATATATATCCATATATAGAGATTTAACTATGTATTGGCCTAAAAAAAAAGAGAACCACCTATTATGCGACCGCGCAAATCTCAGCCCGGCTGACCACATATGCTTCTTCTCTGTCTTTAACGATTCGGTGATCTTCATTTTCCCATCGTCTCAGTCCGGTCATAATAGTCGCGACGATGTCGTCCGTGCCCACAACCAGGGAGTAGTTTACCCATAATCCTTCTTTCTTATCATTGATAAAACCGGCATCTCTCAAGATGGCCAGGTGGCGGGATACACTTGATTGAGCTATCCCCAGGATATGCGTTATCTCGCAGACACACATCGGCTTCACCTCCAGCATCTTCAGAATCCGGATGCGGTTCCGGTCTCCTAGGGCCTTAAATATTTTTTCCATTCGTCTCATCATTTTTATACTATATCGAGTTTTGTCTATATAGTACCAAATAATCCCTTTTTGTCAATCCCCAAAATGAATTAATCTTAACCAATGCGCAAGGTCTACGATATTTAGAACCTTTGGTTATTCGAGTTTAGGATTTATTTCAGTTTTGGCTCTTCGAGCTTTGTGGGAGAGATAGGATTTCAATATTTTTAACCCGAGATGATTATAGATCATTTTTCGGGTAGGATTTAGAGATTCCGGCTCGAAATTCTTTTTGAGCCGGATCTAAATAGGGTTCAACATGAACCATCACGCCTCTCAAGGATTCCATATCTCCCATTAGCTTTGCCTTCACCTTCCCGGCAATATTATGTCCTTCAACTACGGAAAGGGTGGGATCAACTTCGATATGAATATCTATAATCAGATCCATCCCGGATTTGCGGATAAAGAGTTTTTCCACGGATTTAACACCTTCTACTCCCAGAACCAATCTTCTGATCTTATCCGCGGGAGGACCGGTCAGTACTTGATCCATCAACTCCGAACTTGTCTTCAGCAACATCTTAACCCCTGTGTAACAGATGATCAGAGCTACGGCCATAGCCGCGATATGATCCGCGATATGGAATTTTGGACCACCAATCAGAGCCAGAAAAACTCCGATCAGCACGGCTATTGATGAGATTGCATCAGAGCGATGATGCCAGGCATCCACGACTAATGAACTGGAGTGAATCCTCTTCCCCAGACGATATTTATATTGGAAAAGCCCTTCCTTTATGACGATGGACGCGAACGCGATGAAGAGTACATAGTAAGAGGGTGATTCAAAATCCGATCTGAGTACATTTTTCCAGGAGCTATAAAAAATCATTCCACCCAAGAAAACCAGGAAGACAGATACGATCTGGGCCGCCACGCTCTCCGCCTTGCTATGGCCATAGGGATGTTCCCTATCGGGACGCTTCCGGGCTATTTTCAGACCGATCAGAACAATGACGGAACTCAGGATGTCGGATAAGCTGTGAATGGCATCGGCAACCATCGCGGCGCTATGACCGAAGATGCCGGCCAGGAATTTAATCACGCTTAAAAATAAATTGCCGGCAATCCCAATCCAGGCTCCAACCTGGCCTTGTTTATAGATATCCTTTTTTATAACCTTAGTTCCCTTGATGTTGATCTCAGCTTATTATAGATGCTTTACTTATCGCTTACTCGAAAAGCCTTTTTACCACGAAGGACACGAAGAACACGAAGAAATTTTTTAAACTGTAATAATTTCTGAGCTTCTTTATCTTTTTCTTCGTGGTGAATATAAAGTTATTCAGAACAAAAAACCATAAAATACCTTATTGAGTAAGGCCTACCTGAAGCTTTTTAAAATATCCGCCGCCGGGCCGCTTTAAATGGAATTAGTTCTTGACTATCGGGGGAATCAGTTATATCTAACCTACTGTAATTGGACCGCCGGAAAAGCAATTCTGTATTTATCGATTATCCCGATCCTGATTAAGGATCGGGATTTTATTTATGTTAAGCCGGACCCGTAAAAGGAAATAATACCTATATTGAGGACTAAGAGAGTTATGTCGAATCAAAGACGCCGCAAGGATGTAAGGAATGTTGCCATCATCGCCCATGTTGATCATGGGAAGACTACCCTGGTCGATGCCCTGTTGAAACAGACGGGAGCTTATGAGTTCAAGGATGGTGAGAGTACGATAATGGACTCCAATCCCCTGGAGAAGGAACGGGGGATAACTATTTTTTCCAAGAACGCGTCCTTTTTATATAAAGGAGTCCAGTTCAATATCGTCGATACTCCGGGACACGCGGATTTCGGCAGTGAAGTCGAACGTATTCTTGAGATGGTTGATGGAGTCCTTCTGCTGGTCGATGCCTTCGAGGGACCGATGCCCCAGACCAAGTTTGTTCTCAAAAAGTCACTGGAGCTTCATCTCAAGCCCATCCTGGTAATCAATAAGATTGATCGGCCCAATTCCCAGCCCTATGGCGCCGCTGATGCTACCTTTGATCTTTTCTGTGAGCTAAATGCTACCGATGAGCAGCTGGATTTTCCCATTGTCTATGCCTCGGGCAAAGATGGCGTGGCCACGCTTGATCTGGCAGAGCCCGGAGAAGACATGAAACCGCTGCTCGATATGATCATCCGTCGGGTACTACCTCCGCTGGCCGATCCTGATAAGCCCTTTCAGATGCTGGTCACCCTGCTTGATTATGACTCTTATGTCGGGCAGATATCTGTCGGGCGGATCTTTCACGGAGAGATCAAAAAAGGCAATGCGATCTCCCTGGTAAAAAATGATGGAAGCATCAAAGAGGGCCGGGTGACAAAGATATTGAAGTACCAGGGGCTGAATAGGGTGGAGGTCGAATATGCCCAGGCTGGAGATATTGTCTCCCTGGCGGGGATTGATGATGTCAAGGTGGGTAATACATTGGCCACGGGAAAGAACCCCGAATCCCTTCCCAGGATTAAGATTGATGAACCCACTATCTCAATGGTCTTTTCACATAATACCAGTCCTATGGCCGGGAGAGATGGGGGCAGGTTTTTAACTTCACGCCATCTTATGGAGCGGCTTGAACGCGAAGCATTGACCAACGTGGGGATCAAGGTGGAGACGGTTGCGGGGGGAGAGGGCTTCAAGGTCTCCGGTCGGGGTGAACTCCATCTATCAATTCTGATTGAGACCATGCGCCGGGAAGGCTATGAATTGGAGGTTTCATCCCCGCAGGTGATCATGAAGCAGATTGGGAAACAAACCCTGGAGCCCATGGAAGAGGTAATAGTCGAGGTTGATGAAGGCTATCAGGGTGTAGTTATCGAGGCGTTGGGGGAGAGAAAGGCTGTGATGCGGGATATGAACCGGACATTTATCGGGACTATAAGGATGAGTTTTATCGCCCCTACCCGGGGGATACTGGGATTTCGGAGCGATCTCCTGAAACTGACCCGGGGGACAGGTATAATGTACCAGAACTTTTATAGGTATCAAAAATATCTTGGTGATATGGCTTCGCGTCAGGTTGGGGTGATGATTTCCAAGACCGGTGGAAAGGCGGTGGCATTCGCTCTCTATGGTTTACAGGACCGGGGAGAGATCTTTATTCATCCGGGGGATGATCTCTACGAGGGGATGATCATCGGGGTCAACAACAAAGGCAGCGACCTGGTGGTTAACGCCGCCCGGGAGAAGAAGCTGAGCAATATGCGGTCCTCCGGTGCTGATGAGGCAATTAAGTTGGTTCCTCCCCGGGAACTGACCTTGGAATTCGCCCTGGAGTTTATCGCCGATGATGAACAATTTGAGATTACTCCCAAGTGCATTCGCCTCCGCAAGCGTTATCTGAACGAGAACGCGCGAAAGACCCATTCCCATCGGGCTAAATAGCTTTTCGAGCAATTTCCCAAGAGCCTTTCGTGTTGTAGCTGCGGTCGTTGACCTCGGTCCGATCTGCCGTGGTTCGGATCGTCCGCGGTCAGCGACCGCGGCTACAGGGGGATGGGGACAGGCGAGACAGAATACCGCCAGTTGCCCCCATGAATCGGACATCCTCCTCAGATAAACCTTGCATCTATTTACTGCCATCACGTATCATTTGACCAATTCCGGTTTAACCATAACCATATTCCCCAGGGAATTAACATGACAAATCCCCGCAACGGATCTCTCATTGTAATTGCGATTTTTCTTAGTCTCTTCGCCGCTCTCCTCTGTTCGCCTATTACCTGGGGAGAGAGCACGGAGAAAGGTATTCTTAAAGTGACATTCCTGGATATCCGCCAGGGTGACTCCCAGGTTATCCAGACTCCGGATGGCAAAGTTATCGTCATCGACGGAGGGCAATCGGCTACCCGTTACTCTCCCTTCGACGCGGGGAAAGAAGTCGTAATCCCCTATCTGGAGAGCCAGGGGGTGAAGAAGATCGATGTGGTGGTCGCCACCCACCCTGATTACGACCACACCGGCGGATTAATCGCGGTATTAAACAGCCATTTCCCGATCGGGATGGTGCTCGACTGCGGCATCGTTCATACGACCGCTACCTATAAAAGGTACATGAAGGCAATCGACAGCAAGAAGATTCCTATTACCATACCTGATGCCGGGGATATACTGGACTGGGGCCCGTCGATCCAGGTTCAGGTGCTCGCCCCCCTGGGGCCCCCGGAGTGCCGGGGACATCTGGATCTTAACAACAACTCAATCGTTATCCGTCTGGAGTATGGAGAAGTATCCTTTCTCTTTACCGGAGATTGCGGGCATGAAGAGGAAGATGTCATCTTGTCTTCCGGCGCCCGGATCAAATCTACGATCCTTAAAGCCGGCCACCACGGTTCCAAGACCGCCAGCGGATCTCTCTTCTACTATATGTGCGATCCGGAGGTTGTTACCATCTCAGCCGGGAAGAGAAACAAGTTCGATCACCCGCATTGGGAGCCGATGAAGCTCTTCCGGGAGACCGGGGCCGAGATCTACCGGACCGACTTCATGGGTAATATCACTGTTCTTACCGATGGGCAGACCTATGAGGTGGTCACCGGTTCCGAGGAAGAATAGAATTCCGGAAGAAAATGTTCGACTGGCCATCAGCCCGATCCGCGTCAGTGGGCAACCCTGATTTTTCAGGGTGCCGATGATGTAGGTCGCGCCCAAACCCGGCGGCGATTTTTGGTATTGAAGATCAAAAGCGTGGATATGTGGGCCAATGATTGCGGCACAAGAGGCCTTTTTCTTTGCTATGATGTTAAACCTCGTTCAACCGCCGCCTTCGGCTGCTAAGGCGAAGAAAACCCGGGGTTCTTTTTTTTGGGGGGTGATGGATTATATATCTCGGGGTTTCACCCCTTGAACCCAGGGATTCTCCCTGGGCTGAGATGTTGAACCCCGTTGGGGTTCTTTTTTTTGGGTGGTGGTGGTTTGTGTCTGGGAACCCGGGGATTCTCCCCGGGCTTAAATGTTGAACCCCGTTGGGGTTCTTTTTTGGGTGGTGGTGGTTTGTGTCTGGGAACCCAGGGTGTTACCCTGGGCTGAGATGTTGAACCCCGTTGGGGTTCTTTTTTGGGTGGTGGTGGTTTGTGTCTGGGAACCCAGGGTTTTACCCTGGGCTGAGATGTTGAACCCCGTTG
>Ga0307991_1000188_pt1 | contig 46202 bp, 43 predicted proteins | sample EllFjometagen131_FD_203146 | JGI IMG/M metagenome (GOLD analysis project Ga0307991, IMG submission 203146) | Marine microbial communities from Ellis Fjord, Antarctic Ocean - #131 | ecosystem: Environmental > Aquatic > Marine > Unclassified | place: Southern Ocean | collected 2014-10-08 | reverse complement strand
TATCAAACTCATCGAGTATAAGGGTATTAATATATTCCAAAGAAAATTTATCCCTTCTAAATCTATCTGCTATTCGCCCGGGTGTGCCAATAAGAATTGCCGGTCGATGTTTTAAATCGATCTTATCGAGCGAACCGGAACGTCCGCCATATACCGCATTTACCTTAAAACCCGATCCCATTTTTCGGGTTACCTGTTCAATTTGTTGGGCCAATTCACGCGAGGGAACAAGTATAAGAATTTGAATCTCTGCACAGTTCATATCAAGTGTTCCTATTAAAGGCAATAGAAAAGCCAGGGTTTTACCCGTTCCTGTAGGTGAAAGTAATACCACATCCGACTTCATTTGTATAGTTTTACTTGCCTCTTCCTGCATAGGATTTAGCGTTGTAATTTCAAATTTATTGAGAAACGAGCTAGTGAGCTTATCGTCGGAAATTTCTTGTTGATCTTTAATAATTTTTGACATTTCGTAAATATCCTATTTATTTTAATTCTGAAATTGCAATGAAAATTTATATTTTTTTATTCCTAACTTGATATCTTGTAGCCTTGCATACAACTTGTATGTAACACTTATTGTTGTTATTCCTCCCACTTGGCGGGATAACAACAATTGCGTATATTTTTCTTTTATCATATTTTCAACACTTCTTAACTATTTTTTTAGTCAAGAAATTAAACTTTATTCTACTACAAATAGGTATAATGTTCTGCGTGTGCGGCGGGAACGGAATAATCCCAATTTCCATTTTCACATTTCACTTTTCACACTCATAATTTATAATTTATAATTTACAATTTACAATTTTTTAAACGACACGCTTGTTAGCAGCATCTTCTTATTCCAACAGCAAACATTTCTTAACAAGTTCAATCTTATCATTAACTTGTAGCTTATATAAGTACAGTCCAGACCCTACTTTCTTCCCTGAAGCATCTTCTCCATTCCAGATAATTGAATGAGAACCTTTTGTAAATTCATTGTTAGCTAAAGTTGTGATTTTTTGACCTTTGATATTGTAAATCAAGAGTTCAACGTTAGAATCAATTTGGATTGAAAACTCAATTGTTGTTGTTGGATTAAAAGGATTGGGGAAATTATTTAATTGAAATTCAATATTTGTTAAATCATAGATTCGGATTCCTGATTGTGGTTCACCTAATGGATTTTCATAAGCTCCCATATCGGGCATCGATCCGACAGGAAATGGACGAAGATTTCCTTCAATATCTAATTCAGGTGTCAAATACCATTCCCCATTAATCTCTATCTCATCAATGCCTGCTCCAATACTTGGACTATTGTTATAAAGATGAAAATCCCATCCATATGGATCAATGAAAAACGGATCAGAATCTATATTGCCTTCAAGCCAATTAATTGTACAACTGTTATTCGTTACAATTCCGCTATATCCATCTTCCAAGACTGAATGAGCAATATTCAATTCATTTTGCAATCCCTGTGAAAAGTATAATTCACTGAATCTGTTTCCGTAAATTATTGAGTTTATAAATGTGATTTCAGAATTGTTAATGGAATATAAACCACCACCATAATAATTTACCCAATTATTTGAGATGTTACTGTTTACTATTGTAATATTCGAATTATTTGAATATAATCCTCCACCTTTTCTATCTGCACTATTTAAGGAAATTATTGTATTATGAATTGTTAGAGTTGATTCAAAAGAATAAATTCCACCTCCATTACCATAGCTTTCATCTAATAAATAATTTTCTATTATAATACAATTCTCAATTATTACATTTGAATTATTACACTTTATTCCAGGACCATCATCCGAATTAAAATTATAACGAATTGTACAATCAGAGATACTTGCATTTGAATCATTTAAGATTATCCCCCAACCATTGCCTTCTATTAATAAATCCTTTATTATTGGATCAGTATTATCACAATAAACACCAACTAACCCATTTCTAAGATTAAACCCGATAATTGTTGAAGTGTCAGTTTCATTTGAATTAAAGGTTATTGTATTATCAACAATGTCAGGTTCAATTATTGTATTCTCAATATATAAACTGTCTTGAGTTAACAAAAACAGACTTCCAAGAGTAATTTCTTTCCCGCAAAAATTGATGTTTTCCACATAAGTTCCTGGCTGAACCAAAACAGTATCTCCATCTACGGCTACATTTATCCCTTCTTGTATAGTAGATTGATCTGCAGGAATATTTATTATTGTTGCTGATAAATGCAAAACAAAAATTAAACAAAAAAATATCATTATTATTTTCATCTTTTCCTCCTACTCACTGAGTTGCTGCTAACATATATACCCGCGCCCTTATTAATGGTACACATAACTAACCTATAGTTATAATAAAAAGGTTCGTCATAACTCCAACTTTTATGTTCGTAATAACTCATTTTGTTTCCTTTTTAATAATTGACTTAAATCAAAATTGAATTTGAGTTGTTTTAACATAATTGTCAATAACAATAGAAAAGCGTGATCGTTTTGTAGTCAGGCACGAAGAAAGATGTTGTTTTTCTTTGAAAAGCCAACATATAAAAGCCGACACGTAAGTATTTAACGCTATGTAATAAATTGTATAAAAATTTACTGATTGCTTGTGATTAGCAAAGCAAAAGAAAATATAGCTAATAGAAAATCCTTTATTAAAAATACTTATTAAAAATTAATACTTGCTCAAGCAGTTTTATCTCCTATCTTCTTAGTATGAATTAAAAAATGGAGGATATGATGAAAATACTCATATTAATACACACTTTATATACACATATATATGAAATGGCAAAAGATGTGGCTTTAGGCGCCGAACAAGTGGAAGGTGCTGAAGTAATCATAAAAAGAGTTCCCGAAACATTACCGGATGAAGTGTTGGAGAAGATGGGAGCGCTTGGTGCACAGAAAGTTATTAAAGAGATCCCGCTTGTTACGCTGGCAGATCTGGAAGAAGCTGATGCAATAATTTTTGGAAGCGGAACCAGGTTCGGTAATATGACAGCCCAAATGAGAGCTTTTCTGGATAGCACTGGAGGATTGTGGCAAAAAGGTGCTTTGATTGGAAAAGTTGGCAGTGTTTTCACTTCAAGTGCAACTCAGCATGGTGGACAGGAATCAACAATTCTCAGCTTTCATACAAACCTGTTGCATCATGGTATGATAATTGTGGGCTTACCTTATTCCTTTCAGGGTCAGATGACAATGGACGAAATTTCAGGAGCTTCTCCCTATGGTGCCAGCACAATAACCGGAGGAGATGGTTCCAGGATGCCTTCTGAAAACGAGAAGAAAGCTGCTCAATTCCAGGGTAAACATGTAGCAGAAATCACCAAAAAATTGATAGCTTAATAAATTGTTGAAGATAAATAAAAAGCTCCCTATATCGGGAGCTTTTTTTATTTTGGAAGTAGAATAGGATACAACATTTTCAATAGGATATGAAATTAGTGCTACGGCTTCTCCAACAGTTGCCGGATACGACGGAACAAGAATAGGAAATGAAAAATTGTGTAAAAGTGTAAATCAATATTGAATTTTTTTAAATATTCTTTATTATTATGAAATAATTTATTCACGCCCTGAAATAAGATTTATAAGTTCCCAAAATTAGGTTAGTTACATAATAGATGCCCTATTATCCTCAGTAATTTGACATATATATAATTTCGCTGAAAGTCATCATTTATAGTAATTCATTTATGTAGCAATAAATAGCTTGACACCATAAATAAATATCGTTATTTTTAATTTCGAAATATATTGGATGTTGAATAAAATTTTATGAGAACTTTTAGTAATTTAGTAAGGAGTAATTATGAAGCAAAAACTTATTGATGTATGTAAATTCAAAGAGAATATTTTTACTATTTCATCCGATGCAAAGATTAAAGATGCTGTTTTTCTTCTAAACAAAAACAACATCGGATGCCTTGTTGTAATTGATGATGGCAACATTGTAGGAATAGTTTCAGAACGTGATATCCTGAGAGAACTTGGGAATACAAGTATTAAGAATGAGATCCATAATGTTAAGATCAGCAAGATCATGACTCCAAGAGAACAACTTGTATTGGGACACACAGGAGATACAATTGAAGACCTGATGGGATATATGGATGAAAAAAATATTCGTCATATTCCTTTAGTTGATGAAGAGGGAAAATTGGTTTGCCTTACTTCCAGTAGAGACATCATTAAGATTTTATTGAAAGTTTCACATTCAAAAATTAAGTATTTATCAGATTATGTTGAGGGGAAATATCCAGGTTAAAATTTTAATTTAGTAGAAAAAAAATCCTCCAAATCGGAGGATTTTTTTTTGTGATATAATCTAAATATTTAAATTATCATTTTTTCAAGAAATTATTAATACCTTCAGCTGCAATTTTTGCATCTGCTATAGCAGTAACTGCATCCAGGTTTACATTAACAATATCACCACCAGCAAATAGTTTGGGAATAGTTGTCATACCGTTTTCATCTACTTTTACTTTTCTTCTTTCCGTGAATTCCAATTGTTTATTCAATTCTTCAGGCAGGAATGAAAAATCTGCTCTTTGTCCGATAGCTTCAATTATCATATCAGCCTTAATAAGTTTTATCTGCTCTTCAAAGAAAGTTGGTGCAAATCTGCCTTCATCATTAAATACAGATTTCACTTTTTTACATTCCAATCCCTTTATGTTTCCTGCTTCATCAAGTACAACTTCTTTGGGACCCCAAGCAGGATTAAATTCGATGCCTTCTTCTTTAGCTTCTTTTACTTCAAGATCAGTGGCAGGTAATTCATCCCAATCTTCCAGAGAAACTGCTTTCGTTATTGTTTTTTGATCTGGATATTGTATATGCTGAAGCCGTAATGTTTCGCGTGCTACATCCATTGCCACATTTCCACCACCGATAACTATAACCTCTTTTCCTACTTTTCGTTGTTCACCAATCTTGTTATCTTTAAGATAATCAAGAGCCAGAATGCATTTTTCTGCATTGGGAACTCTCGTAGAAAAACTTATAGTATTGCCGATTCCCATGAAAACTGCATCATTATTATAAATTTCTTCAAATGTAATATCTTTTCCTACTTTAGTATTGAATTTAAATTCTACTCCCAGAGATTTTATGTGATCAACATCTTTATCAATTGCTTCCAGTGGAAGTCTGTAGGCAGGCGGTCCAATCCTGATCGCACCGCCGCCGCCTGGTAATTGATCATAAACCACAACATCATGCCCCTGTAGCCGCAGGAAATATGCTAGTGATAATCCACTCGGTCCGGCACCGATAATGCCGATTTTTTTCCCTGTGGGTTTACCGGGATTAATTTCCAGTTCCTCTTTAAAATTTCTGATCTGATCTGCTGCATATCTCTTGATCCATCTTATTGCCAGCGAATCTCCTCTTATATGTAATGAACAGGCATCTTCACAATGCGCCATACATATTCTTCCGCAAATCGAAGGAATGGGATTATCTTCAAATATTTTTTCCAGAGCTTCTTTGGGCTCATCTCGATATATGGCATCCATATAATCTGAAATTTTTAGATGTGCAGGACAAGCTGCTTCACAAAGCTTACATTCCAGGCAACGCCCTGCTTCTTCTCTAGCCTGCTCTTTACTATACCCGATTACTTGTTCAACAAAGGAAAGTTTGCGTTCGTCCGGTCCTATCTCCGGCATTTCTATTCTATCGGGTTCAAATAATGCATATTGCATATCAGGTGAAAATCCTTGATAATTTTCTTTTCTGTGTGTAAGGCTGGCGTTGAAGATAGAATAATCTTTTTCTGATTTATAAGTTTCTTTATCAGTTTTTTCATCTTTCGGAATAAATGTAAAAGTATCAGTATCAAAATGAATGTGAAAGAAATCCCTGGTAAGCGTTAATGAACCTGGTGGACAGACATCAACGCATAAACCGCAGAAGCAGCATCTTCCGTAATCTATTTGCGGCCTTTCATCTTTCATCCCTTCTTCTGGTCTATCTGTTAATTCATCAATTTTGATCATTTCAATTGCTTTATTAGGACAGATATCTGCGCAATTGCCACATCCGGTACATTTGTCCCAGTCATTATTGTGAAATCCCCTATATCTATCAGCAATTTCTTTTGTCTCGAACGGATATCTCAATGTCACTGGTTTTTCAAAAAGATACTTTATTGCTTTGAATGGATTTAACAAACTTGTTTTAGCCATTTTTCATCCTATAATTATTCATTATTATCTATCAATTTCCGGTGCAACGACATACAAACTGATCATAATATTTCCCACATCGGAAATGCTTTCACCTTCAAGCGCTTTTTCCAGAACAGTAAGTCCATTATTAAATGAAGGAGTATTAAAATGAACTCGATAAGGTTTAGTCCCTCCATCGCTTACCATGTAAAGTCCTAATTCGCCCCGAGAAGATTCACATCTTACATAAGCTTCTCCGGCAGGGATTTTCCATTTGAACGGATTCGGCGTTTTAGTAAAAACTTCACCGGTTTTTGGCATTTTATCTATAAGTTTGAAAATCAGATGAACGCTTTCGATCATCTCATCCCGTATCGTTAAAAGTCTGGAATAAGCATCACCGCCTGTTCTGGTATGGATATTAAATTCTACCTGATCATAGGCTGCATAAGGTTCAATTTTTCTTATGTCATGTTTCATCCCGATTGCTTTTAAAGCATGGCCTACTGCTCCCATACGGATTGCTTCTTCACGATTAACGGTTCCAATTCCTTCTGCTCTTTTTTGAAATAGTCTATTCTCAAAAAAAGTTGCATTATAATCTGGTACCTTCCCACCAATTTTGTGTAAAGTTTTCACTAATCTATCAGTAAAGCCAGCGGGGAAATCTCGTCTTACTCCGCCGGGACGCAGGTAAATATGATAAACTCTAGCTCCTGTGAGTTCCTCAAACATATCCAGTAGAAGATCTCGGTGATACATAGCCCAATTTGCTACAGTATCAAATCCTAGCATATTGGCATAAGCCCATGCACCAAACAAATGAGAAGCAACCCGAGCCATCTCGCAGAAAATGCTTCTGATATATTTCCCTTTTTCGGGAACTTCAATTCCGGCAAGTTTTTCCACACTCATAGAATAGATCAATTCCATATGATCAGGTTCTACAACATTTATGCGACATACCAATGGAAAGTTTTGTATCCAAGTTCTCTGCTCCATTAATTTTTCAAAACCTCGATGTAAATATCCCGGATTTGCCTCAGCTTTGATAATTCTGTCACCTTCTACTTGAAGAGTTATGCTGAAGTTTCCTACCATGCCAAGATGTTGAGGTCCAAAATACAGTTCAAGTTCTCTCATTTTTTCCCTTCTTTCCTTTCCTTGATAGAAGGAACTTTACCAAAAGTATTTTCCACATATTTATTTGTATCAAAATCCTTTCTGAAAGGAGGGATCTTATAATCCCGTTCCAGCATAAGCGGTGTCAGTCTGGGATGTCCTTCAAAATGTATTCCGAACATTTCATGAATTTCACGTTCGTAAGGTTCGGCATTTTCAAATATATCTATGATTGTAATGAATTTTGCCTTTTCTCTGGAAATTCTTGTTTTTAAAATAATATTCTTCTTTTCTATATCCTGATATTGTTCATCATTTTCTGGGTAAGCGGAAAGTATATAGATCAATTCAAACTCATTTTCATCAATCCAATCAACACATGAAAGCATTGCAAAATGGTTAAATCCCATATTCTTCAGATAACTCAATAATGATAATAAACTCTCTTTTTTGGTATTAACGATCATTCTGTTATCTTCCGGGATATTAACCTGAATATCGTTAAAATCGGATAATAGTTTTTGTTTTAGCTTATTGATCATAAATTTTCCTTTGAAAATAATGGAGGCCAGTCTAATTCACCTAAAATCTGTTCCTGATTAGCACGGTAATGTACATAATCTTCTCGATATCTTTTATATCCATCAGCTTTATCCATATCGATCAGCTTCCACAAATGCGTAACTCCGATAAAGATCGCTTCGGGGCGAGGCATACATCCGGCAATATAACCATCAACAGGAATATATTTATCCAAACTTGTTATAGTATTATAGGAATCATAATACATGCCGCCGTTTATGGGGCAGGAACCAAATGCTACTGTATATTTTGGTTCAGGCATCTGTTCGTAAGTTCTTATGATCGCTGCTAATGTTTTGGTTGAAACATACCCGGTAATTAAAAACAGGTTCGCCTGCCTGGGAGTAGCAACGGGAATTATGCCGAAACGTTCTGCATCCCACCTGGTAGTAATAGAAGGCGGTATTTCAATAATGCCACATCCCGTACAAAAATAGACAACATGGAATGAATATTTGTTTGCCATTTTACCGGGATTTTTCAGCCATTTACTAATTTTATTTCTATCCATATAAATATCCTATATTAATTTACTAGCATAACTATTATCAACCCGATAAAAGATATTAAGGTTGGCCATTTCCATAAATATTTCATTGCCTGCTCAATCCTGAATCTGGGGAAAACAGCATTTACAAAAATCCCGAGAACTAAGACTATCAGCATCTTAATTAGGAATATAATTATTCCGAGCAGCACACCCCAAATTGTTCCAGAAATTGGGTTTAGTAACCCGAACAAAGTCCAGCCACCCAGAAATACATCTACAAAAAGAGCAAGTGCTGCAAACGTATGTAAGGCATGTTGTAATGTAACGAACGCCAGATGTTTTCCACTGAACTCCGCAATTGGTCCTGATGAAATTTCCTGAACTGCACCTGCAACTTCAAAAGGACGTACGCCAAGAATTGCAGGAAGGATAAGGACATAGGCAATACCCGATAAAACTAAAGCCCAAGAACCAAAAGCCCATCCAGAATTTGCCTGTATATTCACAATTTCTACTAAAGAAATCGTATGATAATGTGTCATCACAGCCAGAAGGATCAGAAGCAGGGGAAGCTCATAGGCAAACGAAAGCAGAAATTGTCGGGATATGCCGATACTTGAGACCGGATTAGCCGATGCTGCAGCGCTTAGCGCTATCCCGAATGGAGTAAGTAACATCAAATACAAAACAGCCAGTAATCCACCTGAAGTTAAAGCACATAAATTACCTATTGGAAGAAATAAGATCAAAACGATAGAACCTGTAAATGATAATATTATTCCAAAATCAAAAAGCTTTCCATGGCTTATACCCATCTGGCTGAAAGATCTGATCACATCGATAAGAGGTTGAGTAATGGGCGGTCCGTATCTCCATTGAATTCTTGCCATTATCTTTCTGGAAATTCCCAAAAAGAACATTCCTGTGATTAATGCTAACAATATCGAAATAATTAGGGATATAATGTTCATTAAAATATACTCCATATTAATTGTACAAAGATCAGTGAAGCTAAAAACAGTACGATATACATCACATAACTTCCAACATAACCTGTATAAACTTTCCTTACACTATCACAAATACTTCCAATTGCTTCGGCAATTTTCTTGTAAAACACATCAAGAATATCCTTACAATATGGTGAGATCATTCTATATAAAGGTTTATAAAAATCAACCGTGTAACTGTATTTTTCTTTTGGAATTGCTGCACCTGCCGCATAGTTGTCATATTGATCAACTCTTTGAGATTTCCTGCCAACTTTAAAAATGATCCAGATAATTACTCCGACAACAACAACTGCAGTGAAGATATTTACCATATTTAAAATGCCTGTTTCCGAAGTAATTCCCCAAATCGAGATATTTAAAGGTGCGAAACCAAAAGAGCTGACGATCGAATTGATCACTTTTAAAGGAATCCCGGGTAATACTCCAAACAAAATTATTCCGAAGGATAGGATGAGGAACGGAATCTGCATATTGAGAGGAGCTTTTTTTACATCTTTCATATTTTCCGGCAGCTGTCCCAGAAAAATATTATGTAAGAATTTGTAACTATACAAAATAGTACCCCATGTTCCAAACAATGCTGCAAAAGCCAGTAACGGAGAACCTTCTAAAATTAGAGTTTTATAGATTAGCCATTTCGAAACGAATCCATTGGTCAATGGGATTCCGATCAAACCTGAAATCCCGATAAATGCAGCTATAAAAGTAATCGGCATTTTTTTGATCAATCCACCCAATGAATTTAAATCCCGAATTCCGTTTGTCCTGTATTCGATGGCACCTACAACTAAAAATAGTAACGCCTTAAAAAGTGCATGATTGAAGAAGTGGAACATACCGCTGGTAACACTTAAGCTTGTTCCGAAAACAATTCCGAGAAAGATATATCCTGCTTGTCCGATTGTAGACCAGGCAAGCAGTTTTTTAGCATCATTCTGCATTATGGCAATAAAAGTAGGAACAATGATCGTTATCGCAGCCAGTATTGAAAGCAGAGATCTAAAACTAAATAAACCGTGTCCCAAATTCAGGAAGATCTTTGCGCCGATAATAACATATATGAACAAAATGAATCCATACGTTCCAATTTTTATCAACACTCCGGAAAGAATTGCACTGAAAGGAGAAGGAGCTTCGGCGTGGGCATAAGGAAGCCATGTATGAAATGGAATGATTGCATTCTTAACACCAAACCCGATAAAAAACAAGATCATAATAAACAGGCTGTAAGCAGGAGTAGCAGAGGCAAATGCTACTGGGAGTTCAGATATTGTCAGCGTACCGAATGCTGAATAAATTGATAATACACCAACCAGCATAGCCATAGAACCAATAATGGACATCACAATATATTTCATGCCTGCTGCCAGAGCCGGACCTCGTTTGTAGCAGATCATCAGGAATGTACTCCAGCTCATGATCTCCCAAAAGATAAAAAATGTAGCCAGATCACCGGCGAGAACAATTCCCAGCATTGCTGAATTCACCAGCAACAGCATGCAATAATAAAAATCTGTTTTTTCCTTCTGCCTTATGTAAGTTAAAGAAAAAATTATGCTGAGTGCTCCAATGAATGAAATTACTAAAGCAAAAAGCCAGGATAATGTATTTATGCGTAGAATAAGTGAGAGCCCTGCAAAACCTGTATAAAATGTTTTTTCGATCTTTAATCCATACAAACAGGAAATTAGAACGAACAGAGTTATTGAAATAACTACCGCAAGGATATCTCTTAGTTTAGATGATATCTTTCCTGATAAATATGTTAAAAAAGCGCCACTGAAAGCAATGATCAAGAGAAGTTCTAAGCTCATCCTAAAACACTCCTTATATAATCTATTCGATTGATAAATTCGGAAGCTGCTGAATTTAAGATCTTGGCAAGAAAGTCAGGATAAACTCCTATGAAAATAATTAACAAAGCAAAAATAAACATTGGGATCAAAGCGATAAGAGGAGCTTCATCACTTTTGATGATATCTGTATTACCTTTAAAATAGATCGATTGAATAACTTTGAAGAAGTAGGCACCTTCGATTACCGTTCCCAATAATATAACTCCAACTAAAATGGTGAAAAGCAATTGTCCCGTTGAGAGTGCTGCCCTGATGATCATAAATTTACTGGCAAATCCTGCAAATGGCGGTAATCCTACTATTGAAAATGCACCAATAGTAAACAGCAAAGAGGTGAAAGGCATCTTTTTACCTATACCTTCAAAAGAGGAGATTTCCATAGAACCCGTTTTATATATCAAAAATCCTACCGATAAGAATAATAGTCCTTTCCCGAGAGTATGACTTATCATTTGGAAAAGCCCAGCACTTACACCGAGTTGTGTATTCAGTGAAACTGCAAACATGATCAAGCCAATTTGACCGATACTTGAGTAGGCCAGCATTCTTTTGATATTTTTCTGACTGAAGGCAGACATTTCACCGATCAGAAGTGTCAATACCCCTAAGAAAACGAAGAACATCAGGAAACTTGAAGCATTGAATATCGTAAAGATGACTCTAATAACTGCATAAAGCCCAACTTCAATTGCAATGCCGGAAAGGATCGCACTGATAGATGATGGAGCAGAAGAATGTGCATCAGGTAACCAGGCATTTAATGGAAATATCGCTGCTTCAATTCCGAGACCAGTTATAATAAATATCATTGGAACAAATATGGAAGGAGAACTTATTGAATGGATCTGGTTAGCAATGTCTGCCATATTCAGGGTACCAAGCTGTCCGTAAAGCAACCCAATTCCCAACAATAGAAGACTTGACCCAACCGATCCCTGTATTAAATATTTTATGGAAGATTCAATTCCTGCTTTGTTCCCAAAATAAGCTACAAGAGCATAAGATGAAATGCAGAGGATTTCAAAGAAAACAAATAGATTAAATATATCTCCCGTGAGAACTACGCCTGTTGCTCCGGTTAAAAGGAGAAGATAGAGAATATGATATTTTTCTTGCGGCCCTTCCTTAATATAAGATAGTGCATAAACAGAAACTAAAAGTCCAGCTAAAGCGATCAAAGTAGAGAATAAAATTCCGACAGGTCCCACAAACAGATTTATCCCGAATGGAGGCTGGAATCCGCCGATCTTCACAATTATTGTCTGATCCAGAACTTTAGGAATTAGTAGTAATGAAATGATTAAATTGAAAAGGAAAACAAGAACCGGAATATATTTAATTATCTTCTTAGAGATTAAACCTACAATAGGTAATGCAAAAGCAAATGCCAGCGGTACAATGATCAAGAGAATGGGATTTACCATCTTTGCTCCTTTATCTTACGCAGATCAAGTGAACCGTAGTGTTTATATAATCGTATTGCTAATGAAAGAGCAAGTGCCAGGATCGCAACTCCTATCACAATGGATGTAAGTACTAAGGCTTGTGGAACAGGATCAACCATATTCCCGGCCTCAAGACCGGGTTTGGAAAATATAGGTGCTGTCCCATTGTTTATATAACCTATTGCAATAAGAAACAGATTTATTCCTGTATCAAGAATGCCTAATCCTATTATCACTTTTATCAGATTGTGCTTTACCAGTATAATGAAAAGACCAATAAATATAAGCCCGAAAGCACCAATATAATAGATGTTATCAGTTAAAAATTCCATCAGCTTTTCTCCATTAAATTATCAATTATTCCAGTTAGTTCCGAACCAACTTTTAAACCGATCGCGATGTAAATTATTGGTATAATGCCGGCACTGAATAAAGTATTTATTTCGCCTTTCGGTATAAAGTTAGATAAGAAGTAATGGCCTCCAAGCGTTAGACCGATCAATCCCATGATCAAAAAAACCAGGCCGCCTATAGATTCAGTAAGTTTACTACCTGTTTCATTGATCTTTCTTCCACGGCAACCAAGATAAACCAAGAGGAAAGCAGATGCGATGATTGCTCCTCCCTGGAAACCTCCACCTGGAGTTAGATGCCCGTGAAAAAATATATAAGCACCGAAAAGCAGTATTAATGGAAATAAGAAACGACATCCTGTTTTCAATATCAAACTTGCCTGTTCAATTTGTCTTTTGTCCTTTTTCTGAAGTGTTGCTAAAACAGTTCCTAATCCCATTGCCGCTAAGAAAAGAATTGTTACTTCACCAAGAGTATCAAAACCACGATAATTGAGCACTACTGAAGTTACAATATTAGCAGCTCCTGTTTCCTCTCTTCCATTATCTATATAATAATTACCCACTTTTGTTTTTGCTGCTCCAAAAGGTATCTTCTGCAGACAAAAAATAATTCCCAGACAAATGATAAACAATAAGATAAGACTTATGATCTTTTTCATTCTTCGTGCCTTTTTGTTTTACTGATTGCTATGATAAATATTGCTGCAACCAGAGCCGCTCCTATAGATGCTTCTGCCATTGCTACATCAGGAGCTTGAAGCAGATAAAATAGTACAGAGGCAATTAAACTAACCATACAGGCAGCAATTACTGCATTTAAAAGATCCTTGAAGAAGATGGCTGAAACTGCTGCAGTTAACATAATAACTACTAACAAAGAAACTATTATAATCATTTCTTCTCCTGTTTTTTGAAACCTTTAAAATTTTTTGATCTATCCACTACAGTCCTATCACATAATGGAACTCCTATCTTCTTGGATGCTCTGGCAATCGCATGACTGGAAATGGGATTTGTTACTAAAATAAATACCGCAATAAGTAAGCATTTCCAAAACCAGGCCGGTTGCAAAATTCCAACTCCAATAATAGTAAGCAAAGCACCTAGAGTTGTACATTTTGTTCCTGCCTGAATGCGATTATAAACATCTGGTAATCTTAAAATTCCAAAATTACCTAAAAGTAAAAATAAAACTCCAATTCCGGTAACGATCTCTCCAAATAGTTCCATATTAAATTCCTTTTTCCATAAATCTGGCAATGGCAACTAATCCCACAAAAGCAAGAAGTGAATATACTAATGAAATATCAAGATAGATATAACGATCAAATATTAAAGCTAAAAGTACAAACAAAGCAACAATTGTTGTGGTAATAGTATCTACGGCAACAGCTCTGTCGGAAGCAGTGGGACCAAGCAGCATTCGTATCAGGCTTAGAAAAATTCCTAAGACTATTATGAATAAAAAAATTATTGATAATGTTACACTCATGCAAACACCACCCTTAGATATTTCTCAAATTTTTCTCCAATGATCTTTGTTGCTTCCGTCTCATCTTCAGTTCGAACATAGATCCAATGAATAAGAAGTTCATCTTCCTCGATATCAAGTGTAAATGTTCCGGGTGTTAATGTAATTGAATTTGCGAGTATTGTTTTAGCAATATCTTGTTTTAATTTAGTTTTTATAACTACAATGCCCGGCTTTATCGGTAGGGACGGATGAAGTACTCTATAGGCAACATCGAAATTTGCTTTTATTATCTCTATAAGGAGAACAATAATATACATAATAAAATATATAATCTTCTTTATGGTAATTTTAGGAAGTCCTAACTCTAGATAGTTTTTATGAAGATATAAAGCCAGGATCAAACTGATGAAAATGCCAACACTGATTTCCTGCCAATGAAAAGATGTTGTGAGAAAAAGCCAGATTACAAAGAGGATAATAAACAAATAAGTGAAATTCTTTAGATCAAAATTTTTAACATGTGTATTTTCTTTCATTAATATCCGCCTTCAAATATTATTCTAAAAATCCACCGTAAAATACTTACAAATAATTTACTTTTTATAAATACTATTTGCAAAATGTTAAAATGATATTAGACATGTCAACTTTTATTATTTGGTTATTAGAATAAACAGATATACGAATATACAGATTATTAGATATGACTATTAAAAAAAATTATTCTTCAATCAGTTTTATTAGATCAATTACAAATTTGTTAACTACTTGATAGCATACTTCATTGCCTTTTCTTTTACTGATGGCAATGCCTGCTTCTTTGATAACCCTTAAATGCTGGGAAACAGTAGATTGCGGAATTTGCATTTTTTTTTGGCAATTTGATACATTGCATTCATCGTGATATAAACCAATTACAATTTTTAATCTATCCGGATGGGAGAGAGCTTTAAGTATTTTATTAATTTTTTCTATGTCTTTCATTATTAAAAAACCCCTATCAATAATTATGCATTATTCCATATTTTTTTTAATAAGTTTTTTTGTACTTTCCAATTTGTCAAATATATTTTCTTAATAGATTTCTCCAGACCTTATTTTTCTATTGAATTTTCGATTAGTCTTGAAATATCTGATATTGAATTTTGCTTAATAGCTGTTCTGTCTTCCATGGTTATTCCTATTCTTTTTCGTTTACAAACAAAAATATATTATATTAATCAAGCATAATCCTTTCTGAAAACTGGGTCTAACGCCCGGTATAAGCTATGTATCTTTCTTTTGTTTATATAATTTCGTTATCAACAATACTAAAATCAATAAAATTGAGATTGCAACTAAAATCCATTTTAATGAAGTAAATAAGCTCGTTAACGTTACAATGTTTGGCAATTTTTGTGGATAATAATTAATAATTGTAACTATACCAATATTCTCAAAATAATCTGAAAACATAATTAAAAGTGGAAGAAACGAAAAAATGTTTTTTTTAGATAATTTAAAAATAAAAAAGGAAAAAAATAATGTATAAACAATAGGATAAATTAATTCCACTGTTAGTTCTCCAATGATATATTCTTTTAGTTCTTCGTCATTATATTTTGCTAATATATTATATGCTTCTTCGGATGAATAAGATAATTGAAGATCTAAGAGAATAATATTGGGATTTGTTGTATAAAACAATGGGAATATCAAAAGGTTAAAAAGTAGTATTAACCCTAACAGAATAAGAATAAAATACCAAGTTGCATTTTTATTCAGAAAATCTGAAATGGCATTTGTTAATGGTTTTCTTTTTTCCATTTTTAGTGTTTAGCTTCCATTTTTGTTTTTTTTCAATCTTAGATTTTCAATTCCTTTTTCTTTCCCAACTGAACCAGTATTGCTCCTATAGCAGCGATCAGCATACCTATACCTTCTTGAAAAGTAATGCTTTCCCTTAGAAATATCCAAGCCAAGATAGCTATCTGAATGAGCATTGTTCCATTGATAATACTGGATTCCATTGCAGTAAGCGAACGCATTGTGTAATTCCATAAGGTAAATGCAAAAGCTGTATTTACTCCAGCCAACCAAATTAGATAAATCCAACTTTTAAAGTTGATTGTTGGTATTCCATCAGCTAATAATCCGATAATAATAAGAATAGCTGCACCTATACCCATACTAATAAAAGTAATGATAATCGGATGAATATTTTTGTTTCTGTTCACATCTCTTCCAATAATAGTAGCTCCGGCATTAGCCAGAATTCCAAAACCCATAATAGCCAACCCTAAAGCTCTATTGCCAGCTAAAGAAACTGGGAAAAAATAAGTGGATATCCCGATCAGAAATAGTCCTGAACCACCCCATTGTATAATAGATGGTTTCTCATTGAGTATGAAAATACCCATTACTGCTACTATTATTGGTGTAAAATTCAGCATTAAACTGACAGTAACGGATGGTAAATAATAGAGTCCCAAAAACTGTGCACCTTGAGTGAAAGTGTAGAAAACTAATCCTAATAATATTAACTTTTCCCACTGCAATTTAGTCAATTTCCTGATTTCTGATTTATGTTTTGAGTGTAAGATAATTGGTAAAAAAAAGAGCCATGCTAATCCGTAACGTAATCCAGCAAAAGTGATTGGTGGTATATCCAGTAATCCTTTCTTGATAATGACGAAGGAAGTTGACCAGAGAAACGTCACTAACAGCGCCTGTAGAATTGTTTTGATATGAACTGAAATCTCTATTCTCTTCATTAATCTTTTTTATTACTATGAACTAACAAGTCAATTATTTTACATAATGTTCCGCATGTGCAGTTGCATCAGAATATTGCTAATTTCTAATTTCACATTTCACATTTCACATTCTTTTATACATGATTCTTCATCTTTATGTACAAATCTTCCACCTTCTTTCTAGCCCAATCTGTCTTTCGTAGAAATTTAAGGCTGGATTTCACGGAAGGTTCATTTTGGAAACAGTTAATTTTGATGCGTCGTCCCAATTCATCCCAACCAAAATGTTCTACAAGACTATTAACGATTTTCTCCAGCGTTATGCCGTGTAGTGGATTATTAGATTGTTGATCTTTCATTTTACTTTTTGCTCCTTTTCATTAATGCTCTACATGTGCTGTGAATCCCAACTGAAACGCTTGTTAGCGGCATCTTTTCTATTTTAATAGCAAACATTTCTTAGTTAATTCAATTCTACCATTTACATGTAGCTTGTAAAGATAAACACCTGAGCTTGCTTTCTTCCCTGAGTCGTCTTCTCCATTCCAAACAATTGAATGCTCTCCTGATGTTATTTGATCATTTAGAAGTGATTTTATCTTCTGTCCTTTGATGTTGAATATAGATAATTCAACATTAGAATTATTTTGGATTGAAAACTCAATTGTTGTGGATGGATTGAAAGGATTTGGATAATTAGAAAGTTCCATTTTTGTTGGAATTATTTCGTTTTCAACTGAAGTATCATTTCCTAGTTTTGCTACAAAAATATCCCAATCTCCACTGCTGGGCAGGGAGTATGAGCCGCAGTTAAACGTACTTCTATATCTACCTGTTACATAGCAGTGCCCCAATCCGTCGAATGCAATTCCATGCCCCTCGTCCCAATCGGATCCGCCGGTACTTACTGCCCAAACCCAGTCACCGTTTGAGTCCAGTTTGGCGGCAAAGGTGTCAGTTGTTGAATTCGATCCGACCAGCGTAAAGGGTCCGAAATATGCTTCGCCGCAAAAATAGCCTGTAGCATAGCAGTTTCCGTTGTTATCTGCGCAGACATTTTTTCCGTACCGATTCATTGTTCCATCGGTTTCTGTTGCCCAGAGCCAATTGCCTGAGGAACTTATGCTGGCAATATAAGTTCCGGTATGTGTCATAATCGTTCCGCCAATATTGGAGGTCATATAATGCTCACCAATAATAAAACTGGTTCCATTGGAATTGGTAGAAATTTCATAGCTATAATCATGACCATCGTCTCCTTCATTGACTGCCCATTGCCAGTTGCCATTGGTATCCAGTTTGGCAACAAAGAAGTCATATCCTATTGACAGAAGAGGAATCTCGCCAAAATAGCATATATGTGAATTTACTACGGTGTAAAAATAGCCTGTTATGTAAGAGTTTCCATTATTGTCGATGGAGATTCCATAGGCAAAATCCTCGTCCTCACCTCCGGCTTGAACCGCCCAAAGCCAGTTGCCATTTGTATCCAGTTTGGCGGCAAAAATATCATAACTTCCTCTGCAGGTAAAAGAGGTAGACCCAAAATCGCCGTTGGAGGCTATGCCAAAATAACCTGTAATGTAGCATGTCCCGTCACTATCAGTGGCTATACCATTACCCATCCATGCTCCACATCTTTTAGCCCAGAGCCAGTTCCCGCTGGAATCTGCTTTTGCGATAAAGACATCATAGTTGTCAATGCTGGTAATAGACGTGGTGCCGAAGGTGGCAGTTCCATGAAAATTACCGATGATATAACTATTGCCGGCGGCGTCGATGGAAATTCCATATCCCCGTTCTGCTGATTCCGTCCCTCCGGCAGAAATTGCCCAAAGCCAGTTGCCGCTGGAATCTGCCTTGGCTATGAATACATCAACATAACCCAGGCTGGTTAATTCTATTGAACCGAAGGTTGCTGTGCTCGGGAAATAGCCTGTAACATAACTGTTGCCGGCGCTGTCGGTGGCAACATCATTACCGCCATCAGCGTTCAAACCCCCTGCTTGAGTTGCCCATTGCCATTCAGGTTCTTGGGCAAACAAGATTGCTGCAAATATAATAAAATATAAACCAAAAAGTGCTTTTTTCATTTTCTCCTCCAGTTAATTACACATCACTTTTCACATTTCACATTCTCAATTTCACCTTTCACTTTTTCTTTCCCGACGACACGCTTGTTAGCAGCATCCTTTCATTTCAACAGCAGCATCTTACTTGTTTGATTGACACTTTCAGTTTCAAGCTTATATAGATAGATACCTGAACTTTGCTTTGATGCATCCCACAAGTAATTATGCTGTCCTGATTCAAATTGTTTTGATTCAATTAATTGACCTTTTATATTGAATATTGATAATATACCTTTTTTATGTTCTTTTATATCAAATCTAATTGATGTGGTTGGATTGAATGGGTTTGGATGATTTGAAAATAGTTTTGTAATCTGAGGTACTAATGAAGAAGGAGAACTTACGATATCATTAACATGGACATCCCAATTGAAAGATTGCTCATCACGAGCTCCAAAGTTATCTGTAATACTTAAAGAAATAACATAATCCCCTGCTGAATTTTCATCTGTAATGAAATCAAATGTACTTTCTATTGATACTTCTTCTCCATCAACTTGCCAACTATATTCTAGAGGATTTTCATCTGGATCGTTTGCGGTGATAGCAAAATTCAAAACTTCCATCTCGTTAATTGTCTGATCATCAGGTGTCCAGACTCCTCCAGTATTGGTAGCATAAGAAAGATTTGTGATCACTATTTCATCATCGATACTATTAATTGTTACCTGTATAATCTGACTTACAATATCTCGAATATTATCAATTTGTAAGTTGGGAATATTTTTTTTTCTTCTCTCATTAGAAAGTTGATTATTTTCCCTGATTGAATATGAAATATTATCATCCAGGTAGAATGTAATATCTTCAGTCCCATTCCAGTTAAGTGTATTAGATTCGAAGACCACATCAAGGTTGGTTATAGTCACATCTATATGAGATGAGTTATTGGCGAAGAGTGTAAGAACATCCACCTCTCCATAAGTCTGGGTGCAATATGCACTGAAATCATAAACTTGTGAAGGGAGATCTTCATCGGCTTCTAATGTCCCGGTAATATTAAGGATTGGTGGATCGTTGATGGGATTGATTGTGATTGTGACTTCATCGGAAACTGAATCATTTTGATCATCAGTTGCTATAAAAATTATATTTTCTGTACCAAACCAATCAGGATTAGGACTCAGAGAAACTTGACCATTAACAATTTCAATTTGAATATTGATATTATCTGAATAAGAAAAGGTCAGCTCATCACCATAAGGTAAATCTGGATCATCAAAAACATTATTCAAATCTATAGTAGAATTAGACGTGTCCTCATCAAACGATAAATCAATGATTTGGTTTTGAATTATTGGCTGTGAATTAAGCAATTCAATATAATCTTCTTTAATTTCGGTATCTTCATAAATCCCGTCAGATACGGTTAAGGAGATATTGTAAAAACCTCTTTCGTAATATGTCCATAGCGGATTCTGTTCATTAGAATCTTCAATCCCATCGTTTTCAAAGTCCCAACTCCAACTATCAACCGAAGTTCCCATCGCACCTATTATAGATAAATCTGTGAATTGTACACTCAATGGGGTGTAGCCTGATGTTATATCGGCCAAAAAGTCTGCTATTGGAAAATAAGGAGATTGATCAAAATAGAATGCTCCCATGTCTGCAATTGTTCCATCTGGATCATAAGTTGATGTTGGGTCTCCAGCATCGATGCAAGGAGAATTTTCTGATAGATGATAATCTCCATTTATAGCATCTACAAATAATGGGTCAGCATCTATGTTTCCTTCTCCAGTATATCCTCCTTGAATATTGGAATATGTTACAGATCCTGAATCACCAAAAACATCACCAGGTAAATTATTCCATAAAATACTATTAACTAAATTCAGACTTGTATTATAGTTCCAAAAGAGACCACCTCCAGAGTCAGAAGCATTATTATCAGATAAAGTAACTTTATCCAAAGTGAGTGAAGAAGAATAAGTTATTATTCCTCCTCCACTTCCATTACCATCATTTCCATTAGCAAAGTTATTTGTAATTGTAACATTTCTTAATATACAATCATTTGCGCCATAAAAAGAAAACCCTCCTCCATCACTATGAGCAACATTGTTTTGAATTTCTGAAAATTCTATTATTGGTGAAGAATAGAAATACCCACCACCGCCATATTCAGCAATATTAAAAATAATTTTTGTATGAGTTATATATGGATGCGAATTTAATCTACAATGAATCCCACCACCTCTGCCATTTGAACAGGTATTATTCTTAACTACAAGATACTCTAGTGTTGGACTTGAACTATCACAGTAAATTCCACCACCATCAGTCACTGCAAAACCATTTTGAATAGTAAAACCAATAAGAGAAGTTGTTGAATCTTCACCGCTTGTAAATGTAATAACACTATCGTTACCACCACCATCAATAATGGTCGTTGAGATATAAGATGTATCTGCTGTCGTAATAAAAAGTGAACTAACCGTGACGTTCTTACCATTATAATTGATATTCTCTACATAAGTTCCAGGTTGAACAAGGATAGTATCTCCATCAACAGCTACATTTATTCCTTCCTGTATTGAAGGTTGATCCCCTGGTACATTAATAGTAATTGCTAAAGCAGAATTAATGCATACTAAAATACTTAAAACTAATAATACAACTTTTACGTTTTTCATCTTTCCTCCTTTTTTATTTACTTTTCAAAGTTTCATGGTTTAATCCAGTTGCACCTAATGTTCCGCGTGTGCCACGTACAACCTGCTTTTCTACTTGCTCTGATGTGGAGTTGCTTGTTAACGCCAGTAATTTTGTAAGATTCACATCATTATTCACAATATCTAATCCATTAAACAGCGAACAGAGAATCCGTGATGTTTATCAGTGTCGAACCGAGCTACACGGGTATCATCATAATCTAAACCTCTATACCAGGATTCGATATTATTCTGGGTTGAAGTCCAAATATAACCACGGATACCCATCTTGTCATAATCAGCCCAAACTAAGTCACGAAAACCTCCGGGTAGAAATCTAAAACCGCTTGAATTAAAGTCAGTATCGTTCTCCAGGGCTCCATCATCCCACAAATCTGCTCTATCAGCGAGTTTGCTGCCTTCGTTAGTACCTCGTAGATCTGTATTATTTGCTTCGCTTTGAGACATTCCTAGAGTCATTTCCAATTCTTTGACCTCATTATCACTTGGTATATGCCAACCAGATGGAGCAATATTTCTTGAATCAATTACAGCATACCAATTGTAAAGATTACCGTAAGTATCAGCATTACCGGGTGAATTGTTATAAACACAATATGCACCACTATTAGTATTCACCCAGTCACCATGATTTGTTAAATGAGGGATAACATCCCCGCTTCGATAATGAGTAACTTTCAAATTTTCTGCCATCCAAATCTGGTTGCCTATTAGCACTACTTGGTAAATATTACCGTCAATATCGGTAACAGTGGATAATGGAAATTCAATAGTTTCAGAAATAGCATTCCCATCATACTCAGATTTAAAAGCATATACCATATATTCGTAAGTTTCACCTTCGGTCAACCCTGTATCTTCAAAATCAGTTTCATTAATTCCTAATTGGATAATTTCTGTCCAGGTTCCACCGGAAAGTTTTCTTTTAATCTTAAATCCATCTTCACCTCCTATACTGGAATAGTTCCAGTTTAGCTGACAAGAAGTTAAAGAAGTTAAAGTTATTTGCAAATCGGTGGGTGCAGGGAAAATCATATTGATTTCTCCTGTAATAGAAGTGGAAGTATTCTCATCGGAAAACCCATAGACTCGATATTGATAGATAGAAGACGGTATCAAACCTGTTTCAATTAAAGTTTCTACATTTTCTGCTACAGTTTGGTATGCTATTTGCCATTCTGCATTATCGTCTTTTCGATCAATTTTAAAACCTTGTTCACCAACGCTGTTATCTTGCCAGCTTAGTTCACAAGAAGTTATGGATGATTGAGAAATTAATAAATTTGTTGGTGCAGGGAAAATCATATTGATTTCTCGTGTAATAGAAGTGGAAGTATTCTCATCGGAAAAAGCATAGACTCGATATTGATAAGTAGAAGTTGGTATCAAACCTGTTTCAACTAGAGTTTCTTCATTTTCTGTTACAGTTTGGTATGCTATTTGCCATTCTGCATTATCGTCTTTTCGATCAATTTTAAAACCTTGTTCACCAACGCTGTTATCTTGCCAGCTCAGTTCACAAGAAGTTATGGATGATTGAGAAATTAATAAATTTGTTGGTGCAGGGAAAAAATTATCATAAATCTCTTGTATATAATCACTTTCATTCAAGTTGCTAATTGCTTTTAATCTGTATTCATATTGTTGATTGGGAATTACATTGATGTCCGTATAGTTAAAGTTATTTGCAGAAATTTCTACAATAATCTGAAAATCTTTACAATTCTTTAGCTTTTCCCTATTTGAAAATTTTGCTTTATGATTTAAATGTTCTATGTCTTTTGAACGTGCTAAATTTTCGGTTAGACTTTTTGAAATATTTCTTCTTTCTATGACATATCCAGTTTCATAAGAACAATTATGAGACCATGTAAGTCTGGCAGAAGTAATAGATTCCTGAGTTATTGCAATATTTGCTGGTGCAACAAAATTTGTACTGATTGAATTAGAAATTGAATTAGTTTGGTTTTCATTATTTGCACCAGTTACTTTGTAAAAATATGTATTCTGTATTAATAAGTCAGTATCTATAAATCGTGTAGTATTAGCTTCTACTTCTGCGTAGTGCGAATATGCCCCATCGTTAATCTTCCGTTCTATTATATATTCTCCAATTACATCATTATTATTTAGCCAATGTAACATTACACTTGAATCTGTGAGTTGACTAAAGTAAAGTTGTCCAGACATTGGTGTTAATTCAATATCTGTATCCGCTAAATTTGTAAATTCCGGTCTATCACAGCCAATTAACAATATTGTGATTATTGTTAATATTATAAGTATTTTTTTTGTTTTCACTTCTATTTCCTCCTCTATATTTCATATAATTGTAAGCCTTAACTTCCAAATGTGCGTAACTCATTGGAATGTTAATCTTACAGACAATCGATAGACCTTAAGTCCATTCCGATGTTTGTAGTTGCTATTCATAATTTACCATGATAATAAGCAGTTTTTATCCAGCTAAAAACTGAATAGATTGCTACACCGGAAGCTGTATAATAACAGTAATCACGGTAATTTTCAAAATCTTGTGTTTTCTGTTTTAAGCTCATTACATCATTTGTTACATCTGCATTTTTGTATTCATCATTCTTGTTGTTCATTTGCATATTGCAATAAAAACCACCTCCAGCAAAAAAGGCAGAAGCAGTTAATCCTATCCAGATTTGCTTTTTCCATTTTTTTTCTTTGTTTCTGTTCCAACTGTTTGATTCAATAAAGAAGGTCGTATTTACATTTTGATTTTCATTAATACTTATTGTTTGAGAAACTTCTGGATAATTGTCATGTTGAAGAGAAATTGTGTAGTCACCAACTAATAATTCTAACTTACTTTTTGTGAGTTTCTTTGAATCGTTGTTATCAATATTAATTTTAATTCCTTCAACTTCTCTTTTTTTGTTAATATCATAAGCGGAAACAGTTATTGACCCAGTTTTGTTTAACTTCTTTTCTTGCTCTTCATAAGTAATATCTGCAACATTTACATCTTCGATGTTAAAAAACACTTCCTGATTTAAAGTTCCCTCAATCGGGATATTAATCGTTGCAATGAAAGGTTCGAAATCAATATAGATACATTTCAATAAATGTGAACCAGGCAAAATACTATTTGCTCTAAAAACATTGAATTCTCCGAATGGTTCGGAACATCCTATATAAGAACCATCAATGTAAACTTTTACTCCAGAAACATCAGTTCTAACTTCCAAAGTATTTTCATACGATAATAAAATGGAAAACATTGGAATTAAAATTAAAAATAAAATAATTTTTTTCATCGAAACTCCTTGTTATTTTTAAACTATCTTAATACTGTAAATATTCTTTTACCAATATTCTAAATTTAATATTGGTGTTAATGTTGGGCAGCTGCCACGTCATCACACGATGAGCATGGTTTTGTTCACAATCCCACAGCGATAAGTGAGATGATAAGAGACGAGCAAATCAAAGTCAACGGGTGCTAATTTGCGAGTTCCCGTGGACGTATATGTTAAACGACATTCCGCTTCGATATTGTTGCGAGTATCTGTTAGTGGCACGACGGCATTAATCAACATGGAGCGAAGCGGAATGTTGATTAATGTTTGGCAGCTGCCACGCTCTTTCACTTTCTCTTCTTGCTCGGCTGTGGAGCTGTGTGTTAGCAGCAATTTTTTTCAAATCGGTCACCTATTATTCAAGTGGATTTTTCTCTCTTTTTGAACCATGATCTATGTCTCCGAAAAATACTATCCTTTCTCCATCAGCAGAAAATGATTGAACCATATTCGAGGAGCTTGCAATCATTGATCTATTAGTTCCATCAATATTCATAACCATTAGATCATTATCATAAAAAGTGACATTAGTTCCATCAGGGGAAATATCAGGATATTGACCATTACCCAGATTAGTTATCATATGCGAGATGAAATTAAATGAAATGATACCTTCAGATCCACCCCTAAAAACAACAAAATTATCAGCTGTTACTAATGGATTATCACTAATGTTATCAGAATATATTATTTCAAGCTCTGAACCATCTAAATTGCACATAAACAAACCCGCTACAGTTGTAACATGAAAAAAAATTTTATTCATATCTTGAGAATATAAAGAATACCTAATTCTTCCTGATGATTCTGATATATGTTGATATATTATTTCCTGATTTGTTCCATCCTCATTCATTACATACAACTTTACAATGGTTGAATCCCCCTGAGACCTTGTAGTAGAGAACAATATTTTAGTCCCATCTGGTGAGTATGAAGGATTCAAAGCACCATCTTCTTCATATTCAAATACTTTTTCTGTCAGGCTTGTAAGATAATTACATTTATATATATTTCCAGAATTAGAAAAAATGAAATTATCTTCTTCTGGTGAAACAGAATAATAATTATTATAAACAATTAAAGTATCAAGAATACTGATAAGATCAGTTCCATCCGAATTAACTGTCCAGAAGCCCTGATTATTAGCTATTATTATCTTTTCTCCATCATGAGAAAATTTTGGACTACCGTAAACATCCTTAACCAGATGCTGCAGATTACCACCATCTGCATCTATTGTAGAAAGGAAGGTTTCTGTCCAAGGTTCATCACCTGCCCCGATACATGAAAATAACAGTAAACAAAGACTATATATTAGTAAAAGTCTAAATTTCATAACTTACTCCAATTAAAACTGATTGCTGCTAACATATGTACGCTACGCCAATAAAAATGTATACAATAACTTTTTTTTGTGGTTATTGTATACATTTAATCTTTATCCTCGATATCTAAATTATCTAAGGGACTTGCTATTTTCCCTAAGCTTTCTTTTGTAATGTGAGTGTAAATTTCTGTGGTTTTCGAACTTTTATGATTTAATAGTTTCTGGATATATCGCAAGTCTTCTCCCTGTTCCAATAAATGTGTTGCGAAATTATGACGTAAACTATGGGCTGATACCTTCTTGTCAATTTTTCTCTTCCATCGACTCTGCAATCGCTTCTTTCAGAAATTCTATCAATTAGCAATTGCAGGGTAGAATGTTATGAAAGGTTCTACTACTGCATCAAACCAAGTCCTCTGGCAATACCATCACCATATTTCTTATCTGCTTTTCGGAAATGGGCAACCATTTTTTCCTGGATCTCTCCTGGTACATTTTTGAGAGGTTTGATAATGTTTTCGATCAATTCCTGTTGTTGTTTTTCAGTCATTAACCGGAACAGGTTACCGGGCTGGATATAGTCATCATCTACACCCCGTTTTTGCTCATAGCGGTCTGCATCACCGGAGATCTTAAGTGGTGGCTCGTTATAGGAATGATCTTCTACAGGACCATCGAAACTATTGGGTTCATAATTAGGCCCTGCCCCTCCGTTATCATCAAACCTCATATGTCCATCACGTTGATATTTATTCTGTACTTTCGCAGCATGAGGATTATTAACCGGAAGGCGTTCATAATTCACACCCAATCTGTAGCGATGTGCATCCGCATAGGAAAAGATTCGAGCCTGCAGCATTTTATCCGGAGAAAATGATATTCCGGGAATCACATTGGAAGGAGCAAAAGCAGATTGTTCCACATCGGCAAAATAGTTTTCCGGATTTCTATTTAATTCCATTACACCAACTTCAATGAGAGGATAATCCGTATGCGGCCAAACTTTCGTAAGATCAAATGGATTCCAACGATAATGCTCTGCATCTATTTCCGGCATGATCTGTACAGACAGTTTCCATTTGGGATATTCACCTCGTTCAATTGTCTTGAAGAGCTGATGTGTATGATAGTCGGGATCTTCACCTGCTAGTTTAGCAGCTTCAGCCGGTGACATACACTGAATGCCTTGTTGTGTTTTGAAATGGAATTTAACCCAGAATCTTTCGTTTTCAGCATTTATAAGACTAAAAGTGTGACACCCGTAACCGTTCATGAAAGGAATTCCTTTGGGAATACCGCGATCAGAGAAGAGCACTGTAACCTGGTGAAGCGATTCCGGTACTTGCGACCAGAAATCCCATTGCATAATATCTGACTTACAATTTGTTTGAGGATCACGTTTCTGAGTATGAATAAAATCAGGGAATTTTATGGCATCTCTTATAAAGAAGACCGGAGTATTATTCCCGACCAGATCCCAATTACCTTCTTCTGTGTAGAATTTTAAGGCAAATCCTCTAACATCACGAACCGTATCTGCTGAGCCTTTCTCACCTGCTACCGTAGAAAATCGACCGAACATCTCGGTTTTCTTACCAACTTCAGAGAATATTTTGGCTTTCGTGTATTTAGTAATATCATGTGTTACTGTAAAGGTTCCGTATGCACCTGCCGCTTTTGCATGTACTACTCTTTCTGGAATTCGTTCCCGATTGAAATGAGCCAGTTTTTCTTGAAGATAATGGTCTTGCAGCAACACCGGTCCCCGTTCTCCAGCAGTAAGAGAAGTTTGATTATCTGGTACCGGAATGCCTGCAGCGGTTGTTAATGTTTTTTTCTTTTCACTCATATTTTACCTCCTTTTAAATTTTTCAAGGCGAATATTAAGTTTCATAGTGCAGAATTCATTTTATTATATAAATATATCAATTACTCAGATCCGAATATTTAAAAAGAAAATTTATGCGTCAATAAAAAAAGGCAGATCAACCGACCTGCCTTTCAAATTATATATTTATATTTTTTTATAAGCTATAGTACAAATTCATCTCAAAGGGATGAGGTCTGTTATTCACAGCAACCACCTCTTTCATTTTTTCTATTATCCAGCTCTCGATCAGTTCTTTATTGAAAACATCGCCAGCCAATAAATAATCATGATCTTCTTTTAATGCTTCCAGAGCTTCTCCCAGGCTAGTTGGAATTGAATGTAATCTTTCCTGTTGCGCTTCATCCCAAGTAAACACATTATCATCAAAAGGTCCGTATCCATTCTCTTTTGTAGGCATTATTTTATGCTTGATCCCATCAATTCCAGCCATTAACAAAGCACTCATGGCAAGATAGTAATTGCAAGTTCCATCTCCGGTTCGGAATTCAATTCTCTTCATCTCTTTGCTGGTTGCATATTTTGGAATTCTAATTGTAGCACTGCGGTTTGCCAGTCCGAAAAATAGTTTTACCGGAGCTTCAAATCCTGGTAGTAAACGTTTGAATGAGTTAGTACTTGGATTTGTAAATGCAGTTAAAGATCTGCCATGTTTTAATATCCCGCCAATAAAGTAAAGTGCTTCATCACTAAGATCAGCATAATTACCTTTTTTATAGAAAATATTTTCACCGCCTTTTCTCAATTGAATATGGAAGTGCATGCCATTGCCTGCTTCCTGATAGATCGGTTTAGGCATGAATGTTGCTGTTAATTCATTATTAAGAGCACAATTATGGATAATATCCTTTATATACATCATTTTATCTGTGATCAGACTAAATTCCAGAAGTTCAGTTTCAATTTCCTGCTGGGAAGAGAGACCCACTTCATGGTGATGATATCTTACCGGGCAACCTATATCTTCGATAAGCTGAACCATCTCTTCACGAATATCAGCATATTTATCAAATGGAACATCAATATGATATCCTTTCCTATTAGCTACAGCAGTTCCATCAACATCTTTATATCCGCCGGGAAGATCATTTTTATTCTCGGCAGAAGTAAACTTATAGCCGGCAGCAAATTTTCCATTATTAATTATTGCTTCATTGAAGAGATAAAATTCAAATTCAGGGATCCAATATGATTCATCAGCTACTCCCGTTCCTTCCAGGTATTTTTGAGCTCTTTTAGCCAGACTTCTGGGATCCTTCTGAACACCAATTCTGGTATCAGCATCACAAATAGTACACAGCATTCTCAAAGTCGGATGGTATGTGAACGGATCAACAATAGCAGTAGTGATGTCCGGCAATAGTATCATATCACCTGCTTCCACAGATTTCATCCCTGGGATACTTGAACCGTCAAACGGGATCCCGCTCTTAAGAACATATTCCAGTTTTCTGGCTGGACATGAAATATGATACCAGTTTCCTGTCAGATCAGAATATTTTAAATCAATTGTTCTGATCTGTTTTTCATCAATAGTTTGTTTTACTTCTTTTAAATCCATAAGTGATCTCCATTTATTTTTTTTATAATGTTATTCCTGTTAACAATTTCAAAAAGAAATTCAGAGGCGGCATAATTAATGCCCCTATTAGGTTAAGCTTAAATATAAATGATACAGCAAATATTATCATTAATACTTGAGCTCCTTTTCTCTCTTGAGCCGTATATTTATTATAAGCTTCATCCGATAAAAATCCGCCTAATATCTTTGATCCATCCATCGGCGGGATAGGGATCAAATTAAAAATACCTAAAGCCAGATTGATCAGGATGGCATAAACCAGCATACTTAATAAAAATTGTGAGATCACTGAACCTGAATATAACAAATTCGGGTTGGCTGCTTTTAACAGATTAAAAACTACTGAAAGAAGTATTGCCATCACAAAATTGGAAACAGGACCTGCAGCTGCAGTAATTGCCATATCTCTCTTTTGATTCTTAAAATTATAGGGGTTCACTGGTACCGGTTTTGCCCAGCCAATATGAACAATGAACAACATCAAGAGTCCAATTGGGTCAATGTGTGAGATCGGGTTCAAGGTAAGTCTGCCGGCTCGTTTTGCTGTATCATCTCCAAATAGATAAGCCACATAACCATGACTGAATTCATGTATGGTTAAGGTCAGTAATAATATTGGAATTTGGATTAATAACTGTAATATAGTATTCATATTTTCCTCTAAACTATCTATTTAACTGAATCCTTTAGTTTTTTACTAGGTGCGAATTCAATTTTTCTGTTTGCTAAACTTTTATTCTTTGTTGTTGCTAAACTTTTATTCTTTGTTGTTGATAAAGATTTATTTTGTTTTGAGATAAATTGCATATTTGGACGAGTATTTCGACTTTTTTGAAATGACATTTCTTGTGTACTTGATTTAAAAGTTCCGAATCCCTGTAATGATACATTTTTTCCCATAGCTAGTGATTCAATAAAAACATTTATAATTGCAGAATAAGTATTATTTGCTTTTTCTTTATTCAAACCAGTACTTTCCATAATATGGCTAATTAAATATTGTTTCCTATGAACCATTTCCTTAAGTAATTTCACAAAACGACGTTTTCCGACTTTAATTACTGCTTCATAGTCGAGTTCATAAAATATATCTGAGATTTTGGAACCATTAATACTAACAGCATTCTGCTTTATCATTCTTCTGGCTTCACTAGCGGATTGACAGGTTTTGCTCTGGGTAAGAATATCTATAATCTTCATTGCACCGCTTAAACTGAATTCAGGGATATCATCGGGAATATCTTTCTTTTTAAAGATAAGGTTAAATTCTTCTTCTGCCAGTTCAGCAGCTTTTTCACCGTGATATAAAGCAACAATTTCTCGAGCTAAGCGCTGTTTAATTATCTTGGGATTTATCTCATCGTTCTTAAGCTGCAATTCAATTTTTTTTATCTCATCCGGTGCAACTTTCGTCGCATAATTGAAATAATTAATGATCAATTCATCAGGAATAGACATAGTTTTTCCATATTTTTCTTTGGGAGGATCAAATACGGCAATATAATTATTCAGTGATTTACTCATCTTCTCTTTACCGTCTGTTCCCATTAATAAAGGTGAAAGAATTGCTATCTGCTGTGGCTGATCAAAGTACTTCTGCATATCTCTTCCAGCTAGAATATTGAATTTCTGTTCAGTTGCACCAAGCTCAATATCGGCTTTCACAGCGACTGAATCATAACTTTGCAGAATGGGATACATGATCTCATGCATACCCAGGGTTGATCCTGTTTCATAGCGTTTTCGGAATGTCTCGTGAGCCATGAATTGCGCCAGCGTAAATTTTCCCATCAGCTTAAGCACATCGGACATTTTCATATCTCCAAACCATTCTGTCTGCCAGCGAACTTCTGTTTTATCTTTATCAAGAACTGTGTAAAGTTGCTCCATATATTTTTCTGAATTTTTTAATATTTCATCTTTTGAAAGAGGTGGACGTGATTCATCTTTGCCGGTCGGATCACCGATCTGAGCAGTAAAATCACCAATAATTATTACACCGATATGCCCCAAATCCTGGAATTCACGCATTTTCCTGATTGGAACAAGATGTCCTATATGAACATCATAACCTGTAGGATCGATCCCGTATTTAATGCGAAGTGGTTTCCCGGTCTCTTTTGATCTTTTTAATTTAGCGATCAATTCGTTTTCGGAAATAATTTCTTCCACACCTTTTTTTATTAACTTCATCTCTTTTTCAAAATTCATTCAATCCTCTATCTACCTTTAATATTAAGCATTTCCAATAGCTGAAATGTAGATTTCTTTGTCAAATGATTTCAAAAATATTAAGTTATCCACAAAAAAGTGTTAATTACCTATAAAACATGTAGTTGAAGATGTTTATTGTGGATAAGTTTATCATTAGCATTGATTTGTATCTATTTACAATACATTAAATTAAGTATTTCAATGAATAGTTTATCCACAATTTATTACTTATTTACAAGCTTGACAAATAAACTTTTATTTTCATTTTCGTTGTCTATATTAGTACTAGAGATAGTTTACGTGAAATTAGGAAATGTGGATAAGTTTCTTTTTTTCATTTCAAGTTAAGTTTAATTATCTAAATGATAATGTGTTAGCCTCAGAGTAAAACAATGTGTATAATTTGTGCATAACAGCAAATGTTACATGTTGTGTAATAATAAGAGAAAGGATTTAGGAATGCTTTATGGATAATTATGGAGAACTTTGGACCGGAATACTTGATACACTTCGTGAAAATATCAGCGAACAAGGTTTTAATACATGGTTCAGTGAAACAAAAGTTATAGATTTGAATGATAGTAAGCTTACAGTAAAGGTACCAACTCAATTTATTGCAGATTATTTGAATTCAAATTACAGTGAATTAGTTTCTGAAATTTGCTATAATCTATCAAATAACAAATATAACATTCGATTTACCGGGATAAATCCTGCCAAGCCGGAAATAAGATACAATGTTCAACCGCAGTCGAAAGTGAACAGTAGTTTCAAAACAAAATTAAATAAAAATTATAACTTTAATGAATTTGTGATAGGAACCAATAATAGATTTGCTCATTCAGCTTCCCTTGCCGTTGCTGAATCACCCGGAACAACTTACAATCCTCTCTTTATATATGGTGAATCGGGAATGGGGAAAACTCATCTTATGCAGGCTGTGGGAAATTTTGTGATGGATGAACTGGATGGAAAAAAAGTATTTTATATTACCACCGAAGAATTCACTAATGAAATGATAGACAGTATAAGAAATAATACTATGCCTAATTTTAGAAATAAATTCCGTAACTTTGATGTTCTTTTAATTGATGATATTCATTTCCTATCCAAGAAAGAGGGAACTCAGGAAGAATTTTTCCATACATTTAATGCTCTATATGAGAAGAAAAAACAAATTGTTCTAACCAGTGACCGGCCACCCAAAGATATTCCAGACCTGGAAAAAAGATTAGTTACAAGATTCGAATGGGGTCTTTTAGCAGATCTTAAAAGTCCGGACTTTGAAACTCGTGTAGCAATTCTTAAGAAAAAAGCTGAATTTGAAGAAATCAAACTAAAGGATGAAGTTATTGCATTCATAGCAGAGCATATTTACAGTAATGTAAGAGCATTGGAAGGATCATTGATCAGAATTCTAGCCTACTCATCTTATAATAATTTAAATACGGAAGATATTAGTGTTGATGATATCAGTGAAATATTAATAGATATGATATCAGATAAAATTAGAGAAGTTAACCTTGAAACAATTATGCAAAAAGTTTGTGAAGCATATAATATCAGTCCAACTCAAATATTTGATAAGACCAGAAAGAAAAGTATTGCATTTCCAAGACAGATAGCGATGTATCTCTCTAATTTGTTAATAACACAGTTATCTCTTAAGGAGATTGCTCAATATTACAAAAGAAAAGATCATACAACTGTTCTTCATGCTAAACGTACAATTGAAAAACAATTTAAAGAAGACAGGGAACTCAGGATCCAGATCGAAAAGTTGATCAATGAAATAAAAAAATAGTTATCCACATATGCACATAATAATATGTGGATGATCGTTCATAAATTGTTCTTTATAAAATCAAAAATGAAATTTGTGTATAAATCAAATTATATTTACATAATATAAACAAGTTATCCACAGATAAATGAAATATGTATGTTATTAAAATACAGGAAGTTAAGTGAGTATTTATGTAGTTATTGTCATATACACAATGCCTACTACTACTACTAATTTTTTAAAATAAAAAAGGAGATTAGATGAATATAGGATTTAAGACGATCGGAATATTGATGATCAGCTTTATAATAATAAGTTGTACACAAAGAAATAATGTTGTAGGTACTAATGGACCAGGTGGTGCAACACCCTTAATTACAATAATTGAAAATTCAAATTTCACAGACTTTTATAGTTTTGAAGACAGTTGTGCTTATAGTAATTCAACTACAATGCTAATGGGAAAATATCAAAATGAAACTGCCTATAGTTTACTGCGGTTTACTGTATTACCAGATACATTTTATGAAATATCCAGTGTAAATATCAGTTTAGAAATTAAAAACAGACATAATTTTGATGATATAGATAATACAACTTTTAAGCTTGCAAAAATAAATGATATTAATTGGTATGAAAATGCTAATTGGTGGATTTCTTCAGATTCAACCAGTTGGAATAATGGAGAATACTTCAGTATTGACGATTATACCGATCTGCTACAGGATGAATATGAAGTTGAATGTAATGAAGATTCAATAAATATCAATTTAGATATAAATATTTTAGAAAATTGGATAGATGATGAAGATAATGTGAATTCAGGTTTGGTAATCTATTCTAATACAGATGGTTTTATGGAAATTTATACATCAGAATATTCAAATGATAAAAATCCAATCTTAACATTTGAATATAAAGAATCAGAAACTGATACATTAACCACAGAATCCATATCTACATGTTATGATTGTATGATCTACGAAACGGATAATAACTATGAATACTGGCAGGATGAATTAAAAATATCCAATATTCAACCCATAAGTATTTTTACCAAATTTAATATTCAGGAATCTATATTTACTGATATGCTGCCTGATGATTATATCATTGAAAATGCTGATACAAATCTATTTCTGCAGAGAATAACAATTAATAGGGCAGAATTGATATTTAATAGTGATGGTATTAACGCTTTTCCAATTGATGGATCTATTTCATTAATTCCCTATTTTGTTATAGGTGATACATTGAATTTTGGTAATTCTGAAATTCCACTATTAACTGACGATGATATTGATGATCTATACATCAGCAGTTCATCAGATACATTACAAAGTGAAAAATATACGATTAATATTACTAGGATGATCCAGTATTACATTTCAGGTGAATATGAAAATAAGGGATTAGTAATAAGATCATTGAATACTGATAATAATTTTATCCATACAGAATTTGATCTTGAACCGGTAATAGAAATTACTTTTACTCCGCCCTATATTGAAGAATAATTAGAGGAAAAAATGAAGAAAATTTTATTTTTTTTGTGTATTGTTACATTATTTGCCTGTGTTCAGACAGAGGATGAAAATATTGTAGCTCAAGTGAATGAAGTAAAACTTACAATAGACGAATTCAAGGCAAATTTTTCAGATGAAGAGTGGAATACTCTTAGCATAGACAGTAAAAAAGAATTTATCCAAGACTGGGTAAAACTTACTTTATTAGCTCAGGAAGCTGATGAATTGCAAATTTCTCAATCTCCCAAAATAAAAGAACGGATCAAAAACGCAGAGAATAATATTAAATCTAATGCTCTCCTTGCAGCTAAGCTTGCTGATATTACCATTTCGGAAGATGAATTATTTAACTATTATAAGATCCATAAAAGTGAATACCAAACAAGTCATAAAGAGTATAAAGTACAGAGAATATTTACAAAAGATAAAACAAAAATTAAAGAGATCTTAGATGCAGTAAAAACTAGTTCCTTTAAAGATGCTGCCATTCAATATTCAGAAGAACCAGCAGGAAAAAATGGTGGTTATATTGGTTTCTTATCACAAAAAAGTTCACATATAAATATTTGGAATGCCTTGAAATCATTACGAAAATATCATTATAAGACAGTTGAAACAAATAAAGGTGTATATATCCTGAAATACTACGATACTAGAACAGTAGATACTGAAAAAACATTTTTGGAAGTTAAAGACGAAATTAAAAAAATGGTAGCCAAAAAGAAGAATGAAGATGTTTATAATGGTCTAATACAAGAGCTTAAAAATAAGTCTGAAATTACCATTTCAATTTAAGAGGAGAATTAATGAGAAAAGCATTATGGTTGTTCATTGCATTATTAATTGTTGTATCACTATCAGCGGAAGTAGCAGATAAAATAATTGCAAAAGTTGGAAAAGAAATAATTTTACAAAGCGATCTTGCTAAAAGAATGCAGCAGTTAAATGCATCTGGAATGTCAATGGATGATATAACACAATTTGATATATTAAACGATATGATTGAATCTAAACTTATCATTCAAAAAGCCAAAGAGGAAGAATTTGAAATTGATGAGATCTCAATAAAAAATATGTCTGAAGAACAAATCAAAAAAGTTGCATCACAATTTCCAAGCGAATTGGAATTTAAGCAAGAACTGAAAAAAGCAGGGTTATCAGTTCCTGAACTGAAAGAATACTACTATGAAATGATACAAGAAGAGCAATTAAAATCACAAATTATTCAAATGAACATTAAAAATAAGGTTCACATTACAGAAGGCGAAGTTAAAGAATATTACAATGAAAATAAATCTGAAATTCCACCGCGTCCGGAAATGAACAAGGTAGGAATGATAGTTCGTTTAATAAAGCCGAGTACTGAAACAACAGATAGAGTTCTGATAGAGATAAACAAGATCCGTGATGAACTAAATGAAGGAACTGATTTCTCTGAATTAGCAAAAAAATACAGTGAGTGTTCATCTGCTTCTAAGGGTGGGAATCTCGGTTTTTTTGGAAAAGGAATGATGGTTAAAACATTTGAGGATGCTGCTTTTGCTTTAATGCCGGGAGAGATCAGTGAAGTTGTAAAAACCCAATTTGGATATCACATAATAAAAGTTTTGGAGAAAAGAGGTAATGAAGTAAATGCCAGTCATATCCTGAAGAAAGTGGAAGCAACCCAGGAAGATGTAGAGTCAAATATCCAATTAATGAACACAGTTTTAGAAAAACTTGCTGCTGAAGAAGATTTTTCAGAATTGGCAAAAACATATTCTGAAGATGAAGAATCAGCTGTTAATGGCGGAATCATAGGTGAATTTACTAAAGATACATATCCTGAAATGTTTAAGAAATATCTACAGGATCTAAAAGTTGGAGAAAATTCTGAACTCATTAGAGAACAGGAAAATCTATATATATTTTCAATACTGAATACAATTCCCGAAAGAGAATATAAATACACTGAGATCTTTGAAAGATTAAGAGAGATGGTTACTTCTCAAAAAGAGACAGAGTTATATAAAAATTGGATAAAAGAACTAATGCAAAAAACTTATGTAGAGATATTGATAGAGGATGATGAATAAATTTTCAGAATACTTATCAACTCTTTTTGGGATTGGCTATTTTCCAAAAGCACCTGGAACTGCTGGAACTTTTTTTGCAGCTATTGTTTATTTTGTCTTGCCGGATGAATGGTTTAACAGCTGGCAGAATTCCGGGATCGCACTAATCGTAATTTTAGCTGGAAGCCTGATCTCGGTTTTCTTTGTTTCCAAAGCAGAAAAAATTTTAGGACATGATAATGGAAAAATCATTATCGATGAATTCTGGGGATATTTAATAGCGGTTTTGTTCCTGCCTAAAACGCTGATAATAATCATTGCAGCATTTGTTCTATTTAGAATTTTTGATATCCTTAAACCTGAACCGGTTAATGTTCTGCAGAAATTACCGGCTGGCTGGGGAGTTATGGCGGACGATATCATGGCAGGAATTTATTCAAATATTGTTTTACAAGTTGCAATTCGATTGATACCGAAGATTATAAAATAAATGGAGATAAATTATGTTTAGCATTTTACTGCAAGCTGGAGGAGTAGCAAAACCAAATCCAGTGGCACAGTTTTTACCATTTATTCTCATGTTCGTAATCCTTTACTTTCTGATAATTAAACCAATACAAAAGAAAACAAAAAACGATCAAATAAAAAATATTTTAGAATTAAATGTAATAAAAATAAAAAATAATAATCGTTTATCAGTATCTGAAAAATTAGATGAAATCTCCATGTTGTATGCGAAAGAAAATTATGTAATTACCTTAAGAACTGAAAATCAATTACAAATGATAAGGAAGAAAAAATTTAATTTTTTGTGGGCTTTATTATGGACTCTATTATGGGGGGTAGGTTTAATTGTTTATATAATTTATTTTGTATCTAAAAAAGATGACATTTATACAATAACTCTGCCAACAAATGAAAAAGTAAATTTAATTATTGCTGATGAAGTAAAAAAATTATCTGATTTATTAGATAAAGGAGTAATAACAAACGAAGAATTTGAATTACAAAAATTAAAATTATTTGCTAAAAACAATAGTTGAAATAAAAATAAAAGGAGATAAATTATGTTTAGTATTATTTTGCAAGCAGGTACACCAATAGCAGAAGGAGCAGCAAAACCGAATCCAATAGCACAGTTTTTACCATTTATTCTCATGTTCGTTATCCTCTATTTTCTCATCATTCGTCCTCAACGTAAGAGACAAAAAGAACATCAAGGCCTTGTTGATAGTCTTAAGATCAATGATGAAGTTACTACAAATGCGGGAATATGCGGAAAAATCGTAAATATCAAGAAAGATAAAAATACTGTTGTTATTCGGGTTGATGATGCAACCGGAACAAAAATCGAATTTTTGAGGTCAGCTATTGCTGATGTAATTAACAATGAAAAACCGAAAACCAAATAGTCTGCGTATTAGAATATATGGTGACAAGACATTACGTAAAATAGCAAAACCCGTAACAGAATTTACGGAAGACATTAAAGATTTCATTAGTGATCTTGTTTATACTATGTATGAAAAAGATGGTGTGGGTCTGGCTGCCCCTCAGGTAGGCAGATCACTTCGAATCTTTGTAGTTGATCCCTTCTGGTTTAAAGAAGAGGGAAAAAAAAATCCTTTGGTTCTGGTTAATCCGGAATTTAAAGAATTCAAGGGAGAAATAGAATCAGATGAAGGATGTCTGAGCATACCTAACATTTTTGAACCTGTAAAACGTGCTGAGATGGTCGTTATTGAGGGATTGAACGAGAAAGGTAAAACTGTTCGTTACGAGGCGGAAGATCTTTTTTCCCGGGCTTTGCAACATGAAAATGATCATTTAGACGGTATTTTATTTGTTGATAAAATACCTAAATTAAAACGAATGTTCCTAAAAAAGAAACTACATGATATGGAGATCAGAACTGATAAAAATGGTGTGAATATAGGAGAATTACCGCTTTAACTTTATATATGGAATTAAAGAAAATAGTGTTTATGGGAACTCCGGAATTTGCTGTTCCCGCCTTGAACGCATTATCAGAAACAAGATTTAAACCAGTACTTTGTATTACACAGCCGGATCGTCCAAAAGGGAGAAAAAGAAAACTGCAGCCTACTCCGGTAAAAATAGCTGCAGAACAATTAAATATTCCCGTAATACAACCGGAAGATGTAAATAAGATTGAAACATTAGATCAATTATCTGAAATAGCTCCCGATATTATCATTACAGTCGCTTATGGCGGATATCTAAAAAAACAAATAAGACTTTTAGCTAAGTTTGGCTGTATAAATCTACACCCGTCTCTATTGCCGAAATACCGAGGTCCTGCTCCCATTAATTATGCTCTTTTTAATGGTGATAAAATTACCGGAAATACAATTTTCAAGATTGTGTCGGAGATGGACTCAGGACCAATAATTTTTCAAACTCAGACGGAAATAGAAGAAACTGATTGCTACACCACGCTATATAAAAAACTATCTGAAAACGGTACTGAAAATATCATCAAAGTTCTAAAAAATATTGAGCAGAATGGTTTGGTTACAAATAAGCAGGATCATACTAAAGTAACTTTTAGTCACAAATTATTAAAAGAAGATCTTCTACTAAATTGGAATGATACGGCAGAAAACATTAGAAACAGAGTTCGCGGACTTGCAGAAATACCGGGGATCACAGCTTCTTTTAAGGAAAATAGAATTAAGATCATTGAAATTGAAATTTTGGATTTGATCTCACAAGAATTACCTGGGACTATTTTGGATGTTGGTAAAAATGGAATTATCATTGTTACAGCAGATAAGAATATTCTGCTAAAAAAAGTACAACCAGCCGGAAAAGGTATTATGACTGCTCATGCTTTCAGCTTGGGAGCCAGGATAAAAGCAGAGGATAGATTCCATAATGGATTTTAAGATAAACACTAAAAATAAAAATTTGTTTCTTATTTTATCTACGATCACACTGATTTTAATGATGGTAATTACAACTCTTTTATGGTGGTTTGTCTCACCCAGATTACATGAGATCAGCATTTTGCTTGCCAGTTTATCACTAACTGCACTTAGAATATTTTTCTTCATACTGTTATTGGGAACGATACTGGTTTTGCTTACAAGTTATTCTGAAACTAATTTGCTGGTTGCCAGATTTGCAATAAGAGCTTATATTAAAATACTTTATCCGGTTACATTATTACTGGGAAGATCGCTGGGTATCTCAAAAGAGAGAATTAGAGAATCATTTGTAAGTGTGAACAATTCATTTATTAAGGCTTTAAAAAAATCGTTTGACACTTCGGAAATACTAATACTTTTACCACATTGTTTACAAAATACCGATTGTGAAATAAGAATAACAACAGATGTAACAAAATGCCAAAGATGTGGCAGATGTGATATTGCTAAATTATGTGAAATTTCTGAAAAATATAATATTAAGATGGCAATTGCAACCGGTGGAACTTTAGCCAGAAAAATAGTCATTGATAATCGTCCAAAATTTATAATTGCCGTTGCTTGTGATCGTGATCTGGTTGATGGTTTGCGTGAAGTATTTCCCATACCGGTTTATGGTGTTCTAAATATTCGCCCGGAAGGTCCTTGCGTGAATACCAGGGTGATGACTGAAAAAATTGAATATGCTCTGAAAGCAATAATAAAAAAATGAATAAGAAAAGAGATAAGAAAAGATTTAAACGTCAAAATATAAAAATATCCAATGTTGAACTGGGTGATGTTGATCATTTTACTGATGATGTTATTTCTGCTGAAAAAAGAGCTGAAAAGAAATTGATTGAGAAAGGAAAATTCAGCAGTAAGCAAAATATAAAACTTAAAAAAGGTAGAATACTGGAAGTTAGAGCTAATTATAAATGCATAGTGAAAATTGATGATAAGGAAAAGGTTTGTATATTAGGTGGAAGATTTAAACAGGTAAATTTTGAAACTAAAAGTATAGTTGCAGCTGGTGATTATGTAAATGTAGATGTATCTGATAACGCGCGTATCGAAGAGATAATTCCCAGGCAAAATACTCTCTCCAGATTTTCGGATAAGAATTTTCAAACTGAAATTATCATAGCTTCAAATATTGACCAGGTCATCATTACCTCTTCCTACAAAGATCCGCAATTAAATTTGGGTTTAATTGATCGATATATTTGTGCTGCCAGGATAAATAATATCACTCCTTTAATCTGCATTAATAAGATCGATCTGGCACGATCCTTAGAAGAAATAAAAAGTATCGGATCATTCTATGAAAAACTTGGCTTCAAAGTTGTTTATACTTCTACTAAAACAGGTGAAGGTATTAAAGAACTAAAGAAATTATTAAAAAATAAAGATAGTGTTTTCTCTGGCCATTCAGGTGCAGGGAAATCATCTATAATAAATAAAATATTGCCGGATATAAAATTACGAACTGCTGAAATTAGTGAATATCACAGAAAAGGAGTTCATACAACCACTCGCAGCAGATTGATAGAATGGGATTTTGGTGGTTATTTGGTTGACACGCCAGGTATTAAAACATTTGGTTTACATCGAAAAGATAAAGAAATAATCCCGGGGATATTCCCTGGATTATCATTATTGGCCAAGAAGTGTAAATTTTTAAACTGTACTCATTCCCACGAAAAAGATTGTAGAGTGATAGAAGCTGTGGGAAACGGTTCATATCCGATAGAAAGATATGAATCCTATTTGCGGATTTTGGAATCATTGTAAGGAGAACGGGCATGCATAATTTTGGGATATTTATTAATCTGAACTACAAAACTATAAAATCAATTTTTAGTTTATTAAAAAAATTACATGAGAACAAAGGTCTTAAGTTCTATAAATTTCCTCAACAAGATGAAGTTTTTCCGGATTTTATAACAAATGTCGGGGAAAATAAGATCGATTGTATTCTCTCGTTTGGCGGTGATGGTACTTTCCTGAGAGCGAGTAAAATATCGCTGGAGTATAATGTCCCATTGATGGGAATCAATATTGGCAAGCTTGGTTTTCTCTCTGAAAGCTCATTATCCGAACTTGAAAAATCTATTGATGAATTAAAAAATAATAAGTTTAAAGTACAAGAAAGAATGCTGCTGAAAACTGTTATTAAGAGAAAAAACAAAATTATTTTTAGTAATCCTGCCTTAAATGATGCTGTTATTTATAAGGGAACTGAACCGAGGCTCATTGACATAAAATTCTACTCGGACAAACGTCTGGTTGTGGAAACCAGATGTGATGGTATTATTATTTCCACTCCTACAGGTTCAACTGGCTATTCCCTATCTGCAGGTGGTCCAATTTTATCTCCAGTAATGGATGCTTTTATAGTTACTCCACTTAATCCTCATGTCTTAAGTGTCCGGCCAATGGTCTTTGCTTCTGAAGATAGATTAAGCTTTGAACTACAAACGAACGGAAGCGAGTGTATTTTACAGATTGATGGTAAAAACAGTCATCCATTAATAGATGATGATGAAATAATAATTACTGCATCAAATAAAAAAGTGAGATTTATTAAACTCTCAAATAAAACATTTTATCAGATACTCAGGAAAAAGCTGCATATGGGAAAAAAATGATAAAAAATTTAAATGTAGAGAATTTCATAATCGTAGATAAACTGGATCTGGAATTTAGCAACGGGCTTCAAGTCCTTACCGGAGAAACCGGTGCAGGAAAGTCTATAATTGTTGGTGCAATAAATCTGATACTGGGTAGTGATATTCATAATGGAATGCTGCTCGATGATTCTTTACCTGCCAAGCTGGAAGCTGTTTTTGAGATAGATAAAGACAATAAACAACTTAGTGAACTTCTCAAAAAAAATGATTTAGATGCTTCGAATGGAGAATTATTCTTTGCCAAAGAGATCAGTACTAACCTGCGAAGTAAAAGCTTTATTAATGGCCGTAGAGTTTCCAAAGAGATCATAAAAGAATTTCAGGACATGCTTATTGATTTTCACAGTCAGAGAGATCAGCAAAAATTATTTAATACTGATTTTCAACTGGAAGTATTAGATATCTATGGCAAACTAACTAAAACTAGAGAGCAGATCACCTCAAAATATAAAGAAATAGAAAGTAAGATAAAAAAGCTGAAAAAATTACAGAAAGCAGAATATGAACTAACCGAAAAAATTAAATTATTTGAATATCAGATCGATGAAATAGAAAAGATCAATCCATTGATCAGGGAAGATAAAGACTTACAATCTGAATTTAACTTACTTACGAACGCTGAAGATATTTTGGATATATCAAATCAATTAGAACAGGAAATCTTTGAAAAAGAAAATTCAGTCTACGATAAAATACTTTCGTATATTTCCAATCTTACAAAATTTAAAGCAGACAATAAAAATATAGAAGATGCTGTAAATTATCTGCAAGACGCAACAGCCAACCTAGATAATTCCATTAATAGCGTTAGAGAACTCCAAAATATCATCGAGGTGGACTCATCTCGTTTAGAATATGTTCAAACCCGTTTAACAATAATTAATAACCTTAGCGTGAAATATAAACGGAATATGGAAGAAATTTTAGATTATAAGCTCAGTATTAAACAGCAAGTTGATTCTTATTCTTCCAGCCGGGAAGAGATAGCTAAATTAAATAACGAGATCACAAATGATCTGGGAAACATAAATAAACTGGCAGAAATCCTTTCCGAGCAAAGGAAAAAAACTGCTAAAAATTTTGAGAAAGAGATAGTAATCAACATCAATAAACTTGCAATTCCAGATGCAAAGATCGAGTTTACATTTAAAGAGTTGGATAACCAAAATGAGACTTCAGAAGGATTAAGCGGTCTAAATGAAACTGGAAAAGATGAAGTTGATATATATTTTTCTGCTAATAAAGGTGTAAAAATGCAGCCTTTCAGGATAGCAGCTTCTGGTGGAGAACTATCAAGATTTTTGCTGGTTATTAAAAAAATTCTATCCGATAGATTACCAAAAAGAACAATTATATTTGATGAAATAGATGCTGGGATTGGAGGGAAAACCTCTGAATTATTAGCTGAGTTTATTTATGATATCGGGAAATATCATCAGGTTTTATGCATAAGTCATTTACCACATATTGCGTCCTATGCAGATCGGCATTTTTCTATAAACAAAATCAGTGGAAACAAAAAATCGGAAGTTATTGTGAAAATACTGGACGAAAACGCTAGAGAAGTTGAAATTGCCAGGATGCTGTCAGGATCAAAATCAGATCTGGCATTGCAACATGCCGCAGAATTATTAAACAGAAAATTGAGGAGCAGGAATGTTTAGAATTAGAAAAGAGATGAAACTTGTTGTAATTGTTTTTATAATTTTATTTTCGATCTATTTAGGAATAAAAAGATCGAATTTGGATAAAGTTTTTGTACAAACTGACGTTAAAATAGATCAAAGCAGTGCTAATGATATTTTTGAGAATTCATATAATTACAATAAGATCAAATTCGAGTACCTGTCAGAAGATCTGAACGAGATTAGAACATTATTTACGCAGATCAATGAAACAGAAGATTTAAGTATAATGTATTCTGATATTAAGACTAACCATGTTTTGGTTGTACTGGATATTCCAGTAGAAGCTACTGAAGCATTATTACCGGAACTAAGGAATGTAGCAGGATTGAGTAATGAAAATATCCAACGGTCCGGCATTATCATGGAAAATACAGATCTTAAGGAGAATTTAAATAATAATCAAATTGCCAAAACGCGTATTCAAAATTTGATAAATCAAAGTGTCTCACCAGATAGAATACAAAGATTTAGAAATCAACTTGATATTGTTCAGGCAAAAATAGATAGTTTAAGCATTCAAAAAGATATTCAGAAGCATAATGCTGATTATGATATCATCTTGCTGTCTGCCATTAAAAGTACAAATGGGAATTCTGCACTAAGAAAAAGTATGCAGGTTTTTCTTGTAACCTCTATTGCAAGCCTTCTTCTACTGATCATTGCACTTGTGATCTGCTACTACATTTTTGTATTAATGAATAAATTAATGCTTGTATTGGGAATTAGAACGACAAGAGGTTCAAGTTCGAATTACAATTACAACTATAATAAAAAAGGATATGAAAGAAAAATAAAAAGAATATACAAAGACAAAAATGGAGATGTGATAAAAACAGATAGAACAAAGGAGTAATTTATGGAATTATTTTTAGAACCGTGGACTATTTGGGTAGCAATAGGTATTATTTGTATAATTATTGAGATATTTACACCCGGATTTCTGTTTTTTAGTTTTGGAGTTGGAGCCATTCTAACAGGACTATCCGCTCTTATAATTCCATCACCAATATTTCAGATATTCACTTTTGCCGTTATTACATTCCTCGTTTTCATTTTAAGCAGAAAATTAAGTAAAAAACTGATTTCATCTAATTATGAAGAAACTAACGTAA
>Ga0307991_1000186_pt1 | contig 46618 bp, 35 predicted proteins | sample EllFjometagen131_FD_203146 | JGI IMG/M metagenome (GOLD analysis project Ga0307991, IMG submission 203146) | Marine microbial communities from Ellis Fjord, Antarctic Ocean - #131 | ecosystem: Environmental > Aquatic > Marine > Unclassified | place: Southern Ocean | collected 2014-10-08 | reverse complement strand
TTGGTCAGACATCAATGTCTTAAGTGATCAGGGTATTAATTGGCTAAGCATTTATGACCTATCGGCTCAAGGCATTAATTGGTTAGATGTCAACGTCATTAGTCAAACCGGTATCAACTGGACAAGTGTTTATGATCTATCTGCTCAAGGTATCAATTGGTCAGACATCAATGTCTTAAGTGATCAGGGTATTAATTGGCTAAGCATTTATGATTTATCAACACAAGGGATCAATTGGTCAGACATTAATGTCTTAAGTGATCAGGGTATTAACTGGCTAAGTATTTATGATCTATCCGCTCAAGGCATTAATTGGTTAGATGTCAACGTCATTAGTCAAGCCGGTATCAACTGGACAAATATTTATGATCTTTCTGCTGAAGGCATTAATTGGTCAGATATCAATGTCTTAAGTGATCAGGGCATTAACTGGTTAAATGTATATGATTTATCAGTTCAAGGCATTAACTGGTCAGATATTAATGTTTTAAGCGATCAAGGCATTAATTGGTCAGATATCAATGTCTTAAGTGATCAGGGCATTAACTGGTTAAATGTATATGATTTATCAGTTCAAGGCATTAACTGGTCAGAAATCAATGTTTTAAGTGATCAAGGTATCAATTGGCTAGGCATTTATGATTTATCAGCTCAAGGCATCAATTGGTCAGACATTGACGTTCTTGCTCAGTCTGGTATCAACTGGACAAGCGTCTATGACCTGTCGGATCAGGGCATTAACTGGTCAGAAATCAATGTCTTAAGCGATCAAGGCATTAACTGGTTAAATATTTATGATCTATCAGCTCAAGGCATTAACTGGTCAGACATCAATGTTTTAAGTAATCAAGGTATCAATTGGCTAGGCATTTATGATTTATCGATTCAAGGTATCAATTGGTCAGATGTTGATGTTCTTGCTCAAGCTGGTATCAATTGGACAAGCGTTTATGATCTATCGGCTCAAGGTATCAACTGGTCAGACATTAATGTCTTAAGTGATCAAGGTATCAACTGGTTAAACTTATACGATTTGTCAGCACAAGGTATCAACTGGTCAGACATTAATGTCTTAAGTGATCAAGGTATTAATTGGATAAGTGTTTATGATCTATCGGCTCAGGGTATTAATTGGTCAGATATTGATGTTCTTACTCAAGCGGGCATCAACTGGACAAGCGTTTATGATCTTTCAGCTCAGGGTATCAATTGGTCAGACATTAATGTTTTAAGCGATCAAGGTATCAATTGGTTAAACGTATATGATTTATCAACACAAGGAATTAACTGGTCAGACATTAACGTCTTAAGCGATCAAGGTATTAATTGGTTAAGCATTTACGATTTATCTTCTCAGGGTATCAATTGGTCAGATATTGATGTGCTTACTCAAGCTGGCATCAACTGGACAAACGTTTATGATCTTTCAGCTCAGGGTATCAATTGGTCAGACATCAATGCCTTAAGTGATCAAGGCATTAACTGGATAAGTGTTTATGATCTATCAACACAAGGTATCAACTGGTCAGACATCAATGTTTTAAGTGATCAAGGTATTAATTGGTTAAGCATTTACGATTTATCTTCTCAAGGTATCAATTGGTCAGATGTTGATGTGCTTACTCAAGCTGGCATCAACTGGACAAGCGTTTATGATCTTTCAGCTCAGGGTATCAATTGGTCAGACATCAATGTCTTAAGCGACCAAGGTATCAACTGGATAAGTGTTTATGATCTATCAACGCAAGGTATCAACTGGTCAGACATCAATGTTTTAAGTGATCAAGGTATTAATTGGTTAAGCATTTACGATTTATCTTCTCAAGGTATCAATTGGTCAGATATTGATGTGCTTACTCAAACTGGCATCAACTGGACAAACGTTTATGATCTTTCAGCTCAGGGTATCAATTGGTCAGACATCAATGTCTTAAGTGATCAAGGCATTAACTGGATAAGTGTTTATGATTTGTCGACTCAAGGTATTAATTGGTCAGATATCGATGTTCTTGCTCAAGCAGGTATTAATTGGGCTTCTATATATGATCTATCGGCTCAAGGTATTAATTGGTCAGATGTCAACGTTTTAAGTGATCAAGGCATCAATTGGTTTAATATATATGCTTTATCAATACAAGGTATCAATTGGTCAGATGTTAATGTCTTAAGCGATCAGGGCATTAACTGGCTAAGTATTTATGATTTATCAGCTCAAGGCATTAACTGGTTAGATGTTAATGTCATTAGTCAAACCGGTATCAACTGGACAAGCGTTTATGATCTGTCGGCTCAAGGTATTAATTGGTCAGATATCAATGTTTTAAGCAGTCAAGGTATCAACTGGTTGAACTTATATGATCTGTCAACACAAGGTATCAATTGGTCAGACATCAATTTTTTGAGTGGTCAGGGCATCAACTGGTTAAATATTTATGATTTATCAGTTCAAGGCATCAATTGGTCAGATATTGGCGTTTTTGCTCAAGCTGGCATTAATTGGACTTCTATATATGACCTATCTGCTCAAGGCATCAATTGGTCAGACATCAATGTTTTAAGCGATCAGGGCATTAATTGGTTAAGTATGCATGATTTATCCGCCCAAGGTATCAATTGGTCAGATATTAATGTTTTAAGTGATCAAGGAATTAATTGGGTAAGCTTATATGATCTATCAGCACAAGGGATTAACTGGTCAGACATCAATGCCTTAAGTGATCAGGGTATTAACTGGTTAAGCATTTATGATTTGTCGGCTCAAGGTATTAATTGGTCAGACATCAATGTTTTAAGTGATCAAGGTATTAACTGGTCCGATATTAACATTCTTGCTCAAGCTGGCATTAATTGGACTTCTATATATGATCTATCTGCTCAAGGTATCAATTGGTTAGATATTAATGTCTTAAGTGATCAGGGCATTAACTGGTTAAGCGTTTATGATCTGTCGGCCCAAGGCATTAACTGGTCAGATGTCGATTTTCTTACTCAAAGCGGCATTAACTGGACAAGCGTCTATGATCTATCAGCTCAAGGTATCAATTGGTCAGATATCAATGTCTTAAGTGATCAAGGCATTAACTGGATAAGTGTTTATGATCTATCAACACAGGGTATCAACTGGTCAGACATTAATGTCTTAAGTGATCAAGGCATTAATTGGACTTCTATATATGATCTATCAGATCAAGGCATTAATTGGTCAGACATCAATGTTTTAAGCGATCAAGGCATTAACTGGTTAAGCGTGTATGATCTATCGGCTCAAGGTATTAATTGGTCAGATATTAATGTCTTAAGTGATCAGGGTATCAACTGGTTAAGCATTTATGATTTGTCGACCCAAGGTATCAATTGGTTAAGCATCTATGATCTATCTGCTCAAGGCATTAATTGGTCAGATATCAATGTCTTGAGCGATCAGGGTATTAATTGGTTAAGCGTTTATGATCTGTCGGCCCAAGGCATTAACTGGTCAGATATTGATGTTCTTACTCAAAGTGGCATCAACTGGACAAGTGTTTACGATCTATCAGCTCAAGGGATTAATTGGTCAGATATTAATGTTTTAAGCGATCAGGGTATTAATTGGTTAAGTATTTATGCTTTATCTTCTCAGGGTATTAATTGGTTAGATGTCAACGTTATTAGTCAAGCCGGCATCAATTGGACTTCTATCTATGATCTATCAGCTCAGGGTATCAATTGGTCAGACATTAATGTCTTAGGCGAGCAGGGCATTAATTGGCTAAGCATCTATGACCTATCTGCTCAAGGTATCAATTGGTCAGACATCAATGTTTTAAGTGGTCAGGGCATTAACTGGTTAGGTTTATACGATCTATCGGCTCAGGGCATCAATTGGTCAGACATCAATGCCTTAAGTGATCAGGGTATTAACTGGGTAAGTATTTATGATTTATCAACCCAGGGTATTAACTGGTCAGAAATCAATGTCTTAAGTGATCAGGGCATTAATTGGTTAAGCATTTATGATTTATCAATACAAGGGATCAATTGGTCAGATATCAATGTTTTAAGCGATCAGGGTATTAATTGGTTAAGTATTTATGATCTATCAGCACAAGGTATCAATTGGTCAGACGTTAATATTCTTACTCAAACTGGCATTAACTGGATAAGCGTCTATGATCTATCAACGCAGGGTATCAATTGGTCAGACATCAATGTTTTAAGTGATCAAGATATCAATTGGTTAAGCGTCTACGATCTATCGACACAAGGGATCAATTGGTCAGACATTAATGTCTTAAGCGATCAAGGTATTAATTGGATAAGTGTTTATGATCTATCGGCTCAGGGCATTAATTGGTCAGATATTGATGTTCTTGCTCAAGCTGGCATTAATTGGACTTCTATATATGATTTATCGGCTCAGGGTATTAATTGGTCAGATATTAATGCCTTAAGTGATCAAGGTATCAATTGGTTAAACTTGTATGATTTATCTACACAAGGTATCAATTGGTCAGATATTAATGTCTTAAGCGATCAGGGTATTAATTGGCTAAATATTTATGATTTATCTGCTCAAGGTATTAACTGGTCAGATGTTGATGCTCTTACTCAAGCTGGCATCAACTGGACAAGTGTTTACGATTTATCTTCTCAAGGTATTAATTGGTCAGATATCAATGTTTTAAGCGATCAAGGTATCAATTGGTTAAGCGTATATGATTTGTCAATTCAAGGCATTAATTGGTCAGATGTTAATGTTTTAAGTGGCCAGGGCATTAACTGGCTAAGCATCTATGACTTATCTGCTCAAGGGATCAATTGGTCAGATGTCAATGCTTTTACTCAAACCGGTATTAACTGGACAAGCGTCTACGATCTATCTGCTCAAGGCATTAATTGGTCAGATGTTAATGTCTTAAGTGATCAAAATATCAATTGGTTAAGTATTTATGATCTATCGACGCAAGGGATCAATTGGTCAGACATCAATGTTTTAAGTGATCAGGGTATCAACTGGTTAAGCATTTATGATTTATCTGCTCAAGGTATTAACTGGTCAGATATTGATGTTCTTGCTCAAGCCGGTATTAACTGGACAAGCGTTTATGATCTATCTTCTCAAGGCATCAATTGGCTAGATATCAATGTCTTAAGCGATCAGGGTATTAATTGGCTAAATATTTATGATTTATCTGCTCAAGGTATTAACTGGTCAGATGTCAATGTTCTTACTCAAGCCGGTATCAACTGGACAAGCGTCTATGATTTATCAACACAAGGCATTAATTGGTCAGACATCAATGTTTTAAGTGATCAAGGTATCAATTGGTTGAGCTTGTATGATTTATCAACACAAGGTATCAATTGGTCAGATGTCAATGTTCTTACTCAAACGGGTATTAACTGGACAAGTGTCTATGATTTATCGGCTCAAGGCATTAATTGGTCAGATATCAATGCCTTAAGTGGTCAAGGTATCAATTGGCTAAGCCTATATGATTTATCAGTGCAAGGCATTAATTGGTCAGATATCAATGTCTTAGGCGATCAGGGCATTAACTGGCTAAGTATTTATGACTTATCTTCTCAAGGTATTAATTGGCTAGATATTAATGTTCTTACTCAAACGGGTATTAACTGGATAAGCGTTTATGATCTTTCTGCTCAGGGTGTCAATTGGTTAAGTGTATATGATTTATCAACGCAGGGCATCAATTGGTTAGATATCAATGCCTTGAGTGATCAAGGTATCAACTGGTTAAGTATCTATGATTTATCGTCTCAGGGTATTAATTGGTTAGATATTGATGCTCTTACTCAAACCGGCATCAATTGGACAAGTGTTTATGATCTATCAGCTCAAGGCATCAATTGGTCAGACATCAATGCCTTAAGTGGTCAAGGTATCAATTGGCTAAGCCTATATGATTTATCAGCACAAGGTATTAATTGGTCAGACATCAATGTATTAAGTGATCAGGGTATCAATTGGCTAAATATTTATGATCTTTCAGCTCAAGGCATTAATTGGTCAGATGTTAATGTCTTAAGTGATCAGGGCATAAATTGGATTGATATTAGTGTTTTAAGCGATCAGGGTATCAATTGGACAAGTGTTTATGATCTTTCAGCTCAAGGCATTAATTGGCTAGAGATCAATGTTGTTAGTCAGGCTGGAATCAACTGGACTTCTATGTATGATCTGTCAGTTCAAGGTATTAACTGGTCAGATATTAATGTCTTAAGTGATCAAGGTATCAATTGGCTAAGTATTTACGATCTTTCGGCTCAAGGTGTTAATTGGTCAGACATCAATGTTTTAAGTGATCAAGGTATTAATTGGTTAAGTATTCATGATTTGTCGACCCAAGGTATCAATTGGTCAGACATCAATGTCTTAAGTGATCAAGGTGTTAATTGGTCAGATGTCTATGTCTTAAGTGATCAAGGTATTAATTGGCTAAACATTTATGATTTATCAACTCAAGGTATTAACTGGTCAGATATTAATGTCTTAAGTGATCAGGGCATCAACTGGACAAGTGTTTACGATCTATCAGCTCAGGGCATTAATTGGTCAAACATCAATGTCTTAAGTGATCAGGGCATTAACTGGTTAAACATTTATGATTTATCGGCTCAAGGGATCAATTGGTCAGATATTGGCATTTTAAGTGCTGAGGGGATCAATTGGACTTCTATTTATGATTTATCGGCCCAAGGCATCAATTGGTTAGATGTCAGCGTTATTAGTCAGGCTGGGATCAATTGGATGAGCGTGTATGATTTGTCAGCTCAAGGTGTTAATTGGTCAGACATTAATGTTTTAAGTGATCAAGGTATTAATTGGTTGAGTTTATATGATTTATCAACACAAGGTATCAATTGGTCAGACGTCAATGTTTTAAGTGATCAAGGTATTAATTGGCTAAGCATTTACGACCTATCAGCTCAAGGCATTAATTGGCTAGATGTCAATGCTCTTACTCAAGCTGGCATCAACTGGACAAGCATTTATGATCTATCTGCTCAAGGTATCAATTGGTCAGACATCAATGTCTTAAGTGATCAAGGTATTAATTGGTTAAGCTTATATGATCTATCAACACAAGGGATCAATTGGTCAGATGTTAATGTTTTAAGTGATCAGGGGATTAACTGGCTAAGCATTTATGATTTAGCAGCTCAGGGTATTAACTGGCTAGATGTTAATGTTATTAGTCAAGCTGGTATCAACTGGACAAGCTTATATGATCTATCAGCTCAAGGTATTAATTGGTCAGACATCAATGTCTTGAGTGATCAAGGTATCAACTGGACCTCTGTTTACGACCTATCTTCAAGTGGCATTAATTGGTTAAGCATTTACGATCTATCATCTCAAGGTATTAATTGGTCAGACATTAATCTCTTGAGTGATCAGGGCATTAACTGGTTAAGCATTTATGATTTATCAGCTCAGGGCATTAATTGGTCAGATGTCAACGTCTTAAGTGGTCAGGGTATCAATTGGTTAAGTATTTATGAGTTATCAGCTCAAGGTATTAACTGGCTAGATGTTAATGTCATTAGCCAAACCGGTATCAATTGGACTTCTATTTATGATCTATCGGCTCAAGGTGTTAATTGGTCAGATGTCAATGTCTTGAGCGATCAAGGCATTAACTGGTTAAGCATTTACGATCTATCATCTCAAGGTATTAATTGGTCAGACATCAACGTTTTAAGTGATCAAGGTATCAATTGGCTAAGTATTTATGATCTATCAGCTCAAGGTATTAATTGGTCAGATATTGATGTTCTTACTCAAACCGGTATCAACTGGACAAGTGTTTATGATCTATCGACTCAAGGTATCAATTGGTCAGATATTAATGTATTAAGTGATAAAGGCATTAACTGGTTAAGTGTGTATGATTTATCAATGCAAGGTATCAACTGGTCAGACATCAATGTTTTAAGTGATCAAGGTATTAATTGGTTAAGCATTTATGATCTATCAGCTCAAGGTATTAATTGGCTAGATGTTGATGTTCTTACTCAAACCGGCATCAACTGGACAAACGTTTATGATCTATCAACACAAGGCATTAATTGGTCAGACATCAATGTCTTAAGTGATCAAGGTATTAATTGGCTAAGCATCTATGATCTATCAGCTCAAGGTATTAATTGGATGGATATTAATGTCCTAAGCGATCAGGGTATTAACTGGATAAACATTTATGATTTATCTTCTCAAGGCATTAATTGGTTAGACGTTGATGTTCTTGCTCAAACCGGTATTAATTGGATTTCTGTTTACGACCTATCAGTTCAGGGTATTAACTGGTCAGACATCAATGTTTTAACTGACAAGGGTATTAATTGGACGAGCGTCTATGATCTTTCAGCTCAAGGTATTAACTGGTCAGATATCAATGTTTTAAGTGATCAGGGTATTAATTGGGTAAGCGTTTATGATTTGTCAGCTCAGGGTATCAATTGGTTAGATGTTGATGCTTTAGCTTCTCAGGGCATTAACTGGTTGGCTGTTTATGATCTTTCTTCGCAGGGCATCAACTGGTCAGACATCAGCGTTTTGAGTGATCAAGGCATTAATTGGCTGGATATTAACACGTTGAGTAGTCAAGGTGTTAATTGGGCTGCATTTTATGATATGAGTTCGCAGGGCATTAACTGGTCAGACATTAATGTTTTAAGTGATCAGGGTATTAATTGGTTGAGCATCTATGATTTATCGGCTCAAGGTATTAATTGGTCAGACATTAATGTCTTAAGTGATCAAGGTATTAATTGGATTTCTGTTTATGATTTATCTGCTCAAGGTATCAATTGGACAGATATTCAAAGTTTAAGCAGTCAAGGTATTAATTGGCTTAACATTTATGATTTAACTGTAGAAGGGATAAATTGGCAGGATATAAATGTTTTAAGTGATTCTGGAGTTAATTGGATGGATATTGCATCTTTAAGTTCAGCGGGTGTAAATTGGACTGATATTAACAGAATGACAGTTGTAGGAATTAATTGGGCTAATATTGGATCGCTTTCTGTTGCTGGAATTAATTGGACTGACATACAAGCTTTAACCGAATCTGGTATTAATTGGCAGGATTTCCAAGTTTTAAGTACGCGAGGAATCAATTGGTCTGATTTTGATGTAGTTAGTGGTGCAGGTATTAATTGGAATGATTTTGTGGCTTTAACGGCTGCTGGTATTAACTGGGAAGATGTTGGAGCTCTTTCGGCAAGTGGAATTAATTGGGAAGATGTCGGAGCTTTAACTGCGTCAGGTGTTAATTGGGATGATCTTGCAGCTCTTTCAGAGGCTGGAGTTAACTGGGATGATATCGCAGATATGTCAGAATCTGGAGTTAATTGGGCAGATATCTCGTATATGGCTGGAACCGGTATTAATTGGGATGATATGGGCGTTACAAGTAATGCTGGTGTAAATTGGAGTGATTTAGCATCCATGACGAGTGCAAATATTAATTGGAATGATATTGCATATCTTGCAAATAATGCTCAAGCTTTGGTTACAAATGTCAATACAATCTTAGGTGTTTGTAATACTCTTAATTCTTTAGTAGGAGATCCAAATGATGCATCTACGGCAGATACTTTATTTGGAAAAATTAATTCTATTAGCAACGTAACAGGAACCGGAAATGATTTAAGTGCAAATGTTGAAACGATATTAGCAACAGTTGCAACGCTAGAGAACAATATTGGTGCTGCAACTGATATGTCGACATCTGATACAGTCTTTGGGGATCTTCAAAAGATTGAAGATTATGTTGATACTCTAGAGACTTTGGTTGGTGCTTCTGGCGACAGTGACAATGAAACAGTTTTTGGCGAATTGTCGAAATTAGCGATAATTAGTGAGTCAGTAGATAAAGCGAAAAGTGGCGCTGAAGCAGCTCTTGGAGAGGCTCAGGGTGTTCGAAAAGAATTGGGAGCTGAAGGAATGACACCAAATGTTTATAAGAAACTTAAGAATCTTGATTCTGCCATGGAAGAGCTTAAAATTGCATCAGAAACAATTTCTGAAAGTCAGCTTGAGACTGGAAACTTAGCTTCTGAAATACTTTCGAATTTATCTAATTTTGTTGGTGAATCTGCAAAATCTCTTGGTGTTGAGGGCATGACGGTTGAATCTTTATCATCTGAAGATGCTGAAGATATGGATAAGGTTCATCAGAAGTTAGCTGAAATCAATACAAAGCTTGACGCATTACGTGAATCCGTTGGAACGCAGGATGTTGTTATTAAAAGTTGGTTTGAATCAGGTGGAGGCGAATAGGTTAGTTAGTTACAAGGAGAATTATGATTCAAAAAAATATGTATCGTTTTTCAAAATATTTGTTAATTTATTTTGTGTCGGCTATTTTGTTGACCTTAATTTCTTCGCCATCTTTTGCTCAAAGTCTCACCATTAATCTTGTTGCTGTTAATGGTTCTGAGGAACCCAAAAAAACCCCTGTTAAATATTACTTGCCGATGGAGCTGAAGCCAGAGGATGTTACAAGCGCTGGGGATCTTAAGGTGGAATATGACTTGGAAAAGGAATCATATTTTGTGTATGGAGATTTTGAACTTGCACCAAAAGAATCTAGGACCTTTAAATTGCAGATTAAGGATGTTTGGAAAATTGATGTTTCAGAAATTGAAGTTTTAAAGCAGCAAATTAACAACAATTTGAGTGAATTAGATGATACAGAGTATTATGAGTCGGCAACAACGTTGCGTGACAATCTTTTTCAGAAACTGGATTATATTCTTCAACGACAAGAAGAATTTCAAAATAATATCGAAAGGCGTATTGAAGAGTACCGAGCTAATATTGATATTTTTAATGAGCTTAAGCGAGATGCTTTTTCATCTACTTATTTGATTTCATCTCCGTCGATATCTGAGAGCGAAAACGATACAGTAAAAATGATTATTGAAGTAAAAAATCCTTCCATGGAAGAGGCAAAGACAATTTCTTATAAACATTACTTGCCAAAAGAAATTCGATCTTCACATTTAGTTGATAGTCAAGGATTTGATGTTCGCTTTGATGCAGGCAGAGGACAATCTTATTTGTCTAAAGAAGAGGAATTTCAGCCTGGCGAAAAAAAGCGATACATTATTGTTCTGAAAGATGCCTGGAGTATTCCAAAATCGCTTATGAATTCTATTTATAAACGTACCAATGATTCGTTGAAGGAAATTTTTGAAGAAAGTGGAAATGAAGAAATTGCAAAAACTGCTAATTTTTTATCAGAAAATATCTTTTCTAATATTAAAACTATTCAAGAATCTCAATCAAAGGAAGCTTCAGTCAAGGAGCATATTGGTATATTTCGAGCTAACAAGGCTCGATACGATGAAGCTGACGAATCTTTAAAACAGCTTGAGCGTCTTTTGGCTGTTATTAGTGTTAAAAAACTTCAAAAATATCAAGGCCTTGCAAAGTCACAAGTTAAAAATGTTTTGAAGCAAATCAAAGCTTTACGTGGTGTTGCAGCCTTGTCTAAAGCTTTGCTTGGAAAGCGTCCTTCAATTACAAATACATGGAGAATTATTTGGGCTGTTATGGCGTTTATTGCTCTTTTTACGAGTATTCATTTCTTTACTTGGAGACAACGATCAAAATTTATGGGAGAAGAGCACTCAGCTGAGAGTGGTGGAGAGTTTGAGCAAATTGTTCAAGGCGGAGAGGACGAAGAAGACGAAAAAAAGAAGAAGAAATAGAAACGGAATGTTATTTTTTCGACTTTGTCATGGTTCGAAAAAATTGTTGTGATATAATAAAATATATTTATATATATGAGGAGGATTCTTAGTGGGAAGCTTAAGATATACAGAGGAAGGGCGCGTTCGTTGTATTCGAGGGTGCATTGTTATTGTCGATGGATTTCAAAATTGTATCAATGGCCAGATGATTCAATTTGGATATGGAACAGAAGGAATTATTCTTGGTTTTGATGCAGACGAAGCACAGGTTTTAATCGTCAAAGAAGAGGAAAAGATTAAAACTGGAGATAAGGCCATTGCTTCCTTGCAACCTTTTAATACACCTGTTGGTGAGAATTTTATTGGTCGTATTGTGAATCCTCTTGGAGAAACGCTTGATGGTTTAGGGCCTCTTGAGGCTGATGCGATGTATCCTATTTTTATTGACGCTCCGGGGATTATGACTCGCGATCCATTATGCAAAACGCTTCAAACGGGAATTAAGGTAGTCGACACTATGATCCCATGTGGATTTGGACAGCGTGAGTTGATTCTTGGCGATAAAATGACCGGAAAAACTACAATTGTTACAGATACGATTTTAAATCAAAAGGGAACAGATGTTATTTGTATTTATTGTGGAATTGGAAAAGCGCGCTCGGCGTTTGCTAAGGTTGTTCAGCTTTTTCAGACTGAAGGTGTTTTTGATTATTCGATAATTGTAGCAGCTTATGCATCAGCTCCGCCTGGGCAGCAGTATTTGGCTCCGTATGTTGCGTGTTCAATTGGTGAGTACTTTATGCATCAAGGAAAAGATGTTTTTATAGGATTTGATGATTTTACTAAGCATGCATGGGCGTATCGTGAAATTTCTCTTTTGCTTGGACGTCCACCCGGACGCGACTCTTATCCTGGAGATATTTTTTATCTTCATTCAAAAATGATTGAACGAGCTGCATATATGAATAAGGAGCATGGGCAGGGATCAATGACATTTTTCCCGATTGTAGAGATTTTGGAAGGTGATTTGACGGGATATATTTCATCGAATCTTGTTTCAATGACCGATGGCCAGATTTATTTGAGTACTCCTCTTTTTGGAGAAGGACAAAAGCCTGCCGTTGATCTTGGTCTTTCAGTCTCGCGTGTAGGTAGCAAAGTTCAATGGAAGTCTGTTAAAAAGCTTAGTGGTTCATTGCGTTTAGAGTATGTTCAGTATAAAGAGCTTATGCGCGTTTCTAAGTTAAAAACTTCAGGTCAAAGCGATGAACAAGCTCAACAGCTTAAAGGGGGAGAAATTTTAAGTGAACTTCTAAAGCAAGATAAAGATTCTCCTGTTCCTCTTGTTGCTCAGGTTTTAATCTTTTTTGCAGTAAAAAAGAAAATTTTGCATGAAATGACTATACCTGAAGTTAAAAAGTTTCAAATTGAGATTTTGGATTATGCAAAGGGTAAGAATCCTGAATTACTAAAGATTATTGCTGAGAGACAAGATTTAGATGAAGAGATCGAAAATGGAATGACAGCAGTATTAGAAGAGTATGCTAAAGAAATTGCAATTCTTCGACCAAAAGATGACGAGGACGATGATGCAGGCTTTGGAGCTGGTACTGATGCTTTAGATGCTGCAACTTCAAAAGAACCAAAAGAGGGCCAGGAGGGGAAAAAAGAATAGAGTCTTAAACTTATGGCAAAATATAAGATTACTTTTAAATTGACTGTAATGACGCCGGATGCTTTAGTGTATGAAAACGAAGTTGAAAGTATTTTCTTAACAGGGGATCGCGGGGAGTACGAAGTGTTGCCATATCATTATCCTGTTTTAGGGATCCTAAAACCTGGCAATATTATTGTTGACTGGAAGGAATCGATAGCTATTAAGGCGGGATTGATTCGTTTTTTTGCAAACGATTGCATTATTTTAATTGAACCAGTTCCGCAAAAAAAGAAGATTAAGAAGAAGGAAGATGAACTTGCTTTTTCAGTTGATAGCGATGACTAAAAAAAGGTTTAAAACTTAAGGATATTCTACTATGCAGTGGAAAGAAACAGTTATTATTATTTCAATTATGCTTATTGCTGTTTTGGGGCCGTCAGTTGTTATTGCCGTCTTAGGCTATGCTGTTGTTAAAGCTCTAGGACGCAATCCTTCGGCAGCATCAAAGATTTTTATGGGCATTATCGTCATGCTTATTTTTGTTGAAGCAATTTCGATTATTGCTATTTTAGTTATTTTCCAGCTTTTTGGAAGATAGGAAGGAATGCGTTTATGTTTGGTGCAGCATTTATTTTGATTGGCATGTTTCTTTTTATTATAGGAATACCGTGTATCGGAGTTGCTATTTTAGGAACAAATCTTGCTAATCGCATAGCTTTTCATCCCAGTAAAACTCCAGCAATACAATTAAGCGTAATGTTGCAGTTGTTTATTTTAGAAATTATTTCATTTGGATTATTATCACTTTTATATCACCTTCTTGCTGATTATGGGCAAGGGGCATAAGGAGAAGAATTTATGTTGGTTATGATTTTACAATTTATCGTTTTGATGGCTATTGTCGCAGGGGGGCTTATTTTTGCCTTTCATCGATTCTTAATTTCATCAACTGATGGCGCGGTGAATCGACTGAGTGCAGAAACTGAAGGTGCGCGTGCCAAGCAAGCAGAATTAAATCAAAAAATTAAAGAAGCAGATGAGGAGCTTGTTAAGAGAAAAGCTGAAGCTGATGAGCTTGTTAAGAAGATGACTGAGGAAGCTGACGAGACTGCTAAAAAAGAAAAAGCAGATATTCTTAAAAAAGCTCGTAAAGAGGCGGAAGAGATTATTACAAAAGCTCACAGAACAAAAGATGCTATTCGAGAAGAAATTGAAAAACAGCTTCGACTTAAAATAACTAATGAATGTATAAAAATTGTTGGAATGGTTTTTAGCGAAAAGGCACGTCAAGTGTTTAGCGAACAACTTGTCGAGGAGTTTATAGAGAAATTGAAAGAAGTTGATGCTAAGCAGGTAAATCTAGATGCCGATACTGTTGAGATTGTTTTTTCTCATGAGATTTCTGATGAAATAAAGAAAAAGATTGAAAATGTTCTTTTAGATAAATTTGAGAGTAAAGTTGAGTTTAAATATATCATTGATTCAAAAATCTTCGGTGGGGCCATTTTAAAGTTCGGAAGCTTGGCTCTGGACGGAAGTTTAGATAATATTTTAAAAGAAACCTCAACGGATCTGAAAAGAGAGATTGAAAAAGGATAAGAGAAGATGGGAAAAGCAAATAAAATTAAAGGCGATTTGGATGATATTATTGAGCTTGTGCAGATCATTCAAATTCTAAAAGATGTTGCTGATAACAAGTTTCACACATTAGCAGGCCGAAAGGATCGTTTTGCGCGTTTTGGTGAATCTTTTGTGGAGTTTTTTCGCATGATTAGTCTTTCTCGTGTGCGCCATCCGCTTGTTTCCAACGATAATCCAAAAACTGGGATTGTTGTTATCACGTCGGAAGCAGGATTTATGGGGGATTTGAATATGAAGGTTATACGGACAGCTTTAAATGAGCAAGCAAAATACCCAGGTTGTAAAATTATATCTGTCGGGAGAAAAGGGACTCAGAAAATGTCTGCGGTGGCTCCTGATTTAAAATCATTTGAAGACATAGAAGAAACTGGGCTTTATCAAACATCAATCAATGTTAAAGATTATTTGTTTACAGAGATGATGGAAGGGCACTTGGGTCGAGTATTGGTTATTTATCCGTGGTCAAAGAATTTTATGGTGCAAAAAGCGCGAATTATTAAATTGTTGCCTTGTGATGAACTTCTTAGCAAGCAAGAAGAATTTGTTGATAATATTGAGAGCGTTATTGAAGAGTCGGATCCTATTGATATCATTGAGCAACTCTCTTCGATGTGGATGGTGTGCCGTTTTTACGAAATGCTTCACGACACAACAATTTCAGAGGCTGCAGCACAGTCTCAGCAGCTAGAAACAAGTTTGCAGAAAATGCAGAAATCAAAGAAGGGGATTCAGATGTCGTTTCAAAAGGCAAAAAAAGGTGATATTAATAAAAGTATGCGTGAGGTTTTTACGTCTCGCATGATGACGAGACGTTAATTTCTATTTTAAAAGAGGAGCTTGAATTTTGAGCGATGAAACTAATAAAGAGCCAGAAGATACGGTAAAAGAAGATTCTGATCAAGTTAAAGAACCTAAAAAAGAACAAGTAAAGGTTTCTCATCTTGAAGAGCTTAAAAAGATTGGCAAGGGGATCGGCAAAATTGTTTCGGTTCAGGGGCCCGTTGTGGATATTAGTTTTGATAATCCAGATGATATTCCAGCGCTTTATGATGTTATTCACGCTGAGACTTTTGATAAAAGATTGGTAAAGCTTCAGTGCGCAGAACATATTAATAGTAAAGTTGTGCGTACGGTTTCTTTGATGGATACATTGAATATGCAAAAGGGTTCAATTTGTTATAACACATTTCAGCCAATTGCAATTCCAGTTGGCGATGAATGTTTTGGGCGAGTTATGGATGCGACAGGACGCCCTATTGATAATTTAGGACCTATTGCTACAAGCCGATCTACGCCTATTAGAAAATATTCAAAGCAGGTTCCTTTTGATTTGAAAAAAACGAAAGCAGAAAAGGCGGAAGTTTTAGAGACCGGTATGAAATATGTGGACATGCTTTTTCCTTTGGTTAAGGGTAGCAAGACAGGGATCTTAGGTGGTGCTGGTTGTGGAAAAACAGTTGTTATTCTTGAACTGATTAATAATATTATTAAAGCTCATGATGGAGCTTGTGTTTTTACGGGTATCGGGGAAAGAATCCGTGAGGGAAATGAGCTTTTTCATGAATTGGGTGATAATAATTTGCTTCCTAAAGTTATGATGACTTTTGGACAGATGGATCAACCTCCTGGATCGCGTGCAGAAGTTGTTAATACTGGAATTACATTGGCCGAATATTTGCAGGATCAGAATAAAGATGTTTTGCTTTTTATGGATAATATTTTTCGTTTTATTCAAGGAGGTCAAGAAGTTTCTACTTTGCTTGGTCGTGTTCCTGCAGAAACTGGCTATCAGCCAACTTTAGCTTCTGAGGTTAGTTATGTTCAGGAGCGTATTCGATCTGTCGAAGGGGGTGGGTCTGTAACGGCACTTCAGGCTGTTTATGTCCCTGCAGACGATATGACTGATCCTGCTGTTGTTGCTATTTTTAGTTATCTAGATGGATCTATTGTTCTTTCTCGAGATCTTGTTCAGAAAGGAATGTATCCTGCTATTGATCCTTTGATGAGCACTTGTGGAAATCTTGACCCATCAATTGTTGGAAGGCGTCATTATGATGTTGCGCAAAAGATTATTGTCCATGTTAACAAGTATAATGGTCTTAAGCGTATCGTTGCGGTTATTGGTATTGAGGAGTTAAATAAAGAAGATCGTCTTATTTATAGTCGTGCTCAAAAAATTCTGAATTTTATGACACAGCCGTTTACAGTTAGCGAAGTTTTTACAGGTAAAAAGGGAGAGTTTGTTACAATCGAGGATAATGTCTCTGGGTGTGAAAGAATTTTAAATGGTGATTATGATAAGGTTAAGCCTGAAGATTTTTATATGATTGGGAAGGCACCAAAACTTTAAGGAAAAAATGATAAAGATTTTTGATAAAAACTTATCTAAAGCACTCGTTGAATCTAAAGCTTTGTCGCAGATTGAGATCGATAAGCATGTTAAGAGTATTGAGTCGACAGATGAAAGCTTAGATAGTTATTTGGTTCGAAGAGGTATCTTGGAAAAGCAGCAGATTTTGTCTGCTATGGAAATGAAATTTGGATTAAAAACTGTTGATCTTCAGAGAATAAAAATAGATCAAGCTGCGGTTAATCAAATTCCAGTTAAATTTGCTTGGTATTATAAATTTATGCCTATTCAAATTAAGGATAAAATATTAACAATCGCAGCATCAGCGCCGCTTGACATTAAGACACAAGATGAGATTAGAGTAAATCTTGGTTATAAGCCCAATCTTTATTTAGCGTGTGAAATGGATGTTTTGGATTCGTTAAAAAAATATTATGGATTGGCTGCTGATATGGTGGATCAAATTTTAACTAAACAGCCTTCTAAAAAATTATCTGTTCGAGATGCAGATAGATGGGTTGAAGATTTAGAAGAAAAGTCTTCTGATGCGTCTATCGCAAAACTTGTTAATCAGATCATCCTGGAAGCTTATCGAAAACGAGCAACGGATATTCACATTGAACCGTACAGAAATAAAGTAAGATTTCGATATCGTATTGATGGGGAATTGATCGATGCAAATCTTCCTACTGATGTTAAGCATTTTATTTTGCCAATTCTATCTCGAATAAAAATTATGGCAAACTTAAGTATCGTTGAAAAGCGTATCCCTCAAGATGGCAGCGCTGTTGTTAAAACGCAAGAACAAACTTTAGATCTTCGCGTTTCAACGATTCCAACGCCTCAAGGGGAGAGTATGGTAATCCGCATCTTGCCAACAAAAGTTATGAACTTTCGCCTTGGAGAACTTGGGCTTGATCCGAAAAATGTAAAGATCTTTAGGAATCTTATTGTGCAGCCTCATGGTGTTATCTTTGTGACAGGTCCAACCGGAAGTGGAAAAACTACGACTTTATATGCCTGTCTTAATGAGGTTAATTCTATTCAAAGAAAAATTATTACAATTGAAGATCCTGTTGAATATGAAATGGAAAATGTTACGCAAATTCAAGTTAATCCAAAAGTTGGTTTAACATTTGCTGCAGGCTTAAGAAGCGTTTTGCGACATGATCCAGACATCATAATGGTTGGTGAGGTGCGTGATTTAGAAACTGCGGAAATTGCTATTCGAACAGCATTGACCGGACACCTTGTTTTTTCAACCTTGCATACGAATGATGCGGCTAGCGGCATTACGCGTTTGATTGAAATGAATGTAGAGCCTTATCTTGTTTCGTCGAGTATAGAGGCATTTGTTGCACAAAGACTCGTTCGAGTTATCTGTAGTAAGTGTAAGGCTGAGGTTTCGTGTCCTGAAAAGGTGAAAAAAGAAATAGCTCAGGATTTGCAGATTTCAAATCCGGAGGAGATAAAAGTTTTTCAGGGCAGGGGATGCGATCGATGTAATAATACAGGATTTTATGGAAGAACGGCAATTTATGAAATTTTGTTAATGAACGATAAGATTCGTTCTGCAATTTTAGAAGAACCGCGAGCAGATGTTATTAAAAAAATAGCAATCGAAAATGGTATGCAAGTTTTAAGGCAGGATGGTTGGCAAAAAGTTTTACAAGGAGTAACAACTCCAGCGGAGGTTATGAATGTAACATCGCGAGAGGATTCTAAGCTTGATGACCGTAGCAAGGAAGCCAATGTTTCTGTAGAGAGTGAAAAATCTAGAAATAGAAAATATGAGTTGATTGCAGAAGATGCGGTTAAAGAGAAAAAAGATTTTAATGCTCGGGCTTATCCTAGGCTAGATGAAGAATTGAGAATTGATTATCGTTTATTCCAGAGTGAATCTAGGGTTTTAAGTAGCGTTAAAAGTGAGTCATGGCAAAGCACTCAAACTAAAAATATTGGTGCTGGCGGAGCTCTGTTGGAGTCTGATGTTCCAATTCCGATTGGTTCTGTGATCGAGATGAAACTTGCTCTTGGCGAGACTGATGCTTCTGCTGTGGAGTGTCTCGCGCGCGTTTCTAGAGTAGAAAAAGATGCAAAAGGAACGCATTATAATATTGTTATCTATTTTCTTGATATTTCTAGTGCTGATCGAGCCCGTCTCTCGAATCATGTAAAAACAAAAACAAACCTTTCGGAATAATTTAAAGGAATGAAATATGATTTTTAAATATAAAGGGAAAAATAAATCTGGAGAAGACCTTAAAGGAGAAATTTCTGCTAGAACAAAAGAAGAAGCTGTTGATATTCTTAGTCATCAAGAAATCTTACCTATTGAAATAATCGAGATTTCTAAGATTCGGTCTTCTTTTGGCAGCAATGCAGGCGCTAAAGTCAGTTTTAAGCAAAAATATCTTTTTAGCCGACAATTATCAAACCTTATTAAATCTGGGGTGCCAATTCTGCGTGCGATTGAAATTATTCTGAATCAAACTTCTAATGCTTGTTTTGCTGAGGTGTTAAGGGCGACTTATCAAGGTATTAAGGATGGAAGAAATTTCTCAGATTGTTTATCAGATTATCCTGGCATTTTCTCTCCGTTTTATATTTCTATGATTTCAGTTGGCGAGGAAGGTGGAAACTTAAAGGATACGCTTTTATCTGTTTCAGAATATCAAAAGAAACAACAGCAGATTATATCAAAGATTCGAACAGCGCTTGTTTATCCAATATTTATGGCCATCACAGGGTTGGCAACAGTTGTTTTTATATTGACTTTTGTTATGCCTAATATTGCTGGTTTATTTAAAAATATTGGCCAAGAGTTACCCTTTATAACAAGATTTCTTATGAGTATTAGCCAGGGGATGCGGGCGGGATGGTTTGTTATTATTCCTTTAGCATGCCTTATTATCTTTTCTGCTATGCGGTGGGCTCAATCTTCTCTGGGTAAAAGGGTGCTTGATGGGTTTAAATTAAAAGTTCCAATTGTGAAAACAGTTATTTTAAAAGTTGAGCTTGGCAGGTTTTGCCGAACCTTGGAATTGCTTTTAAAGAGCGGAGTTTCCTTGCTTGGGGCAATTAGGGTTGCGGTTCGGACTCTAGATAATAGTTTCGTTAAAGAGGAAATCTTAAAAAGTTCTGAAAGCTTATCCTCTGGTGAATCGTTGGCTGATAGTTTTATGAAATGTCGCTATGCGTCATCTATGATGATTAATCTTATTAAAGTTGGTGAAGAGTCTGGGCTTTTAGAAGAAACGCTACATGACATTGCTGATACATATGAACAGGAAGCTGATGAATTTATTCAAACGTTGATGACAATTTTAGAGCCCGCTATGATTCTTGCTGTTGGTGGAGTTGTTGGCGTGGTTATTATTGCAATGATGTTGCCAATTTTTCAAATGGATATGATGGTAGGGTGATCTCACTATTTCAATAAAATTCAATAAAGCTTTTTTATTTATTTTTACTTTCTTAATATTTTCTATTTTCTTTGGTGGAGGAGAGCCGAATAGCTGGAAAGAATATAAGGGTAAACATTTTATTGTTCTTTATCAAGATTCAGAAAGTTATAGCAACGCTAGAGAAATTCTAAGAGCTGCGGAGGGTTATTACAAGTCGATTGGTCAAAAAATTGGATATACTAGATATAAGAATTTTTGGACTTGGAATGCTCGGGTTAAAATATTTTTGTTTAAAAATAAAGCTTTATTTTTAAAGGAAACGGGTCATCCTGAGTGGTCGCGAGGCGGCGCTCTCGATATTGGATTTTCAAAACAAAAAGCGATTGTTAGCTATGCCGGACAACAGCTATTTCTTAATGAAATTTTGCCTCATGAGATCGGTCATCTTGTTTTACATGATTTTGTTGGAACTGATTATAAGATTCCGACTTGGTTTAACGAGGGAGTTGCGCAAATTTTTGAAATTGGAAAGGCTGAGAAATCTGATCTCATTATGAAATTAATGCTTCGCTTGGATCGTTATTATCCGATCGAGTCTTTAGGGAAAATTAAAATTCGTTATGAAAAAAATGCTGAATTGGTTGAGCTTTTTTATGCTGAAAGTGCGTCGGTTGTTAATTTCTTGATTAAGAAATTTGGTTCTGATGCCTTTGGTCGTCTTTGTCGAAAAATGAGTAACGGAGAAAGTTTCGAGAGTGCAATGAGTCATGTTTATAAAAATGTATTTACATCTTATTCAGATCTGCAAAAGAAATGGATTCAATATTTAATTCGCTAAGGGAGGCATTATGTATATTCTTTTAAAGAAAAAAAGATATGGTTTTACGCTTGTTGAAATTTTACTTGTTGTTGTTATTATCGGTGCGTTATCTGCAATGATTATTCCTCGTTTAACGGGAAGGTCTGAGCAGGCGAAGGTTGCTACTGCAAAAGCAGATATTAATTCTCACATTGCCACAGCGTTAAAGCTTTATGAGCTTGATAACGGTTTCTTTCCGTCGACAAATCAAGGACTAGAGTCTTTACTCTCTAAGCCTGCAACAGATCCGTTGCCTTTAAATTGGAACGGACCTTATATTGAACGCAAGCCGCTAGATGCTTGGGGAAATCCTTATCGCTATGTTTCTCCGGGAAGACATCGACCAGATTATGATTTATATTCCGATGGAAAAGATACAGCAGTAAACGAAGATGATATTACAAACTGGGAGTAATGATTCGTGACAAAGATTTTTAGAAAAAAAAATGGTTTCTCTTTTATCGAGGTCATGGTTACGGTCTGCGTTCTTGCTTTTGGTTTGGTTGGAGTTTATCAGGCTTTTTTTACCTCTTTAAATTATATTGATCATATGACATATCGAATACATGCTATGACTTTGCTTGATAATCAAATTGAAATGCTCCAGAAGCAGCTAGAACTTAAAGGGGAATTGTATGTTGGAAATTTAAAAGATTTGTATCTTGTAAAAATTAATAATCGACCTATTAATTATATATATGAAATCGCTCTTAAAGATCTTGAGGATAGTCCAAATGTTTATCAGTTGGATTTGTCTATAAAATGGAAAGAGCGTGCGCGGAATATTCGAATTTCGCGATCGGTTTATATTTTTGATCCTGGATGTCATGATGAAATTTAAAAAAGTATATTTATTCTTTTTTCTTAAAAGAAATAAAGTTGCAATGACTTTTGTAGAAATGCTTCTTGTTATTTCGCTTTTTGCGATATTGAGCATTTCTGTCTTTCAGGCATTTTCGAATGGTCTTAAAATTTGGAATTACGGAACATCGACTTTTGCCGAAGAGGATATTTCAATTTTTCTTGATAAAATTTCTTATGACCTTCGAAACATGCTTGTTTTTTCATCTATACCGTTTAAAGGGGAGAAGGATCGTGTTGAATTTGCAACTTTAGCGGTGATAAAAGCTGATTCACGGAGTTCTGAAGAAAGAATGTATAGTCGACAAATCGTGAAAGTTGGTTATGGTTTCGATAAAAGAGCAAGGAAGATTTTTCGTTTTTTATTAAATTACGGGCAAGCGCTGAAAGGCGCAAAGGCGTCTCCTGTGTCGGTTGCTGATAATGTTGATCAGATAAAATTTACATATCTTTATAAAGAAAAAGACGGCCTTGCTAGAGCTCAGAGGGCTGAAATTGTGCCACCTTCAATGATTGAAGTTAGTGTGCGCTATAAAGCTAAAGGTGCAATGCGGACAATGGTTAAGCGCATTGATATTCCAATAGGGTTATAATGTATTGTAAACGATTGAATAATAAAAAAGGAATGATTTTAATTTTAGCTTTATGGGCTATGAGTTTGCTTGGCGTTTTTTCTATTTACCTTGGTGTTCATGCTCGTCAAAAAATCATCTTGTTGTCAAGACTTGAAACGCGGGATAACCTTTACTTTTCAGCTAAATCAGCAGTTGGTAAGGCAATTTGTTTTATTCAAAAAGAACGTAAGGACGGAAAGATTTGGAATTCAGTGGATTCTAAAATAAATTTGATGAATAATTCAGATATTTTTTCGAATATGGATTTTAAGAGTTTTCAAGCTGAAGTTTCTTATGGGTTTTTTGATAAAACTTTAAATAAAATTGAAAATCGGTATGGTATGATAGATGAAGAATCAAAGTTAAATATTAATACTTCTAATAAAAATGAAATTGAACGTTTGATTAAGCTTCTTGCTGTGCTTGATGTCGAAGATTCAGAAAATCTTGCTCTTGCCATTGTTGATTGGCGAGAGGAAGGACAAAGTACGTTGGAAGGGTTTTTTAGTGATAGTTATTACAATAATCTTAAAAATCCTTATTCTCCTAAGAATGGTGATTTTGAAATTATAGATGAGCTTCTTTTCGTAGAAGGAATAAATCAAAATCTTTTGTTTAAATTGAGACAAGCTTTTACAATTTATGGCGACGGAAGAGTTAACGTCAATACAGCCTCTGGCGATGTGTTGTGTGCTATTGGTTTTGATGTGGATGTTGTTAGGAAGATTGTTAGCTTTCGTGATGGGCCTGATGAAAAATCAGCAACAGCAGATGATTATTTTTTTAATGATATTTCTGATTTTGCCATTCAGGTCAAATCTTTTGAGTCATTAAGTGTAAACGAGATTGATCGAGCGGTGCATATTATTGAAAAAGGCGGGGTTAAAACAAGTTCTTCGTTTTATGAAATTTGTGCAATTTCAAAAAAGAAAAATTCATCTTACAAGAAGAATGTTATCTGTATTTATGATTCTCAAGAAAAAGAAATTAGGTATTGGAATGAAATTTAAATAAAAATGGGACAAAAAGATAACGAATATATAAGTTGCCTTTTGACAGAAGAGATTTTAAAAGTTGCTCAGATAAAGATCTCAGGGTCAACGCCTACTGTTGAGAATTTAGGCATTTTGGACATAAAAGGTAAAGCTGATCAAGATATTGAGAGTGATTTAAAAGCTCTTTTGTCGAGTTTTAATTTGCCAAAATCTAAACGCAGTGCCGTTTGTGTTGTTCCTCCTAGCATGACAACAACAAAAAATATTGAGATTCCTTCGCTTGATCCGGGTGAAATCGAGTCGATTATTGACCTGCAGGCCGGTCGTCATACGCCTTATTCTCGAGAAGAAATTGTTATTGGGTATATAAACTTTGGTGTTTATCAAAAGAATTATAGTAAAATTCTTTTGGTTATAGTTAATCGGCAAGTTATTATGCGGCAGATTAATTTGTTGCAAGCTGCTGGATTTAAGGTTGGAAAGATATTTTTTGGACCAGAGGTAAAATCGGGATTTTATTCAAAGGTGCTGAATGCGGATTCTGACGAAAGCCCGACTGGAATTGTAGATATTAATGGCTCTTTTACAGATTTTACAATTATGCTTAAAGGAATGGCGATTGCCTGTCGTAGTATTCCAATTGGTTTTAAGGATATTTCACAAAAAGAAGAAGAGAAGGAAAGATTTGTTTCTGAGCTTAAGCAATCTATTGAGTCTTATGAATCTGAAGATATAGAAAAGATTCCAGAAAAATACGTGTTTACAAAAAAGGGAATCTTGATTGATCCGCTTCAAGCTTTATCATCATCGAGTCTTGGTTCTCAGTTCGAAATTGTTTCTTGTGAAGATAATTTAGCTTTTTCTGATATAGCAAAAAAAGTTCTTGAGGAGAACACAGAAGAATCTTTTTTGGATGTTTTGTCTCCTTCGTGTGCGTTTGAAAAATATCAAATTGATCTTCTGCCAGAAGAGATTAAAGCTCAGCGAGTTATTGAAAAACAAGGAGCGGAAGGTATTAAATTTGGAATATTAATGATTCTTTTTTTGGTTTTCTTTGGCTCAATTTTTATGAGTAAAGTTTATTTCAAGAAATCGTTGGTTGAAAAAATAAAGAAACAATATGATGAAACTCAGAAATCAGCACGAGATCTTGAGAAAATTTCTACAAAAACACGAATTATTAAGGGTTACTTAGAGAGTCGATTAATTCCGCTAGAGGTCGTAGAGGAGTTGTACAGAATTATTCCTGATGATATTTATCTTAAGAATCTTTCTTTGGATGAGAACGGAAAAATTTCTATTGATGGAACATCGGATTCGATGTCGCAAGTTTTTGCACTTGTTGGAACTCTAGAAGATTCGAATCTTTTTAAAGGGGTTAAGACAAAGTCGACGACTGCAAAGAAAGAAAGAGGAAAAGATGTTGCCTCATTTGAGATTGCTTTTAAGCTTGAGAGTGCAGAAGATGTTGATGACGAAGAACTGGAAGATGTTGCTGAGGCGCCAGCGGAAGAAAAAGGAGAATAGACGTGATAAATGATTTTTATTCAAAATTATCTGATCAAGAAAAGAAAATCTTTTATGTTGCGGCTGCTTTTGTTGTTCTGATGATGGTTGATCGAGCTTTTTTGGGACCGATGTTATCTAAAATGAAGTCCTTAGATGGCGAGATTGCTCAGCAAAAAAATATTATTCAGAGAGATTTAAGATTTTTATCTTATAAAGATCGTATTTTAGAAGAAAATGAATCGCTTAAAGTTTATTATGGTAATGACACGAAAACAGTTGAAGAAATAATTGCTGTCTTTTTACGAAATCTTGAAAGTATGGCTACGGAATCAAAGATAAATTTGATTAAAGTTGCACCAACGGATTCAAAGCAAAAGAAAGGATATGTTGAATATTATGCTAGTCTTGAATGTGAAGGTTTCTTGGAAAACTTAGTTAGCTTTATGCATGCTATTGATACGTCAAATGATTTGCTTAAAATTATAAAAACAGATATGACTTTGAAGCGGGCAAGCGGTGAAGAGGTTTTATGTAATATGGTTGTTGCTAAAATTATTATTGGAAGTGATAAAGATTTTGATTCAATTGAAAAAGAGCTTAGGCAGGCTGAGTCTTTGACTTCTGGTGGCTCTAAAGCTTCTAATGGAAAAAAGAGATCATCGGGTAGTGGTGCAGGCTCTTCAAGTGGTAGCGGAGGATCATCAGATGGTGGCGCAGGAGGATCATCAGGTAGTGACGCAGGATCGTCAGGTGGTGGCGCAGGAGGATCATCGGGTAGTGATGCAGAGTCTTCAGGTGGTAGTGGAGGATCATCAGGTGGTGGCGCAGGAGGATCGGATCAAGATTCTGTAGAAACTGATTCAGAAGATACTGAAATGAATGTTCAAAATTCAAGAGCATCATCTGTGCAAGACGAAAAAGTTTCTCAAAGGATTCAGATGAAAGGTTTTGCTCCTAAAAAAGGAGAAAAAATTTCAGAGAAAGATTCAGAAAAGCCTGAGCCGATTAGAAAAAGTGTTTTTGAGAAAATTATGAAACGTGTTGAAAGGGAAACTAAGACGAAATGAAAAAGATATTCTTAATTATTTTTTCTTTACTATTTTTAATGCTTGGCCAAGAAAGCTACGGCGCTGAGGAATATCTTGTTGTCTTTGATCAGGCAATACAGCTATCTCAGAAGGGTGAAGCAGAAGAGGCAATCAAGCTTTACGAGAAGGTCATTGAGCTTAATCCAAACTTTGCTCCAGCGTATAATTATTTGGGTATGGCGTATCAATCGATGGGATTGGATATTGTTGAAGTTGCTTGGTATTTTAAGGCAGCAATTGATATAGATCCAAGTTTTGATCATGCTAATATTAATCTAGGAAAAGCTTATTATAATATGGGTCATTTTGATTTGGCGGAATTATATACATTAAAGGCGCTCGAGACGAACCCAAATTCTTGGGAGGCTAAAATTTCTCTTGGTTGGATTTATCTTTTTGGAAAATCAGATCCTGAGAAAGCAATTGTTTATTTTAAAGACGTTAGTGACGGAATTTCACATCCATCAGCTTTTTTTGGTCTTGGCATGGCTTATTCTATGGCTGGCGATGCACCTCGTGTTTTGGGATGTATTACAACGCTTCGAGAAATGGATGAAGACGCATTGGCAACACAGCTTGAATCTATCATTAGAGAAGATCGATTTCAAAAGAAACAAGGTGATCGGCCAGCACTTCAAGAAACAAAGGATCGAGCTGATCCTTTGGCTGGGCCAGCGCCGTCAAGGGGCGCAAATGTTCAAACTTCATTTGGTTCTCCATCAGCAACAAAAATAACAGTGACAGGTGCGATTCCTGTGAGATTAAAGGGTAAGCTAACGGATTGATTTTTATATTTGCTTGAAATTAAAAAGGAGATAGATGAATTCAGATACATTCTTAAAATCTAAGAGCGTCAATTTATTGGGCCTTGGTTTCTTTCAATATCAAATAAAACCAAAAGAAAAATTTTTAGGGACGAATTCAAAATTTATTCGAATCTGTGGATTCAAAACTAATGATGGCATAAAGCAGAAACGATTGTCACAAGTGATTGCCAATCCTAAGGATTATGATGATTTTCTTCATATTTTAAACAAAGACGGAAAAATAAAAGATTTCCAGACGACAATTCGAGGTAAATCAAAAAAGCCGATATGGGTTTTGGTTTCAGCATGTTTAGTAAAGGGCAAGAAGAATGAAAAGATTATTGATGGTGTTATTCAAAATATTTCGTCTTTCATGAATGAAAGTGATCGATTGAATCAAGGAATGGATTTTTTACAATCATTTTTAGACCATATGCCAGATGCGATTTATTTTAAAGATGTTAAAAGCCGAGTGACAAAGGTAAATAAGTTTTATGCTCGTGGATTCAAAATGAAGCCCGGAGAGATTGTTGGTAAGACAGATTATGATTTCTTTCCAGAAGACCAGGCTCGAAAGATGATTCAAGATGATCGTCGTGTTATTAAAACAGGAATTCCAATTATTGGAAAGATTGAAAAAACGTTTCTTCCTAATGGGACATGGAATCAGGTTATTACAACTAAGGTTCCAATTTTTGATCGAGGAGGAAAAATTATTGGTACCATGGGAGTGACGCGGGACATGACTGAGCATGCCAATCTTGAGCAGGAGCGTTTTACTATGCTTATGAATGCGTTGACTGTTTTAAATAAAGCTCTTGAGATGAGAGATCCATATACTTTTTCACATGCTAGAAATGTAGGACGCATTTCTGCAACTATTGGTGAAAGGCTTGACTTTAGTGAAAATAGATTGATTGGTCTTAAGCTGGCAGCTGATCTGCACGATTTGGGAAAAATTAGTGTTCCTTTGGATATTTTGACAAAGCCCGGAAAGCTTTCTGTTTTGGAGTATAGCCTTATTCAGGAGCATGTTCAGAAATGTCATGATTTGATTAAAGAAATTAAATTTCCATTTGCCTTGTCGGAAATCGTTTATCAGCATCATGAACGTTTAGACGGGTCAGGTTATCCGAATGGTTTGAAGGGAAAACAGATAATGCTAGAAGCCAGAATTTTGGCGGTAAGCGATGTTTTAGAGTCAATGACAAGTCATAGGCCTTATCGTGCTGCTCTTGGGATTAAAAAAGCAGTACAGGAGCTTCGTGCTGGTTCTGGAAAGAAATATGATTCAAAGGTTGTTAAAATTGCTGAAGAAATTATCAAGGAAAACGATGATCAAGCTTTTTGGCTAGATGATGATTAATTTTTTTGGAGAGATGCGAGAGTGGTTGAATCGGCCGGTCTCGAAAACCGGTAGGTCTTTTGGGCCTCCTGGGTTCAAATCCCAGTCTCTCCGTTATTTTGTTAGGAGAAAAAAATGAACAATGCAATTTTATTAATTTCATGTAACGATCAAAAAGGAATTACCGCAGCGGTAACTAATTTTGTTTATCAAAATAATGGTAACATTGTTAGCTCTGATCAACATATCGACGAACAAAGCAACACTTTTTTTATGCGCATTGAGTGGTCTTTAGACGGATTTAATCTTAAATCTGAAGAAATTGATAATATTTTTAGGCCCCTAGCAGAGCAATTTAAAATGTACTATTCGCTCTTTTTTACAGGCAAGATTCAAAAGGTTGCTGTTTTTGTTTCAAAGCATTTGCATTGTTTGCATGATCTTTTGTTGCGTCATAGTCAAGGTGAGCTATCTTGCGAGATTCCTCTTATTGTTAGCAATCATCCTGATGCAAAGAAAGTGGCAGATATTTTTGGCGTTGCTTTTGAGGAATTTAATATTACAGCAGAGAATAAAGCTGAAGAAGAGAAGAGGCAGATTGATTTGTTACAGAATCGTGGAATCGACGTTGTTGTTTTGGCTCGATATCATCAAATTCTAACATTGCAATTTATTCAGAATTTTAAGAACCGGATTATTAATATTCATCATTCATTTCTTCCTGCCTTTGCAGGGGGGAACCCTTATGCGCAAGCTTATAAAAAAGGTGTAAAAATAATTGGCGCAACAAGCCATTATGTTGTAGAAGAGCTTGATGCAGGACCCATCATAGATCAAGATACGGTTTGTATTTCTCATAGAGATGCGTTGCAGGATTTGGTTCGAAAGGGACAGGATCTTGAGAAGATTGTTTTAAGCAGAGCTGTTCGCTGGCATTTGCAGCATAAGATTTTGCTATATGATAATAAAACGGTTGTTTTTGATTAGTTGATTATTAAGCCTAGGAAAGGAATATCTTTCTATTGGGTTGATCTTTCCTGTAGAGTTTGCTATACTTTCTTTGTAAACATTTTAAGTAAAAAAAGGGGGGGTAAATGCTTGCAGAAATCGGAATTTTTGATGCTGTCCAATTTATCTTTTATATTCTAGTGTCGTTTGGTTTTTTTGTTGGGATTGTATTGATGGTATCTCCAGAGGCATTTGATGCGCTCAATAAAGCTCTTGGAAGAGAATACGGAATTAAAACAAGGCTTGTTCCTCGTGTTGAGCTTACGGCTATCCATATCTTAGATAAGTTTATTACAAAAAATAGACTTCATGGGATGACTATTGGATTTTTGATTTCTACTTTTTCTTTTATTTTGATTCTAACTTATCGATAAGCAATGATTTTTATATGAGGCTTTTAAGGTGTAGACTATTATTGTCTACACCTTTATTTTTAATATTTTGGAGAGGTGGCCGAGTGGTTGAAGGCGCACGCTTGGAAAGCGTGTGGTTGCTGTAAAGTGGCCCGAGAGTTCGAATCTCTCCCTCTCCGTTTTTTATTCTCTCGTAGGTGAGCGACGGGATCATTTTATGGGAATCAACGAAATCATGACTAGGCTTTTTAGATTTCTTTAAAGTTATTGAAATTGATCCTTAATGTTCGAGCGCTTACAGTGACCGGGCAGTAGTTTATTGTTATAAAAAAGAATATAGTAAAGTTTGAAATAAAGCGTATAAAATCGGAGCTGAAATACTTCCTTAGTTTCTTGAGGAGTTAAAAGAAGAATCAGGGAGTGAGGATTAAAAATTAGACTAAATTCTTGAGATAGAAAGAAAGGGATAGCAGATGAAAGAATTTCTATTTTTTACAGGCACTACCTTAATTGTTCTTTCTGTCTTTATGTTTATAATTGATGCTTTTTCAATGTGCATGATATTTGTTGTTTGCATGATTGTTGGTGGATGCATGTTGGGCTGTTGTGATTGGCTTGCCATTGATGATACTCGAAAAGAAGTAAGCGTTGGTTCAGTATTTTGTTTCTTATTAGCTGTAGCAACAGCGGCGTTGATGGCGTTATCAACGCGCATTGGAATCGTCGTTGAGCTAGTGACTCCCTTTCTGGTTTTAGCTTCGCTGATATTTGGTGGCATTTTCCTTTTTTCTTATAAGAAAAAAGTTGGGTTGTTGTGTTCTAAATCTTTGGTTATAGCAGGATTATCACTTAGCGCATTCATGTCCATCATGGTTGTCCCTGGTCTTATTTATAACTTTTCGAATTTTCCAAAGAATTATAATGATCGAGCTTCACAGTATAAGTATTGGAAAGCTAGCGAATATGTTGCGCAGGACAAATGGGATGCTGCGATCAAAGAACTTGATGAGGCAATAGCCTTGTTATCCAACGATGGTCGGTATTATGAAAAACGGGGTTACGCTTATCTTAACAAGGGCGATGATGCTAAAGCTATGTCTGATTATAAGATTATGGAGCTTTATTTTGGTGAAGACTCTAAAGGTTTAAGCTACGGACATCGTGGTGCGGTATATTTGAAAAGAGGTGAATATGATAAGGCAATAGTGGATTATAGCAAGGCTATTGAACTGTCAGGGTATTTTCTGGATCCTTATTATCAAGGACGTGCTAGGGCATTTTTTGAAAAGAATGAATATGACAAGGCATTGAAGGATCTTCAGAAGCGAACTATTCGTTTTAATCCGGCTCAAGAAGAAGATTTTGTGAAAAGACTTAGGGAGTGGAATAAAAATAAATCAATTCTTGTGTCTCCATAGTCTGCAAGGTGACCTCTTCCCAAGAATTGTTATTTTATTCGTAATTTAGGCAGTCATTTAGTCTTGAAATGATCTTTAAAAGGGGTTAATTAGAATTGGAATGGAGAATGTTCACTTTTATGAATGGGATGTGTTGTTACTGTTTATTTCTTAAATAGTTACGTTATTTTGACCTTAAGAGGATTGGATAAAGCGGACATATTTTAAACTTTTTTTATATCTGTTGTCTTGTAATTATGGTATATTATGCTTCGATTTAGTGAAATATTAGAGAGATAGTTTTGTAGGTGGCATGTTGCCGCGCCGTTTATAAATTAAAAGGATGAAATGAATATTCAAGAAGGATGGGAGAATGCGCTTCGCAACACGAAAGTCGTTCGTTCAAGAATAAAAAGTTTGATGACTTTCGAGGATACAAAAGTTTCATATATTCTGTTGTCAAAATCATCTGTTCAGAAGGATGATACCGTTGTGCGCAAAGGTGATGTTGTCATCAGTAAGCCATCGATTATATTGCCTCCAAACATACCTCAGCTGGATGGTTTTGATTTTGAAGATGAAACTGGTTTTCAATCTAACATGCTTGCAAGTTTCTTGATGGTGCGAGGGATTACGATGCCGTCGTTTAAATATAATAACGAAACGTTTTCAATCGATGTTAGAGAAAAAGATCTAGAGGATTCTATTGCTTATTATCAAGAGAAGCTTCAGCGCAAAGAGGACGTTCATACAGGACTTTTAGTTGCTCCTCAAGAATGTTGGCAATTTTCACTTTTAATCTATCTTTGCACGCAGGCAGCAAAAAATACTGAAAATGATGTTCGTAATCTTTTAAAGAAGTATCAATCTGAGAGTTAATCGTTTTTGTAACGTCGATATAATTAATAAAATATTAGGATTCAAAAATATCTTGTGATAAGATATTAACAAATTAGAATTAAAGAATATAAGGCGGTATTCATGGATAGAACAAAACGTATTAAATTTGAAAATCTTTTGCTTGATTTGCTTTGGGGAAAGATTACGTTGCTTCAGCCAATGGAAGAAAAGGAGCGCTTGGCAAATCTCGCGTTCGATGAAATTAGCCAGAAAGGTGATGCTGAGCTTTTTAAAGAAATTTTCGAAGAACTTACTGATCTTGAAAAGCGCAAAGAATTTATTTCTAGCTTCTTGTCTTATGGCATTATTGAGGATTTTTTGTGTGATCCAGGCGTTGAAGATATTGTTGTTAATTCAACAAATACAATCTTTTTGCATCATTCTGAGAAAGGTTTTGTTGCAACAAGCCGACGTTTCTTTGATTTGATGGAAGTTGAATTGTTTGTTAGAAAATTGATTCTTTTTTCAGGACGAGATGAGAATAAAAAGATTCTTAATCTTGAATTAGCAAATCTTGAAGGACGAGCTAACGTAGCCGCATCTCCATTTGGTCCTCAAATTACAGTCACAAAAACTAAAGTTGATCCTTTAAGCATTATTGATTTAATTGAAAGAGGAAGTTTAACTTATCATGTCGCAGCACAGTTATGGCTGTATATTGAAGGTCTTTCTATCAAGCCTGCAAATATTATTTTAGCTGGCGGTCCTGGAACAGGAAAAACAACTCTTTTAAATGCTCTATTTAGTTTTATTTCAAAAAAAGAGCGCGTTATAGTTATTGAAGATACTTTGGAGTTGAATACCTTTCATGAGGATAGCTGTTCTCGGCTAGAAAGTGATGAAGATACATCTCTTTCTGATTTGGTGAAGAATACGCTTCGCATGCGTCCCGAACGTATCATTGTTGGAGAGGTTCGCGGTGAAGAGGCTTCAGATCTTGTGACAGCTATGAATGTTGGTAAATGTTGCATGGGTACGATTCATGCCTTGACCGCGCGCGAAGCAATTTTACGTCTTCAAAACGAACCGATGAATGTCCCAGAAATTTTGGTAAATTTGATCGATGTGTTTATCGTGCTTAAACGTTTTCATGTAAAAGATAAAATTTATAGAGTTGTGGATGAGGTTGCCGAAACAGGAGGCATGGAACAAAAAACGGTGCTTTTATCGACAATTTTTAAATATGACTATGAGAAGAAAGATATCGAGGCGGTGTCGCCAAGTACAATCTATAGAGATAAATTGGCAAAATCAAGCGGATATTCTTCTAAAGAAATTATGGATGAAATCGGTATTAGAGCTGTTGCGCTGAAGACATTAGCAAATAAGGGTATTAAATCTGTTAGTGAAATCACAATGTTTTGTCATGCTTATAATGAAGATTCTAAAAAAGCATTGGCAAGTCTTGGGTTGACTAAAGAAAAGATTTTGCGATCGTAAACGCTATATTCAAGATATTGTTTTTAAATATTGCGCCTGTAGCTCAATTGGATAGAGCACTAGCCTACGAAGCTAGGGGTTAGAGGTTCAAATCCTCTCAGGCGCGCGTATTTCAAATTTAAGCCTCGCTATGCGGGGTTTTCTAGGTATATATGATTTTAGAGCCAAAAACAAATAAGCTTTCTATTCCTACTGCTCAGGATACAATTTTTATGGAAGAAGCACTTAAGCAAGCAAAAATTGCTTTCGAGAAGGATGAAGTTCCTGTTGGCGCAGTTATTGTGCATCAAAATAGGATTATTGCTCGAGCCTATAATCAGATTGAAATGCTTAAAGATCCAACGGCTCATGCTGAAATGATTGCTATTACTCAGGCAACGAGTACATTGTCATCGAAATGGTTGAACGATTGTGTGATGTATGTTACAATCGAGCCTTGTTGCATGTGTGCAGGAGCACTTGTTTTAGCTCGAATAAAAAAATTGTTTTTTGGCTCTGCAGATCCTAAAACAGGAGCTTGTGGAACACATTGCAACATTGTTCAAGATAAGCATTTAAATCATCAAATTTCAGTTGTTAATGGTATTTTGGCTGAAGAGTGCGGGGGCTTGATGAGTGATTTCTTTAAAAAGAAACGATTTTAGAGCAATGATTTATAATTGTTATTTGTTCATTTAAAGATTTTAAGGAGAGGTGCCAGAGTGGTTGAATGGAGCTGACTGCTAATCAGTTGACCTGTTTAGGCGGGTCCTCGGGTTCGAATCCCGGCCTCTCCGTTTTTAGGGCCTTGATTAAACAATCAAGGCCTTTTTATTGAAATTATCAAGAATCTTCTTGATATCTGAACTGCAAGCGATAAGATAAATATATGAGTGATAAAAGACGATGCCACAGATTACGTTTAGAGCTTCCTGTAAAGTTTAAGACTTCGCAAGAAACAGGAAGAACAGCAATGGCAACCGCATTGGATGTTAGCGGTTTAGGATTACGAATTTCAACAACAGAGCGAATGAATGTTGAAGATATTTTCCCTCTACAAATCAAGACGCCTGACAATAAGAAAATTAAGGTTGAGGTTAAAGTTATGTGGGTTGAGGAGATAAGCGTTCAAGGCTCTAGAGAGTATCTCGCCGGCGTTCAAATTATGGACGATATGTTTTTTGATGAATCAGAATTTGTTAAGTTTTTTGCCAATCAAATCCTCGATTATTTTAAGAAAAAAGTCTAGCTTCTTACCTAAAGTCAATTTAGTTTTTTCTCTCATTTTCAAAAAAATTGCATATTATTAAAAAATAGAGTATTATTAGAATAGAGCCACGGGGATAGAAGAGCAGCTTCCTTACACTGATGGGAGGAATTCTTGAGTTTGAAAAAAAGACTCAACCCGAAAAAGCAACAACTCTGTGGCGTCAGCCTGCCTGAATTATCTTCAAAAATAAATTTAAATACTAAAAATAAGCATCAAGTTATCAACCGGATTAAAATTCGCAATTCTTCTGGAAAGATTGTTCAATGCCGGGGATGGGAATCTTTTTTTGATAAAAAAGGAAAAGTTGTTTATGTGAGTCAAGGATTAAGCCAGATTTGCGGATGCGAATTTAAGGTTTCTAGCTCTGGGATGATTTGCTTAGAAAGAATTTTTTATGAATATGATCTTAAGAAAATAAAAGAATATTTTAAGAAAGCAAAGAATGGAGAAGTTTTTTCAGATATTTCTTTTCGCATTGTTGCCAGGGAAGGCTCTATAAGGCATGTTCTTTTGTCTAGTAAGCCAGCTAAGAATGATTCAGGAGAATTTATTGGATTTTGCTTATCTGCAAAAGATGTGACGCTGCGCAAGAAAATTTCAGAAAAATATAATTTCTTAAATTCTTTAACCCAGCAAGTATCTGATTCGATTATTGTCACAGATAGCAAAATGCGTATTATTTATGTCAACAGAGCTACAGAAAAACTTTACGGATACAAGAGTCAGGAAATGATTGGAAAGTTTCCGACGTTTCTTAATTCAGAGCCAATGGCGAAGAAAATTGAGCGAAGTATTTTCAAAGCTGTGCGAAATGAAAAAGTTTGGGAGGGACGTCATTTAAATCGAAGAAAGAATGGGGCAGATTTTATTTGTGAATTTCGCATCTCACCGATAAAGAATTCAAAAGGTGAGGTGTATTGTTATTGCAGTATCCAAAGAGATGTAACAGCTAGGGAAGAATCAAAGAGGTCGTTGAAAATACAGAGGGATATCGGAACGTATTTAAGTTCGGTTTCGGACTTAAAAGATGCTTTAGAGTATATTTTGCATGCGGGATTAAGCATTCCAAATTTTGATTCTGGTGCGATATATTTAATTGACCCTGAAACAAAGGCACTAAATCTTTTTGCACATACGGGATTTAATAAAAGTTTTGTTAATCAAATTTCTCATTTTGGACCTAAGACTCGTCAGGCGGCCCTTGCCCAAAAAGCAGATTCAGTTTACGGAAAATATTCAAAGTTTTTTTCGAAGTGTGAACGTTTAAAATTTAATGAAGATCTAAAATTTATTGCAGCCACACCTGTTTTGTTTAAGAAAAAGCCTGTTGCTATCCTGTGTTTTTCTTCACACGAATCTTTTGAGGTTCCAGATTATGCAAAGAATTTTATTGAGTCTATAGCGACAAGGATGGGAGCTGTGATTGCCCGCCTTAAAACAGAATCAGAATTTCAGAGAAACGCGTATCATGATAGTCTTACGAATATTCCAAATCGTAGATTCTTTATGAAAAGTTTGAAACAAGCGATTCGACGTTCTCGAAGAAATCAAGATTATAAATTTGCTATTTTGCTTCTAGATCTTGATCGATTTAAAGATGTCAATGATGGTCTCGGGCACTTGGTTGGGGATCGCCTTATTCTAAAGGTTAGTCAGAGATTGCATTCTTGTATTCGAGAGAATGATACTATTGCTCGATTTGGCGGAGATGAATTTATAGTTTTACTGGATGACATCAGTGGCGTTGAAGATGCTGTAGATGCTGCTAATCGAATTCAACTTGTTTTGTCAGAGTCATTTAAAATTGAAGAGCGAGAATTATTTGTTTCGGGAAGCATCGGAATTTTGATGAATTCTTTTAAGTACGAATTTCCCGAAGATATGCAGAGGGATGTTGATACAGCAATGTTTAAGGCTAAAATGGCAGGAGGTTCACGTTTTGCAATATTTGATGAAGAAATGCATACAGTAGCAGTTCGTAGGATACAGCTTGAAAATGATTTACGCAAGGCACTTGAATTTAACGAATTGCAGATTGCGTATCAGCCTATTGTTTCATTGGAAAATGGTAATATTGAAACGGTTGAGGCGTTGCTTCGTTGGAATCATCCAGAAAAGGGCATGATTTCTCCGTGCGAGTTTATTCCTTTGGCAGAAGAAACGGGTCTTATTATACCTATAACGGAATGGCTTTTTGATCAGGTTTCTCAGCAAATGCGTAAATGGCTGGATCAAGGATTCACAATACGTTTTGCTATTAATTTATCAGCACTTCATTTGAGCCAAAGAGGGTTGCCTGACATGATTGAGAACGGTCTTAAAAAGTATAATCTTGATCCAGAATGTGTTGAACTTGAAATTACCGAAACGGCGGCTATGAAGGAATTTGATTTAGCTCGAACAACTCTTCACCGACTTAAATCGATTGGAAGCCATGTGTTGATTGATGATTTTGGAGTTGGTTATTCTCCTTTGGTATATCTTAAACAATTTCCTATTAACATAATAAAGATCGATATGTCTTTTATCAAAGATATACCAAAAGACATGAACGTGATGAGCATTGTGGAGGCGATTATCGGCATGGCTCATATTTTAAAGATTAAAGTTGTTGCAGAAGGGGTTGAGACTACTGATCAGCTCAGGTTTTTAAAAGAACAGAATTGTGATCAAATCCAAGGGTTTTTGTTTAGTAAAGCTGTTCCTGCAGAAAAAATCTCAGAATTTTTAAAAGAAAATAAAACCTTGATCTCTATCTCTTAGAATTGCAACACTTTAAGGTAAGTAAAAATTTGATAGCGCTTTCTTTAAAAACGTAATATTGTATGCTATACTTTAAACGAAATAGAGGTACAGCTCTTTAAAGTTATGAAAAGTAAACTACTCGAAAGGGTAGGACACAAAGCCGTGAGTCCATTTGCAGCGTAAATGGATTGTCTGGTTGCCGTATCTGCGCATTGGCAGATCGTAAGCAAGGTTTTTTAATAGACCCTTTGAATGTTCTTTCGAAGGGTCTATTTTATTTCTATACCTTGGAGGAAGCATGAATAAGATGCGAATATATATTCTAATATTTTTTTTGAGCACATTTTTTTCGGTTTCAGTTGCAAAAGCTGAAGGTGATGTTCAGATTTTTGAAAGGAATAAACATCTTCCTGGGAATGATAGTCAAGTGCAGTCGACGGCAAATTCTAGAAATAAGAAATTGATTAATTGGGTAAAAAACAACGTCAGCTCTTCAACAGGGCTTCCGTTAAGTTTTCAGATTCCTGAAGAAAAAAAAGAATCTGTTTACTCCCGAATGGGATTAAAAAATAGCGCTAAGGGAATCATAGAGCGCATGATTGTTGAAGAAGGCCTTGTTGTTTATGACGGCGCTGTAAGGCAAATTGTTTTGTCTATGCTTGGCGGAGAAGAAAATCTAAACGAAGCTTCTAAAGCGATGGAAATTTATTGGGATGGTGAGATTGGCGAGCTTTCTAATGTCCGTGCTGGATTTCCGGTTAATAATTTTATTTATGATCTTAATAATCCAGAGGCTGTTTCATCAGATTTATCGAAAAAAGGTAAGAGAGGGTTTATATTCAGAATTATCAATGCAAACGGAAAATATACAACATCAGATCCTTGTGATGGAAAAACAAGTTTAAAAAATTTTCCAACTTGGCCTGAAATTCATTGGGAGGATTGGAAGCCCATCGCTGGAGAAAACGCTTGGATCGTTTTGTCGGCATTACAGCTTTATCATAAGAAATACTTTGATCAAACATTACAGGATTATAATCATCCAGAGGAATCGATTGATCTTGAACTAGCAAAAGAAATTGCAAGAGCAGCTATCTTTTTGCAGGCAGAAAACGGAGGCATAAGGATGGCTCCTGTTGGGACTTTTATGGAAGGCTCTCCTGACGGAAAGGGATGGTATGATTTAATTTCAACTGAAAATAATTTATCTTGGTATGCTGCATTTCGAATGCTTCATCAAATTACAGGTGACGAGAAATACAAAAATGTCCTTATAGGAATGGATGAATATTTTAAGGTTGCCTGGAATCATGAAAATAAATATTTTTATCAAGGCATGCGCTTTAAAAAAGGACAATGGTTTCTTGAAAAGAGACATTTTGCAACAGATGTTCAAACTTGGGGCATTTTAGTTTTGGGTTGCGAAAAAATTGATCAAATGTTTGGAGAAGAATCTGCTTATAGTGTTTGGAAATCTGCAAAAGAAATTTCTGGTTGTTTTGATCTCGATGAGAATTTGGTTGGCGTTGGGTTTACGAGAGAGCATGATCGCGTATCTGTAGAATGGAGTGCCGGAGCAATTTTTGCAGCTAGAGAACTATCTGATTATTATAAAAATAAGAATTATAATATTTTCAAAGAGGCTTTTGATGATGCGACTCAGATGAGACAGGGGATTGAATCTTTAAGGCAAAGATTGTCTCAAAGTTCTGAAGCATATTCATATTCTTCTAAAAGAGGGTGGATTCCATTTGGTTGGTTTTCACATGAACCAAGCGTTTTGAGTCTTGCTTCGACAGCTTGGGTTATTCTTTTAGATGCAGAGTTTAATCCATTTGAATTGCCAGATAGACTTAAAAGTAAGGATGATTGGCAGCTTGCAGGGCGAATAAAATATTAAAAAATTAAATTAACTTTAATTTTAATGATATAATACAAAAAATATGAAATTATTAAAATTTATCTTCTTTTTTTGTTTCTTATCTTTTTTTATCATCAGCAATTCGTTTTCTGCTAGCGTTGAACTAAAAACTGGACGGATTGTCGAGGGTGAAATTGTTAAGGTCAATGATCGATTTTTGCGAATTCGTCTTGAAAGTGGAGTTGAAGTTACGTATTACCCTGAGGAAATAGAGCGCGTTCTAACATCTTTAGAATTAGCTAAGATTAAGAGTGAAAACTTAAAAAAAGAAGAGAAATCAAAGCCGGGCTGTAAAAATAATTTCCAATCAGCCTGGAGTAGTCTTAAGAAGCTGTGTATCAGTTTTTTTTCAAAAGAAAATTTTGAGAAAATTAAATCTTCTATATCTCGAAAATTCGATACTTTAGTAAGAAAAATTAGAAATTCAGATGCACTTAGACCGAAGAGGCTGAAATCTAAAACAAAAAAGATGGATATTCGTAAATTTTTAGAAAAAAGGGCTCAGCGTAGATCTGAAGATTCTGAAGACTCTAATGATAGGATTATAAAACTTTATAGGAAGCTAAATTTTGGTTCAGAAAATTATGAGTGAGATTAAAAAAAAGATTTTATTGGTTGAGGATGAACCCGATGTTCTTAAGGTTATTTCTTTAAGGCTGACAGCTGCTGGGTATGAAGTTGTTACAGCCGGAAATGGTCAAGAGGGTTTAGCGCGAGTTATTGATCAGTGTCCTGATTTGATTGTGACCGATGTTTTGATGCCAATCATGGATGGATTTACATTTTATAAAAAGTTAAAAGAAAGCCCGTCTACTAAAGATATTCCAGTTTTGGTTTTAACTGCGAGAGGTCACATGGAGGATTCTTTTCGGGTTATGGGAGCTGATGATTTCTTGGCTAAGCCATTTGAACCTGATATTTTAATTTCAAAAATTAAAGCTCTATTTACGCATTCGTTAGCTAAAAAAGAAGTCAATAAGACGGTTTTGGTTTCGGGGTCAGAAAAGCAAGTCTTGGAGAATATGGCTTTTCAGCTGAAAAAAATTGGATGTGTTCCGGAAATGGCTAAAGATGGCCCTGAGATTATCACAAAGGTTGTCCAGACTTCACCAGATCTTTTGATTATGGAGATCCCTCTTTATGGGATGGCGGCTGAGGAGGTTGTTAAGATTCTCAGGCAAATGGTTCAATTTAATCAGCGTCCAATTATTATATATAGTTTTTTTAAAACTGAAGATCTTGGGGAGTCGACTGTTCGACAAAAAGCTTTACTTATCGATGATGCGAAGGAAGCTTGTGTAGAGGCTGGTATTACGCATAACCTTGGTCGTTTTAGTGAATTTACATTTTTAGAAAGCATAGAAAAGTTTTTAACAGGAACTCCTGTTAATGATAAAAATAAAAATCCATCGACGCTAAAAGGGGACAAGTGAAGAAATTAGATCAAATTTTTTCTATCCCTGATCCTGAAGATCGGAAAAAAGAACTTTTGGAATATGCTCGAGACTTGAGTATAGGCTTAGGTAAAACTAAGAATGAAAAAGGCGATATTGATGAAAATAAATTAGCTGTTTTGATTTATGAGACAACTAAGAATAAAGAAAAAGCTCGGAAGCAGGCCGTAATACTTATTGTTGTTGGTTTTGTTTTTTTTGTTGGATGCCTTTTGATGGTTTATGCGGCTTCTCGATTGCTGGGCGGATTCTAAACACCCGGTTAATTTTTTAATATTATTTAAAAAAATGCAAAAGTATTTAGAAATTGTGTATAATAATTTTACTTATAAAGAGTATATATGAAAAATAAAAAACTTTATTCATTTCTATTTTCAGTCATAGTCGCTGTCTTTCTAATATCAATTACTTCTGCATGCAATGCTCAAGAAATTGTTGTTAAAACAGAGGTTAGCAACATAGACGCGACAGGGTCAGTTTTTGGGCTTGATCAAGGTTCATTTTTTAAGAAATTTGGAACCTTTCGTCCTAAAGTTGCAAAAACTGTATTATTAATCATTTTTTGCTATGGTTTAATATTGCTTTTTGTTCGCATTTCTAATCGACGCATCAAAAATCTTAAAGCAAGACATGTTGTTCGAAAAAATATTATTTATGCTTTTAACGCTATTTTACTTCTTTTAATTATCTTAATTTGGATTCGCGATATCGGTTCGATTACAATATTCTTGGGTGTTGCATCTGCAGGTATTGCCTTAGCTCTTCAGGAAGTTATTCTTGGAATCGCTGGATGGTTTTTAATTTTGATTCGTCATCCGTTTGAAGTGGGAGACCGAATTGAAACAGGAGAGGTTAAAGGCGACGTTATTGATATTCGTCTTTTTCAAACATCGCTTCTTGAGATAGGAAATTGGGTTCATGCTGATCAAAGTACAGGTCGCATTGTTCATGTTCCTAATAGTTTTGTTTTTAAGAAACAACTTTATAATTATACGCGTGGCTTTAAATTTATTTGGAATGAACTTCGTATTTTGGTAACATTTGAAAGTGATTGGAAAAAGGCTAAAGAGATCATGCTTTTGCATGGATTAAAACAGGCTGAAGGAATGGAAGGCGTTGTTAAATCTGCTATTGATCGCATGGCTCATCGTTATATGATTTATTATCGAAAATTTACACCGATTGTTTATACAGATATTAAAGATAGTGGCGTTGAACTAACATTGCGTTATTTAACGGAAGCAAAAAAAAGACGGTCAACTCATGACGAGCTTTGCAGTTTGATACTTGATGATTTTAAGAATGAGGAATCTGTTGATTTTGCATATCCAACTTATCGAATCCTAAAAACATAGAAAATTAATCTAAAAATGTCATACATTGTTTTAGCACGAAAATATAGACCTCAAAATTTTGATGAGGTTGTTGGTCAGGCGCATATTACTGAACTCTTGAAGAAGTCTATTGAATCTAAGAGATTGGCTCATGCGTATTTGTTTTGTGGTCCTAGGGGAATTGGAAAAACATCTTGTGCTCGAATTCTTGCTGAATCCTTAAATTGTCAAAATGGTCTAACAGCAAATCCTTGTGGAAAATGTTCGTCATGCATTGAGATTGCTAAAGGAAATAATTTTGATGTTATTGAGATTGATGGTGCCTCAAATCGGGGAATCGATGAAATTCGTTCTTTGAGAGAAAATGTTAAATTTGCCCCAACGTATGGACGCTATAAGATTTATATTGTTGACGAAGTCCATATGTTAACAACTGAAGCTTTTAATGCACTTTTGAAAACCTTAGAAGAACCGCCTGAGTATGTGAAGTTTATATTTGCGACAACAGAGCCACATAAGGTTCCGGCAACAATCATTTCTCGATGTCAAAAATTTGATTTTCGAAGAGTTTCGGTTTCATTCTTATCAGATATTGTTACAAAAATTTCGGAAAAAGAAAATCTTAAGATTGAGCAGGAAGCTGTATTTTTGATTGCAAAGGCAGCTTTGGGTAGCGTTCGTGATGCGCTGAGTATTTTAGATCAATTGAGCGCGCTGTCGGATCAAACAATAAAAAGTAGTAATGTTTCGTCGATGTTTGGTCTTGTTGAAACAGATTTAATTTTTGAACTTGCAGATGGAATTGTTGCAAAGAGTTGCGCAGCATGTCTAGAAACATTAGACAAGATTCTAGAGCAAGGAAAAGATCCTCAGCATTTAACGCGAAACCTTATTGAGCATTTTCGAAATTTAATGATTATTAAAATTGGAGGAAAATCTTTTGGGCGCATGGTTGATTATCCTGTGGTTTACAAAGAAATGCTGCTTAAGCAATCAGGAAAAATAACTCTGAAAGATGCTCTTAAAGCAATTGATGTTTTTGTTGGGACTCAGGATATGGCTAGAGCTATGGATTCAGTTCGCATCGCGCTTGAAGTTGCTTTTGCAAAATTGACGTATAAATCTGAAGGAAATGAATTTAAAGAGCTAGCATCTAGCGATGTTAATGTTGAATCTAAAAAGAATGTTGTAATCGATAAAATTGTTAGCAAAAAAGGGCATCTTGATTTCTCATCGAATAAGACGACGAAGGCTAAAATTGTTGAGGTAGGTGATGATCTTGAAGATACAGATAATCTTGATAGTCTTAAGAAGCAAGATTTGGCTGATAAAATGTTTCTAAAAGGTGAAAATTTGACATTGGAAAACCTTAAGAAGACATGGGATGCTCTTACGTTTGCTGTTAGTCAAGAGAAGATGTCTGTAGCATCCTATTTGCAAGAGGGTTCACCAATCAAAGTAGACGGTTTAAGTATTGTTATAGGCTTTCCTAAAACAGCAGTATTTCCTAAGGAAGTTTTAGAAGAATCGCAGAATATGATCTTTGTTCGTAATATCTTTGAGAAAAAATTAAATGCTGAAGTAAAGCTGTCGTTTCAGTTTGTTGATGATCATATTCCGGTAGAGCAAAGTCCGCTGCTGAGTGGGGCGCTGGATAAGTTTCAAGGAAAAGTTGTTAATCAGTGGCATAGGGAGACGAAATAAATGGGTTATCCACGTGTTATTGAAAATTTAATTGAACGATTTACAAAGCTTCCAGGAATTGGGCGTAGAAGTTCAGAGCGAATTGTTTTTTGGTTTTTAAATAATTCAAGAGAAGATGCTCAAGGATTATGTGAGGATATATTGCGACTTAAGGATAATCTTACTTTTTGTCGTATTTGTAATAATTTAAGTGAAACAGAGATTTGCATGATTTGCAGTGATACGCAGAGAGATGAAGGGACGATTTGTGTTGTTGAGAATCCAAGGGATGTTTTATCTCTTGAGAAAACTGGTCATTATCATGGAAATTATCATGTTTTGTTGGGAACGATTTCGCCGGCAGAGGGTAGGGGCCCAGAGGATTTGAGGATCGGTCAGTTGATTAAACGTGTCCAGACTCAAAGCATTAATGAAGTTATTATTGCAACTGATCCCGACACAGAAGGTGAAACAACAGCGCTTTATCTTACGCAACAACTTAAACCTTTAGGGGTGAAAGTAAGTCGCATTGGCGTTGGTATTCCCATGGGAAGTGCTTTAGAGTATACTGATATGTCAACTTTGAGTATGTCGCTTAATGCAAGAAGAGAAATCCATAGTTGACAAGTTAAAAGTTTTAAGTATAATCGAGTATTGTTCTTATTTATTTTCTATTCCCCTGTAGCTCAGTTGGTAGAGCGGTTGGCTGTTAACCAATAGGTCCGAGGTTCGAGCCCTTGCGGGGGAGCCAGTATAATCTCTCTAAATTTAAATAGAGAGATACCAATAGCCCTGAGTAGTTTAACTATTCAGGGCTATTTTTATGTCTTGTCGTGTCAAATGGTTAGGGCAGATATTTTTGTATTGTCATCGAAGGGCACGATGAAAGCTTTGTAAAATAATTCCATATCCTAAAAGTTGTCAAATAAATCTCACCAGCCTATCTCTTTATCTCTGAATCGCGGTTTAGTAAAGGATCCGTAGTAAATGGCATTATCGTCGATATCTCGAGTAATTTGAGTAATATTTTGGGCATTTACTAGGAATTTGGTAAACGTAAACGGAGATCCTTGATGGAATAAAAAATTTGAGAAAAAATCAACTTGCATGTGCGGAGAATATGTGTTATATTCTACGCATAAGGTGCGGAGATTAGAGAGTGCTTTCTCCGCATGAGACATAAAAGGGGAATAGGATGGAATATATACATCAGCTAAAGGTTTGGCCAAAATTTATATGGGATCATGAAAAGATCGCGTCCTCTCTGGGGACTGTGCGCAATCGCCAGGGACGGTTGATTGGTCGCATGGAGACATTGGGTTTTTCCTTACGGTCAGAGGCCATACTGCAAACTCTTACTCTTGATGTTTTAAAGAGTAGTGAAATTGAAGGGGAGATCCTTGATAGAAGTCAAGTGCGTTCATCAATAGCGCGTAGGCTGGGGATGAAAATTAGTGGACTTGTTTCTTCTGACCGCTATGTTGACGGTGTTGTGGAAATGATGTTGGATGCTACTCAGAATTTCAACAAGCCATTGACGAAAAATCGGCTGTTTGGCTGGCATGCGAGTTTATTTCCAGCGGGACGTAGTGGGATGCATAAGATAATTGTTGGTACTTGGCGCAATGATGCTCAAGGCCCCATGAGGGTTGTTTCTGGTGCCATCGGTCGTGAGCGTGTGCATTTTGAAGCACCGGATGCTGATCGTCTTAAAGGGGAAATGAAGAATTTTTTAAGCTGGTTTAAAGGATCAGCGGACCTAGACCCCGTCCTTAAAGCGGGTATTGCGCATTTATGGTTTGTGACCCTTCATCCTTTTGAAGACGGCAATGGGCGTATTGCTCGTGCAATCGCGGATATGCAGCTTGCACGTACTGATAACAGCCGAGAGCGTTTTTATAGCATGTCCGTTCAGATTCGCCAAGAACGGAATACGTATTATCGTATTCTTGAGAAGGCGCAGAAAAATATTCATACTGCAAAAGTCGGAATTGATATTACGGTATGGCTCGTGTGGTTTTTGGATTGTTTGAACCGGGCACTTGGAGCAACTGAAAACACGCTTGCTGAGGTGTTTAAAAAAGCTCTCTTTTGGGAATCTTATCCAGCTGAATCGATTAATGAACGACAGCGAGTTATGATCAATAAAATATTTGACGGTTTTGAAGGAAAGCTTACTTCTTCCAAATGGGCGAAGATCGCAAAATGTTCGCAGGATACTGCGTTGAGGGATATTCTTGATCTTGTTGAAAAAAAGATTCTTGTTAAAGATGCTGCAGGTGGACGTAGCACG
>Ga0307991_1000185_pt1 | contig 46883 bp, 44 predicted proteins | sample EllFjometagen131_FD_203146 | JGI IMG/M metagenome (GOLD analysis project Ga0307991, IMG submission 203146) | Marine microbial communities from Ellis Fjord, Antarctic Ocean - #131 | ecosystem: Environmental > Aquatic > Marine > Unclassified | place: Southern Ocean | collected 2014-10-08 | reverse complement strand
CATTTTCTCCAGTCTCAAGGCAGAAAAAAGATTTTGGTTAAGATCCATCCATGTCCTGACAATATATGAAACAGGAAGAAGGCCCTTAAGCTCTTTCTTCACATTAACCGCGCTTGCGGTATCATTAAGTTCAACGCCAATACCCTGGGCACGCGTTTCGGTGCCAAATAGAATCGACGCTGTATCAAGGTCTACATACGCAAGGTTAAGGTCATACTCATACATTCCGGAATTGAATATCCCTGAAACCTTAAATCTTTTAGGCCTGGCCACTACTGAGGTCATAACCTCCAGCTCATCGCCGATAAAAGCACCCAGGACCATTGAAAGTTCATTGCCGATTATTATCTTATCTTTACCAAGCCTGAAACCCCCGGCGTATATATGGGCCCTTATTTTCGATACATCTGTAGCGTTATTGATATCTACACTGCGTAGCATCACCCCCTGGGCTCTCGCGCGAAACTTGAGCACGCCTTGGCCCCATATAAATGGGTAAGAACCTTTAACATCTTTTATATCATCTATCCTGCCAATGAGCTCTTTGTATCGCGCCGGGGCGATACCATCTTGTTTTTCAATCATAATGTACGGGCTCTGGCCGATAATCCTTTTTTCAAGTTCACTGCCAAAACCATTCATTACCGCGATTACTATTATAAGTGATGCTACACCTACCGCTACCCCCAATATAGATACAAACCCCATAAAGGATATAAGGCGTCTTCTTTTTCCTGAAAACAGGTATCTTGACGCTATAACTATCTCGTATATCATGGCTTAAGTTGTGGAAAAAGTATTACATCGCGTATGGATTCCTGTCCCGTGAGTATCATGACCAGCCTGTCAATACCTATGCCTAGCCCCGCGGCAGGCGGCATACCATGCTCTAGGGCACGGACATAATCAGTGTCAATAACATCTGAGGCATCCTTATCAAACTCAAGCTGCGCCTTAAACCTCTCCTCCTGCTCTACCGGATTATTAAGCTCGGAATAGGCATTGGCTATCTCCATACCACCCATATAGAGCTCAAACCTTTCGGAGATAGCGGGATTGCTCTCACTTGTCTTTGCCAGAGGTGAGAGTTCTGTGAAATAGTCTGTAACAAATACAGGTTTTCCTTTGTCAGACTTTGGCTCTATGAGATCCGCCACGATATTAACAAGCCTTGTCTTGCTCAATTTATCACCTTCAAGTTTTATGCCTTTTTGCTTGAGCTTTGCTACCCATGTATCAGCGTCATCTTCCGTGGAAACATCATAAAGCTGTTTCATCATATCAGCAAAAGAGACCCTCTCCCATGGGGGCTCTAAATCTATACTCTTGCCCTTGTACTCTATGGTAGTCTTGCCTAATATCTCCTTAGCGAGAAAAGAGACAAGCTCTTCAGTCAGGCTCATAAGGTCATTATAATCAGCATACGCTGTATAGGCCTCCAGCATTGTAAACTCCGGGTTGTGCCTCGGAGATACGCCCTCGTTCCTGAATGACTTATTTATCTCATAAACCCTCTCAATACCGCCGACAAGCAGCCTCTTGAGATAAAGCTCAGGGGCTATCCTCAGGTAAAGGTCTTTATCATAAACATTATGATGGGTTTTAAAAGGTCTTCCCGCGGCGCCTCCTGCTATAGGCTGGAGCATAGGTGTCTCTACCTCGATATAACCCCTCTCATCAAAAAATCTTCGTATACTGCTTACAATCCTGCTTCTTATTAAAAAGACCTCTTTTGCCTCATCATTGGATATAAGATCAAGGTATCTCTGCCTATAACGGATCTCTATGTCTTTTAGGCCATGCCATTTCTCAGGCAGAGGATGCATAGATTTGGCAAGCATGGTAAACGCCACCACCTTTACAGTGACCTCTCCTGTTCTTGTCTTAAAAAGCTCGCCTTCCGCGCCTATTATATCACCTATATCAACTAAGTCCTTTAGCCCCCAGGCCTCTTCGCCTATATTGTCTTTCTTAGTATATAACTGCATCTTGGCTGTATGGTCCTTGATATCAGAGAAGAAGCTCTTTCCGTGCTCTCTTAAACTCATAAGCCTGCCGGCAACCTTCACAGGACTGCCTTCTTTGATATTACCTGCTTCAAAATCAGCCTTTAAACTTAACAGTGTACCTGTTTTCTCAAAACGGCCGCCAAACGGCTTTAGGCCTTTTTCCTGCAGGACCTTGACCTTATTACGCCTAATACTTAATATATCTTCTGACACTATATATACCTCCCTGATTATGTATTAATCTAATTATTATATATAAACTATATAGGTATGTCAATTAGAAAAGGGGCTCAAATAAGAACGCGTTAATCAGTAAAAAATGCTCTATATAACCTCTCATCTCTTTACCCGCTTAGATACCCTTGCCTTATATCTCCTTTTACCTTTTATCCTGAATATTAATTATCTTGTAAATTAGACTAATACTTCATATAATATGGGTTATGAGGAGACCGCATGTATACAAAATTCTTATAACAATCATAATTATTATAATAATATCCGCGACAGCGGCATCCCTGCTTATCTCCTATCTAAACAATACCTTTATACCAATACGACTGAAAGACTTTGTCACTGAAAAGCTAACAGAGCACACTAAGCATACTGTTACCATAGACTCCTTAAGATTCAGCCTGAAGAATGGCTTTATATTAAAAGATATCAAGATGTATAAGAACCCGGAAGATAAAGATGCCCCGCTATTTAAGGCCGACTCCGCGTTTTTTCAAGTATTCATTATACCATCCTTTAAGAAGCAACGCGTCATCATACCATCCATAAACCTGTCAGGGGCATATCTAAACCTGGCCAGATCCGCTAATGGAGACTGGAACATAGCCTCCATGCTTCAAAGCCTACCTGACAATAATCAAGGCTCCAGGATTGCCCTTATCCTAAAAGAGTTCTCATTTAACGATAGCAGGCTGCTATTCAGTGACAGCTACCAGAAAAGGCTTATAATTAAAGAGATAACCTCACTTGATGGAACTGCCGGGCTTTCTCTGCCAAATAAACTTAGCATCAGATGCAATGGTAAGATTGATAATAGTACTGTATATATCGCCGGTAAATACGCGATTAAGCAAAAAGAGTTATCCTTTGAACTTAAAGCTGATAATGTGAGTATAGCCGATTACGCGGATGTCTACCTGCCTGCTGATATAGGATATATACGAGCGGGTATAGCCGCGGGCAATATTAAGGGTAGGGTATCATCATTTAGGAATATAGAGGCAAAAGGCGCTATAGATATTAAAGGTTTAGACGCGCGGATTAAAGAGACGGGCTTAACAGGTAACTGCCGATTGGAAGGAAACGCGAGTCTTGACATAGAAGACCCGCGTAAAATAAGATACTCATTGGAAGCTAAGATTAATGACGCGGAGATAGCAAATAGTATAGAACTGCTTAGCAATATAACCGGCATAAAAGGCGCCTTAAGCCTTACTGAAAAGGCCTGGTCCATAACAGATATCTCCTGCCTATTCTATGGTTCTCTACTAAACTTAAGCGGTGAGATAAAAGCGCCTCATGAAGATTTTATTGCCAGGCTAAATTTGCGCACGGATCTCTCCTTGAAAAATATATCTGATAATCTGGATATCGCGATAAAAAGCGGCGAGGCCAAAATCAACGCGAACCTAGAATATAAAAAAGATGGCTCTTACAATATAGGCGGGATATCCGAGATAAAAGAGCTCCATCTCCAGCAAAACAATATCTTATTAAACGGTGACTTCATTATTAACGGAGAAGCGGCCGGCAGGGCAGGCGACTGGAAATCATCAGAATATAAAGGCAAGGTTGATTTTAATAACGCAGGGATAAAGAGCACCGCTCTCTTACCTTTTATATCCAAAGCGACTGGGCAGGCATTATTTTCCACAAAGTCCATTGTTATAAAAAAACTTATTGGTACTGCCGCGGAAACAGAGATACTACTAAACGCAAGCCTTGATTATAATAAAAAAGACCCTGACATGTCTCTGCATTTAGAGACCGGGGAGCTTTCAGTCGCAAGGCTTATCTCAACACTCCCCGCGCGGATAAGAACCAGGTTCAAGGATATAAACGCGGAAGGGACCTCTTACTTAGATATTGATTTTAAAGGGGCACCCGGTAAGCCAGAGACCTATGATTACACAGGCAGCTTATTATTAAAACAGGGCATGCTCAATCTTAAATATTGGCCATATAATATATCCGAAATAGACTGCAAAATAAATTTTAAAGACCAGCAGGTCGAGTGGGAAGATCTTGCATTCAACCTCAAGGGAGAACGATATACCTCTGATGGAAAACTCTATAATTTCGCTTCGCCCGCTATAACCGCGAGCATAAGATCAGATACCTTAAACGCGGCATGTGAAACAAAAACAGGTAAAGACGGGGTAATCTCTGTATCTAAGCTTGAAGGACAGTACAGGAACTCCTCCTTTTCATTCAAGGGCCAGGTCAGGAATATTCAAACTACCTATGCGGACATAAAAGGGAATATATATTTTAATTTGAAGGATGCCCCTTATATATTCACCAAAAAAAACCAGCTGCCAAAGGGGCTAAAACCTAATGGTACAATAAAGCTTACAATCGATATGAAAGGCCCCTTACAAGAGCCTGCTGAGTGGACACTCTTCGCGGAAGCTTCGTCACGCACTATAGGAATAGCAGGCCTTACGCTAAAAGACTTTTACATGGATTACCGGATGAAAAATAATTTTATCGATATACCGGTATTATCCGCTTATACTTATGGCGGCATTATAAATATAAATTCGCGGGCCAATCTTAAGACCGAGGAGGGCCCTTTTATTATCAATATGGATATAAAGGATATAGACCTGCATGAATTAATAAAAGATACTAAGGATAAGGATAAGAAAATAAAGGGGCTCTTCGCGTCAAAGGTAGTGTTAAACGGTTATCTTAATAAAAAAGATTCCTTGCAGGGCAACGGTTGGCTGCAGGTCTCTGATGGGTACCTCTGGGAATTTCCTGTACTTCACGGAATAATGGATATCATATTGATGGTACCTCCAGAAAATATAGTATTAACCGACGCCTTTGGAAACTTTGCCGTAAACAACAACAGGATATATACAGAGGATTTCAAGATGCTCTCAAAGGCTGCCTCTCTCTTATGGGTAGGTTCCATAGGGTTTGACTCAAGACTTGATTTTAATATTACAGGTAGGTTCGCGGAAAATGTTATCAAGCAGACAACGGAGCCCGGCAGAATAGCCAACGCTATACTATACCAGGCTGGTAACCTTATAATGGAGGTAAGGCTTACAGGTACACTTAAAGATCCGATATACCAGATAGTCCCTTTTCCTCTAAAGAGGATGTTTAAGGAGAGTATTGTAAAGGGTATTAATAATATCTTTGGAAGTATTGGAGAATAGCCTGCCTCGCCTCTATTAGGGCCCTGCCTCTATGACTAATACTGTCTTTTGTAGCGGAATTAAGTTGAGCAAAGGTCTTGCCAAAACCTTCGGGAACAAAAACAGGATCATAACCAAACCCGCCGACACCTTGCCTTTTTAAGGCTATACTGCCATCAACTCTGCCCTCTACCATGCTGATAACCTTATCGCCCTTTGAAAGGCATACAGCACACCGAAAACGCGCCTTCCTCTTTCTGCCTTTAAAGTGTTTCATCTCTTTAAGCAGTTTATTGATATTTTTATTATCATCCTGCGAAGCACCGGCATAGCGCGCGGAATATATACCCGGCCTGTTGCCAAGAGCGGGAACCTCAAGGCCGGAATCATCAGCCATAACAAGCTTATCCACTCTTTTGGATATCTCTATTGCTTTTTTCCTGGCATTTGCCTTAAATGTCTTTTGATCTTCTTCTACTTTTCCAAGCGTCTTAAAACTATTCAATCCAAGAATTCTTATGCCATGGCCCCTGAGCATCCTTTTTAATTCAGCAAGTTTCTTAGCGTTGCTTGTTGCCAATAAAAGCTCTTTCAAACCTTTAATATCTCTTTCTGCTTTGCTATAAGCTTTTTAATCCCGCTCTCCGCTAATAATATCATTTTTTTCATCTGCGTGGCACTGAATGGTTCACCTTCCGCTGTACCCTGGATTTCAATAAATTTTCCGGATGATGTCATTACCACGTTCATATCAACATCTGCCTTAGAATCTTTCGCGTAATCAAGATCAAGGGCAATATCTTCACCTAAAATCCCTACACTAACCGCGGCAACATAGTCTTTAACAGGTATAGACTCTATAAGCTTATCTTTTTTCATCTTTTTAAGACATATAACAAGGGCTATGAACGCGCCTGTTATGCTGGCTGTCCTGGTTCCACCATCACCCTGAATTACATCACAATCTATCCATATCGTCCGCTCTCCTAACAGGCGCATATCCACAACCGACCTTAACGACCTTCCTATGAGCCGCTGTATCTCATGAGTCCTGCCGCCAACCTTGCCCTTGGAAGATTCCCTTGGGGTTCTTTTTGTGCAGGAGCGTGGAAGCATGCTATACTCCGCTGTAATCCAACCGGAACCTTTTCCTCTTAAAAATGGTGGTACACCATCTTCCAGAGACGCGGTACATATAACCTTTGTGTTACCAAACTCGATAAGGCAGCTACCTTCCGCGTATTTGATAAAACCTGTCCTGATAGTTACTTTTCTCATAATATTCCTTTACTCTCTGGTTATTTGAATATACTCCGGCCTTTTGAGTCTATAGCTACTGTTACTGGAAAATCCTTAACATAAAACTCATACAGCCCCTCACAGCCTAGATCCTTATACGCGATTATCCTTGCCTTTTGTATCCTCTTTGAAAGATATGCCCCCGCTCCGCCTACAGTTACAAGATATACCGCTTTATACCTTTTAATAGCCTCTATTACATCCTGGCATCGTCTTCCTTTTCCTATAGAACCGGCTAATCCCTCTTTTAATAACCTAGGCGTAAAACCATCCATGCGTTTTGATGTTGTTGGCCCACATGAACCTATCACAGCACCCGGGCGCGCTGGTGTCGGCCCGCAATAATATATAAGATTATCTCTTAGGTCAAGGGGCAAAGACTGGTTTTTTTTAAGCGCGTTATCAAATCTTTTATGCGCCATATCACGTGCCGCATAAAGCTTACCGCATAAAAGCAGTTCATCTCCCGCTCTCAGTTTTACTCTTGCATCTTTAGTTAGTGGTAGGTATATTCTTTTCATAAAATATGCGTTTCGCACAATTTCCTACGCTATAAATCATATAATAGAACTGGCGCTGCGAGTAGCGTGACAGCTTATTTTTATACAAACAGGGAGGCCGGCTATATGCGTAGGAAAAGGCAAAATATTTACACCCAGGCATGTGGTTTTTCCACCTAACCCGGCAGGCCCTATATCCGTCTTATTTAATCTCATTAATATCTCTCTTTCCATACGCGCGATATGCTTCTTAGGACTCTTTTTACCTATGGGCCTGAGTATAGCCTTCATAGCCAATAGCGCTGCTTTATCAAGCGTACCGCCTATGCCTATTCCCACTACTATAGGTGGGCAGGCATCCGCGGCGGAAGACTTTACTGCTTCTACTATATGGGTTATAATCTCAGCCTCTGACGCTGTAGGCCTTAACATCGTAACAGTACTGGCGTTTTCACTGCCAAATCCTTTAGGAAGAACTGCCAGTTTTATCTTATCCCCCTTTACAATATCATAATGGATTACGCAAGGCGTATTAGTACCTGTATTCTTTCTCAGGATAGGGTCTGATACAACAGACTTCCTTAAAAAGCCCTCAGCATAAGCAAGTTTTATGCCCTCTGTTATAGCCCTGGCTATATCACCCCTAACATGGACATCCCCTCCGATATTACAAAAAACCTCCGCAAAGCCTGTATCCTGACATATTGGTATTCTTTCTGATTTCGCTATCTTAGCGTTATCAATCAGTATCTTAAGAGTCCTTTTCGCGTAAGGCTTCTTCTCCCGGCTAAAGGCCTTCTTCAAGGCGCTAAGTATATCTTCGCGTAACGAAAAATTCGCCTTTATTGCCAGGCTCTTTACAGCCTCTCTTATTTTTTTAGCTTCTATCTCTCTCATGCTCTCTACTCACTGTTGTCCTTATCCCACCCCTTAAACCAAATTCACCAATAATTTTCGCGTAACGCGGATTGCATGATTTAATAAAATCATCCAGGATTCTGTTTATAACATGCTCATGGAAAATTCCGATATTTCTATAGGCTAACAGATAGAGCTTGAATGATTTAAGCTCGACACAATACTTATCAGGGTTATAGTCTATAGATATAGCGGCATAATCCGGCAGGCCTGTCTTCGGGCATATACAAGTAAACTCATCAGTCTTTATAGAAACCGTATAGTCTCTATCGGGATATTTATTTTTCCATCTCTCAATCTTCAGGATATCTAAATCCCGTATATCATTCTGTAAATTTTTATATGTCTTTTTCATCTTATCCCCATCATCTTATGCGCCTGAGGAATTACCAAAACATTATTTAGCCGCTTAAGGGCCCTCTCCTGCAGGTTTAGTATCTCATCAGCTGATATATTCAATTTAGAGCAACCCTTCTTAGTCTCAGGCTGGATAACAAACGGTATATCAAAGCTAGCGTGCCTGACAAGCTCTATCGCCTTATCAAATTCCGCGATATCTATACTACTTGAAACCACAACCTTGACAAAAAATTCTTTGTCAAAGGCTACCTCTAAAAAATCCTTATGTTCCTGCCAGCATGGTTTATTTTTACCAACACTTGGCAGTTTTATATCAACAAATATAGTGTCCAGATACTCTATAACATCAGAAAGGTTTTTTGCCAATGTAGCATTAGTCTCGAGGCAGACCTTAAAACCCCTCTCCCTGACTCTTGGCAAGAGCCTCTTTAAAAATTTACTACGCAAGAGAGGTTCACCACCTGTTATGACAACCGCGTTGTGTATACTTGAGATGTTAAGGATGTCTATCTTTTCAAGGACTTCATCTATGTCATATAGAGCGGCGGGCTGTTCTTTATCTGTATCGCAAAAGCTACAATCCAGGTTACACCCTTTAAAACGTAGGAAAATCTGCCTCCTGCCTATATGTAAGCCCTCTCCCTGCACAGAAGAGAATATCTCTATAATCTCTGCCTTGTCATCCATTATTTTCTTAATGGGTCCTTAATGCCAGCGGCATCAAATCCCTTTTTTCGAATTACACACGAGTCGCACTTTCCGCATGGAGAACTCCCCCCCTCATAACAGCTCCATGTGTACTGAAATAACACACCAAGCTTAGAACCCATCTTTATTATATCCTTCTTATTCTTTAGAATCAATGGGGAGGTTATTTTTATCTTTTTACCGCTAACACCTCTTTTTGTGCCCTTGTTAACCGCTGACTCAAAAGCGGATAAAAAAGAACTTCTGCAATCAGGATATCCGCTATAATCTATCTGATTTGCCCCGATGAATATCGTATCCGCGCCTATTACCTCCGCGTAGGAAGCGGCATAACTTAAAAATATAATGTTGCGCGAGGGGACATAAGTGTTTGGTATCGACTTTGTAATCTTTCCGGATTGTGAAAGCTGCGTTTTCTTATCAAGCAACGCGCTTCCTTTCCATGGAAAAGACATCTTTACCAATTGCCAGTTAGAATTATTTAATTTAGCGAGGCGCTTGGCACACTGTAATTCCTTCTTGTGTCTCTGGCCATAATCAAAGCTGAGACAAAAAACTTCATAGCCTTTTGACAAGGCGTAAGAAAAGACTGTCGCTGAGTCGAGCCCGCCTGAAAGCAGGACTACGGCTTTCTTTACAACAGGGGCTGCTTTGTGTCCGGGCTTTTTAACTGAACTTCTAACTCTCTTCATAATTGCCGGCTTTCTATTTATCATCCGGATTCTTATAATAGACAGCGCAGGAACTCGGCGTCTCCCATACAGACACGCTCTCTAATACTAAGGGGGCTCGTAATCTCCTGCTGCACCTATTAAATATATATTCAGCTATCAACTCGGATGTGGGGTTATACTTCTTAAAATGAGACAGTTTGTTCAGTTCTTTATGATCAAGCTCACCAAGTATCTTACTCAGCATAGCCTTTATCTTTTTAAAATCCAGTACCATCCCGGCCTTATCCAGGGTATCCGATACAATGGATATCTCTACCTTCCAGTTATGCCCATGCAGGCTCTCGCATTTACCATGATACTCTCTCAAACGGTGCGCCGCGGAAAAAGACGACTCAACCTTTAATCTATATCCCATAATCTGTTTTCCTCACGTTAATAAGCTCTTTTCCTAAAAACTTCTCTCCTATATCCTTAAAATGCCCTGGCGCGTCAGTTACAAAAAAATTTGCCCGCGCGTTACGCTGGTTTTTGCTTAACTTGCCTTCTTTCTTCAATAACATCTTAGCTGATCTCGCTATGGATGCCGCTGAATCTATAAGTACGATATCCTTGCCTGTAACTTTCGCTATTGCCTTTTTAAGCAACGGGTAATGTGTACAACCCAATATTAAGGTGTCTATAGACCTGGAATTAAGAGGCGCTATATACGAACGCGCGATATCACGTGTAATCTTTCCATCAAGCCAGCCCTCCTCAGCTAAAGACACAAAGAGAGGACAGCTTTGTGAAAATACCTTAAAACAAGTATCAATCTTTAATATCTGTTTTTCATAAGCGTTGCTTGTGATTGTAGCGGTAGTACCTATAACGCCTATTCTATTGTTTCTGGTCGCGGCCGTTGCCTCTAACGCGCCTGGGTGAATTACGCCCAGGATAGGTACCTTAAAGTTTCTCCGCAAGGCAGCGAGCGAGACACTGGATGATGTATTACACGCGACAACTATTAATTTTACATTATGCTTAAGAAGAAAAATCGCGTTCTCTATAGAGAACCTTATGATAGCCTGGCGCGACTTTGTACCATAAGGAACACGCGCGGTATCCCCGAAATAGATTATATCCTCTCCGGGAAGCTGTTTTATAAGCTCCTTTACAACCGTAAGCCCGCCTACACCGGAATCAAATACCCCTATGGGCCTGTTGTCGTTACCTTGTAAAACCGTCTTCTGTCTCATATTCATTTTTATAATATATAATACCCGAGGCTATGGCCCTTGCTACCTTCTCGCGATAAAAAGAATCCTTGAGCTTCGCGGCTTCCTGTTTGTTTGAGATGAATCCTACCTCTATCAGGACTGAGGGCATCTTCGCGCCCTTTAGCACATAAAAACGCGCGCCCTTTTGACCCCTGTCTTTTGCCTTTAGCTGCTCATAGGCGGCGCGGGTAATACACTTCGCTAATTCAATGGACTCGCGCCTGTTTTCGCTATAACAGATATCCCACAATGTCGCTTCCAGACTATTCGACGGTTTTGCGTAACCAAATGAAGAATCCTCATACTTTAAAAAAGCATTTTCCGCCGCGGCAATCGCTCTAGCGTTATCATCAACTGCCTCTGAAAGATAAAATACCTCAAAACCCTTAGCCTGCCTGGAATGGGCCGCGTTGGCGTGAATACTTATAAAAAAATCCGCGCCCTTCTTATTCGCTATATCCGCTCTTCGCCAAAGCGATACAAAGCTGTCATCAGAGCGTGTAAGGGAGACATCAATACGCGCCTGCTCAAGATGACGCTTGAGCCTCTTTGCTATATCAAGGGTAATGTCCTTCTCCCTCAAACTGAATCTGCCAATAGCGCCGGGATCCTTGCCCCCATGTCCGGGGTCAATGACAATCTTTCCTATTGTATAAGCGCATTCTGATTTAACTGGTTTTTTTCTTATAACCTTAATCGCGCGTTTTTTTACAAAGGCCTTCTTTAATATTGTCTCTGAAAAATCCCTTGGAAGCATTATGCTGCTTTTGTACAACTTGACAGGGCCGCTAAGTTTTACTGGCAGGCCATCTACCAGCGCGATATCGCTTGTCAGGGCAAGCTCTACTTGATTGTCTCCTTTATAGAGGGCCAGTTTTTTCGCTATCGCATCCCAATTGTACTTTAGGTTATATGTATCTACAACAGAGCCCAGGCTGACATAAGATATACCTCCTATGGAATAAGCAGGGGATTTTATCGCAGCCTTCTCTCTTACCGGTGTGGTAACGCAGCCAGCAAGTAAAAGTGTAAATATTAATATAATGTATTTTTGTATTTTCATAGAATCGAAGAAGTCACCTTAGTTACAGTAAAACTTCTTCTATTTATACCAAAAACTAGCCCAAAAAGCAACTGAATTACACCTTTTGTTACGTCAGTTATATATAATCTATTATAGCTTCTATAGGCTGTGTGGTTTCGTAACAACTAAGGTATATTAAAACAAGAATGGTTCAGAATAAACTCTGGAATTATGGGGACAGAATTATGGGGACACGATACTTAATTACTTTAAGATATAACCGTAAACGGGGTCACACCCCTTTCTTTCCTTATAGTAAAACTTGATAATAAGGAAAAAGTTAAAATCAACCGCAGGAACTTTTATGATTCCTACGTAGCCGCACCGGAGTATCGGTACTTAACGGCGAAGTAGAATGGTGGAGGCGGAGGGAATCGAACCCTCGTCCTTAAGTGTGATGCAAGAGGCGACTACATGCTTATCCTGTATTTTAGTCTTAGCTTTCCAGGCTCCCACAGGAAGGATATTAGAAAGCGCGGCTTTTAAAAAATCTTATCCTGTATTCAAAAAGCTAAAAACACAGGACCAGCCTACTAGCGACGCCAGATCCTATCCCGCAGGCAGGAAAGGCTGACGGTAGCTGCAATTAAGCAGCTAGCGGTAGTACAGAAGCAAAACCTACATTCATAGGAATTACCTCTGTTACTTTTGTGCGTATGTTTTTTGCACTTATTTTGTAGTCAGCTTTTTACGAGGCCAACTGACCAACCTCGGCATGCTCCTTCTTACGCCATACATCAAGTCGAATCCAGATCGCCCCCAAATGCTAATTATCAGGAAAAATATCGCTATTTACCTAATTTGAGAGACCTGTTTATCTCACGATCTATAGTCTGTCGACGTAACTTTTCCCTCTTATCAAAGAGCTTTTTACCTTTCGCGACTGCTATCTCTATCTTCGCGAAACCCCTCTTAAAATATAATCTTGTCGGAATTACAGTATAGCCCTTCTGGTTAGTTAGGCTATTTAATCTTTCAATCTCATTTTTGTGTAAGAGTAGTTTCCGAACCCTTGTAGGATCCGGCGCGAATGGGCCGCTCTGCTTATAAGGGCTTACATGCATACCATATAGGTATACCTGACCCTTCTCAACCTTTACGAAGCTATCACTTAAGCTTATCTTTCCCTCACGCATAGACTTGGCTTCCGGCCCTTTAAGCTCAAGCCCGGCTTCAAACTTGTCTGAAAGGATATATTCGAAAAAGGCCTTCTTGTTACGGGCAATATCTTTATTTCGTATCTTCTTCATGGAACAAAGTAGTATAACATAAAGTATTATATAAGGCAAGATTTTTACGTTATTTTGTCAAGCTGATCTTAAAATACAATATTTTAAACAGTTGACAAGCAGAAGGGGGTTTTGTATACTTTACTAAGTGCGGAAGTGGCGGAACTGGCAGACGCGCACGGTTCAGGTCCGTGTGGGCGTAAGCCCTTAGGGGTTCAACTCCCCTCTTCCGCACCATTCTGCTTCGCCGTTTAAGTACCGATACTCCAATGAGGCTATGAAGGAATTTTGAAAGCAACGAATACTATTCTGCACCTAACTTCTTATAAAAAGATTTCAATCTCCAATATACCTTTTTAGGCTGGCGATCGGCATCCACTACACCGTAATATTCTTCATTTATAACACTATCAGGGCTGGAAGGCAGATAAAATCCCCCCGCGTCATACTTCCTGAAACTATCCACGCCTGCCATATCATCGCAATTGACTAAGCCGCCTAAATTCACGTGGTAAGAGCCTACTTTCCATAGATGGTCATTAAAGCTATGGAGCGTTCCTCCGATACACGGATTATTCGAGTCTAAAATCGATAGATTCTTAGCTAAATCATTCCAAAGGCAGATCGCGTATTCTCCTTGCACGTCCTGATTCTCATTGCCTACACATTTATATACCTGAGATTCGGAGAATTTCTTATAGGATTTTGTTTCAAGCGAATCTATCCCGAATTCACTAATATACATCGGTTTATCTGTAATACTCTTCCACTGCTTAAAGAGATTGCTAAAATCCTCGCCTCTATATATATTCAAGCCCCACACATCTACATATACGCATCTTTCTACTATCCATGCGATTGTATTAGTAACCTCATCATCATAAAACCTATCCCCTAAACATGAGCTGACAGGGTGTGCGCAATCAATATTTTTAATTTCGCTGGCAGCGTGATCAGTCGCATCAGCAGCATCCCGCACCGTATCGTAACCCCAATATTTATTATATTCCAGATTCCACTCATTGCCCAGAGACCACATTAAGACAGAAGGGTGATTCATGCATAAAGATAAAACCTTTTTATATCTAGCCTTATCTATGTCATGTCGCGACGAGGCAATAGTCATTATTACCATAATGTCATTGCGGTAAAATTCATCCAGAATCTTTTTATAAACCGCCGGATTATCGCCAAAATCCGTATAAACGCGGACCGTGTTGATATTCATTCTTCGCATCATGTCGATATCAGTTAAATATTCCAGATACTGGCTTCTTAACCAATGGATAAAAACAACGTGCCCTTGCGGATCGCGCCCGGGCCAATCAAAAAATAGGCCATAAGGAACCGTTTCAAGGGGGTTGAAAGGATTGGGCCCGTTATCAGGGGAGCGTGTTGCAGGTAACCACGTTAAGCCTTTTATAAGATACGGCTTTAATATATCTAATGAGCCATCTTTCAATCGTTTCCCGACAAAAAGCTGCCTATCTTTAACATACACATAACTGGGCTTATTAGGCACATCAGCATACACATTTTGGCTAACAGGAAATAAGCTAACTGCTATAAGAATGATAAAAAATTTCATCTTAAGGTTCTGGCTTATTTTAGATATAAAAAGCTGGAAAAACTGACTCAACATATATAAGTGGGGGTGATTAAACTTTTAGAAAGTTTGTTAGTTCCTGCATGAATCATTAACTTTACGATCTCTGCGTTATTGTCTTTCGTAACAGTTCTTACTAATACGGCCTATTTATCTTTCTCCTTCTTCTCTTGCCTCTTAATTGACATCGTACTCAGTAGTGTCTGGAATGTATAGACAATCTGGGCCAAAGGAAAATTCTTACTTATATAACCTGTTGCTCCCTGTTCAATCGCCTTGTTCATAAGATTATCGTCATAACCATAGGCTGTAAGCATTACAACAGGCAGGTCAGGTTTTTTCTGTTTAATCTTTGATAGAACCTCGATGCCATTCATCACAGGCATCCTTATATCAAGAAGTACGGCGTCAAACTGTGCTTTATCTATCATCTCCAATGCTTCTATGCCGTCTGGGGCACACTCTACCATGTAACCTTTTTTCGTAAAAAGGTCCTTGAAAAGCTCTAACGCGTCTGTTTCATCATCTATAACAAGAATCCTTATCTTTCCATCCATCTTATGCTCCTTGTGTTGAACTCTGACAACCCTCTTCTATGTTACAAGCTGGTAGCGTTACAGTAAACACAGCCCCTTTATCTAACTCGCTTTCCACCTCTATCCTTCCCCCATGGGATTCAATAATTGAATAACACAGAGGCAGCCCAAGCCCTGTTCCTGTATCTTTCGTAGTAAAAAACGGCAGAAAAAGTTTACCTATATCCTCTTTTTGTATGCCTGCTCCCGTATCCTCAACTCCGACACATACGGATTCTTCATCCGGTTTTGATGAACTGATAGTAAGCGTACCGCCATCAGGCATTGCCTGACAAGCATTGATAGCGAGGTTTAAAAAAACTTCCTGCAATTGATTAAAATCCCCTTTTATTTTCGTGGGGTGCTCACGGAGGTCCTCCTCCCACTTGATCTTATGAAATTCCGGATAATAAGCAACCAATTGGGGTATGGTCTTTAGTATATCATTAATCTCAACAATATCTTTGCAAACAGGTTTTTTATGCGAATAAGAGAGCAGCCTATCCACAATAACCCTCATGCGTTTTGCCTGGGCCGCTATGATATCTATCGTCTTTTTAACCGAAGGCGATAATTCTTCCTGGTCCATGTCAAACATGTCTATCCTACCTAAGATTACAAGAAGGGGGTTATTTATCTCGTGAGCAACGCCAGCGGCAAGTTGGCCCATAGCCGCCATCTTCTCGCTTTGTATCATCTGCGCCTCTATCCTCTTTCGTTCAGTTACATCCCTTATAATATACAAATAACCGGATACTTGATTATCCGAGTTTATAATAGCACTGACCAAAAGCATGGCTGGAAATTCACTCTTATTCGCCCGCAATAATATAAGCTCTTCCTCAAAGTTACCGTTTATTGTAATATTACGCTTTATCTTGCCTATCAGGCTGGCCCCTTGATCAGGCGGGAATAATAGGCCGATATCCTTAAGTATTACATCCGCGTCCCAGCGGAAAAGCGCTGTAGCGCTCTCACCATAATATGTGATCTTATTCGCAATATTAGTAGTTATCAGAGCGTAGTCCTTTATGCTGGCAAATATATCCTTGAGATGTTCAGAACACGCTGCTATATCATTTCTCGCGAACTTATATTCTGTAATATCATCCGCTATGCAAAAAATTCCCTGCGGTTTACCTGTTACATCCGCAATGACTGTATTGGACCAGGAGAAAGCACGCTCTACGCCGTCTTTTCGTACAATAGAACCTTCATAAGCGCGGCCCTTAATACTGGAAAAACAGCTTTGCAGTACCGCTTTAAATATATCTTTTTTTGACTGGTTTTTTCCAAAAAAAAGTTTCTGCCAATCACCCTTGAATATCTCTCTCCTGCTATAACCTGTTATCTGCTCTATAGCCTTATTACACATTATAAGCTTCAGGTCTGTATCGAAATAAAGAAAAAGCACGCTTGATTGCTCAATGCTCTTTTCCATGATCGGAAAAAGATATCCTGCGCTTTGACGATTTTTGGTAAAAACCTTTGATAGGACAGTATCAGACGTAAGGGGAGAACCGCATACCATGCAGATATTCCACATCTCGGAATATTTTATCGAACATTTTTGGCATCTTTTCATAGTTTAATTTGTTTACTATATTAATATAGCATATAATAATATCCGCTTCCTCAAAATAATGCGTAAAACAATAGCTTTAAAAGGCAGCTATTTCGCGAAGAGCCTTCTGTAAAACGGTAAATAATCTATAATAAGCTTTCCGTTGATATGGTCTATCTCCTGCCCAAACGCGTGAGCGAGCAGGCCCTCCGCTTTTATAAGTTCGGGTTTGCCTGAATCATTCAGCGCCGAAACAGTAAGCTTGGCCCTTCTCTTTATTTTAACAAAAACATTCGGAACGGAAAGACATCCTTCTTCTATCGTGGAGTAGCCTTCGCTCTTTACTATCTTTGGGTTTACCAACTTCAACAGGCCTAAACCAACATCAATCACAATAAGGCGCACATCAAGTCCTACTTGAGGCGCTGCCAGGCCTACCCCGCCTACAGCATACATAGTCATGGCCATATCGTCGAGCAGTCTCTTAATTTCAGCGTCAACAGCCTTAACATCAGAGCATCTCTTTCGAAGAATTGGGTCTGGATATTTTACAACATCTAATATAGCCATTTAAAAACCAAATCGTTTTTTTAATGCCAGGTATTCTTTCTTTATCCCTACCGGCAGGTTAGCGCCAAATTGAGCAAAGAATTTGCTATGGTCCTTAAGCTCCCGCGACCACTCTTTGGAATCGATTGAAAAGAGGTCCTTAAGCTTATCTTTACTAAAGTTTATCCCTGTGCGGTCTATATCTTCCAAATAAGGCACGAAACCTATAGGTGTTTTACGCGCCTTTACATCATTATTACAACGCTTAAGTATCCACTCAAGTACCCGTAGATTTTCGCTAAAACCCGGCCATAAAAATTTACCATTTTTATCCTGGCGAAACCAATTAACATGAAAAATTTTAGGGGGGCTGACAAGTTTCTGTTCCATGTCAATCCAGTGTTTAAAATACTTTGCCATATCATAACCGCAGAAGGGAAGCATTGCCATGGGGTCACGGCGCACCTCACCCTGTTTTCCGTACTGAGCGGCTGTGCGCTCTGAAGCCATAGTCGCACCTACATAGACACCGTGCTGCCACGAAAAAGACTCGTAAACAAGTGGCGCCAGGTGCGCCCTTCGGCCCCCAAATATAATAGCTGATATAGGAACTCCATGATGCTGCTCTAATCGGTATGATATAGATGGGCATTGCATAGCCGGGGATGTAAAGCGGCTGTTTGGATGCGCCCCTTTTAAGACATTACCTGCATCATCTAGCATACCGGGTTCCCACTCGGCGCCTCTCCAGTCTATACCGTGTTTTGGAGGAGCCTCATCACCATCCTCCCACCATACAGTCTTATCCGGCTTTAAAAGCACATTCGTAAAGATTGTATTCTTCCTAATAGTCTTCATCGCGTTTAGATTTGTCTCTGAATTCGTTCCCGGCGCGACACCAAAGAACCCCCATTCAGGATTTATTCCCCATAGCTTACCATCAGAATCAGGGCGCATCCACGCTATATCGTCACCAACGGTCCAGACCTTATAACCTTTTCCTTGCAGGCCTTTTGGCGGTATAAGCATCGCGAGATTGGTCTTGCCACACGCGCTTGGAAACGCGGCTGCTATATATTCTATATGTCCGTTAGGCTGCTCTATGCCTAATATAAGCATATGCTCTGCCATCCAGCCCTCTTTCTGCGCCTGGTAACTAGCGATACGAAGCGCGAGGCATTTCTTGCCTAAAAGAACATTACCACCGTATCCTGACCCAACACTCCATATGGTATTATCTTTTGGTAAATGCAATATTAATCGTCTTTTTATATCAAGGCCTGCCTTGCCATGCAGGCATTTTGTAAACTCGCCATCCTCTCCCAGGGCCTTCAGGACCTTGTTACCTACCCGTGTCATTATATACATATTTAGCACAACATATATACTATCTGTTATCTCAACACCTATCTTGCTAAAAGGTGAACCTATAGGGCCCATTGAAAAAGGGATAACATACATTGTTCGCCCTCGCATAGAACCGGAGAATATCTTGCTTCCCTTCTTATACGCCTCTTTCGGAGACATCCAGTTATTATTAGGGCCCGCGTCTTTTTTATTAGGGGTGCATATAAAGGTAAGGTTCTCTGTGCGTGCCACGTCATTTAACGCGGTGCGGTGCAATACACATCCTGGCATCTTCTTCTGATTGAGCCGCTCCATTTCACCGGTAGAACAGGCCTGTCTCTCCAGCCTCTTTCGCATACCTTCTGTGCCGTCAATCCACACTACTTTATCGGGCTTACACAATTTTACGCATTTTCTCATCCACATGTTTAATAATTTATGCTTAGCCATACAAGGTACTCCTTATCTATATGTTATAGGAATTTGACAGGTTCAAATATAAAAAGTGAAATAGCGTGCCAAAGGCCTATTTTATAATTACAATATGATACATCAAAAACAGATTATATGCAAACAAAAATGAAAACCAGTGTGATAATACGCTTAAGGCACAACAACTCTAATGGGTATAGAGTTTTTTGCGCGGAATAAGGGTAAGGAATATAAGGCCTGCAAGCAGGCAGGCAAACCAGATGCTTAAAAGCTGTATTCTAGCGGAAGGTATTAAAAAATTCATATATTGCATTATGCCCGGGTTTACACTGGAGGCAAAAAAACTCATACCAAGCCCTGATATAATGCCATGACAGAGTATGGCAACAAGAAGATTTCTCGCCTTTACAAAAAGTAACGCGAATATCGCTCCTGTAATAAAATTTCCGCAAAAAAGCACCGCTATCTCCTGCGGGCTGGATGCTATAAATAGGCTAAAAGGGATACGCCATATACAGTAGCACGCGGATGAAACCAGTATAGCAAAAAGCTCACCCTTATAAAGCAGCTTTTGCATAAGGTAACCTCTAAATGCCGGCTCCTCGCATACCACCTGGAAGAATATTGATAAGAATATCCAATACAAGGAATTAAAAAATACAATATTGCCTATCTTGTTACCGGGTATTACAAATTGCAATATCTTGAAATAGCTGCCAAGCCCAAGAGCCGTACCTGCCGCCAGCAAAGGAACTATAATAGCAAGAAAAACAAAACGCAGGCTTACCTTCATCCTGACAAATAGATGATAATATACTATTACCCCGATAAACAGGATGGTAACAAGAAAAAGATCCTCACCAAGGAGTAATATCTGTTTAGTGTAAAGCCCCCAGACGAGTATAAACTCAAAGATTAAAAAAGCGCTAAGCCACCCATAGGGCTTGAGCTTGCGGTACGGATAGCTCTTAGAGTAAAGCGTAATAAGGGGCCTCTTGTCTACAAATAGCTGGAAAAAGAAAGCGAGAAGGCCCGCGCAAAAAGGCGCCAAAAGCATGAGTGTTCCTGTATGCCTTAAAACAGAATACCTGTTCAACGCGAAAGACAGCGTGATTACACAGATTATAAAAGAAAAAATTTCTGTATGCCTTCTTCCCGCCTTTTTAAGCATTACATCAATCCTTATTTGGCTTCGCGAGCTCTTTATTGACCATCTCGCTTACTCTTTTTCCATCAGCGCCGCCCTTAACCCTGGCAAGTACAAGCTTGATAACCTTACCCATATCCTTAGGGCCCAACGCACCCGCTTCAGTAATCGATTCTCTTACAATAAGAAGTAGTTCTTCAGGGGGCATCTCTTCAGGAAGGTAGGCCTTTAATATACCTAATTCAGCATCTTCTTTCTCAACTAAATCCTGGCGATTGCCCTGTTTGAATTTTTCCATGGAATCCTTGCGCTGTTTTGCCTCTCTTTTAATAACCGTAATAATATCCTCTTCCTTAAGTTTATCTTTTTTCGCTATCAAGGTATTATGTATAGCTGCCTTTAGAAGCCTGAGGGTTGAAACCTTCACAGCATCCTTGCTCTTTTGCGCGCCTATTAAATCATCATCTATTCTTTTTTTCAACATAATATCCTCCATTAATCAGCAAGCTCTCGTTTTAGCGCGCTGTATATTTGCGAGCCAATGTGAAAACAAAAAGTCCCATCATAAAGGCGCCGACAAACGCCTCTGAGCTAACAAGCATCTGAAAGAGAGGCACCATTTTAGGAGAGAGGTCCCCGAAGCCTACTGTTGTAAATGTAACTATACTAAAATATATATAATCCCAGATATTAAACCCGTTTACACTGGCATGCTCGGAGGATGCCTTAAGAATATCCAAGACTGAATAAATGATGCTATAGATAAAAACAAGAGCCGCTGACGAAACGATAACCCTATAGGGTTTTTCACCATAACCGCATAATAATGCCATAATCAGCGACGGTAAGTATAATAACTTTTTGCCCTTAAAAAGCTGCCTTCTTTCAAGCTGCCTTTCCTTGAAATGCGCCCAGCTCGAATCATCATACCTGCCATTTGCTATAAAATACTGCTTGAGGTTCCTGTATGCCTCGCTGGCTGATAATAGGCCCTTTTCATCAATCGGGTTCTTTCCAACAAAACTGTTCCTTGTAATAAACTTCGCGTTATGTAGTTTTGCGTGCCAAAATTTAACATTAGAGAAAGTAGCCTTTAGAAAATCTGACTCCTGCAGGTTTGCCTCGGCAAGGTTTGAATCTTTTATCACCGCGCTCCATAAACGCGCGCCTGACAAATTACATTTCAATAAATGCGTCTCATCAAAATCTATACTAGCCAGATCCGCTTTTTTAAGGTTTACGCCTGTAAGGTTTGCCCCTTTAAGATTAGCGGCGGTAAGGTTAGCGCCTGAAAGATCCGCGGCGGCGAGGTCGACCTCTTGAGCGTCTATGCTCTGCCATTGGGCATCCGGGAATTCAAGCCGCCTCAGGTAAAACCCCTTAATTGAATTAGACGCTGATATATGATCAGTCAATATCCGGCGATATTCTTCCTTATTCTCAATATGCCTCCAGCAATATTCCGAGAGGCTAAGCGGGCGTTGGTTACAATCTATATGTTTGCATTTATTCATCTCTTAAAAAGAAGGCCTAAGTAGACAAGGTAACCCGACAAGAGTACTACCCCTTCCGCTCTACTTATCCTAAATCCTGTTTTAATTATTGGCACCAACGTGAGAGTATATATCAAGAGAAGCGGCAGGCTTAACATAATAACACTCTGATCGATAAAAACAGGCCTGATAAGGCATACAATACCTATTATCCCCAATATATTAAAAAGGTTGCTGCCTATTACATTGCCTATACTTATATCACCTTCTCCTCGTTGTGACGCAATCAATGAAGCAACAAGCTCCGGCAATGAGGTCCCTATAGCTAATACGGTCAATCCTATAACAAGTTCACTTATTCCAAAATGCCTTGCCATGATTACCGCTGAATTAACAACAATATACGCCCCCGATAAAAGCCCTATGCCGCCAAGGACAAGATAAACAAAGGGCCTTACCCTTGAAAGCGGTTTATCAGTCAATGGGGCAGAATCATATGCCTCTGCCTTTGCGTTCCTTACACAGTAATAAATAAAAAGAAAAAACCCTATAAGAAATAGGCCCGCTTCTAAGCGGCTTATCTTAAAATCAAGGCAAGCTAAGAATAGTGCCACTGTAGCGGTCAAGAGTATAGGCACTTCGCGACGCAGTATAGAGGCATCAACCTTAATAGGCCTAATAATCGCTGAAAGCCCAAGCACCATGCCAATGTTACATATACAGCTACCCACAATATTGCCTATCGCGAGATTACTGCTATTTTTTATAGCCGCTAAAGAACTTACACAAAATTCAGGCGCGGATGTGGCAAAGGCTATAATTACAACACCGACTATAAGCGGCCTGATATTAAATATATGTGCTGTATCAGTAGAACCGTACACAAACAACATGCCGCATATGTACAACAGGGCTATGCCAATTAAGAATATTATTAGCTGTATAAACATTTTTTATATTATATAAACCTTAAGAGCCCCTGTCAAGCAGGCTCTTGCAAAATACAGGGCATTATAGAAGCGGATTAGCTTCAGTCAAAGGCTGTTAAACCTGCGTACATATGGCTCATTTAAGAGTCGGCGTCACTTGTTACTTAATCTATATTTTTTAAGGTAAACTATAAGCAGCATTACAGCCGCGGGGGTTACGCCAGAGATACGAGAGGCCTGGCCAAGCGTAAGGGGCCTTATCTTATCAAGCTTTTCAATTATCTCAAGAGAGAGCCCTGGTATCCTTGAAAAATCTATTATCTGCGGCATCTTTATCTTTTCAATGTCTTCCATCTTCTTTATGCTAGCGGCCTGCCTCTTTACAAAGCCTTCGTATTTGATAATCAACTCAACGGTTCTTTCGCATCCAGCAGGAAGGAGTTCCGATATGATACCAAGCTCTTTAAGATCCTGGTATTTTATCTGCGGCCTTCTCAGCAGGCCTGACGCGGATACGACTTTGTTGATTCCGGAGGTACCTAAACTATCCAGGATATTATTTATCTGCCTGGAGGGGTTTATCCTCTGACTATCCAGATATTTTATTGTAGTATCTATACTCTCTTTCTTCTTTTTCACTTGATCAAGTTCAGTTTTGTTTATCAATCCTAAATCATATCCATAACCCCTCAAGCGCAGATCAGCGTTATCTTCCCTTATAAGAAGCCTGTGCTCAACCCTTGATGTAAACATGCGGTATGGCTCGTCCGTGCCTTTTGTTACCAGGTCATCTATAAGTACACCTATATAACTGTTTGTGCGCTTTAGTGTAAAAGGGGGCTTTTCCTTTGATAAAAGAGCTGCGTTGATACCCGCGACAAGGCCCTGGGCAGCTGCCTCCTCATATCCTGTGGTCCCATTTATCTGTCCAGCAAAGAAGAGGCCTGTAATCTTTTTTGTCTGAAGGCTAGCAAAAAGTTCTGTAGGCTGGATAAACTCATACTCTATGCCATATCCCGGCCTTATTATCTCAGCATTCTCCAGGCCTTGTATAGAATGAAGCATATCTTCCTGCACATCTTCAGGAAGACTCGTAGCCAAACCATTCGGATAGTACCAGTCAGTGCTCATGCTTTCAGGCTCAAGGAATATCTGGTGACTCTCTCTACTGGAGAACTTTACAACCTTATCCTCTATCGAGGGGCAATACCTAACCCCCGTAGATTTTATAATACCCGTATATAGCGGCGATTTATCCAGATTATCCTTTATTATCGAGTGGGTGCTGAAATTAGTCTGGGTTATATGGCAAATAATACTATTCTTTATCGTTGTTTGTGTTGAAAATGAGAAAGGCTCGGGCACGCTATCGCCATACTGGGGTATTAGTTTTGAGAAATCCAGGCTATCCCTTTTCAGGCGTGGAGTAGTACCTGTCTTAAGGGTTCCTATTTCAAATCCTAACATCTTCAAAGACCTGCTTAAGGGGATTGACGCGGACTCATCATAAGAGCCTCCGGGCCTGTTCTTTAGGCCAATATGGATAATGCCGTTAAGAAATGTGCCTGCGGCCACTACAACAGATTTTGATCTTATAAAACCGTTCTTTATGGTCTTTACGCCCGTTATGTTGGATCCGCTTACAACAATATCAGATGCCTCGTCCTCTATAACATCCAGATTATCCTGTAATAATATCCTTTGCTGCATATACTCAGAATACTTATGGCGGTCAACCTGAGCGCGGGATGACCATACCGCAGGGCCATGGCTTCTATTCAATAACTTAAATTGTATTCCTGTAGCGTCAGTTGCCTTTGCCATCTCACCGCCTAAGGCATCTATCTCTTTGACCATCTGCCCCTTGCCTATACCGCCTATTGATGGATTACAAGGCATACACGCTATTCTTTTCTTATCCATAGTAATAAGAAGGCTCTTACATCCTATGCGCGCGCCAGCAAGCGCTGCCTCGCATCCCGCGTGCCCGGCTCCAATAATTATTATGTCGTATGTTTTCATTATCGTAAAAACTAGAAAAACTAAAAAACTAGCCTGTCCCTAGTTTTTATCCTATGCGTTGTGCCAATATAATCGCTTCCGCGATCTCCTTCATTGGACGGCGAGTGTTCATCGCGAGCTTTTGTATCCTGCGAAAAGCATCATCCTCTGTATAGCCTTGTGTCTTCATTAATATACCTTTTGCGCGGTCTATAATCTTTCGGGACGCAAGCTCTTCCTGTATAACCTTTGTCTTCACAAGAAGCTGGGAATTTTCAATGACTATCGCTGCCTGATTAGCTACAGCGGTCATTACCCCAATCTCAGATTTCGTAAAATCATGCGGCTCTGATGTGTAAATATTTAATACACCTATCACCCTACCTTTTACCTTTAGAGGAACACATAAAAGAGAGCATAGGCCTTCTCGTTTCGCGATATTCACATTATTATACATTGGATCTGTCCTGACATCCTCTACAATAATATGCTTTCCTGTAAGCGCTGCCTTACCGGCAACACCTTTTCCAAGCATTAAACCAGGCTTCTTATTATATGCCTCGCTAATAGATTGCGTAGCCTTAACAGCAAGCAGGCCTGTCGCCTGGTCAAGAAGCATTAGAGAACAGATCTTAGAATTCATTACCTCTGCTGTAACCGATACTATAAGTTTAAGTATATCCTCAAGATAAAGGCTGGAGGCAATAGCCTCGCTTACCTTCGCAAGCGTCTCTATCTGCCTCTTATATGACGGCTTCTTTGATCTTGCCTTAGTAGTCTTTTTCACTATTTCCATTAAAGCTTCACTTCCATTGCGCGTGGGGGACAGGCAGGAACACATAATTCGCAGGCAATACACTTTTCAATATCAAATATTACCTCCATAGTCTCCCTGTTTACATATAATGCCCCTGTCGGGCAAACCGCGACACAGGCACCGCATTGTGTACAGCGTTTATCATTTCTACGCACGTCTTTGCTTAAGGTCTCAACCTTAATACCCTGCTCCTGCAAAAACTTTATGCCCTGCGCGTAGTTTTTGTCGCAACCGCTCAGTTCAAGTACCATGAGCCCTTTTTCATTAGGCGTAATCTTAGCCTGGAGTATATTAAAAACCAGGTTATAATCCTTAACCAGGTTATACGCTATGGGCTTATCTATAAGTTTATGCGGAAAATGTAATACTATTCTTTTCTTCTTCATATATCTCACCTCCATAACATATTTTAAAATCTATATTAATTAATAATATGTTTATAGCATGTCGCCATGTGCATTGTGTGATATATAAAAACACAATACACAATACGATATACGCAATACGAATTATACACTCCCTGCTATCAAATATCAACCAATTTCACACTTCCCCAGGCCCCTAGCGCATCACCAATAACTACCAATATGCCTTTAATCCCTTTTATCTTTTTTCCGTAGTTTATCACGCTTTTAATATCATCTCTGTCGGCTACCCTATTGCAGAGCGCTGTAGCGCAACAGTCCGCGAGCGGCGCGGAGGGTGATAATACAACAACAGCGTCTGCCCTGCCAAAACTCAGGCTATGGCCTACAGTAGCGCTCGAGGTGCATATACCACAGGGTGTATCCTTTGGTTCAATACTGATACCTACCTTCTTAGAAAACTTTGATTTTCCCGCGTAAAGGCCCACTACGCGTGGTACCTTTGACGCTATAAATATGTCCCCGCCGTTTTCAATAATAACCTGAGTGCTGGAGAGTAGCAGGTCCTTACCAACACCTTCCGCTATAGCTCCGGCAACCCCGGCCATTGGGCCGGTATTACAACTTTCAGCCGCTCTTATCATACTCTTTACAATAGGCGGTGCGTTCTTGTCGTATGCGACAGGCATAAGTGTATCCGCGAAGTTCGGATATACACTTATATACTCCTCAATACTGCTCCTTAATCTCGCGATAGACTCTTTAGCCTCTTTTTTTAAGCTACTATCCGCTGAGATAAAAAGGTCAGTTTGGGAAACAGCTACCTTAAAGGAAGTCAAATCATCTGATTCTGTATAGCTTCTGTAAGTACGCGACTGGTATGTCATTGTTATCATTGTGCGTATTGCGTTGTGCGTATTGCGCCTGCCGGCCTGCACACAGGTGGCGAGGCAGGCATCACATAAAGGATTTTTAACGCAATACGTAATACGATATACGCAATACGAGGTTACTGCTTAGGCTTACCCATGATTACTTTTACATGGTGCCTCTTGTCATCTCCGAAAGCAGGTATAAGGTTTGATTTTACCTTTTTACCATCAATAATCACTTCCGCTATACCTTGTGATACGTAACGTGGATTTATAACCTCAATAGTATAATAAGCATTACGAAATGCCCTCTTTACCTTGAAAAGCTTCCATCTGCTGGGTATACAAGGTGAGATAAGAAGCCCTTCATGTGTAGGTTTTATGCCTAATATCTCCTCTGTCATTACCTTGAACATCCAATAACCATTACGGTTATACCATGATTCTCTGGCAAGCCCGCTCGTAAGCGAATCAGGTCCATCTACATAAGCGCAGGATACAAATGGTTCCAATTTATATATATCAGATTTATGAGACCTGTCAACTGGATCCAGTTTAGAGTATATGCTCCACGCCTTCTGCGCGCGGCCAAGTTTTGCCTCGGCCCATATGGCCCAGCAGGCTGACTCAACGCTTATACCCGCGTTCTCCATTACCCCCTTGGGTAGCTTACTCATTGTCCCTACCTCTTCTCTGGGCTCTGAAAACGAAGGCGAGATCATGATAGGCCCGTGCTCCTTATAAAGATCCTCATTGACTTTATCCATAATAGTCGCGGCCTGATCCGCGGGGCAAATACCTGATAGAACAGCCCAAACCTGCGTATCCAGAAAGAGCTGCGCGTTCTTTCCCTTTGATATACCTATCCCCTTGCCTCCATGTGAGAGCACGCCAACAAATCTATCGTTATCCAATGCCATTTTGCTGACTTTCTCTTCCAATTTCTTCAACCTATTCTCATAATCAGCAACAGCCTCTTTATCATTCTTTAAACGACATATAACAAGAAACTCTGAGAGCAGGTATATCAAGAACTGGGCAAGCCACACAGACTCACCCTTGGCATGATTAACCATGCCATCAAGCTTCTCAATATGATCACCAAAAGCTACAGGCGGAAGGCCTCTTTTGCCAATAGAATGAAGTGCCCTGTTTACAGCTTGTTTGCAATGTATAAAAAGGCTCTTTTTAATTCCATCCTGGAATTTTATCTCCTCATCCAAAACCTGCATATCATAGGTCTCTTTAAGGTATCCACACAATGAATATACCAGCCATAAAGGCGCCTCAAGAGATTCCGACCTTACCCCCTTGCCGCTTTTAGGATCCCATTTATCTATTACAGATCCATCTTCAAACTGCTTTTCAGCGGCATCCAGAATAAACTGACGATGATGTTTAGGATTTATTGAGAGCAGGATAAGCCCATTTACAAGATAGTCCTTGAAACCTACCTGGCCGCCGGGTTTATAACAGGACCCAAAAGATGTTAAACCCGCTGACATCGCTTGATAGCGAAACCATTTATTCGTCAGGATATTCGCGCCCTCATCAGGCGTAGTTATATGAAAATTACCCAGCCTTATAGTCCATCGATGTCCTGTTCTTGAAAATTCTTCTTCCGTGACCTTTATATTCTTGTATTTTTTTATAATCTTTTGCGCGTCTTTATGCTGGCCGCATTTTCCAACGGTAAAAAGCAACTCTTTTTCACCATTGGGTGGAAGCTCAACCTCAACCTGCAAGGCTGCCGCGGGGTCATTATACCTGCCTTGTTCCTCAAAACACATCCCCTTTTCAACACATCTGGGATTAGAAACATCCCGATACATACCCAAGAACGCGCTACGGCCGCATGTAAAAGTCTGGACTGTATGATTAACTGAGTGAAACGCGTATTCGTCTTCAGGGGTTTTAGCCAAAATCGCTGACAGATTTGCGTCGTACTCTGTATCTATAAAGAGCTTGTTGTATTCCCTGTTGCCTGAAGGTGTGGCGAAATCCCATTCCAGGTAGCTGAAAACACTCAAGAATCTGGGCTCGTCTGTTGTGTTTTTTATGCGTACCTGCCATATCTCAACAGGCTCATCCGCCGCGACATAATAGATGAGACTTGAGATTATACCATTATTCTTTGAACTTATATTAGTATAACCTATGCCATGCCTTACCTCATAAAATTCCGGCACCTTGCACACCGGTTTCCATGCGGCGGACCAATAATCCTGAGTCTGGTTATCTCTTATATAAATAAACTTGCCGGAATTTTCACTATTATTATCCTGGTTCCATCTCGTAACCCTGTTGCCAATACCTTTCTGAAAACTCAAGCCGCAACCTGATTGCGATATAACCATACCATAATCTCCGTTTGTCAGAATGTTAGACCAGGGAGATGGGGTCTCAGGAGTATTTATCACAAATTCCGAACCATCGTATAAAAAGAAACCATAACGCGTACGGAATATCTCTTTTATTTTGCCCAAGGGCAGCAACAGCTTTGCCATTGGTACTGCCTTCTTCTGTTGTGCCGCCTTGGGCCTTCCTTTTTTCAAGGCTGCCTTGGCCCCTACCTTCTTAACAGCCTTTGTCTTTTTAGGCTTAATAGATTTTTTCTTTAGGGCTTTCTTTACAGACTTCTTTACACGTTTCTTTATTCTATTCTTTTTTACTGTTTTGGTCTTTGCCATATATTCTCCTCTAGAATCAGGTTATCAGCTATATAATAATATTTACCAGCCTCTTTGGCACTACTATAAATTTTTTAATCTTGCTATCACGTATCCAATCCATGGCCTTGCTATCAGCTAAAACTACTTTTCTTATGCTTTCCTCAGAAGCAGTTGCATCAACCGTTACCCTTGAACGAAGCTTGTTATTTATCATAACAGGCAAAGTTAATGTATCCTCTTCAATTTTAGCCTTGCTATACTCGGGCCACGGATAATGAAATATACTGGGGCTCTGTCCAAGTTTCTGCCATAACTCCTCTGCTACATGAGGTACAAAAGGCGCCATAAGAATAACAGCTGTCTTCGCGGCTTCCTTGACTGAAACAGATCGCTCTTTATCCAAAACCAGGTAAGCGGCATTTACAAGCTCCATTACCGCGCTTATAGCTGTATTAAATTTAAAATCTCCCTCAATATCCCTTGTAACCTTCTCTATTGTCTGATGAATCTTACGTTCAAGGCCCTTATTACTCTTTGCCTGATATCCAGCCTTCGGATCCTTAGATACCTTATCCACCAATCTCCAGAGGCGTCCTAAGAAACGATAAGCGCCTTCAACAGCCCTGTCATTCCACTCCGCGTCTTTTTCCGGGGGCCCGATAAACAATGTGTAGAGCCTTATAGTGTCTGTGCCATATTTCTTTATAAGGGTATCAGGTGAGACAACATTGCCTTTTGATTTAGACATCTTCGCGCCATTTTTTATAATCATACCTTGTGTAAAAAGTGCCTTAAACGGCTCGTTAAAATCCACAAACCCTAAATCACATAATACCTTAGTAATAAACCTGGAGTATAGAAGATGCAGTATCGCGTGTTCTACGCCGCCTATATACTGGTCAACAGGGAGCCATTTATTCACAAGGGCCTTATCAAATGGCTTCCTGCTATCTGCCGGGGAGAGGTAACGCATATAATACCAGCTTGAATCCACAAAGGTGTCCATAGTATCTGTCTCGCGTCTTGCCTTGCCTTTACACTTAGGGCATATCGCGTTAACAAAATCCTCTGAACCCGCTAACGGAGACTGGCCGTGAAGCTCTCGACCGGTGGTATCCGCTGGCTTTGCCGGATCTAGCTTGTTCTTATTAGAAAAACTAACATCTTCCGGTAAAAGCACGGGGAGCTCATCTTCCGGAATAGCGACAATCCCGCACTTATCACAATATACAATAGGAATAGGCGCGCCCCAATAACGTTGCCTTGATATCAACCAGTCACGAAGCTTAAAATGGACAGCCCTTTTACCTATCTTCTCCTTCTCCATCCAGTTGGCTATCTTTTCCATGGCCTCTCTATTACTAAGCTCATTAAACATCTCAGAGTTTATCATAACCCCATCTTTGATATAAGCGCTTGTCATACCAGATGGGCTAAGGCTCTCTTTAGGATTGTCAATAACAACCTTGATATCAAGCTTGTATTTCTTCGCGAACTCAAAATCTCTCTCATCATGCGCGGGGACAGCCATAATAGCGCCTGTCCCGTATTCCATTAATACATAATTTGCAATCCATAAGGGTATCTTTTTATTATTTACGGGGTTTATAACATATCTGTTGGTAAAGATACCTTCTTTCTCAGACTCTGCCGCCTGGCGTGTAACCTTCTCTTCCTGTCTTACCTTAGTTATAAAAGATAATATCTTCTTCTTATCAGGGCTATTCTCAATAAGCCTGCCTATCAATGGGTGCTCAGGAGCCAGCACCATATATGTAGCCCCGAAGATTGTATCCACCCTTGTCGTATAACAGGTCAGCGTTATATCATCACCATCTACAGGAAAATCTATATTAACGCCTGTACTTTTTCCTATCCAGTTGCCTTGCATTGTCTTGACTCTTTCAGGCCAATCTCTCAAAGTGGCTATATCATCCAGGAGCCTTTGCGCGTAATCTGTTATTTTAAAAAACCATTGCTCAAGGTCCTTTTCAATCACCTTTGTTTCACAACGCTCACAAGCACCATCTACAACCTGCTCATTCGCCAGGACGGTCTTACAGGATGGGCACCAGTTTACTGCTGCCTTTCTCTTGTAAGCGAGCCCCTTCTCAAACAATTTTAGAAATATCCATTGCGTCCATTTGTAATAATCCGGCATGCACGAAGTCACTTCCCGTGGCCAGTCATAACCTATCCCCCATTGCGCAAGCTGCTGTTTCATTACAGTGATATTATTAAAGGTAGATTCTCTTGGGTGCAGTCCGTTTTTTATCGCGGCATTTTCCGCGGGCAGGCCAAACGCGTCCCACCCCATAGGAGAGAGAAGATTATAACCTTTCATGATCTTGTAGCGTACAACAGCGTCGCCTATGATATAGTTTCTGCCATGGCCCACATGGAGTTTGCCTGATGGATACGGAAACATGACAAGGCAATAATACTTCTCCTTATCGCTCTTAGGATCCATATTAAAAAGCTTGATATCTTTCCAATATCCCTGCCACTTCTTCTCTATAGAATCAAATGGGTAAAGTTTTTCCGTCATTCTACCTGTGCTTTCCTGTGGCTAAAGAGGCAAGCCTCCTAGCCGTCTTTATGTTTTTCAAGTCATCCCCTTCACTCTCTTTTGGGGTTTCCATGATAAATGGAAGGTCCTTAAGTTTAGGGTGGCTTAAGATCCTTCTCATACCATCTTTGCCTATCATCCCCTTACCTATATGCTCATGCCTGTCAAGGCCTGAACCAATGGGTTTTTTCGCGTCATTGAGATGAATAGCCCGCAGATACCTTAACCCTACTTTTTTTTCAAACTCCTTAATAGTGTTGTCCAGTCCCTTTGAGGTTTTGATATCATATCCTGCCGCGAATAAATGGCACGTATCCCAACAAACACCTATTTTCTCACTTTTTACATTATCCAGTATGTATCTAATATGCTCAAACCTGCCACCTAAGGATGTACCCGCTCCCGCGCATGTCTCCAGCAGGATCATTGTTTCTGGTTTTGCTTTCTTAATAACAGCACTAAGCCCCTGGCAAAACCTCTTTAACCCCGCTTCTATACCTGAACCTGTATGTGCCCCTAAATGCGTTACAAAATATTCCGCGCCTAGCAGGTCGGTTCTTTTTATATCTTCAATATACGCGTTTATGGATATTCTCCAGAGCCTCTCTTTGGGGCTTGCCAGGTTTATAAGATAAGGTATATGAACCAAGACCGGATATATTTTATATTGCAAGCGCTTCTTTTTAAAGCTCTTAACCTGCGCCTCTTCAAGTGGTTTCGATTTCCAGGCTCTTGGGTTTCTGGAAAATATTTGGATAGTCTCGCATCCTAATGCAGCGGCCCTGTCTATTGCTTCATCGACACTGCCTGCTATGGATACATGGACTCCTATACGCATATTTTCATTCTATGCTCTAAACCTTAAGTTGTAAGTTGACAATATATAATTATGGTGCTATAATTCCGTTAAACTTTTAATCTTTTGGGGCTGTAGCTCAGTTGGAAGAGTACTTGCATGGCATGCAAGGGGTCAGGGGTTCAAGCCCCCTCAGCTCCACCAATTTCGTATTTTGTACTGCGTGGTGCGTATTGCGTGTAAGTTTAACGTAATACGATATACGCACGACGCACAACGAATAAAAGGCTGCTCACCGTGATATTAAATCTAAGTATGTATAAGTATATTAAGATATAAGACTTAAAAAGTCAAGAAATAAGAACCCTTTCTTTGAAAAAATATGGCTTTTTTGCCATAAGCTATTTATTTATAGTGTATTACAACAAATATATACAAAATAGCGTAATATTTGTGCTTTTTTATTAAAATATGCTAACTATAATAATTGTGCTTAGTTACAAAGATAAATATTTACTTATTTAGCATCAAGCCGAGATGGCGGAACTGGCAGACGCGGCGGCCTCAAAAGCCGTTAATCGCAAGATTGTGTGGGTTCAACTCCCACTCTCGGCACCAACGCATCATGGGAATTGAAGAGAGCTTTGCGAGCGAGCGACCAACGGAAGTCCTGAGCGAGGCTTGCGAAGCAATCAAGTCGAAGGGTGAATAGCGAGGAATAGTGCACGAACGAAGTTGAGTAAACGACAGCAAAGCGAGTGGCCGACCCGCAGTCTCCTGGCGAGCCTTAAAAGCGAGCCGAGACGAATGGCGCCAACTCCCACTCTCGGCACCATTCTTCTTCGCTGTTGAATACTTATAGCCCGGTGCGGCTACGAAGGAATCGTAAAAGCTCCTGCGAAGCTCCACCGGAACAATAGTACGCAAGAGCGAAGCAGAGCAAATCATTGCGGAAGAAATCCAAAATTTTCATAAGAGCACATAGCTTTTACATATAAGAGATAAATCATGAAGAAGAAAGTAGTTGGACTTATAGGAGCTCTTGAAATAGAACTTAAAGGCACAGAAGATATAGCATTACTGGAACTTGAGGGCCAGATTGATAGCTATACCGCGGAAGAGATTACCAAGATTATTGACGTGCATATGAATAACAACAGTTTTAAGGTGATAGTAGACCTGACTCATGTCGATTACTTAGACAGCGCGGGCCTTAGCGCGTTAATAAACGCAAAGACAAGGCTGGGAAAGAATAGCGGCGATTTACGTCTTGTGGGGTTAAAAGGAAAGGCAAAAAACGTATTTGATCTTGCGGGGTTTACCTCCCTTTTTAATACCTTTGATACCCATGAAAGCGCCTTTGAAAATTTTTAATCACCCCTCTCATCATCATACCGAAACAGTTTCTTGGGTTAGAACCTAACACGGGTGCCAACCATCACCTGCCTACCTGGAAGAATATTGCCCCTTACGTCCCAATAAGTTGAGTCAAACCAATTATCTATCACCAAAAACAGGCTGCTGTATTTATTAAGGCTGTAATTAAAGGTAGAGCCAAATATCAGGTAACTGCTATACCCCTTCCTGTTTTTATACAATAGGCGCACATTCTGCCTGCCAAAAGGCAATAGTATATCTGCCTGCGAAGAGACCTTATGATCAGGCTGGTTCAAGGCATACCTTGAGATATACTCCTGGTGTTCGGCTATATCAGAATCAATGTATGAATAACCCCCCTTAAGCTCTAACCAATTGCAGACCTTTACATCCACTCCTGCCTCCACCCCTTCTGTTCTCACTTGTGTAATATTTGTTGCTTTGTAAAAATCCGCATTCAATGGCATCTTAACCCAGTCGATAAGATTGTTTGAATCGCGCCTGAATACGCTACATCGTATCTTGATATCTTCGCCATCATTAGGCATCAGGTCGATACCAACCTCATAATTAAGGGCCTTCTCCGGTGAGAGATCCTTATTGCCTTTCTTAGAAGGGCTCTCATAAAAGAGCTCTGTATAGTTTGGCGGCCTTGCTGACCTCGCGATCAGGACCTTAAATCTTAAATACTGAACAGGCCTTAAAAATACCCCTGCCTGTGGGAGCAGCTCTGTACTATACTCTGAATAGTCATCAATGCGTATCGAGGCATCATAGCCAAAGAATACGTTCTTGTAATTTTTAATCGCCAGGGAATAAGAATTTCTGCCGCGAGAATCCTTTCCAAGCCTGTTGCTATTTATTCGCTGGGCATTGAAATCAACAGCTACCTGGATGCGCCCAATGGAATTAGTATCTATCTCTACCTCTGTCTGGAACCCTTCTATAATGGTCTTATGGTAGTTCTGGTAATAGTCAGGGTCTTCTATCTCGAGTATATATTTATCATGGCGCCTTCTGTGATATAGCTTAGGGCTTATCTTGAACTGATTTATCTCGATATCTGTATTCCAGTTTAAGAATAGCGTATCAATCCATTCCTTAGAATTATTTAAACTGTAAAAGTTGGCCGCGCCAAACTCCTTTTCAGCATATCCAGCGAAAATATAACTCGATACCTTATCGCCCGCTTCTACAAGAGCGGAAGATGAGAATGAAAACTCTCTAAAATCTGTATCAAAGCGCCATCCATCTGATGTTGACTCTTCCGCGGCAATATTAATGCCCCCGCTGGATAAGGTTCGCGCCAAATATACAGAGGCATTTTGCGTTGAATCTGTTCCATACATAAACGAGGCTTCACAACCCGTACCGGCAGGCCTTCTGGTAACAACATTTATAGCGCCTCCCACCGCTGCCTCTGCCCAGTTATCTACTGATGGGCCCGGGGCCACTTCTATCTGTTCAATCGCTGCTCTAGGCATAGCAAAGTCAAGATTATGATGCGCTGTCTGCGGATCATTTAAGGCAATACCGTTTATAGCCACCGTTGTCTGCTCATCGGTAGCACCTCTTATGCTCAAATCTGACTGTATCCCAAGTATTCCCCTGCGCGAGATATCAAGGGCCGCTTTCTGGTCAAGTATCTCTTCTATGGATAAGCCCTGCTCCTGCATAGGCCTGATGATAAGTATATCCTTAGTAGGTGTAGCGGCCTCCGATGCAGCTGGCTCCAGAGTGATAGTAATAGGCTCAAGTTCTATCTCACGAGCGATAATATAACCTGGGTTAAAAAATAAAATAATGTAGAACGAAAAAAATAAGGCGGATAACAATCTTAGGGTAATAAGATAAGGTCTCATTACGGATATTTTAATGCGGGAAAGAGGTATTGTCAACTTAAAAATTTCTTAAGGTTGACAATCTATTTTATGATATGAAAACTCAAAATAAGGCGGTACGCGTCAAGCGCTCTATTTTATTTTTAAGACCATGATAGTAATATCATCATGCTGGGGCGCGTTCTTACGAAATTGCATAAGCTCATTATAGACACTCTCTGTTATCTCTTTAGCGGACTTGTCCTTGTATCTCGAAACGACTTCCTTAAGCTTATCCTCGCCAAACTCCTCTTTCTTCATATTGCGCGCTTCTGTCACTCCATCAGAATATAATACAAATACATCTCCAGGGCTTATATCGACCTGGTTCTTATGAAACTCGATGCCCTCCATTATGCCAAGCGCCATACCACCTGTAGCTGTTATAAGTGTTGTCTCCTTGTCCCTGGCCGCGTAGACTATTGGCAAATGGCCCGCGTCTACTATGGCAATCCGGGTAACCGCGTTGTCCACTACAATATAAGTAAGTGTGACAAAAAGACCGGATGTCGATTCTGTTGACATCTGGTCATTAAGCTCAGTCACTACCTTGAGCGGGTCAAATTCTGTCTTTGAATGAAACCTGAAATTACTTACTGTCATCGCCATAAATAATGCCGCTGGTACGCCTTTTCCTGAGACATCACCAACCATCAAACCAAAGCTCTTGTCCTCATTCTCAACAAAATCATACAGGTCACCTCCAACAGATTTCGCAGCTACCATTTTAACGGCTATGTCGAGGCGGGCATTTTCAGGAGGTACCTGCTTAAGAAAACTCTGCTGTATCCTCTGGGCAATATCAAGGTCTCGCTGCATCAGGGCGCGCTTACTCTGCTCTGTTATATACTCCTGGAATGTACAGAATATATATACGCCGGAGACAAGAAGCAAGGGATAAAAAAGATCTATCCAGATATTCAGGAAAGCAAATAACGCGAATGAAGCGGCGATAAAACCGAAGAATATACCAAAAGCCGCTAATATCTCGAAGACAGGCTTTAACTTGTACACTGCTAATACTATCAACGTGGAAAGCAAAAAGAGTATCAATAAATTTACAACAGGGTCAACCCTTGTGATAAAACTTTTAACAAGGATAGTATTTAACAGGTTCGCGTGCAAGCCAACCATTGGATAGCGCTGCTGCAGGGGTATGGGGTTTAGGTCGTGCGTAGCTACGGCAGTAAGGCCCACAAGGCATATCTTGCCTTTTAACTCATCAAGATCCACAACAGGGGCCTTACCATTGTTAAGGTCACGGTAAGATGTAAGAATATCAATAAACGAATAATGCTTAAATGCCTGGCCCCAGCAACCCGCGTAATTTACCATCATCTGGCCATAAGAATCAATAGGCACCCTGAGCCCAGGTTTTAGCTGCAGATACCTGCCCCTTTTCACGCTTATATCATTTATAGCCACACCTAAATAATCACACAAAGCAAGAAATGATATATGCGGGATAATATCCTTTTTATAATCTATAAAAAGTGGAGCCCTTCTGCGTTTACCATCTATATCTGTCACAGCATTTATATGGCCTACCCCGCGGGCTGTATTTAACAGCTCCGGCATCGGCTCTGACTCTATCTCAGTTGCCTTCGGAAAGACGGTTACCTGCTTTTCTTCTGAAAGACGCAGGGCTACCGGCAGATATACCTTTTTACTCTTTTTAACAGACTCTATAAAGATAGTATCTGAGCCTGGTGTACTCTTTGTACTGAATAATATATCAAAGATAACGCATTCCGCGTGGCAGGCAGTCAAAACATCGATCATAGCAGCGTGAAATTGCCTGTCTATTGGCCACTGCCCTATCTTATCCAGAGTGTCTTCAGCTATCTCTACAATGACTACCTTGTCTGTAACCTTCTGGGGAGGGCGCAGCTTAAAACGTAGATCCAGGGTGGCAAGCTCAAAGGTTTCAAAAACCCTGAAGTATGAGGCAAGTATAACAAGTATGGGTATAATTATAGCTATTGATATTCTTAAGAAATTTTTTGGGAACTTTATCTTTGGCATTTAGAAAAAATAGTTGATCCCGACAGTACTTACACTACCTGAATAATCCTGCAAGGGGTCATTTGAATAATTCTGTCTGTATGTATAGTTCGCACTTATGTAAAAAGCGGAAAGCAACGTATAATTTATGCCGGTGCCTAGTGTCATAAGATTATCATGCTCTTTCTTACCCGAATCTGTAGTTATAGTGCGTGACTTAAAATCCTTATACTGATAGCCGCCGCTTAATAGGATTGATAATTTACTTGTCACAGGATAAGCTGTGTATAGGTTCACCCTGTTAGCCTGATAATCATAATAATCCATGTATTCGTCATTTGAATCATTGAAATAATATATATTCTTTAGTTTTACAAAAACCTTGCCAAGATGCGTAACAACCTCTCCGGCAACGTTATTGCGGTGATCCTCTCTTGTAGTATCTATCTTATTATTAGAGACGTTTCGTATGTCACGATGCTTGTAATCATAAAAATAGTATTGATACGCCGCGCCTACATAAGTGTTCTTATCAATATAGTATTTTATTCCGGCAAATGGGCCGTTTGTTGTAAAATCTCCGCTTTTATTCTTAAAATAGTCTATAAAATCAACATCATAACCCATCTCTACCTTAACCCTCTTGCGGGGATAATATTCTAAAGATGCGGATATATCATTCTCTATCAGGCTAAGCGTTGTAAACTCATGGTAGGTTATGGACGTAAAATCATAATGCGCTTTTATGTCCACCTTATCGGTAAGACGATAACAGGCTACAATATCCGCTATCGCCTGGTCAAATACGTCACCTTTTCTTGAGGGATCAAGAAAGACATTATTGTCATACCCTTCTTGAGCGCCTGCGTAGAAGTGATATGTAAAATTTTCCTCAAGATTGTAGATATTTTTTGAAGAGGATTCTATTTCCGCGACCTTATAATCCTTGTACTTATCAGCTATATCCTGATCATCGGCAAAAACAGGTTTTAGCGCAGACACAAGCAGCAGAAACACTATAAATAATCTCTTTATATTCCGCAAGGTTAATCAACTCCTTATAAAAATAGTTATTACGACCCGCTTGCTATACTTCCTGAACTCGAATCGTCGCGGCCACTTGGCGGCGGGGGTTCCCAGTCGTCGCGCCTATCAGGCTCTCTTTCTTCATAGATATTCTCTTTATCATCAAAGAGCCTGTCACTAGCCCTTTCCTGAATCCTCTGTATTTCCTCTAACGCTACAGCGGCGCCCCTTGAACCTTGTGCACGCATGTTTCTCAACCTGTCAATATGATCGCGCAGATTCTCACGGAACTGTGTCCACCCTTGCCTGTCAAGAGCCGTAAGCATCATCACATCACCTGGCATCTCAAACCTGCCTACTACACGCTTAAAACCATTGTCTATTATAACTATCTCTGCCATAAGAGTGCCGTCAATATTAACGCCGCGGACAAAGGCCTTATCTTCAAAACAGCTTACCGTAGTACTTTTGCCATCTGTACCCACTGACATTCCGCTTCCAGCGACACCCGCAGCCGCTGTCGGGGTACGGACCTCAAACGAAGAGTCAGATGGTAAAGACTCAACAAGGACAAACACCTTGCCGCTTAACATAGATAATTTCTTTGCCTTAATATCCTCGATACTAATCTCTGTATTTTGATCAAGTTTCACTATATTTTTTAATGTCGAGTCAAGGGCTATCTCAGCTTCTGAGGCTATAAATGTCTTTATCTTGTCATTCTCTTTTAAGAGCATGCCTTTTTTTGCAAGTATCCAGAAATCATCTGAAGACCGCTGAAGCTTCACATTTCCTTTGGTATAGACAATTTTTACCTCATCCTGCGCATAAGCTGACACGCTAAAAACGATAAGGCACACAAGAAACAGGGTAATTACAATAAATGCTTGTCTCATCTTCTGTTTATTTTACCTTTATTCTTATCGGACTTGTTCTCTTTATTGTCAGATCCCTTTACAAGCAACTTCCAGGGGTTTCGCTTAATATCATCGCTGAACTCCTCAAAGTTCTCAGTACTCCTTCGCAGGTTGTTCATTATCTCATCAATATTACCTCTATTACCGGTTAGGGCATCGTCAAGGTCGTTAGTAAGCTTGCTAATATTATTCATCGTCTCTTTTGCCACTTCCATAGTAGAGGTTGCTTCCTCGATAATAGCATCCATACTTATAGGGTCCTTACCGGGTACAGAAGCACCTGCCTTTACAAATGGCGCTCCTGTGTCACCAGGAGATAAGGCTATATACGTCTCCCCCATAAGCCCTAATGTGGTAATACTTGCCATTGTTCCTTCGCGTAATTTTGCGTAACTATCCAATTCAAGCCCAACAAATATTTTGGTATCACCTTCCTCAGTATAAACAAGGTCTATGCTCTTGACCTTGCCGACTTCAACGCCTCCTAAGCGGACAGAGGCGTCTTTTTGCACTCCGGCTATATTTGTAAATATAACCTTTATCTCGTACTGCTCCTTAAAAAAACTAAAGCTCCCTGCCATAATAGTTAAGCCTACAAGTATGGCAACACAAAAAATTACCATAAATCCGGTCTTTACCTCATTTGTAAATACCTTTGTCATTTTGTTATTCTCCTATTTCGTTAGTTCATCTAAATATCCGTCACGAGATTGAAAAAACTGTATAGGCCCTTCCGGGCTTCCCGTCACAAATTGCTTAACACGCAGGTCATCAGAATGTTTTATATCTTCCATAGCGCCTTCCGCTATAATCTTGCCCTCATAAAGCATGACTATCCTATCGGCTATCGCGAATACGCTCTTCATATCATGTGTTACAACCACGGATGTAATCTGGAGTTTTTTACTTAAATCAAGAATAAGCTTGTCTATGACACCTGCTACTATAGGGTCAAGGCCCGCTGTAGGCTCATCATAAAATACAAGCTCGGGATCCATCGCTAAAGCGCGCGCGAGGCCAACCCTTCTGCGCATACCGCCGGATAGCTGACTTGGCATAAATTTCTCAAAACCGCGTAATCCAACAAGCTCAAGCTTCATCTTAACCATAATATTTATAATATCAGGGTCAAGTTTGGTATGTTCACAAAGCGCGAGGGATATATTTTCCTCCACATTCATTGAGTCATAAAGAGCGGCATTCTGGAATACCATACCATATATCTTTCTTATCTTATCAAATTCTGCCTCACTAAGCTTTGTTACGTCACTGCCTTTTATAAACACAGAGCCGCTATCCGGTTTATGGGTGCCTATCATGTGCCTTAGTAATGTTGACTTGCCGCAACCGCTACCCCCCATGATAACAAGGGTCTCCCCTTTATAGACCTTGAGATTAATACCGTTTAGAACAACACGGCCGTTAAAACTCTTTATCAGGCCTTTTATCTCTATAGCAACTTCTTTATTTTCCATTTTTATCCTTCTTATCTTATGCCAGAGCCTGCTTCCCGCCTTAGGCAGGCAGGCACTATGGGGTAAATGGTTCGACAAGCTCACCACCCTTCAAACCAGCCTGAGCGAAGTCGAAGGGTTAGCACTTATAACTTACGTCGTTTCACTCCGTAAGTTATGCTCAGGTGACCTTTTGGATCCTTCGGATATTTCATATCCTCAGGATAAATTCGCGCATATAACTTACGTCGTTTCACTCCGTAAGTTATGCGCTCATTTACATTTGGCTAAAAAAGAACATACCTGTTAAAACACAATCCGCTAAAATTATCATTATAAAGCTTGCAACAACGCTTACTGTAGTAGCGCGACCTACACCTTCCGCGCCGCCTTTTGTATTCAGTCCCATATAGCAACCTATAAGCGCGATTATCATTGCGAAAGAAACAGATTTAATAAGCCCTGTGTATATATCTTTAAGCGCTAAAAATTGAAATGTTATATCTATATACAAACCGGAATTTATACCGATGCTAAAAACACCTACAAGGTAACCGCCTATCATGCCCGCAATATCCCCTAAGATAGTGAGGCAGGGCAACATTATCATAAGGGCAAGAAAACGTGGTACTACAAGAAAACGTACAGGATTAAGCGCCTGTGTCTGCAATGCCTCTATCTGCTCTGTTACCTGCATACTGCCAAGTTCCGCTGTAATAGCGGCACCTACTCTTCCGGCTACAACTAAAGCTGTAAGAACAGGGCCCATCTCTCGTGCCATAGCGACAGCTACAAGGCTTGCCACATACATCTCCGCGCCTAACTGTGCCAGCTGGTAAGCACTCTGCATGGCCAGTACAATACCCGTAAAAAAGGTTACGAAAAAGACAATTAGCAGGCTATTTACGCCTTCAAATACCATCTGCTGGAAAACATTTCTATTCGATAGGGGTTTTTTGATAAAGGGGCCTATGAACATCCAAAAGAGAGTCTGCTTTAGAAGAATAAAAACTCCGCCTATCTGAGAAAGCGTCGATAATACTGTCTTGCCTATTGAAGCTATAAAATTCAACATTGCGTATACCCTCTTATTTAAAAATTAACGCCGGCATCTTCTTCGGTATCGAATATGTCAAAGAGCTTTTCAAGTTTGGTTATCTCGAAAAGGCTCTTCACTTTAGGTGCGAGGCTTGCGAGGCGCATTTTACCACCATAAGACCTGGTCTTTTTAAGCATCTCGACCAATGTAGCTAAACCAGAACTATCAACATATGAGACCTCGTTTAAGTTAATAACAACCTTCATGGTCTTCGCGTTGGCAATATTTTCAAAAGCCTCTCTCATCTCAGGCGAAGAATTAATATCTATATCGCCGTTAATATCAAGAATGGTTACATCGTTATTCTGCTTCTGGGATATCTTCACAATGGACTCCTCCTTTTATTATACTCTTTTAAAAATCTTTCTTTTTAAATATTTTGTCATAGTAAGGCGATTGCCTTTTTCATTAAACCTAAGCTCATCCATTAGATGTTTTATAAGAAAAACCCCTCTGCCATGGCCTACAAGCAGGTTCTCCTCTTTTGTAGGATCCGGTATCTTGCTATAATCAAACCCCTTGCCCTTGTCTTGAACAGAAATACTTATCTTGTTTTCCGAACAGCTACACTCTACCAGGACATCGAGGTTCTTGTCAAATTTGTTGCCATATTTAATAGCGTTTATTAACGCCTCTTCCAGGCAAAGCCTTATATCGAAAGTATCTGACTCATCTGCATGGAGGCCTCTTAACAGGATTATAATCTCATCCACGGCCTGTCTAATCCTTTTGAGGTCACTTGGGATAAAGAATTTTTTATTCATCTTAGTATAAAATCTCTACATCCCCTGCGAGGGGTCTACAAATCTTCCCATGTTGCGGAATTTCTTATATCTTTGCTCAAGCATCTCTTCTTTCGGCATACGAGATATATCTCTTATGCTTGTAATAATAGAACTCTTGATGTTCTCCCCGGCAGCTTGAGGGTCACGATGCGCGCCGCCAAGCGGCTCCGGTATGATAGTATCGATAATACCAAAATTCAATAGATCATGCGCTGTAAGTTTTAAAGCGCTCGCGGCCTTATCCGCTTTTGCCCTGTCCTTCCAAAGTATAGCCGCGCATCCTTCAGGTGATATTACAGAATAGTAGGCATTCTCCATCACGCAGACCCTGTCTCCTATGCCTATACCTAATGCCCCGCCGCTACCGCCTTCTCCAATAATAAATATTATAATCGGTACCTTCAAGGTTACCATTTCACGTAAATTATAAGCTATAGCCTCTGCCTGGCCTCTCTCCTCAGCGCCCACTCCAGGATAGGCTCCAGGGGTGTCTATAAATGTTACAATCGGAACATTAAATTTTTCCGCGAGCCTCATCAGGCGTATCGCTTTTCTATAGCCCTCTGGATTTGAACTGCCAAAATTACGCATGAGGTTCTCATTAGTATCTCTGCCCTTCTGGTGGCCTATCACAAGTATCTTATGAGTATCTACATAAGCAAATCCGCAGACCATTGACTTATCATCTGAAAAAGCGCGATCACCATGTAACTCTACAAAATCATGCATTATCATACCGATATAATCGAGGGTATACGGCCTTTGAGGGTGCCGCGCTATCTGGACTCTCTGCCAGGGAGTAAGATTTTCAAATATTTCACGTTTTAATTTATCAAGCTTCTGCCCTAATCTGTCAATCTCAGAATGCAGGTCTATATTTTCAGAGCTGGTGAACTTCTTCAGCTCCTCTATCTTGCGCTCTAACTCCAAAATAGGTTTTTCGAATTCTAGTCCGCTTCCATTCATTGTATTATTATAAACCTTTGTTATTGATAGGGTAAAATAACTGCTCCAGGGCAGAGTTAATCAACTATAGTTACGCTAGTGCCGGCAGGCACAATCGTATATAATTCCTCTACCTCTTCGTTCTTCATCCTGACACACCCATCAGTACACTGGTAACCGATACTTTCCGGTTCTATGGTACCATGTATACCATAGCCAGACTCTTGTGTAGTTAGCCCCATCCATCGAGTACCAAGAACGTTTTCAGGGCTATCAGCTGGCACCGCGACACCATCATTATACCATACAGGCCTGATAAGCTTATCCCGTATCTTGAAGATGCCTATTGGTGTTGAGTTATTCTTGCCTGTAGAGACTATATATGATTTTATTACCTCGTCATCTAAAAGAAGCGTAAGAACAGACTGCGACTTATCAATTATTATGCTAAACGGAACATTCTGAACCTTCAGTTTCATACCTGGCATGATACGATTTGAGCTTAGGCCATTGGCTCTCTTTATCAGGTCAACTGTTGTAGAATATTTATGCGCTATTTTTATAAGTGAGTCACCTGGTACTACATTATATAACTCACTGTTAGGAGTAACTATCTTAGAGAATAGGATTGCCATCCTTATCGAGGCAATCTTTTCCTGTATATCAGCATAGTCACAAAACTGCGGATATTCATTAATAACCGTAAGATAGAGCTCCTTCGCTTTTATAAAGTTTGCGTCGTTATAATATATATCCGCAAGCATAATAAGGGATTCGTATCCATCACGGCCGCCTTTAGAAATAGAGGCTATATTGTCAAGCGTTCTTATAGCCTCCGCCCTATTGCCTTTGGCGAAGAGCGCTCTTGCCTGCTTTAGTGGGGCTGATTCAGCGGGAGGGAGAATAACAGCAACACCTAGAGAAGGTTTAGGCCCCTTAATACCTGTAAAACCTGCTATAGAGAACTTCACGATAAGCGCTATAAGCAAAATCAGCACTATCGCAATACTTGCTTTTAATATGTTCTTATTCACTATCATCCTTTTACGCTTTATAGATAAATATATAAAAAGTACCCAAAAATAATCCCTAAGCAGGTTCCGGCCAGTACTTGTATAGGCGTGTGCCCTATTAGTTCCGCTAACCTCTCCTCTTTAATAGGCTTTTTAAAATATATATCTTCAACCATCTTATTTAGCGCCTCTGCCTGTTTACCGATAGCTCGCCTCGCGCTTTGCGCGTCAAACATTGTAACTATAGCAAAGCCTAAACCTATAGCAAAAATACCTGTGTCAAAGCCATATTCCAAGCCCAAGGTCGTAGCAAGAGCCGCTGTTCCGGCACAATGGGAACTTGGCATGCCGCCTGTTCCTACGAGCCACTTGAAATTAAATCTCTTCTCCCTTGCCACACCGATAGATATCTTTATAAACTGGGCCAGAAACCAACAGATAACCGTTATTATAAAAACCCTATTTTGTATAAGTTGTTCAAAAAAAATCATATCAACACTAAATATGGGATTGCCAGGTAGAGTAGCTTTGACCCCCCTGGTAAGATGATCCTTGCTATAAAATTCTTTTCTTGCCTGTCCGTGCGGCTAATTTTAATGCTCGTTGTCCGATTATAGGTTAGCGCCAAAATATCAAAACTCGAGGATTCCATACCAATAATGATTGTATGGAGATTCTTCCAATCCCCATGCTATAACTTAGAAAGATTTGCCATAAAAAGATGTTATAATGCGATTTATATTAATGGGATCAGCGTCAATAAGCTCTATACCTGTATCATAATAAACTAAAGGGCTGTTCTCTCCTATAATCTCGACCCTCCTACTCCATGTTACCCTACCGTTTAACCTGATATTATTTACGCTATCGGTTATATCAATTGTTATCAAAAGATTTGTCTTTGGAAGCAGCCTCTCGCTTAAAGAGATACAGATACCATTACCGCTTATATTCTTGCTTTTAGATTCTTTTGTAATCTTAGGCCGCGTCTTTACTTCATAAGAGAGCTTGATAGGTAAAGATATCCTTTCAAAAATTCTCCGCTCCATATTATACTCCTATTTTATAAGCTATAATTATAACATAAATACTATAACAGGTAAAGCAAATATCACTATACGAATTGACTCACATTAAATGTTACCCAAATTAATTTTAAAGTGCTTCGTTGACTCATAATTAATGTTACCGAAAAAATAACCCTTATAATGGTACTTAAGGAGGGT
>Ga0307991_1000184_pt1 | contig 47275 bp, 40 predicted proteins | sample EllFjometagen131_FD_203146 | JGI IMG/M metagenome (GOLD analysis project Ga0307991, IMG submission 203146) | Marine microbial communities from Ellis Fjord, Antarctic Ocean - #131 | ecosystem: Environmental > Aquatic > Marine > Unclassified | place: Southern Ocean | collected 2014-10-08 | reverse complement strand
CGCTTTTACTCGTCTCTCTACTTCTGACTTTGGGCTCATTATTGGCTCCTTCTACGGTTTGTTAGCCGCCCAAAGTATCTCTTATTTATTTAGATCAAATGAACCGAATTGGTCTGACACCGCACATAGCCATATTTGGTAGGCATGAATCGTTGCCAGAGGACTCGATTGTTTTTGTCGACCACAAACACTAATCCAGAAGGAGATCCATTATGCAAAACTCCAGTATTCACAAAAATATCCCCAGTGATTTCATTGTAATATGAATTGTAACCAGACCATTTGTCCACCATACCCAATGGACGGTCAAATTCATCGGTAATCTTAATTGGAGAAGCAGTGTTGGATGTCAAAATTTCGTAGGCATTCTTGTTAATATTATACCGCCACAATCGACCATCAGGAAATCCCGAATTTACCTCATAGGCTGACAATGACATGGTATAATTCCCAACCAAGACACCTTCAGCGTTGTATATTCTTTTACTATAAATATCCCCCTGTTCTGTGGTTTGAATAATTGCCTTAATATTTGATTTAATTCTTGGCTTGCTAACATGCTGATCAGAATTTGATTTACTCAAACTGTTTGTACTATTTATGCTAATCGTCTTTTTTGATATGGGATTGATAAACCCATCATGCAACACTTTTGAGGGACTGGACTTTGTTCCCGCTAGGCGAATTTTCCCAGCATCCGTTGACGTCTTGGGTGTCCACAATAGATTGTATGGAATCTCAAGATGAAATGAGTCCACTATTTCATATTGTTTTGTTTTGTTTTGAGCATAGACAACATTGAGCATGATTATTAGGTATAAAAGAGGTCTTAATTTCATAATCCTACCTCTCACTTCGCTGATTCAATTCAATCGATCTGCCAATTGATGACTCCGGAGGGATTCCCGACCACCCTTCTAATCTTTAATTCGTTCAAGTTCATAGATTCTGTTTCTTATTCCCACCGTGACATTGGTCCCATCATCTGAAACACTAATTGAACCAGGAGTCCTTTTCAATCCAGGCAATGTGACAACTTCATGTTTGGTAATTACATCTTCCTTTGGACCCACCACAGGGAATACCACCAGCTCTATAAGTGTAGTTTCCAACAAAGGTTTTCTCATAAGGGCAAATATCTCCTGAGTATCGGCTGCATAATCAAGTCTCATGATATTTCCGCGTCCATAATATCCTTTGATATGTTTCACAACCTGTCCGTCAGATAGATCATATGCAATAATTTCACTGTTCGCAAGCAAGGTCACTAAATACTTACCATCAGATGCAATGATTAGATTTTCTTCGCCGGAACACGTGGCATTCTCGATTTCTAGTATAGTCTCACCCTTGCGATTGATGATCTCAAGATTTCCTTTTGATTTATAAAGTGAAAAAAGGTTACCTGACCGGGAATACCATACACTGACTTGTTTATTATAGCTTACTTCAGTATTTCTGTGCCAAAGGACATGATTGTTTTTGTCAACCACATAGGTCATGGCCGTCTCTTTATTGTCAATCATAACACCACTATTCACGATGACATCGCCGGTTTGGTCATTGTAAAAAATGCTATGTCCAAAGCAGAGATCACCCGTATTAAGTTCTCTGTCAATACCGCCCACCAGGGCTTGTGCCTGCTTGGAATTCGGGCTGAGCATTTCATAAGTTCTTGTCCTCCAGTTGAATCTGAGAAGCCTACCATCTCCCAGTGCAAATCCGTTTGTTGAATACTCCCCAACCAACTCACCCTGGGCATTGAATATCTTTTGATCATTTCCGTTACGCAGCACCAGAGCCTTTTGACGTTTATCTATAGTCTTGTAATACTTATCACCCTTTTGGGATGCGACGGGAAGTGAAAGGTATTCTCCTGTATGTTTCTTGAACCGAGAGGTTCTTTCATTACCATTAGTAATCGTTTCCTGAGTTAAGACTACCTTTTTAGCTTTTGTCTTTGTTTTTGGTGTTGATAGCGTCCAGGCATAAGAACCAGGTAATTTTGTTACCGACACGTGCTTGAACTTGCTTGTATAGTTTTGTTCAAGTATGATCTGTTTACCATCAATCCTGGCTTTGCTATTTTCAAGTGTTTTTGGGAGATCCTTTGTAGGGATGGAGTCTTGGGCAAATGAATTAAATAACATCCCCAATACGGCTGCTAAAACAATGTGTCTGATCATTTGTCACCTCTCACTTCGCTGATTCAATTCAATCGATCTGCCAATTGATGACTCCGGAGGGATTCCCGACCACCCTTCTAATCTTTAATTCGTTCAAGTTCATAGATTCTGTTTCTTATTCCCACCGTGACATTGGTCCCATCATCTGAAACACTAATTGAACCAGGAGTCCTTTTCAATCCAGGCAATGTGACAACTTCATGTTTGGTAATTACATCTTCCTTTGGACCCACCACAGGGAATACCACCAGCTCCATAACCGTAGTTTCCAACAAAGGTTTTCTCATAAGGGCAAATATCTCCTGAGTATCGGCTGCATAATCAAGTCTCATGATATTTCCGCGTCCATAATATCCTTTGATATGTTTAACAGCCTGTCCGTCAGATAGATCGTATGCAATAATCTCACTGTTCGTAAGCAGGGTGACTAGATACTTGCCATCTGATGCAATAATTTGATTTTCTCGAAATGATGTCGTGATGTTCTCGATTTCCAGTATAGTCTCGCCCTGCCGATTAATAATCTCAAGATCTCCGTCGAATAAAGACCCGCTTGATTTGAAAAGTGAAAAAAGATCTCCTGACAGGGAATACCAGACCCGAACATCTTTTTTCCGATTTACTTCAACATTTCTGTGCCATAGGACATGATTGTTTTTATCAACCACATAGGTCATGACCATTTCTTGACCATCAATCACAACACCACTATTTACAATGACATCGCCGGTTTGATCATTGTAAAAAATGTTATTTCCGAACCAGCGATCACCTATATTAAGTTCTCTGTCAATACCGCCCACCAGGGCTTGTGCCTGCTTGGAATTCGGGCTGAGCATTTCATAAGTTCTTGTCCTCCAGTTGAATCTGAGAAGCCTACCATCTCCCAGTGCAAATCCGTTTGTTGAATACTCCCCAACCAACTCACCCTGGGCATTGAATATCTTTTTGCTTTTTTTGTTGCGTAGGATCAGAACTTTTCTATCTGGATCCAAAGTTCTGTAATACTTATCACCATTCTTTGATGTGGTGGGAAGTGAAAGGTATTCTCCTGTATGTTTCTTGAACCGAGAGGTTCTTTCATTACCATTAGTAATCGTTTCATGAGTTAAGACTACCTTTTTAGCTTTTGTCTTTGTTTTTGGTGTTGATAATGTGCCCGCGTAACTACCCGGTAAATTCATTACCGACACTTGCTTGAACTTGCTTGTATAGTTTTGTTCAAGTATGATCTGTTTACCATCAATTCTGGCTTTGCTATTTCCAAGTGTTTTTGGGAGGTCCTTTGTAGGGATGGAGTCTTGGGCAAATGAATTAAATAACATCCCCAATACAGCTGCTAAAACAATGTGTCTGATCATTTGTTACCTCTCACTTCGCTGATTCAATGATGTCTATTTGCCACTCCGCACTATCCATCCTACCCATAAAAGTCATAAACTTCAACAGCTAGTGTAAGGGGTCCCAATGCGTGCTCGGCAGGGTCTCTACCATTCCCATCGTTATCTCGAAGGGTCATATCTATATGGTATCTTGTATTCGGTGTTAATCCTATAATTGTATAGGTGGTGTCTTCCCCGAGATAAATGACTGGGAAATTGTTCTCGCCTGCAATGCGATAATGCAATACAAATTAGCCTGGCACATCCCCATCCTACAATAAAGGTGAGAATAGCATCTACTCCAGAATCACTATACATCTTATTGATTGCCTCAGCGCGAACTTCATCCTTGCCTGCCAGATATCCCCAACGGTCCATGGCGTGCTCGTCCACATGCAGTTTCAGATCTAATTCAGCCAATGTCTCCTCAATGATGCTTAGTTTGTCCCTGCTCCTGGTAATTCCTGCGGGACTGACCAGACCAATGACGTCACCTCGTTTGAGTCGGGGCGGTATAATGACTTCAGTTGATATATTTGCCAGAGAGATATTTGGCCGTAAAGTTGTAAGACCCAGCCCACCAATTGCTAATAATTGTAAAATATCTCGTCGATTAACATTCATTCTATTCCTCCGGATTTTCTACTGGATAGGACATGATTTATTTTAGAAATAGTGTTGATTCCAAATTATAAAGGTGGGCTTAGCATCCAACTGGAATCACAAACCAGAAGAAAAAAGATGGAAATATTATTGTAAATTGTTGTTTACTTTCAATTTTTGCTGTCCATATTCCTCGCGACGGTCAGGAATGTTCAATAGGACGGAAATGCTTTTTGCAGATGTATGTTAAAAAAGCCTGGCCAAAAAAAAGCTGCCCTAAGGCAGTAAGTTTAAGAAAGAGGTACAAATGACTGATCAACTAGTCAACGGCGTAGTCAAATGGTTTAACGATTCAAAAGGCTACGGTTTTATTCAGCAGGAAGATGGTCCAGACGTATTTGTGCATTATCGCACAATCAACGGTTCAGGACATGTATCATTGAAAGAAGGACAAAACGTTACTTTGAATGTTACACAGGGCGAAAAAGGTCCACAAGCAGAGAACGTAACTGCTGTATAATTCTTTAAATTAAAGAATTTATAAAAAGCCGGTCTCCTAGGAGTACCGGCTTTTTTTTGTAGCAATTTTTCAATCCAAATATAGAAAAGCTTAAGTGTTGAAGCTGCTTCTTTGAGAAGGGCTAATTCGGTACAACGCGGCTACTATCTAATAGATTGAAGGTTCCAGACGTGTGCTCTGGTTTAACACCAATAAGACCATCGGGTTCTGAGATTTCGACACTGTCAGCAGGTGCTGGCATGCCAGGCAGTCTTATAGTCTCGTCATTACTTGGTTTGAGGTTTGCAGGACTGCTACAATTCAATAGAACCATTCCAGCAATCAGTATCATCCAGAAAAAGTGCTTATAGTTCATTGATATAACCTTTCCTTACCAATTTAGGTAATTACCTGATCAGACTGATTTATAACCTGTATCTATCAAGAGATTTTTCATTTTTCTGGCTTCTGCTACCAAAGCATCACAACGCTCATTCTCAGTATTGCCAGCATGACCTTTTACCCAGTGGAAGTTTACCTGATGCTCCTCTAATAAAGCAATCAACACTTCCCAGAGATCCACATTTTCCGGTCGCTTCCCATCCGATTTTTTCCAGCCCCGCTTTTTCCAGCCATATACCCAGCGCTTGGTGATGGAATCCACCACATATTTCGAATCGGTATGCAGAACAACTTCAGAAGATTCATTCAGAGCCTGCAATGCGACAATGACGCCTAGCATTTCCATTCGGTTGTTGGTCGTCAACTTATAACCAGCTGATAATTCTTTGCGGCGACTACCCTTTTGCATAACCACACCATAGCCCCCCACACCGGGATTGGGAGACGCTCCGCCATCAGTATGGATAATTATTTTTCCATTGGGACTTGCTTGAGATGAATTTGCTGGTGCCGGATTTTTACCAATCTGAGTTTTGATGAGATCAATAAGATTTTGTGCGACAGGATCTTTTGCATTTAGAACGAATTCCCGCAGCCAATCAATGGCCGCAGCCTGATTAGCAAAACTCTTGTATTTTGCACCTTTAAAACCCTTAACCTGGTCAGAAGCTTCATCCCAGGAATCATAAATTCCTGGCTGATGCCCCTGGAATACAGCATATACTTTTTTACTCATATTTGACTACAGAAACGAACCATTGAGACGTTTATTTGGCTGGTATGATTCACCCCAGGAATTTGAATAGAATAAAAGCTGCTCCAAGCACAAAGATAGTTCCAAAGAACCGATGGTAATGCAGCACAAAATTATCAAAACCGTGGTTCATCTTTTCCAGAGGAAGCAAGATGAGACCCGCAGAGACCCACTTGTTAAGTGATTTGTTAATACTTTTTAACTTATCCGGGCTAAAGGCAAGAAACCCCCACATGGGAAATCCCAAAACGATGCTGATGATAAGAAACCACTTCAGAGATTCAAGGATAATTGCCAAACTCATCCCCGTTTCGCTCGTACCTACAGACGCTAGGACTTGATCCGTATTGGGCATGCGCGTGATGATCAGAAATAATCCAATCAGGGAAACCACCATCATCATCACGCCGACAGGGAGATGATATTTAAAATAGAACGAATCTGTTTCGTGCATCACATCCAGGGGCTTGGTCCATTTTGAGCTGGAATACCATTTATCCCCTTTCTTAGACCAACTTGCTACCTGATCAGGTTTAAAGAATAAAACCAAACCTACAATAATTGCGAAGAAACCACCAATAATAAAAAAGAGTTCTATCATTTCTAGATACATTTCAGCCATCTTGAGCCTCCTGCTTATTTGAGCACCACTATTTGTTTGATCGCAAATAAACTAATTAATCAATCCATACAATCCAACGGCTTGCTTTAATTCGATTTAAAGACTTGGTGGACACATTTTTTCATTGTAATCAGTCCCTTTCGAACGCATCCTGCACGCGCTTTTTTAAACCAATTAATTTTGTGGTGTTTCCGATGGGGAAATCCACGCTGAGAGGATATAAATGCGCAAAGAAAATTTTAGGAATATCGCCATCATCGCCCACGTTGATCATGGAAAAACAACACTGGTGGATGGTATGCTCCGACAAAGTGGTATCTTTCGCGAGAATCAAGCACTCACAGATCGAGTCATGGACAATATGGATCTGGAGCGTGAACGTGGCATTACGATTAGTGCAAAAAACACCGCTATCGAATACAATGATGTAAAAATCAATATCATCGACACACCCGGTCACGCGGATTTTGGAGGTGAAGTTGAACGTGGTTTAAATCTTGTTGATGGTGCTATGTTGCTGGTTGATGCCAGTGAGGGCCCCCTGCCACAGACAAGATTTGTTGTAAAAAAGGCTCTTGAGAAAAATCTGCGCATCATTCTGGTTATTAATAAAATTGATCGACCGGATTCCAGAATTGCTGAAGTAATTGATGAAGTTTTCGACCTGTTTATAGACCTGAATGCCACAGAAGAACAAATCGACTTCCCCATACTGTATACAATTGCTAAGGAAGGGATTGCCCATAAAGAACTTGGCGATGACTCTACAACACTCCGTCCACTTTTTGATACGATCATTGATTATATCCAGGGTCCCGAAGCTGAAGATGACCATACCCCTCAATTTCTTATCGCAAATCTTGACTATGATGCCTACGTCGGCCAAATTGCCATCGGTCGTCTGAGAAACGGTATCCTCAAAATGGGTAAGAACTATCTTCTGGCAGGCGAGCACAAGCAGACACCCAATGTAAAATTTTCTGCCTTATATACTTTCGATGGACTCCGTCGACAACAAGTGGAAGAGGTTGTCTCAGGGGATATCATCGCCTTTGCAGGTGTTGAGAATATCACCATCGGTGATACAATTACCTCAATTGAAAACCCAGCTCTGCTGCCTCGCATCCATGTCGATGAGCCTACTGTATCCATGATTTTTTATGTGAACACCAGCCCATTTGCTGGTCAGGATGGTAAATACCTGACATCCAGACACATAATGGCTCGACTCGAAAAGGAAACGAAATTTAATGTTGCCCTGCAAATTGAACAGCTCAAGAATCGCGTTGATGCCTTTGAAGTAAGGGGACGAGGAGAACTCCAGATGGCTGTCCTTATAGAGACCATGCGTCGCGAAGGCTATGAGTTCATGGTGTCCAAACCCCGAGTCATCACAAAAGAAATTGATGGTAAGCTCTCAGAACCTGTTGAAATGCTCTATCTGGATATTCCAGAAGAATTTGTGGGCGTCATGTCCGAAAAACTTTCGATCCGCAAAGGTCGCATGGTAAATATTTTCAACCATGGCAGTGGTCGAGTGAATTTAGAATTCAAAATTCCTTCTAGGGGTCTCATTGGTTTCCGCACTACCTTTATGACTGATACCAAAGGTGCCGGGGTCATGAACACCATCATGGAAGGCTATGAACCATGGTTCGGTCCTATTCCCCAGCGCAATACAGGCGCACTGGTTTCAGATCGTACGGGGAAAGTCACTTCCTATGCCAGTCTGAGTATGGAAGATCGTGGCGAACTCATGATTGAAGTTAGCACCCAGGTCTACGCTGGGATGGTGATTGGTGAGCGGAATCGTCCTGGAGATTTGGATGTGAATATTACCCGTGAAAAGAAACTGACCAATATGCGTAGTGCAAATGCGGATCAAACAGTGACGCTCCGGAAACCTCATCTGCTAACTTTAGATGAAGCGATAGAATTTATCTCTGAAAACGAGCTTGTTGAAATTACACCAGACAATATCCGCATTCGAAAGATGGAACTCGATCCGCATAAACGTCTTGCCCAGACCAGAAAAGAAAAGCGAACAGAGGATTAATGATTTTCCAATATCAAAAAACGAATAGCTATTTTGCCCAGGTTGCCAATGGGCTTGAAGAGATGGCAGCATCTGAGATTGAAAAACTTGGTGCATCGAAGGTAAATCAGCGTTTTAGGGGATTGCAATTCACGGGGGACGCGGAGGCTGTTTATCGGATCAATTATGGATCTAGACTGCTTACCAGAATTTTAGCACCGCTCATCTCCTTTGATTGCCACAGTACAAAATATCTATACAAGACAGCCATGGGGATTCCCTGGGAAGAACTTTTCTCACCGGATCAGACCTTTGCCATTTTTTCCCAGGTCAGTAACAGTGCCATTACTCATTCGCAATATGCCTCTCTCAAGCTGAAGGATGCCATTGTAGATCGTTTTCGTGATAAGGTGAAACGTCGACCCAACGTTGAGCCCAAATATCCCGACATCTGGTTCAATCTCCATATTGAGAACAATCGGGCTGTGATCAGTCTGGACACCAGCGGTGGTTCCTTGCACCGCAGGGGTTACCGCCTGGATACGGTAGAAGCTCCCATGCAGGAAACCCTGGCAGCAGCTATTGTTCAAATAACCAAATGGGAAGGTAAAACTACATTTATCGATCCTATGTGTGGATCGGGTACGCTCCCCGCTGAAGCTTATATGTCTCTCACCAATCTGCCCTCAGGCTATTTCAGAAAAAGATTTGGCTTTATGAAAATGCCCGATTTTAATAAGGGTCTCTGGACACACGTACGCAAAGAGATGGATGGAGCCTTTGATGCCCCCGCGGAAATCCCCATTCAGGCTTCTGATGTGGATCCCAGTGCTTTGAGAGTTGCCAAGCGTAACCTATCTCACCTACCTCGTGGTGTAGAAATTTATACACATCGTAAGGACTATCAGGAAATTACGATTCCCCAGGGTGCCACACTGGTAATGAATCCGCCTTATGGTATTCGATTGCATACGGGTGAAGATCTTTCAAGCATGTATAAGGAAATGGGTGATTGGCTCAAACAGAAATGTGCTGGCAGTGAAGCCTATATCTATTTTGGTGAACGGAAATATTTGAAGAATATTGGCTTACGTCCAGAATGGAAAAGACCGCTGCGAAATGGTGGATTAGATGGACGTCTTGCTAAATTTGTGATGTATTAAACTAAAATATCCAGGGACAATAACTGTGTCTGACTGAGCCAAGCCTGTACCGAGCTTGTCGAGGGAAGCTGTGACTCAGTTCCTGATACCTCAAATCTAATCCTTCTTTCTACTTAATTCATAATTCATAATTCATAATTCATAATTCATAATTCAAACTCTTGACATCCCTTCTATTTTAGAATAAGCTATCCAACGATTTTTGTTAACGTCTCCTAGTACGAGGAAGCCCGTGAAAGTCGGGCACAGTCGCGCTACTGTAACCAGGGACAATGTTGATACCATAATGAATCGAATGATTCATTCGTTTTGCCACTTCATATTGAGGGAAGGCATCAGCAGAGGATGATCTGGAAGTCAGGATACTCGTTTAGGAGAATATTCATGAACCTTCGCGAGAAAAGGGACCGGCATGATGCGCCTGAGAACCAGGACACATTTAAAAATAAGCCCCAACTTGAGACGGGGCTTTTTTATTGCCCTGTCCGTTATTCTTTTACTCCCTTCAAGCGTATTCTCCTCAGAATCAAACTCCAATAATTTATTCATTCAAGGCCAGACCCTCGACCTCAATGGTCGCGTTATTCCATATGTTTCCCTTATTTTCCAGAAGTCGGAAATCTTTCTCTTATCAGATGAGAATGGTCACTTCAGTTATAATTCTACTTTTGTGGAAAATGATTCCGTCTTCATTCAACGCATCGGGTATGAAAATAAAATGCTGCTCGTCGATGATGTCTTCCGTTTGCGAACGATCCGATTAACGCCTGAAGCTATCATGCTGGAATCTGTGGAAGTCATGGCAGATGTTAAATCACTCAGTGCTATATCTGTACTAGGTCAACATACAAAAACACAGGGTTCAGCAGCCACAGATCACAAAAATATGCTGGCCCGGATTCCCGGAATTTCCATCAAGAGTTATGGAGGTCCCGCAGGCATCAGCACCTTAAGTATGGATGGGGGTCCCAGTTCCAACACCATCGTTCTGGTGAATGGAATTGATATCAGTTCTGCACAGAATGGCGAGACTGATCTTTCACAATTACCCCTCCCCTTTATTGAAAGTATGAGCTACATCCCCTATGATATCACCCAATCTGGAGCGGGTGGTATTGATGGCGTAGTCAAATTGGAAACCGGCGATCAACAGACTCATCTTAACCTGAGTCAAGGAAGTTTTGGACATCGAGCATACGATATATATCTCAACAAACAGTTTTCTGGCTTCTGGACTACGCTTCAAGTAGGTCAACGTCACGAGGATGGAAATTACCCAGTCATCTGGGATGGAACGGGAACTATCCGTAAAAACAACCAGCTCGACCAACAGTTTGTCGCATTAACGCTCCGCAAAATGATCAGAACGAATATCTATTGGCAACTTACCACCATGAGCTCCCTTCAATCCAGAGGTGTTGCCGGTCTACTCTGGTCTCCCGATACTATTTCCCATCGGGATGATCAATTGACCCTCCTGGGCTCTACCCTGGGTTGGCTTCGTCACAATGGAAGCAGCCATCTTCATTTTACCGCGAGACATTCAAAAGAAAAATACACCAATCCATATTTGAAGGTGAAGAGCAATCATCTCTTACAGGGTTACCATATTGACTTGGAGGATAAGCGGTATTTCGGCAAAAGGTTGGAGTTGAATTCTGACTTGAGCTATAATCTTGATGAAATCACGAGTAGTAGCACCTCAAACCATACTCGGAAAACAATGAATGGGTCACTGGCTCCAACATTTCGATTTTTTAAAAATATCAGAGCTACTTCGACTTTTAAGATTCAGTATAGTCCTGATTTGTATGAAGAAGTTCTTAATGATTATCAAATCAATCTTCCCCTGCAATTGGGTCCGCTGACATGCCTAGCATGGAGCCGCGGAGAGGTTTTCAAATTTCCCAGTTTTAATGATCAATACTGGGAGCCCGGCGGGAATCCCGATCTAAAGCCAGAAGAAACTGATGTCACCACCCTTCAATCCAATTTCGATTTCAAATACTTCGGGTCATTACATCTCCAGTGGCAAAAGAAGGAGAGCCACAATTTGATCCAGTGGATGCCTGTACTCTCCTACTGGCAGCCAGGCAATGTTCAATCTGCAACCCGTGAGAGCCGCAAAGCTTTGTGGCAATTGGCCTTGCCAGACTGGGACTTCTCGGCATTTGCTCATTACAGTCTCATCAGTACTCTGGATCATGAACGAAATCTTCCTCTGAGATATGCACCAGAGCAAACCTCAGCCCTGGGATTTACCTGGACCCCGAGAAATTTTGAGATCAACATGCAGTACAACTATGTCTCCGACAGGATCAGTATGTACGGATATCCCCAAGATGTTATCATCGAAGCAGCCGGACTATGGTCCGGTGGTGTTGCACATACCTGGAATGGTAAGCTGGGTCATCTCACCATTGTTCTTTCTGCGGACAACCTGGAAGACACATCCTATGAAACTATCAAGGGCTATCCTGAACCGGGTCGCTCTTATCAAATTTCTACAAAATTTTCTCTCTAATCTAAAACAAAAGGCTCCACTTCTGTGAAACACCCAACCTCTGCACTCCTTCTGGCCCTACTTCTCATCATTTCTCCGCTCCATGCTGGAAACTACTATGCCCTCTGTGAAGGCAATTTTGGTCAGGCCAATGCCTCGTTCTGGTCGATTGATGAAACACTCCAAACCCTTGATGGTCCCCTCATATGGAATGCATCCACTAACCCACTTGGGGATGTTGCACAGTCTTTAACCCTCTTCGATCATACCCTGTATATCGTGATGAATGGTTCTCACGAAGTCCGTGTTGTGGATCTCGAAGATGGTGAGAATCATACCACTGATATTGAAATTCCTGATTCAAGTCCCCGCTTTATGGCTGTACACCGTGGATCCAACCAAGGTTACATCAGCAGTTGGAATCTCGGCGCTCTCCTTATTGTAAATCTGGAGAATAATGTCATTGTTGACACATTTTATGTGGATGGTTTACCTGAGCAGATGCTGATTGACGATGACGAAATGTTTGTGAGCGTTCCCATGCGAAGTGACTGGAGCGCATCTAATAAAGTCCTCAGAATTAATTTATCAGGCAGCTCACCCGAAGTGACCCACACTTATGATGTCATCGATGGTCCTGGAGCCATGGCATTGGTTGGTGAGAATCTCTATGTGACCTCCCTTTACTACAATGATGCCTGGGAAACTTTTAGTGGTACTTCCAGAATCAATTTAACTGATCAGTCTGTGCTTACCCTCGATCATGGTCTATACACAAATTATACAGCTGATTTAAATATTATAGATGGCGTGGTGTATCGCACTTTTGGCAATTCTATCGTGCCTCTAAATGAGGATTTAAGTCTCAATCAAAATGATGCTCTGGGAGATATAATTGGTCTTTATAGCCATTCAGTCGCTAATGATCATATTCTGGTAGGCACCAGCGATTTTGTAGCTCCCGACCTGGTGTCGATTTTGTCATTGAGTGGGCAGGAACTCGCCAGTTTCAATGTGGGTGCGCTTCCCAGTCAGATGGTTTACTACTCTTCCGAGCTTGTTGGTACAGAGCATTGCAACCAGGTCCCCGCTTCATTGACCTTGGGGAATAATTACCCGAATCCATTCAACCCTGCCACTACAATCCCCTTTAGCCTGGAGAATTCAGGTGAAGTGAGTTTGAAAATCTATAATATCAGAGGACGGATGGTCTCAACCCTCATCAATGGTCACCTCAATGCAGGTTTCCATGCTTCCAGTTGGGATGGTACCGATGCCTCTGGTATGCCTGTGAGCAGTGGTATCTATCATGCTATCTTGAGCTCAAGTTCTCAGACCAAATCCATCAAACTCAATCTGCTTAAATAATCTTTTAAGCATTCCTCCTCCTAACCAGGAGGGGGAATGCATTCTCAATCATAGGTCTGATTGAATCAAGCATTTGATCAACTTTTCCCTTTCCCTCTTTCTGATCAGCTTTAAAATAAAGCCACCAATAACCACCACTTGTTATTCACAAAAGGGTTTCTCATGAAACGATCTACTGCTGGCATCCTTGCATTCGCCACAATCTCATTTTTCCTCTATGCATTTGGGATTGATTTCTTTGACGCAATCTGGTCCTTCCCCTCCCAGAGAGCGGTCCCATTTATGGTATTGGCCCTGGTTGGTTCTGGAATATATGTGACCATCTATCTTGGATTCCCTCAAATCAAACGATTCTGGCATGGTGTTCAAGTCACCATGGGTATTTACGACAATCCCGAAGATGAAGGAGATCTGAATCATTTCCGTGCTCTTACCACGGCGCTCTCTGCCACCGTTGGAATTGGTAATATCGCTGGTGTTGGCATCGCGCTTTACTATGGTGGTCCAGGAGCTCTACTGTGGATGTGGATTACAGCTTTTTTTGGAACTACCTTAAAATTTGCTGAAAGTACCCTTGCTTTAAAATATCGAGAAATGGATGTCAATGGAAATACCGCTGGTGGTCCCATGTATACCATTGAAAATGGTTTGGGTAAGAATTGGCGCTGGCTGGCTGTCGCCTTCGCAGCCTTCACCATTATCTGTTCAATGGCACAAGGAAATGCTATCCAGTCATTCACCGTTTCAGATCAAATATACTCAGAAGTTTCACAAGTAGTCGGTTCAACTCACTGGCTCACGTTAAAACACTATATTTTCCAGGGGTTTGAAGTTTCCGTTCAGCAAATCATAAGTGGCTTGATCATGGCGACGCTCGTGGGTATGGTTATTCTTGGTGGTATTAAGCGTATAGGTAAGGTTACAGGCTACCTCGCCCCCTTTATGGCCGGTATCTATGTTATTGCCGCGTTGCTAATTCTCCTTTCTCACCTGGATCAACTGGGAACCTCATTTGGCCTGATTTTCAAAATGGCTATTAATCCACCTGCCATGGCCGGAGGTGTTGGAGGTGGTATCTTGCTGGTGATGCTCCACGGAATCAAGAGGGGTTTATATTCAAATGAGGCTGGTCAGGGATCAGCAGCTATAGCCCATTCCACTGCCAAGACCGACGAACCCGTTCGAGAAGGCGCTGTGGCCATGCTGGGACCGTTTATTGACACCATCCTTATCTGTACCTTAACAGGGCTGGCCATCATCTCTACCGGCGCCTGGGAGCATACAGAATTTTTTGTTCGAATTAGTGTTCAGGATGCTACGCTGGCAGATTCCATTGTAGCCTCAGGTGTTTTTGAAGGCCGTGAGCTCCTGAATAGTAGCTTACTGACTTCCTTTGCCTTTAAGGAAGGCCTGAGTTGGATGTTCGGCTGGGGTGATAAAATTATCACGCTTTCCATCCTACTTTTTGCGCTTTCAACGGCTATCAGTTGGTCCTTTTATGGTGATCGCTCCACAGAATATCTATTCGGACCAAAAGCAATTTTTCCTTATCGCTTAGTCTATGTCTTCTTTATCTTTTTAGGTGGAATCGCTAGTTTGGATGCGGTCTGGAAATTTGGAGATGCTGCCCTGGGATTCATGACTTTGCCCAACCTGGTGGCAATTATTTTGCTATCGAAAAAACTGAAGTCCATGAGCACAGAATATTTCAATCAAGAACATGTCCCCTATAAGTAATAAGGATGTGGAGACCAGGTGAGGATTCGAATTCTCACCTGGATATTCTGCAAAATATTAACTATTCCAATACACTATGAATGAGTCCATTGAAAATCTGATAAAAAATGCCGGTTCCATTGCCAGGTCTGCAGGCGAACTCATCCTCACCTTGAGCTCTCAGGAACGACAAATATCATACAAGAGTGCCCGTGATATGGTGACTGAAGTAGATCAAGCCTCGGAAAACTATATCGTTTCAGAGATTAATCGGCTCTACCCTGAGCACGAGATATTGGCTGAGGAAGGTGGCGGTTCCACTTCCAGTCGCTCCCCTTACAAATGGATTATCGATCCCCTCGATGGGACCACCAATTTTGTCCATGGCTTTCCAGTATTTGCTGTATCCATAGGAATTTTGTTTGAAGATGAACTTTTTGCGGCGGCAGTTTATGATCCAAATCGGCAAGAACTTTTCACTGCTGGCAAGGGGCAAGGTGCATTTCTAAATAAGGAACCCATTTCGGTGAGCAAAACCCAGGAGTTGGGGAAATCCTTGTTAGCTACAGGATTCTCGTATTTCAATGATGATTATTTCAAACTCAATATGGATCTATGGGCTTCCATCTATGGTAAAACTCAAGGACTGAGACGAGCTGGGGCAGCCGCTATTGATCTCGCCTGGTTGGCTTGTGGCCGACTGGACGGGTTCTGGGAATTTAGCTTAAAACCATGGGATATTGCTGCTGGTGCCTTGCTGGTAAAGGAAGCTGGAGGATTGGTGTCAGGTCCGCTGGGCCAAGACCTTGATTTGAATTCTGGCAACATTGTGGCTGGCAACCCGAGAATCCATCCCCTCATTCTCAATGAATTTGCAGCATTTAAAGAGAGAATGTAAACCAAACCTTTTTCTGATCCAGATTGCAACAATTAGGGAATAAATCGAGTCTAACAGAACGACTAGCTCTAGCGATTAATAAAAGATCAGGGATATATGATGACCATCAATTCAGTGAAGACGACTCTAATCATGGCTATAATTGTTACAGGAGTTGTCCATGCTGATTACTGGCAACAGCGAGTTGAGTATGATATTGAGGTTACCCTTATCGATTCCATCCATACTGTTCAGGGCCATGAGACCATCACGTATATCAACAACTCTCCCCACAAATTGGATTTGATATGGATGCATTTATGGCCTAATGCCTATAAGAATAATGAGACTCCACTGGCCAGGCAGAAATTCAATCAGTTCTCCAGAAAGATGCACTTTCTACCGGATTCCTCTTTTGGCTGGATCGACATTGAAAATGTTCGAACCAATGGCAATCCTATGAAATGGGAATATCGATCTGCGGACACCATTGATGTGGCTCGATTTTATCTGGATGAAACATTGGCGCCCGGTGACACTGTTATTATTGATCTTGATTTTTCAGTTCGGGTTCCCACTGTGCTTTCAAGATTGGGACATTTTGGCAATCATTATGAATTGACCCAGTGGTATCCCAAACCAGCCGTCTATGACACCCGCGGCTGGCATCCCTTCTCCTATCTGGATATGGGTGAATTCTACAGTGAGTGGGGAGCTTTTGATGTAAGCATCACAGTACCCGAGAATTATCGTGTCGCCGCTACTGGTGTTCTCCAGGATACGGCGGAGATCGCATGGAGGGACTCCCTCGCTATATATGGCAATTCACTCCTGGATAGTCTGCAAACAATGTCCATCAAAGATATCGCCTCACTCCAAAAGGCTATTGATAATAAACCCACATCTTCACCCAGAATGAAGACCATCACCTTCAAACAGGACCGGATCCATGATTTTGCCTGGTTTGCGGATAAGCGTTTCCTGGTAACACAGGACTCAGTCACCCTCCCCTCAGGTCATGTTGTGACCACGCGAACCTTCAGCCTCCCACAGAACCTGAACATCTATCGCTTGTCCAATGACTATATCGCCGATGCTGTCAGTTTCTATTCCAAATCTTATTTTGAATATCCCTACGCTCATGCAACGGTGGTAGATGGAGATTTCTCCGCCGGGGGTGGTATGGAATATCCGATGATCACTCTGATCAACAATATTGGGCTCCAACCCGCTATGGAAAATGTTATCATGCATGAGGTGGGACACAATTGGTTCTATGGTTTATCTGGCAGCAATGAACGTGAATTCCCCTGGATGGATGAAGGGCTGAATTCCTATGCCGAGAATCTCTATTGGAGCAATAAATATTCGGATGATCATATGCTTTCATTAAGTTCGGATCCTCCTGAATACTGGCCGGTCCTCACTTATCTCTTTCCTGATCTCACCAAGTCCGCTGTGGAAGATTGGTTCTACTATGTCAGCGCCTTGCCAAAGCTGGATCAAGCTCCCGATCTCCATTCTGAAGCTTACACAGACTATAACTATGGAATGATGGTCTATAAGAAAGTTGCTCTTTCAACGGAGAGCCTGCATGAGTATCTCGGTGATGCCTTGATGGACTCCATCTGGCAGGTCTACTTCAATACATGGGCTTATCGACATCCCCAACCTGAAGATATCCGGGAGGTGTTCGAGAATGTGACCCAACAGGATCTCTCCTAGTATTTCGATGATATGCTGGGATCAACGGGTCAGATCGATTATGCCCTGGATGATTTTGAATGCCATGCAAAGGGCGGCAACTTTGAAACAACCGTCAGGACCAACAATCTTGGGGACTTCTCCCCACCGCTCCCCATCGCCCTAAGTGGTGGTCAGGATGGTGAGGAGCAAAAGACCTGGGTTTACCCCACTGAAAAAATTGATGTCTTTCGATTCCAAACCCCATACCAAGTGATTGATGTTTCACTTGACCCTGACATGGTGCTTCTGGATGTTGATAGAAGCAATAACGACCATCACCTCAACCTGGACTTTGATCTATGCCAATTCTCAATCAATCCTGGGTCAGATCACAAGGTTATGGTGTTACCATATCTCTGGTCTGAATCTCTCGACAAGTTCAAGCCGGGTGTAATCTTTTGGCGGAAGAACCTGATCCCCTGGAGTTATGAATGGTATCTCAGAGCCTACTACGGCTCTGTTACCAAAGCACCCGGGCTAATTGCTTCCGTCCGCAAAAAGCTCTACCCAGAAATGGGACATGAGATTGACCTCCAGGGGAAGATCCAGCATAGATGGTTTTATAAATCCGCCGAGGTGGCTACGACTTTTGGCAGTCGCTCCCTTGCCTTCCCTGATGATAAGCACAAACTCAAAGTAGGTTTGATGGCTCAAAATTTATCCCATATTGATTTTGTTAATGGGAGTGATACAGCAAATTACCTAGATCCACAGATATGGAAGATTGGCTCCTACCTTTCCCTGGATGTGAGTCTGAATAAATCCAGTCGCAGGACCCTATGGAGTAAGGAAATGGGAACCCTGGTTTCGCTTGGATTGCAGGAGGCAGGTAAACCTTTCTATAAGATCCAATCCTATTTCAAATACCGTAAGCGCTACTCATACAAGGGTTCCGTCAGATTTTCATTCTTTGCACGAGCAGCGCTGGGAGACCTTCCATCCCAAGAGCGATTCTATTTATCAACCAGCATGGATCCGGACCTTGACAATAAGTTCATTCTCTCACGGGACGCGAGCTGGTATGCTCCTGGACATTTAGGACTATACCCAGATGAGTATTCTATTCCGGGTTTTCTGTATGACAGTGATTCAGGCCTCACGCCCAGCACCTTGAGCCAGGTCGGCTTCAAAGTCCGTGCAGATATACCCAAAATGGAAGCTTTGAAGTTGCTTCTGGGTGTAGGACTCATCCAGGAACAGAACGAAGATCCTATGCAATTGATGGGCAGTATATCCCCAGTTTTTCAGGCTGGTCCACTCCAACTGATCTACACCCCAATTCGGGTTGAGGCCGGTGCTTTTAAGACAGATTGGAGTCGTTTCCAGATAGCCTTGGATTTTACAACAGGTGGTAGAATTCGATTGGGAATATGAGGTCTTGAAAAAGTGACACGAGTCGGATTAATGGAGATTGAGCTACATATACCGTCTGCACAAAGTTTGAAGCAGAAAAGGGCGGTCATTAAAAGTCTTAAGGATCGTGTAACTGCAAAATTCAATGTTTCCATAGCTGAGGTCGACTTTACGGACAAATGGCAACGCAGCATACTGGCCCTTGCCATTGTGTCCAGAGACAAAACTCATCTGGAATCTCAATTCACTCAGGTGATGAGTTTTGTGGATTCAGAACTCCTGGGGAGTGCAGTTGTCCTGCGGCAGGAAATGACCCTGTTTTAGGACTCCTCATACTGAAAGATTTCATCGATGGACCTATCAAATATCCTCGCAATTCTAAAAGCGAGACCCAGTGAAGGTGTGAGGATTATTTACGAGGATTTTTCCAGTAAACTTCCTGGTTACCATTGCGGTGATTTTCAAAACGAGCCATGACAAATAATAAATCTGAGAGACGATTTATATACTGAATAATTTCCGAAGCAAGCGCTTCGGTATTGTCCAGAGTGATAATACTGCGTTCTGCCCTGCGACATACCGTCCTGGCAAGATGGAGTGCGGCAGCTGAGCTTGTCCCACCTGGTAGGATGAATTCTTCAAGCGGTGGTAAATCAGCATTCAGTTGATCGATATTATTCTCAAGATCTACAACATTTTGGTGAGATATAAGATCTTCAATCATACCAGCAGATGCCAGTTCACCGCCAAGATCGAAAAGAGCATGCTGGATATTTGAGAGGACCTGGGCAAGATGTTCATCAGGACTCTGGGTAAGCACCAATCCTATAATACTATTCAGTTCATCAACATCTCCATAGGCTGCTACCCTCAGTGAGTCTTTGGATACTTCCTCCCCATTCGCAAGGCGTGTCTTCCCTTTATCCCCAGAACGTGTATATATTTTAGTAAGTCTCATCGTTGATCACCTCTATCCTATACTTCTCTCAACAAGAATATTTCTGCTCGCAATCCCCCGCTGGATAACTGCAACGCTGATCGATTCAATTTGTCCCATGCCATGAGCTTACATCTTAATTATAGTTCAAAAGGATCATCTACTAATTCCATAAAAACTGCATTGGTATCATCATGAACTGATAATTTGATATAATGCCGACGGGTTTCATCAAAAATATCATCACCTTTTTCTGTACAATAAAGAATGACATGCCCCTTGTAGTTGCCGTATTCCCGTCTCAAGTCACCATGATTGACGAAGATGAGATTGGTGTAGCTCTCCCCTTCACGGATAAATATCTCACCCTTCTTATAGCTAAAATCTGTAATCAGATCCGGTTTTGACAGGAGTGACATATCTTTGCCAATCCATACGCTCAATAGTTCGAGGTGAAACGGGAGAAAAATCGAATTTTTAATCAAGAATCCTGTTTGTTTGGCATCAATTACGCTTTTTATGGTTTTGCTCATTATGATTCTCCTGCTACAAGTTTTTATAGATTAAAGAAGACCCACCAGACGATAAAAAAGATCGGCAGCAGGATCGGAATTGAATATTTAAAGACATACCCCAGAAAGCTGGGTACATCTACACCGGCCTGCTCGGCTATATTCTTCACCATAAAGTTAGGTGCATTTCCAATATAGGTCATGGCGCCAAAGAATACTGCTGCTACTGAAATGGCCATCAAATAAATGATTGAGTTTGAATCTCCGGGCACGGGTGAATCGACACCTCCAGCGAAATGCTGTACATCGTTGATAGAGCCAATATCGAGGCCGAATTTGCCCAGGGATCCAGCCAGAAAATTCAAATAAGTCGGCGCATTGTCCAGCACGCCTGAAAGTGATCCTGTGAACCAGTAAAATCGAGTGACAGTGAATTCAGCTGCATTCTCCTTGGCGTAGGCAGCGATAAGCTGTAGCGCAGGAATCATCGTTGCAAAGATTCCTACAAAGAGATAGGCGACTTCCTTTATAGGTTCAAAGTTGAATTCATTCCCCCTCAATGCCTCTTTGTCACCCGTTTTGTAGGCAAGGAACGCGACACTGAACATGATAATCTCTCGGATACCAAAAGGGACATGAAACATTTTCTGTAAACTGGGGAATCCATCTATGACTGCAGGATCCATAAATACAGAAACAATAACAATTCCCAGATAGATAAAGTTCTTACCACCATGAATCTCTATGGTCCGACCCTCTTTAGGTACAATACTGCTGGGTGGGGTCCTCATATCAAAAGCCATAAAAACACCAATCACAGCTAAAATCGTGACCAACCAGATATGCCAGACATGACTGATCACCCAGAAGAAGGGCACACCCTTAAGAAAACCTAGAAATAGCGGTGGGTCACCAATGGGTGTAAGTCCACCACCGATATTACTGACCACAAAAATAAAGAAGATAACATGGTAGGGCTTCAGCCGACCTTCGTTCAAGCGCATAAACGGTCTGATCAGCAGCATGGAAGCACCGGTGGTACCGATAAAATTGGATAGAATGGCACCACCCAAAAGGATGAGTCCATTCACCCAGGGCTTCCCGGCAGTATTAAACTTGACAAGAATACCGCCTGAAGCTACAAAAAGGGCTGTGAGCAAGGCAATGAAGGCGATGTACTCCTCAAGGGTATGCATGAGGTTGAGAACACCATGATCCATCAGAAGCCCATAATAAACAGCTACGATGACACCCAGGGTCATGGCAAATTTTGGATAGTGATGTTCCCATAGATGTGGGTAAAAAAGAGGGCCAGTCGCAATCATGATCAATAAAATGATAAACGGTGCCACTAACCAGACTGGTGGAAGGCTACTATGATGCGCAGCTTCTGTGGTATTGTGCAACTCTCCTTCATGGTGTACCATATCTTTGGTGGCAGCTTCTTCGCTCATGCTGTCATGGTCCTCTGCCATAACGGGACTGATAATCAACAACGCCAGTAGTAACAACTTCCCAATATCAACCAACCTCATACTTCATTCCTTTTAACTTCAAATCGATTCGATCGTATATATGTGTAAATTGACTCTGATTCACTCCCCCTGAACAATTCGTCCATGTTCTGCCAGAATGAATCAAGTCTCATCTTGTATTTTTTTTCATACAGATATGCCTGAATCAACATATCCAGTTTGTCTATTCGCTTCACCACTTTTGCCTCAGGAGATTTGACTGACTCAAAATCTTCCCAGAGATCATGGAAGTATTCCCCCTCCTGGACGCCCCGGACAATCTGCTGAAATGCGGCTGCTTCAGCTTCATATTTAGTCGTTTCTGAAACATTGTCTAGGGGGGTTAAATCACCAACGATGGATTCAGCTATATCATGAATCAATGCCATGTTTAAAGCTCTCTCAACATTGACACCATTGGATTGCAAAATACCACGAAGGTAAAGGATGAGAATCGACATCCCATAGGAATGGGCAGCAATAGACTCAACGCCAATTGCTTCAATTCCAGATTGTAGCCACCCTGATCTTGGGATGGATTTAAGCTGGTAGATATGTTCAAGGCTTGAAATCAGATGATATGTAGGATTGTCTTTTTTCGTTTCATTCATAAGCCAAGAAGATAGAAGAAAGGGAACTGAATACTAAAACAATTGGAATTTTTCCAGCCAAATCTGAGATTTTGAATAGAAAGTGTAGATGTATAATTCATCAATAAGAAACCTGCAGAGAAATACTGTAACTCGTTATAGCTCAAGCGATAACAACTACCTGATAAAGCATATTAAGCAAAAATTTCAAATGTTTCACAGTTAAAGTGACTGTTGAAGTGGGGAAAATGCTTACAACTCTCACACGGAAATTAAAATGATCTAAGGCATCTCGAATTTGACATCGGGGTGACGGACAATGAGCACTGGACAATGGGCTTTCCGGACAACTTTTTCAGCTGTAGAACCATAAAGGGCATGACTAAATCCACTAAGTCCATGGGTGGCCATCACGATGAGATCTATCCCCTCCTCCTTAGCAAAGGAGACAATCTCACGCCAGGGTTTCCCATGTAGATTGGAAGAATCGCTCTCGATTTCGGTAGGAATCTGTTCTTCCATTACCTTTGCCAGAGATTCGTCAACATACCCGCTGAGCTGCTTTTCGATGTCAGGATAGCTATAGGTTCCCCAGGCAAAATCAACAGGGGCGACAATGGGTTCCACGACATGCAACACATGGAGACTGGCCTGGTACTTAATTGCCAGATCAACTGCGAAAGGTAGCGCATATTTCGCAGACTCCGAAAAATCAGTTGGTACTAAAATTTTGGAATATTTCATTTTGTGACCTCCAAATTGTTGAGAAGGATATCAGTCTGAGAGTTTCCTCCCCAGTTCCAGACCTATCTGAAATGCTTTCAGATTTATCTCTAAGAGATGTCTCTTCTTAAAGATAAGTGGTAAAACGCGTTGAACCACCATAGGATCAAGAAAATCTGAGTATCCAGCCATCACACCGAGAATGACAACATTTGAGGTTCTGGTATTCCCCAATTCCTTGGCCAACTCAGTTGCGGGAATGGGGATTTTTGTGATATCATCTCGCTTCGGTTCCATATCAATAAGTGAGCTGTCCCACAGAATGGCGCCACCTTCAATGACATCATCCTCAAATTTTTCAAGCGAGGGGCGATTCATGGCAACAAGGATGGTTGGATGGGTAACCAGGGGTGATCCAATAGCCTCACGGGATAACTTAACATGACAGTTCGCAGTCCCCCCCCGCATTTCAGGACCATATGAAGGAATCCAACTTACTTCCAGATTCTCCCGCATTCCAATTTCGCTGAGCCAAACCCCCAGTGAAAGCACGCCCTGACCACCAAAACCAGCAATTTTTATTTCCTGATCAATCGTTTCACTTAGCTTCATTTCTGCTGTGTCGAATTGGACCCTATCCTGCTCCAAGCCGATAAGTTTTGGCACTCTGGCAGGAGTTGCAAGGTTCTTGCCTAAATCAAGGGGTTCAACCTGTTGGGCAATATCTTTAAATACTCCCAGTGGGAAACTTTGCATCAGGGTTGATCTAATCCATTCCTCAGCCTGAGGGGCTGTCATCTTCCAACCAGTTGGACAGGCGGATAACACTTCAATAAATGAGAAACCCTTCTTCTCGATTTGGTTCTTAATGCCTCGTCTCACTGCTTTGCGAGCTGCATTCTTCGAGCGAGTATCAGCCAGCATAACGCGTTCCACGTAAACTGGAGATTCAAGGCTGGCGATAATCTCGGCCATCTTGATGGGGTAGCCCTCGTTTTGGAGCGTCCGTCCGTAAGGGGTGGTAGTCGTTTTCTGACCAATCAGTGTTGTAGGAGCCATTTGGCCACCAGTCATTCCATAAATGGCATTATTTACAAAGAATACCGTTATGGATTCACCACGGTTGGCAGCGTGCAAGATCTCATTGCCACCTATGGCGGCCAGATCACCATCACCTTGATAAGAGATGACGATAGATTCAGGCAAAGCTCTTTTCACACCCGTAGCTACTGCAGGAGCTCGACCATGAGCTGCCTGGATATTTCCCGCATTGAAGTAGTAATATGCAAAGACACTACAACCCACAGGGCTCACAAAGGTACAATTTTCAGCCACTTCATAGTCAGTGAGAGCTTCTGCAATCATTTTATGAAGGATTCCATGACCACAACCCGGGCAATAGTGAGTCTGTTCCTTATTGCTTCCAGGACGACGCTCATAAGTGTCGTAGAAGCCCTTTGATTTACCTAATATCTTGACACTCATAGTACCCTCATCATGCGTTTGATCTCATGGACCAATTCTTTAATGGATGGAACATTGCCACCCATTCTACCATAAAACTCAACTGGTTTCGCACCATTCACAGCCAATCGAACATCCTCCACCATTTGGCCATTACTCAACTCAATTACACTAAACGCTTTGACATGATCCATGGTAGCTAATTCTGCAATTCGTTTTGAAGGATAAGGCATGAGGGTGATGGGGCGCAGCATACCAACTTTTACACCTTCTATTCTTAATTGATCAACGGCTGTATGCACCAAACGGGAAACAATACCATAGCCAACCACAATGAAGTCTGCATCATCAAGTCGATATTCTTCAAAACGAGTCTCACCATTTTCGATAATCTCGTATTTGCGCTGTAATTTTTGATTGTGTCGCTCCAGGTCATCTGGATCAAGCTCGATTGAGCTAATGAGATTCATTCGATCTTCATCTACACCGCGTATGGCCCATTTCTTTTCGGCAAATTCTTCCACCGGTTCAGGAAAATCTACTGGCTCCATCATTTGCCCGATAAATCCATCCGCTAAGAGTACTGCTGGGTTGCGATATTTATCAGCGAGATCAAATGCTAACATAGTGAGATCACACATTTCTTGAGCAGAGTTGGGGGCTACAACTATGTTTTTATAGTTTCCATGGCCACCCCCCTTGACGACTTGATGATAATCACTTTGCTCAGGTGCAATGTTGCCCAAACCAGGACCTCCGCGCATGATATCTACAACCACGCAGGGGAGTTCAGCTCCGGCCAGGTAGGACATCCCTTCCTGTTTCAAGCTGAAACCAGGACTGGAACTGGCGGTCATGGCACGAATACCTGTTCCGGCTGCACCATAAACCATATTGATAGCTGCTATTTCACTTTCAGCTTGTAGAAAAGTCCCACCCACCAGAGGCATATACAGCGCAGCAGCGTGGGCAATTTCACTCGCCGGGGTAATTGGATATCCATAGTAAGCACGGCAACCGGCCAGGATAGCCCCTTTGACAATTGCTTCATTTCCTTTTACAAATTGTTTAGCCATACTCTACTCCGCGAAACTTAAGTTTCTAAAATTACTAAGAATAACTTGCTGACCGCAGGCTTCACACACTGCTAGCCCTTTCACTGTATCGGTAACTGTCAATCTGCTGGGCACATTCTTGGTCTGGCAGATATAAGCTTCCTGAGCTTCAGCCCAATTTTTAAAAACAGTAATGGCGCCTGGTTCCGGGCAAGCATAAAAACAGATACCACAACCAGTACATCCTTCACCTGCATACTCAGCTGGACTATAACCATGCGTATTAAAACTATTTGATAAGTGCAGCACATCTACGGGACATGCCACGACGCATAAACTGCATCCCTTACATTCCTCGAAGTTGACCGCAACAAGTCCACGGGCTTTAGCCATATTTAGAACCTCCTAAAATCCATAATTACTCAATTCTCAATGTAAAAGCTTACTCTCAAAAGATTGTTTCTCCAATTCCTCGCGAAAATCTGGATGCGCTATCGCTATGAGAGCCTTGGCTCTATCTCTTAATGTTTTTCCATGCAAATGGGCAATCCCATATTCGGTGACGATGTAATGCACATCCCCCCTACTTGTGGTCACCGCTGCACCAGGTTTCAAATCCAAAACGATACGTGATTGAGTTCCCTGCTTCGCTGTAGAAGGCATGGCAATAATTGGTTTTCCACCATTACTTCTGGATGCACCACGCATAAAATCAACCTGGCCTCCGATACCAGAAAAATTAGTGCGTCCCATTGAATCTGAGCACACCTGGCCTGTCAGATCAATCTCTATTGAAGAATTGATGGCAACCATTTTGTTATTCTGGGCAATGATGTAAGGATCATTTACATAATCCGTAGGATGAAATTCCATAAAAGGATTCTCATTAATAAAATCGTAGACATGTTGTGAACCCATAACAATACTGGAGACCACTTTGCCTGTGTGTAAGGTTTTTTCTTCACCATTTATCACACCAGATTCGACAAGTTCTACGACACCGTCGCTAAACATTTCAGTATGGATACCTAGATTGCGCTTTTCCTTCAGATAAAACAGCGTAGCGTCTGGAATAGCTCCAATACCCATTTGCAGGGTGGATCCGTCTTCAATCAGGCTGGCGATATACTTTCCAATGAGCATATGTTGCTCAGATAGTTCGACTTTGGCTGTCTGAAACAGCGGCTCATCCGCTTCAACAATAAAATCCAGCTTTGAGGCATGAATAAAATTGTCCCCATGGACCCTGGGCATTTGTCGATTTACCATGGCCACAATAATTTTTGCTCTTTTGCAGGCAGCGATGGTCGTATCCGTGCTGACGCCAAAACTGCAAAACCCATGAGAATCCGGTGGGCTGACATGAATAATGGCTACATCAACCGGGATGTGACCATTCTTGAATAATCCTGGAATCTCAGAGAGAAATATGGGTGTCCAGTCTGCTCTGCCTGCGTTGACTGACTCTCTCACATTGGTACCGGTGAACAGGGAATTAAGACGGACATGACCTTCCATTTCAGGTGTCACATACTTCGCGTCACCCAATGAAAGAATATGGCTGATGGTTACACCTTCAAGCTCCATGGCCCGCTTACTGAACGCATCTACTAAAAGCTGCGGGGTTGCAGCACCAGCATGCAGATATACAGAATCCCGTGATTTAATGAGGCTCATGGCCTCCTCAGGAGTTCCTATACGAGATTGATAATTTTCAGTCCAGGTCATTATATCTTGATTCCGAATCTTCGATTTAGGACGGGTTGCATATTGCGTCCCTTGAGAGTGTATAAACCTTTTTTGAGTACATGTGAATCTTTCAGGGCCTTATCAATGCCCATCTCCGCGATCTGAATCAGATATTTTGACAGCACATTGGAGAGGGCAATTGAAGTGGTCCGATTTATACCTGAGGTTATATTGGGGACACAATAGTGAATGACACCTTCGTCCACATAAACGGGATCTGAAAGCAAGGTGGGCCTCGATGTCTCACTGGCACCACCTTCATCAACAGAAAAATCTATGAGGACAGATAGGTTTTTCATGTTTTTGACCATCTCTCGCGTGATGATCTGGGGTGTTTCAGCCCCCCTCTCCAGTATGGAGGTTACCACAACATCAGCAAAGGCGATGGTTCTCGCCACGGCGGGTTGGTTGGCATATATAGTTGTAACCCGGTCACCCAAACTGTTTTTAACTATGCGCAATTGTTCAATATTCTTATCTAGAATGTGAACTTGTGCTCCCAGACCTACGAAAGCCTTAGCGGCACTGGTCCCGACCATTCCAGCACCAATGATAACAACAGATGCAGGTGCAACACCGGGGACACTCCCCAACAGAACCCCTCTACCCATGGGATCACGTCCCAAATAATTTCCAGCTATGATGGGAGCCATTTGACCGGCCAATTCGCTCATGATATTGAGGATGGGTCGTGACCCATCCTCATTTTCCATGATTTCCATCCCAATGAGGGTGATATTTTTATCGGTTAGGCTTTTAAATACTTCTGGAGAACTCACAGATAGATGCTGAAAAGTAATCACAGTCTGCCCGTCAAGCATGAGATTCAGACACGCTTCATCAACGGGTAAAATTTTTAGAAGAACGTCGGACCGTCCATATATTTCTTCTGGGCTAAAAACAATTTGAGCGCCCTTATTCGTATAGTCCTGGTCGGAAAATCCGCTTGATACACCCGCTCCAGATTCCACAAAAACGGTATGCCCCCGCTTTATGAGGGATGTTGCTCCTCTCGGTGTTAAACAGACACGCTTTTCGTTTAAACGGCTTTCATGCAGAATCCCAAAATTCATGGCAATCTCCCAATCTCATTCCCCTTGTTTTTGATACAAAATATTAAAGACAAACAGCGTGCCAAGTGTCGCTAACTCACTAAAATGATATTACTTATTAGCCTTGGACAGCTCTATGTATAGTAATTATTGTTGAAAGACTTCTGCCTCCAGACTCCGACATGATTGTGTTGATTCCTACGACAAGCAACCCCGAAATATTGGTTCCAATCATCTGCAAAATGATTTCCTCCACCTGGATTATTCAAATGAACATTTTTAATGAGGATATCTCAACTATTTTAAAGCCATGTTTAATCAAGTTCTCACACTCAAGCAACGTCCCGGATTCAGGGACATGATGCAGCATCGTGTTCATGAAATTTTATTGATCTCCAGCCTTTATGATGCCTTCAAGCTCGAAGAAGATGGCCGCATTGGTGAGATGATTTTTACTGAGTACCAGGATATGAACCTAAGTAGCGCTCCTCGAATTACCAGAGTTTCTACAGGTGATCATGCCTTAAGAAAATTACGAGCCAGGCACTATGACCTCGTTATCACTATGACTCGCATCTCAGATATGAATCCTTTTGAGTTGGGCCGGAAAATTAAAAAGAAACATGAATCCATACCTGTGATCATGCTAGCCTCAAATCGTCGTGAATACACCTGGGCAACGCAGAGGGTTGATAATTTAGAAGGCATTGATAAAACTTTTATCTGGCATGGTGATTCGAACATCTTCACCACCATTGTGAAGTACATTGAAGACCGCATGAATGCTCCCCGAGATATTCTCAAAGGTGGAGCAAGAGCCATCATTGTAGTGGAGGATTCTCCTAAATATTATTCAATCTTTCTACCCATGTTATACCGTGTTATCATCAACACCACACAGAAATTGATGAAACACGAATACACCGATGAACTGCGCCTGTTCAGAATGCGCTCCCGACCCAAAATCCTATTGGCCTCAACCTTTGAGGAAGCCACTGAACTATACAAGATGTATAAGAATAATCTCCTGGCAGTCATCTCAGATGTACGCTATCCCCGCAACGGAAAACTGGACCCAAAGGCCGGGGCTGCGTTTATTAAAATTATTCTGAAAAAGAATCCCAGCCTACCCATCATCATGCAATCTATGGAGGGTAGCAACGAAAAAACTGCCAAGGAATTGGGAGCCTACTTTATCGCAAAGTACTCACCACAACTCCTCAAAAGATTGCAGGAATTCGCCATCAAGCATTGTGGATTTGGTGACCTTGTATTCGGTACTCCTGAGGGGAAGACTATCACCAAGATTCGTCACTTGAATGCGTTGAGTGCTGCTTTGGAATCTGTTCCCATTCAAAGCATCGAATATCATGCCCGCCGAGATCATTTCTCAAACTGGTTGGCGGTTCGCGGGTACTTTGATCTTGCAGATTTTCTTAAACCTGTCCACATTCAAGATTTTGAAGACCCCGAAGACTTTCGTAAGGTTCTATTGGATGCCATTGAGCGACAACGCATCCTCCAGCACTTTGATAGTATTGGATACTTCGACATAGACACTTACGATCCGACAATAATAGCCGTACGGATTGGTGGAGGATCTATCGGGGGCAAAGCGCGTGGCCTGGCATTTCTCACTGCCCACAAACGCCGATTTGATTTTTCGCAAAAATATCCAGCCCTCAAGGTTGATGTCCCGCAGTTCGCAGTAGTCGCGACAGATATTTACGATCGTTTCCTGGATATTAATAAATTGAGCGTAAAAGCGCTTGAAGCTGAAACCAATGAGGAGATAGATAACCTTTTCCGCAAAGCTGTATTCCCGGGAAACTTCACTGATCAGCTTCATTCTTATCTGGGACACCATGCTGGACCATTGGCAGTACGATCATCTAGCCTTTTGGAGGACTCCCTATTCCAACCTTTTGCAGGGATTTACAGCACCTATATGCTCCCCAATTGTGCTCCGGCTCTTGATACCAGGGTATTTCAACTCCTGGAAGCAATTAAACTTGTCTATGCATCAGGATTCCATCGTGAAGCTATTGCTTATCTCAAATCAACAGGAAATCGTCCTGAGGATGAAAAAATGGCCGTGGTTATTCAGCACCTCAGCGGGCAAAAACATGGTGATTATTATTACCCCAGCTTTTCAGGTGTGCTGCAAACCCTGAATTATTATCCCCAGGGTGCTATGCAGCGAGATGAGGGCATGGCTACCATGGCTCTGGGTTTGGGCCGTACCGTGGTGAACGGTGAAAAAGCCCTTAAATTCAGTCCCAAAAGACCTAATGTTCTTCCTCAATTTTACGACGAGCAATCCATTCTGAAGAATAGTCAGAATCACTTCTATACCCTGGACACTGCCCATTGTGAATCACCTCTAGAGAGTGGTGAAAGTTCAAATCTGGTTAAGCTTGATTTAAAAGCCGCCGAAGAGCATGGTAGTCTGGATCAGATTGCCAGCGTGTACTCATTTCAGGATAACCGGTTTCGAGAATCCTTATTTGAGCAGGGTCCGCGCATTGTCACCTTTGCCAATATCTTAAAGTGGAAATCGCTCCCCCTTGCAGATATGCTCAGCGACTTAATGGCATTTGGCAAGTTGGGTATGGGCTGTGAAGTGGAAATGGAATTTGCTGTCAATCTCCCGGAAAAATCAGGTGATCAGGCTGAGCTGTCCATTTTACAAATCAGACCCATGGTTACCTTCGAACGACCCCATGTCGTTGACATCACCAAAGCTGACAAAAACGATGAACTATTTCATAGTGAGATCTGCCTTGGCAATGGCGACAACATTGAGATTCATGATCTGGTCTATATCGATATTGATAAATTCGAAATATTAAATAGTCAACAGATTGCTGAGGAAATACATGAGATGAACCGGAAATTCAGTCCTGAAAATTCTTATTTACTGGTGGGTCCAGGGCGCTGGGGTACTGCAGATCCACTTCTAGGTATTCCTGTAAGCTGGAATTTTATATCCAATGCCAGATCCATCGTGGAAGTAGGTTTGCCAGATTTATATGTTGATCCTTCTTTTGGAAGTCACTTTTTCCAGAATATTACCTCACTGGGGATCAGCTATTTCACCATTCCCCCCAGGCAGTTGGAAGAAAATATGAATCTGGACTGGTTTAAAAATCAAAAACCCACCCACGAAACCAAATACCTCAAGCATTTTCACTTCGAGCGCCCCTTTATAATCCAGGTGGATGGTGTAAAAGGCGAGGGACATATCTGGCAACCTGGTTGCTGCAGGTCAATGGAAAAAGACACTTGAAAATTTCTTCATTGAGTATCCATTGAATTAATTTATGTTCAATGACAAGAAAAGAGGAGATGCTAACATGCGTAAGCGTTTTATTTCATTGTTTGCTGTTTTGCTGATTACAGTGGGTGCATTTGGACAAAATTCTGGTCTTGGTATTGGATTGTCTACTGATGGGCTGACAGGAAAATACTGGATGGGTAGTACGAATGCTTTAGCCGTTCATTGGAATTTTGGAAGCGCGCTTGCTGCTGACTATTTGTTTGATATGCCAGAATTACTGAAGATCACAGACAATGAGACTCCTGTGTATTATGGAGCTGGCATAACTCTGGGTACTCACAAAGGATTAGACGATGATTTTGAAGAAACAACAGAGTTCGACCTGGGTGTGCGTGGCGTGATTGGAATTGGCTACTATCTGTCATCGTTTCCAGTGGATATTTTCATTGAAAGTACACCAACACTGAAAATTCTTGGTGGAGGTGGATTTGGTTTTGGTGGAAGTCTTGGAATCCGATACTTCTTTTAAGCTGCAACCTATTGATATTTATAAGCCCTGTTCTTTGAATGGGGCTTTTTATTTTGAGAATACCTCACTCCATTATTCAGTTTCCAGATTGTTAACATTGTACAGGGATTCTTTTATTGAATTCCCGTGTATCGCGGTTAGTATTGAGCATACCAATACCTATTGGAATGTTCGCCATAAGGGCATGGTACTGAAATAGTTAGCTAAACTTATTTGTGAGGTCCCTTCGTGACAGATACAACACATAATTTTCATATACCCGTCATGGGCACTGGCCATTCAATAGATACACCTATACGATTGGCTCATTTAGGAATCACTTCTGTGATATCCATAATTGATGACATCCTGCTGGAGCGTCTCAGAAAATTTTATACTGCAAAATATAATTTACCCTTCGAACGCATCTCCCCTCGTGAGGAGGATGGTCGGGCAAAACGTATCACGGCTTATCTTGATATGGTTCACGATATCGTTCAGATGAAGATGGATCACGTTCGTTCACTCCCATTTTTTGAGAAGAATGAAAAATCCCGCTATTTTGAACTATTGCCTGATACAAGCTCACTCAAGCAAGCCTATGATGATCTTATGGCGACCAAGCCAGGTGAATTGCGAGAGAAGATTTCCCAAGAATTGACACGTAGAATGAGACCTGGTGGTATTGATGTAAATATCATGGTTAAAGTGGATCGCATTGACATGGACAAACATGGTAAACCTTTAGGTGAAGGTTTTTCCGATGCCAAATCTGCCCTGCGTGGTTTCGCGAGAAGTAAACTTGATTCAGCCATGGTTTTTTCAGCTGGAATCAATCAAAGCCTCTATGGTTACATGACGAAATATCAGGATTTTTATCGTGATCAACAGGGTGAAATTAAGAAAAAGATTATTCTTAAGGTCAGTGATTTCAGATCGGCAATGATCCAGGGACGCTATATGGCAAAGAAGGGTCTGGAAATTTCTGAATTCAGAATTGAATCTGGATTGAATTGCGGAGGCCATGCTTTCGCATCTCCTGGTCATCTGTTACCTATCCTACTTCAGGATTTCAAAAATAAACGAGCTGAGCTGGGAACACAATTCCAGCCCATTATTAAGCGTTTTTATGACAAAATGGGGTGGAAGTATCCTGAGAATCTTGAGCATCATCCTGAGATTACTGTCCAGGGTGGCATTGGCAATCATGGCGAAGTAGAGAGATTAGAAAAAGATTTCGGCATGGACCGTACAGGGTGGGCCAGTCCATTTCTGTTGGTTCCTGAGGCTACTCCCATTGATTCTGTCACACGAATACAATTGATGAATTCTACGGATGATAGTCTCTATTTGAGCGGTGCTTCTCCCCTGGGTGTTCCTTTCAACAATTTAAAGGATTCAGGATCTGAGCAATGGTCAATGAAACGCTATCGCCAGGGGAAACCTGGCTCTCCCTGTCCAAAAGGGTTTCTAGTGTCCAATACTGAATTTACTGAATTGCCCATTTGTACGGCTTCTTCTGAATACATGACTCACAAACTTGCTGAGATTGAAGCGGACTTTGGGCCTGGTACAGAGAAGGATGAGGCTATCAATAAAGTATTAGCCAAAACTTGCCTCTGCGACCATCTGGGTAATGGGGTCCTGATAAGTCTCGGAATTGTACCTGCTGATCGCTCACCCCAGGCCATCTGTCCAGGTCCAAACTTATCCTGGTTTAATCGGAATTATTCCCTGGAAGAGATGGTTGATCAAATCTATGGTCGCGGCAAAGAGTTACTCTCCTCAGAGCGTCCTCATATGTTTGCAAAAGAGATTCAACTTTATGTCGATCACTTTCGTACACGGATTCAGGATTCTATGGGACCCAAAGAGTACCCCTCTCTTCATGCTTTCTATGACAATATGATTAAGGGTTTTGAATATTGTAGAACCATCGCTAAAGGACATTCCTATCCTGGTGAAAACCTCCCTTCACTGAGTGAAGCCATTGAGAAACAGGGCCGGCGCCTGGAAGAGATCTACAATAACTTCAAAGCCAAGATCAATACTGAAGTTACTGCTTGAGGTTGGATCAACACTGATTCTGTATTAATCAATTTAGATGTATAAAAAAGGCACGGAATATTCCGTGCCTTTTTTGTTGAACTATTTAAGAATTGAAGTGCTTAAACAACACCCTGATCCATCATGGAGTCAGCAACTTTTAAGAAACCGGCAATATTCGCACCGGCAACATAATCGCCATCAAATCCATAACGAGCTGCAGTTTCAAGTGCATTTGTATGGATACTCTTCATGATGTTATGGAGACGTTCATCAACTTCTTCACGCGTCCATGAAAGGCGCAGGCTATTCTGGGACATTTCCAAACCGGAAACAGCAACACCACCAGCATTGGCAGCTTTACCAGGACCGTAAAGGATTTTGGCAGCTTGATATACCTCAATAGCTTCTGGAATCGAAGGCATGTTTGCGCCTTCACAAACCACATAGCAACCATTTTTAATCAAAGCTTTAGCTTCTTCTTTGTTGACCTCATTCTGAGTGGCACAAGGCAGAGCAACATCGCAATTAACATACCATGGGCGTTGACCTTCAAAATACTCACCACCAAATTCAGCTTTGTATTCTTTGATGCGTCCACGACGATTGTTTTTGAGATCCATAACCCAAGCCAGTTTTTCTCTATCAATGCCCGCTGGATCATAAATAGTTCCGGAAGAATCTGATAATGTGACCGGTTTTCCACCGAAGTCTAAGACCTTCTCAGTGGCATACTGCGCAACGTTACCACTACCTGAGATAGCGACTGTCTTGCCTTCTAAACTATCACCACGAGTCTTCAACATTTCCTGTGCAAAATAGACAGTTCCATATCCTGTTGCTTGAGGTCGGATCAAGCTTCCGCCCCAGTTCAGGGCCTTACCTGTCAAAACGCCTTCAAAAGCGTTACGGAGTTTTTTATACTGACCAAACAGGTAACCAATCTCACGACCGCCCACACCTATATCACCAGCGGGGACATCTGTGTTGGGACCAATGTGACGGAATAATTCTGACATGAAGGACTGTGTAAAGCGCATCACTTCAATATCTGACTTACCTTTAGGATCAAAATCTGATCCACCTTTACCACCACCCATTGGGAGTGTGGTCAGTGCATTTTTAAAAACTTGCTCGAATCCCAAGAATTTGAGAATACCAAGATTTACACTTGGATGAAAACGCAAACCACCCTTGTATGGACCAATTGCGCTATTGAACTCAATCCGGAAACCACGATTAACCTGTACTGTACCCGAATCATCTACCCAGGGAACGCGGAACATGATCACACGTTCTGGTTCAACGATACGCTCCAAAACCTTGGCCTCACGATATTGAGGGTGACGATCTAGAACGGGCATTAAGGAAGTTACTACTTCCTCAACTGCCTGAATAAATTCTGGCTGTGCCGGGTTCTTTGCTTGGACACCGGCCATAAATTCTGCAACATGATTAGACATGCATACCTCCTAAAAGTTGGATTTCAGTTCTCCCACTGCTCTCCTGATACCGCATGTCAATAAATGCGAGCGAGACGCCAGTTACTGAATAATCCGATGTTTGTGCCATTTTTTTCATTGTGCTGTTAGTGAGACAAATCTTGTGCCATTTACGAGCTATTTCGCTATAATTGACAACGCGCGGATAATAATCTCTTTTGGATATATTTCATCATATTTATTATGAGAATCACACATTTTGCAGAATGATTCTAACGTTTTTAAAATATTGCCTTGTTCAGCAGATGACGCATAGCAATTAATTTGGAAGTCAAGATCATCGTTCCTATGTTAAAGGCTAAATGAGAAGGATATCTTGGTGAAATATTCACTTCATGACCTCCTGGACAACGTGGATAGCGATACAGTTGAGCAAGAAATTGCGCTGGTTCAATATTTTAAAGATTTGGCGATTCAGCCTCCCCAGGAGCTAGCTTTATGGTCACGAGACCTTCTGAAATATGCTGATCATATTCTGGCGACGGGAAGTCGAAAAAGCCTGACATTCCTTTTAGAACAAGGCTGGAATCCGTCTTTCACCTCGCTCATCAAAGCCTCCGATATTCAGAATGAATGGTTCGAACTTGAAATGGAGCTGATCCGGAAGCTTAATTATACGCCTGGTTTTCTATTTCATCGCAGGGCGTCACAGAAAGGTCACAAAACCCTTTTTAATTATAAACAGGGGCGGCAGTGGCAACAGCAATCCTGGTCAGCCATTCAACAGTCAGTCAATCATCTCGCAGCAGCCCTGATTGACCTCATGGGCAGCACCAGCCCCCGGATTGCCATACTTTCAGAAAATCGACTGGAAGTCGCAGTCACTGATATCGCCTGTCTCACTTACGGTTTCGTGAATGTTCCCATTCAGCCTGCTGCTCCCCCGGCTCATATTGAATACATTCTAGCCCATGCTGAGATTGAAGGAATTTTTGTTTCCGATTCACAACACTTACGCACCATTGAAAACATTCTGCCAAATCTCTCGGCTATAAAACAAATTATCACCTTTAATAGTGTTGCTACAACCAATCCACTGGTGAAATCCTATAAGAGGTTAGTTGAAGAGGGTGGTTCTGGAGACACACTTCATTGGTTGGAAGGTATTCGACTTTCCGTCTCCCTCTCAAATATAGCCAGTATTATGTATACTTCAGGTACCACAGGTTACCCAAAAGGAATCGTATTCACCTATGAGAATATCATCTCTAAACGATTTGCCCGTAGTCTGGCACTCAATCTGGGTAGTGAAGATCGTTTTCTATGTTTTCTGCCTCTATTCCACACCTTTGGAAGATTCCTTGAAATGTGGGGTTCAATATTTTTGGGGGCAGAGTACACTTTTTCAAGCGGCAAAGGGAAACAATCTCTGCTAAGTGATCTAAAGGCTATAAAACCAACCGTCCTGATCAGCATTCCTCAGCGTTGGCAGGATATCTACGATAGCATTGGCTCAACGGTCGATCTCGTAAATGATGATTTTGTCAGTATAGCACCAAGAGTAAAAGAGGTTACCGGAGGTGCATTACAGTGGGGTCTCTCAGCCGCTGGATATCTCTCTCCTGATGTATTCCGATTTTTTCAGGCACATGGCATACACCTTCATAGCGGCTATGGAATGACAGAAGCCACAGGTGGCATCACCATGACACCCACTGATGGCTATATCGATAACTCAGTGGGTATTCCCCTGCCTGGAATGGATATAAAGCTGGCTGAAGATGGGGAGCTATGGATACGAGGGGCCTATGTATCAGACAGTTACTGGAATCCTACTGAGCCAGATGAGCGACCTGATGGATGGTTTACAACAGGTGATATTTTTCAATCTCTGGACAATGGACAGATCGAAATCATCGATCGCAAAAAAGAAATATACAAAAATGCTAAAGGTCAAACTGTCACTCCGCAAAAGATAGAAAATATGTTCAGAGACTTCGAGAGTATCCACCAGCTATTTATTGTAGGTGATCACATGCCTTATAATACAGCTCTGATACGACTGAACCGGAAGCACAGAGACTTGAAGAGTATCTGGGCAGATCAGCAGAGAGTTCGAGATTATGTTGGGAATGTAATTCATTCGGTGAATTCTTTTTTAGCCCCTTTTGAACGAATTGTGGATTTTCGGCAGGTAGAGCGCGATTTTGATAAAGACTTGGGTGAACTTACTGAAAAGGGAACTTTTAAAAGAACTGTTATTCTCGAACATTTTAAAACTGAAATTGAATCACTTTATGAACGACCCTTTAAATCATTTTTCATGGAAGAATTGGAGATCCAAATTCCCAACTGGTTTTTTCTTCAGCGAGGTTGGACCCAAAATGATCTGGTTATCAAAGATAAATTTCTCAAGCATAGGAATAAGCAACATGTTTTGAGAATTGAATCGGGCAAGGATGAAATTCAAATTGGGGCATTTTTCTATCAATTCAAGGGCAATATTCTCCACTTTGAAGATATAATTCGTCAACCTGCCTATTGCCTCGGAAACCGTGAGCTAGAGAAATTTCTGGATTACTCTCATCTTAGAATAAAACCGATCAATATGAGTCCCGATTTGCTTCCCGGCACATGGACTAATCTGGATATTTCAGACAAGAACAAACAGCAGGCTGAAACTGAGGTTGAGAAGGCACTGAATCATTCGGATTACTCACTTGAAGCTTTGAAGCCGGTTATTTTGTTGGTTTACTCCCAAACCTTGCACCCTTCTCAACCGGCTTTCCGTCTCTTGAATAGGATCTATTCAAATTCCAGCGAAAGTGTCAGGCACATTGTTCGATATGCTTTTCTGCGTCTCATCCGTTCTGATGACTTGATGCAATCTCAATTTGCAGTAGAGCAAGTGGTGGCCCTTTTCCCGGCCAATGACCTTGAAAGAATTGTTACTTATGCTCTCGGAAGAAAAGTCCTTTTCAACCTTACCTCAGTTGGCGCCTCCTGGTCAAACATCAATATTCATAAGGTCAAGCTGGCATCTAACTATCTGAAGTGGTTATCCAATCAGGAGTCTGAGACAGATGAGTTCTCGGTTCTATTCGAGAACATCCTGGGAATCCTGTTTTCGTGGTCAAAACTATTTCCTCAATTTTATGCTACGATTCGATCGGCAATGATCAGTTTAATTGTCAATCTTCCCCAAAAAAGTAAGATCACACAACAAATCCTCGCTAGCTATGAGGCGCTCAATGACAATTTTTCACAATCCATGCAGGAAATGGATCCAGACACCTCCAATATTCAACACGAGCAGACTCTGGATTGGGAAGATGTATTGGTATTTGACAAGCCGGTTCCTCAAAAGCATCGAAACCGAATCAGCTCAGCCTTAGTCAATACGTCACTGCTAAATGAGTCCCTTTACCTATTTTTTGATCGGAAGCAGCTTTCTCTCAGGAGTATCCCACCACAGGGCATTTGGATCAACCAGTTGGCCAGCGCCCATGGTAAAACTGTTTATCGTGTAACCGTGCAAAGCAATGAAGGAAGCTATAAGTTTGTCCTCAATTTGAATGATGAATTGAATTCAGAACAGGTCTATACCGAACTATACTGGCTCATGGCCTGCGCTCGCGACAACCAATTCAACCAACTGGTTGAGACCCTGGGATCTTATAAACCGAAGCAGGATCTCTGGTCAGAAGAATTTATTTCCGGCCTTACCGTGAGAGAATATCTGAAACAAGCTGTTTGGGCGGGTTCTTCCGATGAGATGCCCTCCCCTGAGCATATCTGGCCCCATTTTGTATGGACTGCAGTTTTGACCTATACCAGGTTCTGGAAACGCACCCACTTTAAGAAAATGATTGCTGTTCCAAGCCCTGGGAAGATTGTCGTCCCTATTCATGATTATCATGTTGGAGGCAGGCTGGTATCTATCTCCGGTATCACAGAAGTATCCTCGGGAGCTGAATTTATTGAGAATCTTGAAAGTTTGTTTGTCAGAGCTACCGAAAAAGAGTTTCCAAAATTCAACCTCCAGGTAGAAACCGATATCGTCTACCACGCCATGCGAGAAGCGCTGGGACAAAAACATGGTCCAGGTTTCTTTAGTGGGCTGCTCGATGATAAGAATATTAAACCGGCGAGACGCAGTGACCTTCTAAGATTCCTGGATAGTGTTGAGGAGGATGGCTACCAGACGAAATCAGTCTACTTCGCCACACGTCGCTATCATCGTTGGCTCTCAATCAACCAGGGAGCAACTCTCAATGCAAAAGCTCACTTTTTGAAGGACCTCTACCGAGACTACAACATCCAGGACAGTGAGCCTGAGTATCCTGATGCCAGAGTTCAGTTATTCACGAATTCTGTTTTTTCAGAAACTGATCCAAAATTGAAAGATTACCTGACTCTTCTGGGAAGGAACTTGCGTCAGCGCTCCTTAGATGGCGGTAATCTCCAGAGTGAGATCAGCCAGTATATCGGATCAAATGAACTGGATGAGTACATCTCGTTCTTTCTCAAGCGTCTCGCTTTTCCTGAGTTACCGCCTAGTGAAGATATTGAACTTATTGCCACTCGTTCCACGGCCATGGATGATATTGAAATAATGATCTCCCGACACGATAGCAAGGGAACTGCCTTCCGGATTAGAAGGGCCATGCACCCTAAAGAAATCATACAGCTCCAACAACATTTTGTAAAAGCCCGCATGGATATCAATTTTACTCATGAGCATAAATTTCTCGTGGCTTTAAACAAGAAGGGAAGCGTCATTGGTGGTCTTTTCTATCTGGACCAGGGAGATGATGTTGTCTACATGGATAAAGTGGTCGTCTCGGACAATCATCGTGGAGGAGGCATCAGCAGAGGGCTTCTAAATGAATTTGTCAATCGGATGAGAAATGCTCAGAAAAAGATGATTACTACAGGATTTTTACATCCTGGATATTTCTATAAGTTTGGTTTTATAATTGAAAAAGACCAGGGAGGCCTGGTCAAATATTTATAAAATGTAAAAGCTGATGGAGGATTTAGTCCGAGGCTACCTCCTCAGCGTTATCTGCTTCATCTTTTTTTCTATCTTCAGCTTCAAGATAATTCGTCATTACTTTAGAAATTGTCGCCTGTTGAATGGCTGCCATCAGTTCATCGTCACTGAATGGTTTTGTGAATATCCCGTGTGAACTGACCTCACGAGCTGAATCAAGAGTGGGTGTATCGGTGTGAGCGGTAATAAAGATGACTGGAATATCGGTCTCTCTGCTGATCTCTCGAGTGGCTTCCAGTCCCGTCATTTTACCCTTTAAAGTAATATCTGAGAATGACATCAGGATAGTTCTCATTGGCTTGAGAGATAGCATCCCGGCCATTATTCACAATGCCAATCACACTAAAGCCCATTGCCTCAAGCCTCAGTTTTATTTCGCTGGCGACAACTATCTCGTCTTCAACGATGAGTACACGTGTATCTATTAACTGCATGTGCAATTATTTTCCAATGTGACACCAGGCAAAACCAGATGAACAAAATAAGTAACCATTAATCGTGAAATTTATTTATCGCGCGGGGTCAACCTAATAAAATCTGTTCCATTCTCCATGTACAACAGCTGGCATAAACGTAAAAGCCCCGGTTTTACCCAGGGCTTCGCATCGGTCTAAACCCCGCTTACTATAAAATAGATTTGATATATGCGGTTGTCAGTGATTTAGGTCGTTCCAAAGGTAGACCAATGGCCCGATCCCAGACTGTAGATGCCAATACACCCATTGCTCGGGAAACGCCAAATAGTACCGTATAAAAATCATACTCATGCATACCATTATGAACCAGTAGAACACCAGAATGTGCATCAACGTTTGGCCATGGATTTTTGGCTTTTCCCTGTTCCAGCAAAATGGGTGGAACCACTTCATAGAGCATGCTCACAACCTGGAAGAGTTCATCCTCAGGCATGTGCTTCAAAGCAAATTCGCGCTGGGCCGAGTAGCGGGGGTCTGTTTTGCGAAGTACGGCATGACCGTAGCCAGGAACGACGTTGCCAGAAGCAAGTGTATCCCAAACAAATTTCTTCAAGTCATCCATAGTAGGAACACCACCACCTAATTTCTCTTTCACATCCATAATCCAGCGTAATACTTCCTGAGTTGCCAAACCATGTAATGGGCCAGCCAGACCATTCATACCGGCAGATAAGGCATAGTAGACATCAGATAGCGTGGATCCAACAAGATGAGTGGTGTGAGCTGATACATTGCCACCTTCATGGTCAGCATGAATGGTAAGATAAATTCTCATCAGCTCTCTGAACATCTTTGTATCAAAACCCATCATGTGGGCGAAGTTGCCACCCCAATCCAAAGATGGATCTGCAGGAATGACCGTACCATCTTTATATGAGCGACGATAAATATAGGCAGCCAAAGCAGGGAGTCGGGCCATAAGATTCATGGTATCCTCATAAACTGGCTTCCAGTAATCGACTTTGTTGATTCCCTTGCGATATTCTGCAGCGAAAATTGATTCGGTCTGCTGTGCAAGAATACCCACAGAAAACTGTGTCATTGGATGCGTATCTTTGGGAAGTGCATCAATAGCCTTATAGACATGCTCAGGCAATGCTCCCCTATCCTGCCACTCCTTAGTGATTTCAGCAATATTTTCTTCAGTTGGGAGTTCGCCAGTCATCAACAGATAGAATAGTCCTTCCGGTAAAGGTTCTTCACCTTCGGAAGCGTGAGGTAATTTCTGTTGGAGCTCAGGAATGGTAAACCCGCGGAAGCGAATTCCTTCCTCTGGATCCAGTGCAGAAGTTTCAGTAATCATCACTTTGACACCACGCATACCACCATATGCTTGTGCGACAGTTACATCACATAATTTTTTATCCCCATGATTTTTGCGAATCTCGTCCACTTCCTCACGAAATTTGGGGATAATCTCTTCTAGCTTATTTTTTAACAATGACATATTCAAAACTCCTTAACAATTTTTGAACTCAAAAAGAATGCTTAAAATAATTGATTCTTTGGGATATTAGTGTCGTTTAGCAATAATTACTCTAAGCTATCATTCTTGCAAATATAGTGCCTGCAGGTAGCAATTGCGGAAATATTTTATTGTTATAGCCAAACTTCAGAATCACGATTTTCGCTCCCTTAATGATTTCTTTTTGTCAATCTACTCTTAGTTTCTGCTATGACTGTTTCCTCAATCCAACTCCCCACTGCCCTGGAAAACCGGCTAAAGAAACAGCTTGGGAAGGCATTCGAAATATTCCAGGACTCCCTGAATACACCAGCACCAGTTTCCATACGTTTGAATCCCGGAAAGCCACATGATCAGTACTCCCATGCCGAGAATATCTCTTGGGCTGAACAGGGGAAGTATTTAGAATCAAGACCCCGTTTTACTGATGATCCCCTATTCCACGCTGGTACCTACTATGTTCAGGAAGCATCCTCCATGTTTCTGGCCCATGTGGTAGCCAATGTCATTGATCTAGAGCAAAATCATCGCGTTCTGGATCTTAGTGCGGCACCCGGAGGCAAGGCAACCCATCTCCAATCCATGCTGACCAAGGATTCACTTCTCGTAGCCAACGAAATCATAACCTCCAGAAACAAGACACTCCGCCAAAACCTGGCCCGTTGGGGTGGTGATAACCACATAGTTACACAAAGTGACCCTAAATATTTTAATAAACTACCCAATTTCTTTGATCTAATTCTCGTAGATGCTCCCTGCTCAGGTGAAGGTCTCATGCGCAAGGATCATGGTGCGATTCAAGAATGGTCAGAGGACAATGTAACACTGTGCTCGAGGCGACAAAAACGCATACTGGCAGATATTGTCCCTTCACTAGCCAACGGCGGTGTTCTGATCTATAGCACCTGTACGTTTTCCGAAGCTGAAAATGAAGCCAATATGGAATGGTTAAAAACCGAATCTGGACTGATGCCACTACCAATAGAAGTTCCAGCATCATGGGGAATTATCAGAAGTGATCCAGATAATGCGTCCTATCGGTTCTATCCACATCTTACCAGAGGCGAGGGGTTCTTTATATCCGCCTTCAAAAAAGTCGAAGCAAAAACATCACGAGGATCACATAAACCACGATCCCAACACACCAAATATCCAGAATTGGCAAATTCAGAAGATCAGAAATGGTTACACACTCCCGACAGATATGCTTTCGTAAGCAGGGATGAGTATCGAATCGCCATTCCTAAATCTATCTATGATGACTATCTGACTGTTGGTCGGGCTCTTCGAATTACTTACTCTGGACTATATCTTGGTAAAGTCTACCACAGTATACTGAAGCCGTCGCCAGAGTTGGCTTTGAGCCAATCCCTTTCTAAGAATGTTCAACAAATTGAACTTTCAACTGAGGATGCTTTGGATTACCTCGCTCATATAAATAATAATCATGGGACTGACTATCCTCCGGGGTATAACCTTGTGTCTCACAAAGGCTATGGGTTAGGGTGGATGCATGTGCTAAAGACAGGGCAAATTCGAAATAAATATCCTGCAGCCTGGCGAATTCTTCAGCGTTATGCTAAGAAGTAAAAATAATAGTAACTATTACTATTAGCTTGAAATCCTCAGGAATAAACTTACTTTTAAAACACTATGGAACCTATTAAGCAAAGATATAGCAAACAAAGAGAAACCATTCTTCAGGTTATACAAAGCACATTGATACACCCCAATGCGGATTGGGTCTACAAAGAGACTAGAAAACAGATTCCCAATATTAGTCTTGGTACTGTATATAGAAATTTAAATCAGCTGGTGGAAAGTGGACGAATTCTTAAGCTCAAAGATGAAGCCATGGTGCGTTACGATGGAAATACCGGACAACACGATCATTTCCGCTGCTCGGTTTGTGGCAAATGGTATGACGTGAAAATGATTGATCAGTCAATTATTAAATCCTTCGCTGAGAAACATGATTTTCAGATTGAGTCCTTCAATCTTGAGCTTGAAGGAACCTGTAAAAGTTGTCTTGATTCTTGATTAATAACAAGTTTTGATACAAAAAAAGGAGAGCGTTACTCTCCTTTTTTTGTTTTACAAATTTTTATTGAAACTTGATATTGTAGCCTTTACTGGCCCAGCCCATGATTCCCATGCGAAGATTTATTACATCCTTATATCCCCTATCCAATAAAATCTTGGAGGCAGTCGTACTGCGATTTCCAGTAGCGCAATAGATCAGGATGGGTTGATTCTGATACTTTTCTAATTCCCCTGCTCTTGCCTGAAGTTCCTGCAATGGAATCAGAACAGCATCTTTGATGTAACCGCGGCTGAACTCATTTTTGGTCCGAACATCAAGAAGCAGAGGTGGATTATCCTGGATAAAAGTCCAGGCTTCTTCGGCTCCAAGTTCACGATAATTAGATTGTCGTAATTCAATAACATCAATTTCCCCGACATGCTCACCAATTTTAAATTGGTATTGTCCAGTGACCTTCATTTTAAAGAAGGGTTGCTCAAGTGTGTTGTCTTTCAAGACGGCATTAATATCTAATTCAGGGACATTCAGTGAATATTCAACTTGAGGATCGCCCTTATCATCAAGATAAAACTTTACATAGTCACCACGATATACAACCAGTTTTGTTGAATCACTTTTCAAACTTATGGAAAGGTGGCGATAACCATCTTGAACTTTCCCTGAGATGTTTACAGGTGTTGCACTACTTGCACCGCCAGAATTTTCACTACATGAAAACATTAATATTCCACCAATCAATAATATGCCAATAATTTTAAATTTCATTTTTTCCTCCTGAAGCTATAGATGCCCCTCATTTAAAAAGGTGACAATATAAAAGAGGTGGACCCCAAAAACTGGACAATAGCTTAGGTGTGAACTCCGGATTAATATAAGTCCAAAAGGAGGACACCATGACAAATCGAAAAAGACGTAATCACAGTTCTAAATTTAAAGCAAAAGTCGCTCTCGAAGCACTTCGAGAATAGATGACCATGTCAGAGCTTGCAGAAAAGTATGATCTATATGCTAACCAGATAAGCCATTGGAAGAGTGACCTGGTATCTGGAGCAGTGGATGTGTTTTGTGGTCACGAGCAAAATAAGAAAGACTCTGAAGCGGAAATTGATAAACTTTATTCCTAGATTTGCCAGTTGACTATGGAACGAGATTTTTTGTCGAAAGCGCTCGGTCATTGAGTAAGGATGAGCGCAAACAAATGATCCAGACCGACCTGGTTTTAGTAAATGTAATAACTTTTGCATTAGCACAACCCGGCTATTAATTTTACCGCGTGTTGTGCCCAGTATTTTTTGTTCCTTTTAATTCCTCAACAACATGTCTGATAACTTCACCTCAGGATGATGATACCCTGTCGGGGTTTTATCGACTGATACAATGCCTCCCAGGATAGCGTCTTCCGGGCACCAATTAACGCATGCCAAACATGATTCGCAGCGATTCTGCCAAACTGGCCTATTATTAATCATTTCAATATCATTTGCAGGACAAATTTTTGCACAAATTCCGCAGCCATTACATTTATCGTCAACAATGAAGCTTCTATCTGATATATGAACGAGTTCTTCATATGACAGGTTTGTTGAATTTGCAAGTTTACCATAAAGCATTAGTGTCTTTTTCTTTCCTCCCGACAAAAAAGGAACCATAAAAAGATTAAGGATTTTTGGATTTTCAAATCTACCTTTTTTTCGGGCATCGACATATTGAGTAATAACTTCAAGTTTCTTCTTCCATTTATTGAATAATTTCTGCTGTTTTTCTATGTCAGTAGGAGTTGAGTTATCAGGCATTATCACTGTAAAACCTGCAGAGAGTTTACCTCCACGAGCCTTAACAATTTCACCAAGTTTTTTAATCGTCACATTCGACCAGCCCAAACATGTGCATATTGTAAATATATACTTTGAATCAAGATTCCCCAATTTATTAACAAATCTTTTAACCATTGTCGGCATACCTTGGCATACCGCATTATATACCGGAAAAACAATTCCGATAACGTCTGCATCAGTTGTTATACTTTCATTATCTATCACAGAAGGTATAGGTATCATTTCCCCATTCATTTTCGCTGCAATATCTCTTGCAACAACTAAAGAATTACCCGTACCTGAAAAATAATAAATTATCGTACTCATAATATTAAATCT
>Ga0307991_1000183_pt1 | contig 47524 bp, 55 predicted proteins | sample EllFjometagen131_FD_203146 | JGI IMG/M metagenome (GOLD analysis project Ga0307991, IMG submission 203146) | Marine microbial communities from Ellis Fjord, Antarctic Ocean - #131 | ecosystem: Environmental > Aquatic > Marine > Unclassified | place: Southern Ocean | collected 2014-10-08 | reverse complement strand
GAACTGCAATAATCGATATTGGCCCTTATGAGTACGGAGCACCTGCATTTGGTGGAATTGAGGGTTATACTTACAATCCATCAACCGGAGAACCTGTAGATTATGTTCTGTTAAAAATCAATAACCAGCCCGGTGAATTTACCTTCTCGGACAGCATCGGTAATTTTGAATACAAACTACCTGCAGGAATCTATGATATTTATGCAGAACGAGTTTTCTATGATGATGTAATTGAGTATCATGTCGAGGTGATTGATGGTGAATTTACTCAAATAGCAATTCCAATGTTTGAAATAGTTGATGTGGTAGAACAAACAATCCCTAATCCCTCATCCCAAATTTCTAATCTGACTAACTATCCAAATCCTTTTAATCCTACAACAACAATTGAGTTTTCAATACAATATGATAATAATGTAGAATTATCCATTTTTAATATCAAAGGACAAAAAGTGAAAACTCTAATCAATGAAGAACTGCAAAAAGGTAAGCATACTGCAATTTGGTCTGGTTTTGATGAAAACAATAAACTCGTAAGCTCTGGCATTTATCTTTATAAAATCAAAGCTGGTAATAAAGAATCAGTGAAACGTATGCTATTGTTGAAATAAAAGTCTTGAAGATTATTGAAAGGAGCAAATAATGCCAGAAGTAAAACGAATTCCTGTAGAGAAAATTTATAATTTGATGATGGAAGTATTTACAGAACTTGGTGTTCCAAAAGATGATGCAAAGATTTGTACGGATGTACTGATCGAAAGTGATTTGAGTGGTATTGAATCACACGGAGCAGGTCGCTTAAAAATGTATTATGACCGCATAAAAGCAGGAATCCAATTTACTAACACAAAAATTGATGTGATCAAAGATTTTAGTGCAATTGCAGTTTGGGATGGTAATCATGGTATGGGGCAAGTAATTTCTAAACGTGCGATGCAGAGTGCAATAGATAAGGCAAAAGAATTTGGAATTGGATGTGTTACCGTTCGCAATTCAACTCATTATGGGATCTGCGGTTATTATGCAAAAATGGCCTGTAAACAAAATATGGTTGGAATATCAATGACAAATGCACGTCCTTCAATTGCTCCTCTTTTTGGAGTCAGTCCGATGCTTGGAACAAATCCGATCTGTTTCGGAGCACCTTCTGATAAAGAATATGATTTCATTTATGATGCAGCAACTTCAATTTCTCAACGTGGCAAGGTTGAACTTTATAATCGTGCAGAAAAGACAACTCCGGAAGGCTGGGCAATAGATAGTAAGGGAAAATCTTACACAGATACAAAACAACTCCTGGTCGACCTGATCGAAGGAAATGCATCTATGATCGGACTTGGTGGAACTGAAGAAGAAACCGGTGGTCATAAAGGTTATGGTCTTGCTGTAATGGTTGAAATTCTTTCAGCCGCTTTGCAGGCTGGAAGTTTTATGGATCAACTTCATGGTTGGGAAGACGGCAAGCGGGTACCCTATAAACTTGGTCATATCTTTATTGCAATGGACATCGAAAAATTTACTGATATTTCCGATTTCAAACGGATTACCGGAGAAATAATGACACAACTGCAAAATTCCAAAAAGCGTCTTTATAAAGAACGTATCTGGGTTGCCGGAGAAAAAGAATATTTTAAAGAAATGGAAATAAAAAAAATTGGAATTCCAATAAATAAGAGTTTACAGAAAAATTTAATAACGATGATAAACGAACTAAATTTAGAAGATTATTATAATTTATTTTAACTGTTATTAACACTTGACAGAACAATATCATTTTAAATTGAGTTTGTAATAATTGATAGATACTGGATTTTCTGGAGGGTAGATGTTTTTAAGTAATTTAGCCGGTCTTTTTTCTAACGATATAGCAATAGATCTTGGGACAGCAAATACACTTGTTTATAAAAAAGGAATTGGAATTGTTATTGATGAGCCATCAGTCGTTGCAATATCGACCGATAATAAAAAAATTATAGCAATCGGTGAAGACGCAAAAAATATGCTGGGCAAAAATCCGGCAGAAGTAAATATTATCAAACCACTTAAAGATGGTGTTATTGCCGACTTTCAAGTAACAGAGCTCATGCTGAGAAATTTAATCCTCCGTGCTCAAAAAAAGCGTCTTCTTATCAAACCACGTGTGATAGTTTGTGTTCCTTCAGGTATAACGGAAGTAGAAAAAAGAGCTGTTAGGGATTGCGCACTTCATGCTGGAGCACGTGAAGTACATCTCGTTTCCGAACCAATTGCTGCAGCTATTGGCGCCGATCTTCCAATTCAAAAACCCCAAGGTAACCTTATTATGGATATTGGCGGCGGAACTACTGAAATTGCTATCATTTCACTTTCCCATATTGTTGTTCATTCTTCCATCAGGGTTGGAGGCGACAAAATGGATGAAGCAATAGTTACATATCTCAGAAAAAGGAATAATATCCTCGTTGGAATTCAAACTGCCGAAAAGATAAAAATAGAGATCGGTTCCGCATATCCACTCGAAACAGAATTAACAATGGAAGTAAGAGGGCGTGATATTATTACAGGTTACCCGATTACTGTTGAAATATCTTCCGAAGAAATTCGAGAAGCTCTTTCTGAAACTATTCAATCCATGATAGATGCAGTAAAACGTCTTTTTGAAAAAACAGCACCAGAACTTGCTGCTGATATTGCCGAACGTGGATTAATTCTGACAGGTGGTGGAGCAAATCTTAAGAGAATTGATAAAAAAATCCAGGAGACTGTTGATTTACCTGTTCATGTAATTTCAGAATCTCTTACTTGTGTTCTAAAAGGATGTGGTCGTGTACTTGATAACATGGAAGATTTTAGGGAAGTCCTCATTAAAAAAATAGAAGATTAATATCGTGAAGAGAGAGTATCATTTTCTGATCTATCTGGTTTTAGCGATACTTCTTTTTACTGGCAATAATGATAACAGATTAAAGAAAGCTCAATTTTTAAGTAAAACGATATACTTTCCACTCGTAAATTCGATACAAAAAATTAATTCTCTATTCGACCTTAAAGCAAAAAATTTAATTCTTTCTGAAAAATTATTTGAACATACAATTAGAATTACAGAATTAGAAAATACTTTGGTGGAAATTGAGAATGCTAAAATAGATTATGAAATCGGTAATTACAATCATCTTCTGGCAGATATAGTTGGATTTAAGGGCGAATTTAAAGAAAGATGTCTTATTGTCAATAAAGGTAAAAATAATAATATCGAGTTAAATTATCCTGTTATATCCAATAATGGTATTGTAGGGAAAATCATCTCTGTATCTCAAAACTATTCAATTGTTCTGCCATTAGATCATTCAAAATTTGAATTGGGCATTATGTCAAAAAGAACTCACCTGCAAGGAATAATGAAATCAGATATCTACGGTAATTCCTACATGACATTAATCAAACCCGGGTCTGACATAAAGGTAGGTGACATTATCGTTACGTCACAAATATCTTCTGTTTTTCCAAAAGGATTTCCCGTTGGAAAAGTAACTAAACTTGTTGAAAATCAAATGGATGTTTTCATAAGTGCAAAAATAAAAACTTTTGTAAATCCATCTGAGCTTGATCAGACAATTGTATTATTATATAAAAAGGATAAAGGCTATGAAAAAGAACTCGAAAATAATTAATGTTGAAGGATTTGAATATCTTCGAATTCCACTAAAAACTAAAATATTAACTGCAGATGATGATATACTATCTATCATAAAAGAATGCATAAAAGGGAAAATTGAGGGGAATGATATAATAAGCATAAGTGAGAGTCCGCTTGCCATAACACAAGGTAGGGCAATACCTGTAAGTGAAATAAAAATAGGGTGGCTGGCAAAATTTCTGTGGCGGTTTGTTTCCAATGTTGAGTACGGAATTGGTTTGCGAGCTCCGGAAAGTATGCAATGTGCAATTGATGAATGCGGTGCTCCCAGAATCCTTTTTGCTGCAATAATTGGTGGAATCGGAAGATTTATTGGGAGACGTGGTAAAGGAGATTTTTATCGTATTGCTGGAATGCAGGCGGCTCTTATTGATGCAGCAACAACTTCCCCAGTTCCGCCATATGAAAACTGTGTGATAAAGGGTCCTGAATATCCAGAGAAAGAAGCTCAAAACATCAAGGATAATACTGGATTCGAATGTTGCGTGATGGATATAAATGATATTGGCGGATGTTGGATGATAGGTGGAAGTGATGGCGTCGATAAAGATTTCATGGAGAAAGTGATGAAAGATAACCCTCAGGGACAAGGTAATGAACTTACTCCAATCTGCATTATCAGAAAGGTATCATGAGGCCTTTTAAATATGCAATTTTAGGAATTTTAGTACTCTATTTCCAATTGATCGTGGCTCACCATTTTGCTTTATACTCAATCATTCCCAATTTTTTGATAGCATATTTTGTATTTATAAGCGTCCGGATAAAAGCAAATATTCTTTTCCCACTTGCATTTATCTTAGGAATAGCATTTGATATTATGTATCCTCCGTTGCTTGGACTGAATACAATTTCATTTCTCACTATTTCATTTATTGTTAATAAATTTCATATGAACGTTAATAAACAAAGATTTATTATTGTTAGTTTAAGTATCTTGTTTTTGAATTTTTTCTACTATTCCATATTTATTATTTATCATATTCTTGCAGCACAGTTGATCGAAGGATTTCTCCTTCTTTTTCTCTTTTCGGTATTCTTTAACACACTGATATCAATATTGGTAGTTTATGTTTTAACTCTTTCAGAAAAAATTAAGATAACGTTAAATGTATAATAAATTTACAATTTCAGATTACATTGGATACGTAATCGCATTCATTTTTTTTGTTTTACTTTTTTTTATATTCAAATTACAAATCATAGAAAGTGAAAAATATAAAAATATTGCTGAGAAAAACATTGTTCGAATACAAACAATTTATCCTATCCGTGGAGAAATCTATGATCAAAAATATCGCCCGATTGTTCTTAATAAACCATCATATAATTTATATATAACACCAGGAAAAATAGTAGATAAAGAAAAAGTATCGAAATTCGTAAGTAGCTATTTTAATAAAGAGATCGACGAAATCAACAAAATAATTTATGAAAACAGGTATAGGTCATATCATGATGTTTTGCTCATTCAAAACATACCTTTTGAAAAAATGGTTAAAACTTCCGAACAATTCAACTATTACCCATCACTCCTTTATAAAATTGAAAAAGTAAGAGAATATTATTCAGCAAATCATTTTACTGGTTATACAGGACGCATAACGGAAGAAGAATATAAAAAAAATCGAGGAACAGGATATTCCATAAATGCCAATATTGGTAAAACTGGATTAGAGAAATATTATGAAAATATCTTGCGAGGAAAGAATGGACAACGGGTACTTCAGGTTGATGCAAACGGGAACAATCTGGAATTTTTCAAGCATAATCTTCAAACAGCTCCAAAAAATGGAGATGATCTGATATTAACTATCGACAACGATCTACAAGAATATATTTCATCAATTTTTCCCAAAAACAAAAAGGGATCAATTGTAGTTATGGATATAAAAACAGGTGGGATTCTTGCCTATGTGAGCAAACCCGATTTTGATCCTAATCTTTTTGCCGGAGGGATTTCCGCAAAAGAATGGAACAAATTGAATACTGATCTTAATAAACCAATGCTGGATAGAGGAATACATGGCACATACCCACCAGGATCGGTTTACAAACCTATAATGGCAAGTCTTGGCTTGGAAATAAAAGAAATAGATTCCAAAACCAAACTTGCAAAATGTGATGGAGGAATGTGGTTTGGAAACAGATATTTCAAGTGCTGGTTAAAAAAAGGACACGGACGTCTTGCTATAGAAGATGCTATTAAATATTCCTGCGATGTTTTTTTCTATGATCTTTCCACACGATTTTCACTTGAACAACTCAATAGATTTACTAAACAAAATTATATATCGATTCGCACAGGTATCGATCTTCCCGGTGAATGCAGAGGTTTTTTCCCTTCCCGAAAATGGTATCTTGATAATTATGGAAAATATGTAGGAATATTAGGTCATAAAGTAAATCTGGCAATAGGGCAAGGAGAAATTCTGGTGACACCATTGCAACTCTGCGCATATTATTCAGCGATAGGAAATAATGGTATCTGGAATAGACCTCATTTTCTAGACATGCGGATAGAATCAGAACATACATTTAAAAATTATGTTGAGCAAAAGCATCTACCGTTATCTGAAGAAACACTTAAATTAATTCAGCATTCACTTTATATTGCAGTGAATGAAAAATATGGAACGGGAACCGCAGCCAGTATTGGAAATATTAAGGTGTACGGTAAAACAGGATCTGCGGAAAATCATATGGGAAAAGCAACTCACTCGTGGTTTAGCGGTTATGCCAAATGTGATAAGTTTGAAATAGGGTTTAATGTGTTCGTAGAAAATGGCGGACATGGCGGTAGTGTTAGTGCTCCAATTGCAAAAAAGTTTATTAATTATTATTATGGGATTATGGAATGAAAAAATTTGAATGGATGATCTTCGGTCTATTGATTCTTCTTATGTTTATTGGTATCATCTCGATTTATACAGCGTCATCAAGCAGAATTGGAGACGATTTTTTATTTGCTAACTACTACATTAAACAATTTATTTGGATCATTATTTCTATGCTTATTCTACTCATACTATTAAAAATTCCCAATGTAGTAGTTGAAATTTCTATCTTTCCAATATATTTTTTTACAATACTTTTGTTAATTTTGGTTCTTTTCTTGCCGGAGATTAAAGGATCTCATCGATGGATGAGTCTTGGTCCAATTAATTTTCAACCTTCTGAGCTTGCAAAATTATTTACTATACTGGTTCTTTCCAAATTTATTTCAAAACCATTTCTTAGTGACGGGCAAATACTTTTCCGGTCTTTTATTATTACATTAATTCCTGTAATCCTCATTCTGCTTGAACCTGATCTGGGAACTGCATTAATATTTTTTGTAATATTGTTCTCCATCCTTCTTGTGTCCGATCTCCCAAAATTCTATCTTATACTTATTGTAAGCCCAATTATTAGTATTATTTTTTCTTTTTCATATTGGATGTTTATTATATATGCTTTAATATTAATTTATCTTCTCTACCGCAGTAATTTAGATAAAGTGATAATTGGTTTTGTTGTTGCGATAAATACCTTTATATTTTTTATTACACCAATATTCTGGAACAATCTAAAAGATTACCAACAAAATAGAATATTGACTTTTATTAATCCGATGCGAGATCCCTTTGGTGCAGGTTATCAGATCATTCAATCAAAGATAGCGATAGGTTCTGGTGGAATCTTCGGGAAAGGCTTTTTAATGGGTACTCAGAAGAATATGAATTTCTTACCTGAACATCATACTGACTTTATATTTTCTGTCATTGGTGAAGAATTTGGTTTTTTTGGTTGCTTATTTATTTTGCTTATTTATTTTTTGTTCCTATATAAAATAGCAAAGAGTATAATAAAAATAAAACAAAAAGAGTATAGATTTGTATCGGTTGGGATATTGGCTTATATAACCTTCCAGATTTTTATTAATATTGGAATGAATCTGGGTATTGTACCAACAACAGGGATTCCCTTACCATTCATAAGTTATGGTGGCTCTAATCTCTTGATCAATGTTATGGCGATAGGTTTTATTTTGAAGTATCTAAAAGAACGAAGCATTTTTGCTTAAAGGCGTTATGGCAGAAGATATTATTATTGATTTATTCGATGAGTTAAATAAGATGATATCTACTGGCTTGATGATCTTGAAAGTTATGCAGTTTATAGATTTCAAAAATAGATGGAGGAGTAAATGATAAAGGGGAAATACGTTTACGACAGAAAGAAATTCTGCGTTCCGGTAACAAAAGCAGAACCACTTTCTTCGATTCAATTCATTATTAATAATTTCATAGGAAAAAAAATTACATTTTGTATTGATGGTGAAGGTGAATCATGGGAAATTTGGCGATACGTAGAGGATGCTGATAGCGATAAAATTAAAAAAAATGGTCCTCCTGAAAACCCAAAATATTTATATGTGAAGGGAGAGGAAATTGTAGATTTTGTTTCAGCTTAATTTATTATTTGTATTAAAATAGGCATCCATTTACGGATGCCTATTTTTGTGGCTACTATATTATATTAAAATTTATCTTTATTTTCTTCTGTCCATTTTTCTGCAGAAAATGCAGCTATGGCACCATCTGATGCAGCTGTGATGACTTGTCTCAAAACCTTATGTACAACATCTCCCGTGGCGTATAATCCGGGAATTTTTGTGCACATTGTTTCATCAGTTAAGATAAATCCCTGTTCATCTAATTCAACAATTGATTTTACTAATTCATTATTGGGTATTATTCCGACATAAATAAATATACCGTCCAGTTCCAGCTCACTAATTTCCTTTGTTTTTTTATTATACAGTTCAATTTTCTCGATAAAATCTCCACCTTTTATCTCTTTTACAATGGAATCCCAAATGATTTCGATCTTATCATTTTCAAATGCTCTCTTCTGAATTAAATTAACAGCACGAAGCTCATCTCTTCTATGAATTATATATACTTTCTTGGCAAATTTAGTTAGGAATATTGCTTCTTCAACTGCTGAATCTCCCCCACCAACAACGGCAACGGTTTTGTTCCGGTAAAGTGCACCATCGCATGTAGCACAATAAGAAACACCACGACCAGTATATTTTGCTTCACCCTGAACACTCAGTTTCCGTGGATTTGCTCCAGTAGCTAAAATTACTGATTTTGCTTTGTATTTATTAGAATCTGTTTCAACTATTTTACCGAAGTTTTCTGATTGGATTGATTTAATATTTTCCTGTCTGATCTCAGTTCCAAATTTTTCTGCCTGTTTTCTCATTTTATCTGCTATATCAAATCCGGACATATTATCTTCAAATCCGGGATAGTTTTCTACATCAGCGGTTGTAGTGATTTGTCCGCCGACAAGTGCTTTTTCAAAAATCACCGTTTTCATCCCACCACGGGCAGCATATACAGCAGCAGAAAGTCCTGCTGGTCCACCACCAATTATTGCCACATCATATTCCATTTTATTCTCCACTATTTCCTCCATTTTTTTAAAACTTATTTAATCTACTAAAAAAAGCAAATTATTATTTATATCCTTTGAAGTATAACTTATTATTAAATAATAGTGCAAATCAATAATGATATTTTTTACCTTTGAGAATCGTGAAGGAACGGTATAGTTGCTCAATTAAAAGAAGACGGATCATTTGATGAGTAAAGGTAAATCTAGAAAAACTTAATACTATATCTGCTTTTTGTAAGATTCTATCAGAAAGACCGTAAACTCCACCAATTATAAATATAATATCTTTCCCAAAAAGTAATTTCTTTTCCAAATATTTAGCAAAATATTCAGAGGAAAATTCCTTACCATTTTCATCCAGAACAACAATAATGGATGATGCTGGAAGATTCTTTTCTAATATCAATGCTTCTTGTTTTTTTACTACTTCAATTGTCTTGTTTCCTGTTAATTTTACATCAGATAAAATTTGCCAATCTAACTTTATATATTTGGTTATTCTCTTTTGATATTCCCTTATCCCTTCTTCTATAAACTTTTGTTTAGTTTTTCCTAAACATGTAATTTTAATTTTCATAATTATTGTGCACTTAACACACCTAAAGCTATTGAAAGCATTTTAGTTTCTGCTGTATCAACTCGAGACGCAATAATGATTGGCACTTTAGCTCCCATAACAACATGTGCCACCCTATAATTACAATAATAGGTAAGAGATTTACCGAATATATTCCCCGCTTCGATATTAGGAACGATAAGCACATCTGCATCTCCACCAACTTCCGATGTTATTCCTTTTGCTTTTGCTGCCATTTTGCTTACAGCACCATCAAAAGCAAGTGGTCCTTCAACAATGCAATCCTTAATTTGATCTTTTTTGTACTTCTCCGTGATAATATTTGCATCAACCGTAGCGGGCATTTTAGAATTTACAACTTCAACTGCTGCTAAAAGTGCAACTTTAGGTTTTTTATTATCCAATGCATGAGCAACTTTTACTGCATTATTGATAATAGAAATTTTTTCTTCCACACCGGGATAAAGGTTGATTCCACCATCACTCAATAAGACCAGCTTTTCAGGGTGTTCATAAACAAGTACATCACTAAGATTGTCACCAGTTCTCAATCCTTTTTCTTTATCTAACACCGCTTTGATAAGCGTAGCAGTAGCACATTTACCTTTCAGTAAAATATCTGCTTTACCTTCTCGGATTGCTTTCACAGATTCAGTTGCAGCTAATTCCAAATCTTCACCAGTATCAAGGATGGAAAACACATCAATAAATTCAGAAGCATTTTCTTGTAAATATTTATTTATAAACTGTTTATCACCGACAAACAAGCTTTCAGCAATATTCTCTTTCTTTGCCATAATAGCAGCATCAATAGCTGATGCAGTATGTGCAGCTGCAATTACAACTGTTTTATTTTTCATTTTTTTAACTTTAGACATAAATTGTTTAAAATTCTTGATCATAATATCTCCAACTATTATTAATTTTGAGGAATTCATTGAGAAAGCTACTGTATTAGGTCAAGGATTTATTGTGAAAAACCTTGATAGTATATGGCTTAAAAGTAATTATAAAGCTGAATTAACTTGACATTTTAAACGTTTTTTTTTGGTTTGAAAAAAAATATATGGGGGAATATGGCAGTATCAAAAAGGTGGCATATAACATTTTCGACAACAGAGTCTTCCAGACCTATCAATATAAGTCTGCCCAAAAAGGTTGGTTTATTCTTATGTGTGTTGTCGGCACTATTTTTGCTTTTTTTTTCTGGATCAATTTTCTTTATTATCCATAATCAGTCCCAGATAGTACAAGCGAATGAGATATTTAAGGAAAATGTCGTTCTTAAGAACAAGCTTGTCATACTGTCTTCAGAAATTGATTCAATTATGACTAAATTAAAGTTGATGGAGAACTGGGAAGATAAAGTTCGCACCGACAAGAATTTTAAAGCTATTAATAAAGAGATCCGTGAAATGGGTATTGGTGGATTACCTATAATAGATACAACATTTACATCTTCAAATATTGCCTTAAGTGATGATTATTCTCTTACACTAAATAAAATAATTCAACTTAAGGGTAAGACCGAATTTGATTATGATACCCATGAAGAATTAAAAGATCTGGTTCTATTAAAAGAGGAATTATATTTGAATACTCCGTCTATTTATCCCGCTTATGGAAGAATATCTGATCCTTACGGGTGGCGGATTCATCCCATTACAGGTAAAAGAAATTTTCATAATGGATTAGATATTGGTAATATTAAGGGTACACCAATCTATGCCGTAGCAGATGGTAAAATATCTTCTACAGGACATCAAAAATACTTTGGGAAATTCATCGCAATAACTCATAAATTTGGATACCAGACAAACTATGCCCATCTTAATAAAATTTATGTTAAGAGAGGTGAGGAAGTTAAAAGGGGTCAGATCATTGCAGAGATGGGAAATTCTGGGCGTTCAACCGGAAGTCATTTACACTTTGAGGTATTGAGATATAATAAATATAGAAATCCTTACCAATATTTAAATAAACTTGAAGAAGATATTATTATTACAAAAAAAATAAACTGGAATTGAACTTAACCATTATATATGAAAGGTAAAATAAAATTCGAACTGGCTTTAATAAGATTAGAAGAGATCGTCCATAAATTGGAAGAAGGTGTAGACGAATTAGATAAGATTGTTGACCTTTTTGAAGAAGGCTCAGAATTAGCTGATTTTTGCAATAAAAAACTTGAGAAAATTGAGAATAAAATTGAAGTTATAACAAATAAAATACATAAAGAAGAAAACATCCCTGAGGAAATATGAGCACAAAAAATATGGTCTTAAAAAAAGACCTGAAAGAAAAACGCGAACTTGTTAATATCGCAATAGATCGTTTCCTACCAAGAAAAGATGAGTATCCAAAACAAATACATAAAGCTATACGGCATACTTTATTTGCAGGCGGGAAAAGATTACGACCATATTTGTTGATAAATACTTACATGCTCTTTAAAGATGATATTGATAAAACACTTCTTCTAGCAGGCGCTATTGAAATGTTGCATACATATACTTTGATACATGACGATCTACCTGAAATTGATAATGACGAGTATAGACGGGGTAAAAAAGCATGCCATGTCCTTTTTGGCTCTAATATTGCTTTGCTGGCTGGAGATGCACTTCTTATTTATGCTTTCCAGGCAATTGCAAGTTCTGAAGAAGTCGATGAAAAACTTAGGTTGGATTTTATTAAAGAACTCTCTATTGAAGCTGGGCATACAGGTCTAATTGCCGGGCAAATGATAGATATCCAAAGTGAAGGTAAAAAGATATCAAAAGAGACGCTTGAGTATATTCACACTAATAAGACCGGCAAATTAATAAATCTGCCAATCCGTTTCGGTTGTATGTTGGCAGAAGTTTCTGAAGAAGATCAAAAACGTATGGAAAATTTTGGACAGAAGATAGGTCTAGCTTTTCAAATCGTAGATGATATTCTAGATATTGAAGGGTCTACAGAAACTCTTGGAAAAACCATTGGTAAAGACTCAAAAGCAAAAAAGGTCACTTTTCCAGCTGTTTATGGTTTAGAAAAATCTAAACAAATGGCAGAAAAGTTAATTACGGAAGCCAAAGTTCTTTTAGAACCTTACGGTGAAAAAGCTGAATTACTTTTAATGCTCTGTGATTTTATTCATACAAGAAAATTTTAATCTGAATAATAAAATATAATTAACAGGGCTTCGCTGAAGCCCTGTTTCATTATTAAGGTGGGAACAATGTTAAAAGTAAATATCCAAAAAATATATGAACATGCAAAACTTCCAAAACGTATGACCAAATATGCTGCAGGTTATGATCTCTATTCTTGTAATGAAGAAGATATGGTTATAAGACCAGGAGAAAGTGTTCTTATCCCAACAGGTATTGCGATATCGTTACCAGTAGGATATGAAGCTCAAATACGCCCTCGAAGCGGACTTGCCATAAAACATCAAATTGGAGTCCTTAATTCACCAGGAACAATTGATGCTGATTATCGCGGTGAAATCAAGATTATTTTATTTAACTTTGGGAAAACTGATTTCTGTATTTCTATCCATACACGAATTGCACAAATGGTAGTTTCTCGTCATGAATCTATCGATTTTATCATTACTGATAATCTTGATGAAACAGATCGCGGAAGCGGTGGATTTGGGCACACAAAACATTAAGTAAGAGGGCAAATGCTTGTTCCTGTACAACTTCCATTTAGTAAAACAATCTATCAAACTACTGACGGGCATTCAATAACCTCCGATTCAGCATTTCTTGTAAAAACTATTTCAGATAGGATTGTACGGAAGAATATTCATTTACTTGAGCTGGGTAGCGGGAACGGCATTATTTCTATTATGTTATCTCATTATCATCCAGTATGGAAGATAACGGGAATTGAAATCCAGAAACAACTAGTTAAACTTAGCAAGGATAATGCAAAAAAATCTGAAACATCCCCCATCTTTATTGAAGCAGATCTTCGATCTTTAACTTCTTCCCATAAATATGATTTGATAATTTCCAATCCACCATACTTTCCAAAAGATAAGGGAAAGATAAGTCCAATACAAGAACGTGCAATTTCTCGGCATGAAACACTCTGTAATATGTTAGATATTCTGGAATGTGTAAAAAGAAATTTAAAGAAAGATGGCAGTGCTTTTATACTGTATCCTCAAAACAGAGAATATGATATTGATGATTTTGCAAAAAAGGTTGACCTGAAAGCGATGGAAAAATTTGTTCTAGATTCAGAAAAGAATAAAAAGAAGATTATTGTGGAGCTTGTTCATGCTTAAGATAGAAGGATTTTCATTATCCAGAGAGAACGAAAAATTCATGCTGATAGACGAGATGGTTATCGGAAGTGGTATGAGAGTGAATATATTTGGGAATAATAATACAGGAAGATCACTTTTATTGAAATCGATACACGGAGATTATTACAATTTTGACGGACAAATATTAATTAAAGATAAACCAACATTATTTTATAAAAAGAAGAAAAAAACAATTCTTATAGATAATACTTCTCACCTTCTCATGGATGAATCTGTTTGGAAGAATATTACCATTCCCTTACAAAAAGTAACTGCCAGGCAAAAGCAGATGATATTGGAATTGTGTATAACATCTAAACTTGGTGATAAGATTGGAACCAAAGTTAAAACTCTTTCATCCTCATCAAAAAAAATCATCGAATTGATCAGGGCAGTTATTCAGCTTCCACAGATTATTCTCATTGATGATCTTGAAAATTATTTCGATGAAAAGAACATGATCACAGCCTTAGAAATTTGTAATTTTGCCTTAAATAGCGGAGCTTCCATTATAGCTACTTCTAAAAGAAAGCTGGATAATTTTGATACTCATTACAGAATTCAAGACAGCAAAGTGGTAAAATTGTGAAAAAGGGAATTTCTTTTCAAATCATTGTTATTTTCATAGTTCTTGTTGGATGGAATCTGCTTCATTTAGGGTATAAGTATCAAAAAAATGTTTTTGAAGATAATATTTCTGTTTCTCCGATGATGTTTCTTTCTATGCAGGAAAATACACTTGAACAACTGAAATTAAAGATAGAAAAGAATGATTTTATCAGAGACATCATAATAATTCAGGATTCTATTGTTGCTCAAACACTAATTAATAATTATAATTTAGGAGGCAGTAAGAATATTTTGAGTTCTTACATACTCCCTACCGCCATGCAGATAAATTTTGCAGGAGATAAATTCCAAATTGAACAAAAACAAGAATTGGAAAGAGTCCTTTTAGATTATGCACCGGCGGTTATTTATTATTTTGATAACGTGCGATGGCAAATTAATCAAAATAAGATCACCCTTCTTGCAAAGAGTTATTATGTTGGATTTGGTTTATTTATTATTTTAATATTATTTATTTCAATTTTTCTCCGGATTCATTTTGAGATAAAGAGTAATGTCTTTTGGAAAATTTACCGGTCTTCCGGCGGTCGTTTTGGAAAACGAAGAAAGCAATTTCTTGTTAATTCACTATATCTATGTTCCATTCCGCTTATTCTCAATGTAGCTATCTATTACTCATTGACATATTTCCAACTACTCCACATTAAAATTGATTATCGTATCTTTGGCATTGAATTATTATCGTTAGTTATCAGCTCATTATTTGCCGGAATAGCTTTAGGAGAAAACCTGAAATGAAAAAATATATACCAAATTCATTAACTCTTTTCAGGGTCATTCTTGTCCCGATTTTCTTCTGGCTTGTATATTATTCTAACATGAAATATAATTATCCATGGGCTACTTTTGTTTTTATTGTGGCTAGTATTACCGATATTTTTGATGGTTTACTTGCTCGTAGGTTTGGAGCTGTCACTAATTTTGGTAAGATCATGGACCCACTCGCAGATAAATTGCTAACTTTGTTAGCACTTATTGCTTTAATTTCTGAACCTATGAAAATGATGAGTATCAATGTATTTTATGTTATCTTGTTCAGAGAAGTAGTAATTACATTATTAAGACATTATTATACAATAAAGAAAATTTATATCCCGGCAAATGTTTGGGGAAAAATAAAAACATCATTCCAGCTGACTGGGATAATTTCGGCTTTAGTTTATTATTCTGCGCTTTATCCATTTATCCCAGAATATCACTCAAAATTCCAATTTGGATTTAATATTTACTTCTGGTTCACAGCAGTTATTACAATTCTTTCTGGAATAACTTATCTATTTCCAAATGCGCGCAAAGGCAAATAATGAAAATAATGAACATTAAAATTGTCTTTCTGGGAATAATTCTGTTTCTAATATTGGGATGTTCTCAAAAAGAAAATATCCATAAAACCAAAAGCAAGGGGATAGATCCTCATAAACCGATGTCTTGGGGACACAAGCAAACTGTATATGTTTTTGCTGATGATAACGTATGGAAATATGCTAAAGGACATTTGCTAAAAACATTAGAAAGAGTTCGTTTTACAACCGAAAATGAAAAAGTATTCGTTGTTAAAAGAGCTCCCATTGATAACTTGGATAATTTTTATAAATTCAATAATCTAATCTTCTTTTGTGATCTGGAATCGAATGATAAGGTCTCAGCTTATATAAAAGAAATTATGGGTTCCAAGGTTGAATCTGAAGTTAATGATAATCTAATTGGAATGTATGCGAAAGATAATGTGTGGGCAAATGATCAGTTCGTACTTTTTATTCTAGGAAGTAATGAAGCAAATCTACTGAAATTTAATATTCTGCAATCACATAAAATCTTTGACCTATTCAAAGAAAAACTATTTGATAGAATCAGCGGACAGTTATACAAAACTTCTGTTTATTCTGATGATAGATTCACTGCATTCCAATGGACATTGAAACTTCCAAAAAAATATGTACTTTACAAAAATGATACAGCAAATAATTTTATTTCATTCATTGCTCGGTTAAGAAATAAATCGGATAGATATATTTCAGTGTATTTCCAGAAAATTCCTAAAAAAGAATTTAACCGGAATTGGCTTAGAGAAACTCGCCAGAATATAAGCTGGAAATATTATGATGAAGATGAATACTTTGATAAAGATGTGAGAATGGAAAAATATAAACTTGCCGGATTTCAGGGCTGGCGTTTGACTGGGAGATGGCAGAATAAGAAGTATTCTGTCGGAGGTGCTTTTCAGAGTTTTGCTATCTATGATGAAGTAAATGGACTGGCTTATCTTATAGATAATTCGGTCTATTATCCAGATGGAGAAAAACTTGAAGCACTCTATGAATTGGAAATTATCAGTAAAACATTTAAACTTAAAGATTCAGAACAAGGAGATTTAAAATGAGAAAACTAAGTGTCTTATTTATCCTTTTAATAATTTCGATGAGCCTTTTTGCATTTGAACTCAATACATTGATAGACACACCTACAGCAGGTATTTTGCAGCAAGGAGAAGCAGAGATTACTGCCAAGATATACAAAAATAATGGATTGTTGATCGGAACAAGAGTTGGGCTTTTCCCACGCTTTATGTTCGGTGTAAATTACGGCGCCGAGGAAATCGTCGGCAATGAAGATCCTCAATGGCATGACAGGGTTGAGTTCAATGCAAAAGTGAGAATACTGGATGAAGGTAATCAATTTCCTGCTATTGCTATTGGCTATGATTCTCAAGGTCATGGGAACTATAATGATAAGCGGTACGATATAAAATCTAAGGGAGCCTATCTTACTGCCAGCAAGAATTTCTTTCTTTTTGGAAATCTTGGTGTTCATGGTGGGATCAATTACAGTTTAGAAATTGAAGATAATGATGATGAACCAAATTTATTCTTAGGTTTTGATAAAACTATTGGTGATATGATCGTATTATTAGCAGAATATGATACCGGCTGGAATGATAATGATACTGATCTTATGAAGGGTATAGGATTTTTTAATGCTTCGGTAGATCTGCATTTTACAGAATCGCTCGTTCTTAAAGTATCGTTTTATGATTTGCTTTTGAATAACCCGGATACTCAAGGTTGCGATAGATCGATTACCCTTATTTACAACATGACTTTCTGATTTTCATGAAAAAAGTTTTTTGCCTTCTGCTCATTCCAATAATTTTTGCAGGATGTGCAGCTAACAGAAATATCTCAACTCGACCAAATTTTGTTGCTGAGAATTACTTTCTTTTTGGGCAGGCAGCAATGCAGCAGCATGATTTTGAAAGTGCCGTCAAATTATATAAGAGATCTATTGAGGCTGATCCCAACGATGTTTATCTTAAAGAAACATTAATGGAAACATTAGCGTTAAGGGCTTATTTTGATAAAACAACAAACTTGGAAATAATTGAAATTGGGAAAACTTTCTGTGATAAAGATATAAAATCCGAAAAGATTTATTCAATTTTAGCTGAATCTTACCGCAATGAACAGCAAAATGAAATGGCGGAAAAGTGTTATAAAAAAGCTATTAAAATCCAACCAACCATGCGAAATCTTACATCATATTTTGTATTCCAGCAAAATACCAAATCACCAGGAAATATTAAGCTTCTAAAAAAGGCAATTAAGTGTCCATGGGATGAGGAAAAACTTGTTCTGACAATTGCTGGACTATACAGTGAAATTGATTCAGTAAAAAGCCTTGAAATATTTACTGAAGTTTATCAAAAATGGGCAGATGAAACAAGCTTGACTCCGTTGCTTACATCTTATGAAAAACAAGGTTTACAAAATAAAGTTTTGGAAATGATCCAACTTCATATTGATAACGACAGAGTTCTTTCTAATCCAATAAAAAATTATCTCATTGGCAGATATTTCATGCTTGAGCGGTATGATAAAATATTAGAAAATAAATCTCTATGTTTTGAAGTTGGAACTCATGATATTTTAAAGTACCTTTTCTTCTCAACAATTAGAAAAAACGATATTTCCACAGGGATTCAGGCAGGATTCGCAATTGAGGAATCAGGAGAAATAACAGAGGAATTTGCATCATCTTTCTATACCTATTTTGCTGATCTTTATCTGTCTGAAGATAATTACATTGAAGCAGCTAAGAATCTGGTAAAAGCCGATGATATCAACACAATTCACAGTTACATTTTCGAAGCGGATCTCTCTAAAAACATTGAACGGAAAGAAAAAATATATCAACTCTTATTACAGTATCTGAATATCTCAGAGGATAAGAATAAAGCAAATTACTTACTTGGAATTTTCCATACGGAATTTGAAGAGAAAGATATTGCACTTGTGTATCTTGATCAACTGTCAAATAGTTTTATTAATGAAAATGAACTCAACCTGATGGTGGCACTTGCCTACTTACAAAATGAAATGGATATTCCAAAAGCAAGATCGCTCCTAACAGATATCGAAGGAATGAAGATTTCTACAAATGAGCTTATTGCTAGTCTGCTTATGGGAACCAAACATGATTCGATTGCTTATTCTATTCTGAAAGAAGAAATTGAAACTAATCCCATGCCCGATGTTTCTACTTTCTCAACCTGTTCAATTCTTGGTGAGAAATATGACACCCAAGACAGCTTATTGATCATTCTGGAAAAAGGAATTGCTCTTTATCCGGAGAATTCTGATCTACTAAATGCTATGGGTTATTTTATTGCTAAGTATGAACTTATTGAGAAATATGATGAAGCTGAAGTATATCTGGAAAAGGCTGTTTCATTGCAACCGGATAGTGAAATGATTTGGGACAGCTTAGCCTGGCTATATTTTAAACAGAAAAAATTTGACGAAGCAATTGATGCGATGAAAATTCCATTATTAAAAGAGATAAACCATAGCGAAATTGCTTATCATCTTGGTGAAATATATCTAAGTTTAAATAAACAGGAAAAAGCTAAATTTTATTTTAATTTAGCAATTGAGTTGGACAATGAAAAACAATCTGTTCAACTTTCTAAAGAAATTTTGAGTGAAATGTAATCCTTCGCTCGTGTCATCCTGAGCTTGTCGAAGGACGAAGGATAAATTAAAAGCATGAGATCGTTTTTGTGGATAGGCAAGAAGAAAGGTGTTGTTTTTCTTCGAAAAGCCAACACATAAAAGCCGACTCTTAAAAGGAGATAATATGAAATTTTTATTTAATAAAACTAACATAATCCTATTGGCAATTGCTATTATCACAACGATAGGAGGATATATTTTTTTGGGGAATGGAGATAAAACAATTTCACCCGTTCTACTGATAATAGCCTATGTAATTCTATTTCCTGCTTCCATTATTGTTGGAACAAAGAAGAAAGAAAATCAATAGTCTTATTTAAATTGGATTTTAATGAAAAAGGAATGGTTAGAGTTTGAAAAAGCAGTAGCAGCTTTCATTAAAGCGTTGGACCCAAAAGCAAATGTACAACATGATATAAAAACACCAGATAAAGATACAAATGCTCCGCGACAAAGAGATGTTTGGATAGAAGGCTTCATAGCTAAATTTATACCCATAAAAGTTCTAATTAGTTGTAAAAGATATAAAAGAAAATTAAATGAACAAGATATAGATCATTTCAAGGGTGAATTTGAATCTTCTAATGCTAATAAAGGTGTAATATATTCATACTCTGGATTTAATAAATTGGCTTTAGAAAAAGCAATGAAAAATGGATTTTCCTGTATGAAATTATTTACAAATGAGCCCCCCGAAATACCAGAAATGTTAGTTTTTAATCAATTTTTTTGTTGCAAACCACATATTTATATAGAATTAATTAGTAAAAATGATCCTGAAAATTGTCTAATAAAATGGAATGATATTTTACAGATGACAATCACTTTAAATAATGAGTCATTACAATTAATTGATCATATCTCACAAATTGTAAATGAAAATGAAAATCAAGTTTTTAAAAATTTAAGACAGACATTACTACCAAAGAGCTGGAGTAAGCAATTGACTATTTCAGAGCCTGAGATTGGGTTAAAAGTAGTACTAAATATCAGCGAATTATGGGAAAATTATGTGGCTAAAATTGATGCCTATCTAATTAATGGAACTTATGCATTTGAGAATGATAAATTTATTGGAAGTGTAATAACTCCAATTATTAATCTAAAATCTTCAGAACCTGGTCCTGGTTGGGAAAAAATTGATGATAAGCCAAATTCTGTAAAAAATTCAATTTCAATTATCCAAAGAAGTGCTGATATTAAAGAAACTATTCTAAATACTTTTGGAGATATGAAATTGATTAAGTTATCTTAAACTCAATAAATCATACGTGAAAATAATAGGAGTATTATTTGAAACATAAAGTCAGAAAGAAACATCAAAATAGTAAGTCCTGCTTTGTATGTGGATTAAAGAATAATTTCGGTATCCATGCAGAATTTTATGAACTTGAAAATAATGAACTGGTCGCCATTTTTACACCCGGTGAAAATCATCAGAGTTATCCGGGCAGGCTGCATGGTGGTATTGCCAGTACAATTCTGGATGAAACGATGGGTCGTGCAATAATGATTGAAAATGAAAACATTTGGGGTGTAACCATAGAATTGAATATTAAATTCAAACGTCCTGTTCCTTACGATGTAGAACTGAGAGTTGTGGGCAGAATAACCGAACAGAATAAACGTTTTTTCTTTGGTTCCGGTGAATTGCTTTTGCCAGATGGTTCCGTTGCTGTTACAGCCAGCGGAAAATATATTAAGCTCCCATTAGATAAAATTGCTGATTTTGATCATGAAGAACAGGAATGGAAAATTGTTCCCAAAGAAAATGATCCAACTGAGATCGAACTATAAAACCTTGCGAATGGTTGTAAACCTTCACAATGATTTGAATGTATCGATAATATAGGGTAAATAAATGCCAGATAATAATAAACAATATCTCACAGAAAAATTTATTGCTAAGATCGATAAATTTAATCTTCGCGCACGATTAATAGTAGAAGGTTTCATTACTGGACTGCATAAATCTCCTTACCACGGATTTAGTATAGAATTCTCAGATCACCGGCAATATAATCCGGGTGATCCTATAAAAAATGTGGACTGGAAAATATACGGTAAAACCAACCGTTATTACATCAAACGCTATGAAGAGGAAACCAACCTTAAGTGTTACATTATTGTCGATCACAGTGCATCAATGGGATTCTCATCGACAAATTCTTCCAAGTTGGAATACGCCAAAGCTCTGGCATCAGCTCTTTCCTATTTAATGATCTCACAACAGGATGCTGTAGGTTTACTCACATTCACAGATAAAATAACAAATCTCATTCCACCACGCTCAATGAAATCATATTTGAATATCATATTTAAGGAACTACATAATTTAAAAGCGGAAGATAAAACCAGCACCGTTAGTGTTCTGCACTCTTTGGCAGATAGAGTAAAAAAACGCGGGCTTATCATCCTCATTTCCGATATGATAGATGATTCGAATAAGATTATGCAGGGACTTATGCATTTCCGTCACCAAAAGCACGAAGTTATTTTGTTTCATATTCAGGATAAACAGGAAACTGATTTTGATTATAAACGTAATACTGAATTTATTGATTCAGAAACAGGTGAGAAGATCACAGTTTCACCCTGGCAGATAAGGAATGATTATTTACAGGCGTATGAGAAAAATGTTCAATTTTTAAAAGATAAATGTAATGAATCTCGAATTGAATACAATGCCATAACAACCAACACACCATTTGAAGAGAATCTGCTTCAATATCTTATTAAACGCGCAAAAATGATGTAATAGATTTTCATAACTTAAACCTATTTACAAATCTTACAAAAAATGATGTCTGTTTAGATAGAAATTCACTGATAATTTTTGCGACTTCTTTATCTTGCAAATAACCATAAATCTTATGCGGATTTTTTTGTCTATTATATTCATAAGTGTTATTAATGATAACATCAACCGGTTTAATATTTTGTGCATTTGGTAAATAGTCATCCGCAAGATCATAATTCAAAGTAATTTTATCATCAAGATCAGAAAAATTGAACCAGCCAGAAGTTATGTTTTCAGGAGTAACAGGTTTAGCATTGGAATTAATTTCTATGTTCTGCTCTTTTAGAATCTTCTTAATAATAAGCGGAAAACCAAGTGGTGAGCCAATTGTAATAAATGTATCTATTTTCAGTTTGGGAATTTCTTGAGTTAAAGTATCATAGGAAATTATTGAGCCCATTGAATGTCCGATGAGCATTATCCGATCACATTTGTGTTTTTGCAGAACTTCTATTAATCTGTTTCTGAATGCTCTGAAAGCAATTTGCTTTTTATCAATTTTACAAAAACCATAGTAATATGCATCAAGATCCCTAAACATCCGCCTGATAGTAGAATCAACAATCTTCTCAATTCCACTAATTCGTTCTTCGTTTAGAATTATTTTATCTAAGCCTTCCTCTATCCTATCCAGAATCCTTCTTTTTATTGTTGGTTCTTTTTCAGGAAGTTCAGACCTGCTAATTGTGATATAAGGATGTTCTATGTATAAAGGATCTTTAGTATCTGTAATACTCGGATCAAGCGGTTTCGAATATTCAAGATCTGCCCAGTAAACCAGTTCAAATTGGAAATCAGAATATTGATATCCAATATTATTCAATCCGTTTTCAATGGATGCTTTCCACCATTTCTCTAAAACATCTTTAGATGGTTTGTTCTTTAGTCCGTGAATACCAATTATCACATTTTTCATAAATTATTTAATTCCATTAATCTCCCTTTATAAGCGGGAATAAAAAGTGATTTAGTTTCAGCAGATAAGATTTTTAAAATAAAGACAACACTTAAATATTTCATTAAATTCGTCTAACCCCTCTGAAAACATCTTTTTTTTCTTCCCTTCAAAGAGGAGCTAAATATCACACATCAATAATCTTAACTACTTTTCCTAGTTGCTTTGCATAAATTATTGTGTATTTTGTTCCTTCACATTTACCATCCCAAAAAGTAATTAACTCATCACATTTTCCAATGATCAATTTATCACGAATGTGCTTTGCTCTGTCACTAAATTTTTTATAATCGGGTGGAAATTCCAAGAATTCTATTTTATTCTGAATTGCAAATTGTTTAGCAAGAGTATCTGTCCCATGAGCACCACCGCTGATGATCAATTCAATATTGGGAATCTTTTTCAGAATTGTTGAGAGAAAGTTAAAATCTGTGAATTTCTTAGTTCCAATAACTGCTAATTTCATATTTTTGCTAAAAACTTATTCAATTTCCCATCCGTAACTTTCTGATGTGCTGATTTGATTAAAGCTGAAGCATCGTTATTCCCAAGTTTAGTAAACACTTCTGCCTGCAATCCCATTTCCAGTTTATCCAATTGTCTTACAAATTTGCCTTCTTCGGAAGTTTCATATTCAAATTCTTTCCACAAACCTATCAATCGTTTTCCATCAGATAATTGTTCCAAAATCTTTACCACGGCTTTCAATTCCATCTGGCTTTTTTCTTCATCAGTGAAATTATCTACTGGTGTCAAATCACCGATTATACATTCTCCGGTTTCGTGCAATAAGGCAATTTCCAGAACTTTCAATTTATCCAATTCCTGTGGACACAACAGTAGTGCCAGCATAGCAATTCCAAAAGAATGATCTGCCACCGATTCGGTTTTATCTTCGAGAACATTGTGTTGCAACCAACCCTGTCTATATAGTGATTTGAGTCGCAGAAAAGATTGAAAAACATTGATCACGGTTTCATCATTATCTGGTTTAATATTATATTTCCATTTCATGATTTTGAATCAAAATGATGTGTTTACAGAGTCAAGAAGAATCATCAAATTGGATTTATATTATTTGTAGATCATCTTTTAATAGCAAATAACTCAAAGCCGTAAAGTTCACGGATATTAAGCAATTTGTGTTGTTCCTGATAATTTGTGAGTTATATTATTAACTTCAATTTTTGTTGCTAATTCTTCTTCCTCCAAACCGTAACTTGTGAAATTCCATGTTTGAATATTCTAGCATTTTGACGTAATATAAAAGGAATATCAATTGGTTCACTATCCAGTTGGAAATTTTTCCCCAAAATTTCTTTCATTGCATCTAAAGAAGTGAATGGTTCACCATCTCTACGAAAACCACCAAGTTTATTTTCCGGTTTGGTTGTATCGTCCTGCAAATTATAAGTAGATGCGATGATTAAAGTGGAATTAGCATTCATGCGTTCATTTATCATCATTAAGAATTTCTTCGGATCGTAAGTTAATTCCAAAGCATTTTCTATTAGAACAAGATCATAGCCTGTATATTTAGGAATTAGGTTGGAAACATCTCCCTGAAAAAAATCTACCTTGTCGGCATACTTTTCCAAACCAAAGTCGGATAATTTTTTTTCATGGAAACTGATAATATCACCTTCTTCTAATAATGTGTAGTTTAAAATTCCTTTATCTTGCATGGCAACACCTGCTTTTAAATGGCGGGCAGTAAAATCTAATCCGGTTACATTTTCAAATTCCCGTGCCAGTTCAAAAGTGGTTCTTCCTACTTTACAACCAATGCTAAGTGCATGTTTCTTGGGCTTTTTGATAACTGCGTTCAAGGCAAAATCAGTTAAAGCTTTCTGAAAATTTGAAATTCCAAAATGTTCTTCTCCCCAATGCATATCACAATAAGGCGTTACATCGGCTTCTTCTTCATACATGTTATCAGGCAGATTTACAGGTTCATCTGTTTCGATATAGCGGAAGCCAACATGCTGATAAAAATGACGTCGGAATGCAAAGCGAGCGTGTTTTGTTGCTTCATTTCCGGTTGATATCCAACTACCTCCTTTTAAAAGATTGTGTCGATTATCGAAAGTAGGTGTAGAAAAATCATCATAAAGCGGATGTACATCAAAGCCGGGGAAAGCATCGATTGGCATATCCGTCCATTGCCATACATTACCGATCACGTCATAGAAATCACCAAATCTGAAATGATCTACTGGATAAGAAGATGCTTTATACTCCAGATTAATGTTTCCGGGTGCTTTTTCCCATTGGTGTTGGTCAGGTAAATTGTGAAGATCATAGAATCTATTCCATTCGGCTTCCGTAGGCAATCGCAGTGTTTTACCAGTTTTGTCACTTAACCAATTACAAAATGCTTTTGCTTCTAGATAATTTACTTCAACCGGCCAATTCCATGGCATTTCAATTTCACTTGCCATCGTGCGAAATTTCCAATTTTCTCCATCTTTAATCCAGAATCGTGGGTGTTCAGCTTGCAAATATTCCTTCCAATTCCATCCCTCTTCCGTCCAATATTGTTTTAGATAATAACCATTATTTTTTATGAATTGCATAAATTCATGATTGGAAACAAGAAATTTTGAAGCTTTAAATTGTTTGATATTTTCTTCCATAAAACCATATTCACAATCCCAACCAAAAAGTGGATGATTTTCTGATTTTCCCATTTTCACTTTGCCACCTGGAACAGATAATAATTCATTTATTGGAGCTTCTCCCCACACTCGATTGATTTCCCAAAAATCGGTTTGCACCACTTCTTCAATTGGAAGCTGACGCATGAGCACAGAAGAGGTTTCAACATGAATTCTGATGTGTTCTATACCCATAATTATGATCCAGAGTGGATTATCCTGATCGATAGGTAAGGATAAGGGAAGTGTTTTTATAAGCTGATCTACTACTTTTCTAACTTCATCTCTGTACTTTTTTGTTGCTTGAACTGACGACCAATCATAATGATCTTTATTTAGGTCGTCCCAACTCATTTCATCAACCCCAACTGCGAACATTGACTCCAATTTTGGGTCGATCCTATCACTCAAAATTTTAGCCAAAACAAGTTTATTTATATAGAATGCTGCGGTGTGTCCAAAGTAAAAAATCAGTGGATGACGAAATGGATCTGGACGCAAATAAAATGTCTCATTTCGTTTTAAAGTTTCAAATAATTTTTCATCCAGATCAAATGAATCATGAAAATATTTTAAGATCTCGGTTCGTTTTTTTTCAGGATCACCTTCACGCAAATTTATTGTTTTAGTTACTCTTTGCACGCTAAAATCTCTCCTAAAATTCATATACTGTTAAAATAAGAAAATTGTAGTTGAAGTTCAAGAAATTTATTTTAAATAATTATTAGATGCAATATCAGATCTATTTTATCAACATCATTTTCTTGGTTTTTATTGCTTTACCATCTACCTTTAGTTGATATAAATAAATACCGGAACCGACGGGATTGTTGTTTTGATCATTTCCTGACCAAATAATGGAATATTTATTGTTATGCCCTCTTCTTTCGATACGATGCTGTGCATCACTCAGGATGACAGGCAAAGATTTAATTTTTTGACCTTTTAAATTGTATATTACAAGTTCCATGTTCTCAGTTTTTTCCGTGGTTAAATTAAAATAGATCGTTGTACTTGGATTAAAAGGATTGGGGAAATTTTGTAATTCGTAATTCACAACTGGTAATTGGACATCATCTGCTGAGACCTGGATTTCTCCATCTAGAACATAGACATCGTAACCAGTTTCATCTTCCTGCTCAACGAAGAAGATAAGCTCTCCATCAGATTTACGCTTAATTGTGAAAGGTGAAATTGATGAATTTTGATGATGAATAATGTTTCCAGTAATAATATCTCTGATCTCAACATTACTACTTCTGAAATAGATTATATAGTGTTCTTCTCCATTAACCGTTATGATGCTAGAAGAACTTATTATACCATTACCTATTAAGCTAAGTGCACTATTCCAAATGTGAAGGATAATTATTAAAGGTCATTGGGTTGGTATAAACAAATGATCCACTATATTCATATAAATCAATTACAGTGCTGTTAACTTCATTGGTGATTTTTTTAAAATAATATTCTGCATCAACATATATCCATGCCGCGCCCCCAGCTTCAACATGCAAACCTGAAGTAAAGATATAATCTTCTCCATATTTAATTTGTTCGAGACCACAATCTTGTGTTTTTCCTGCATGATTTATTAGATTATTTTCAAAACTAAATTTGTAGATGTAAGTGTGAAAACTTTCCCAAGTCATCCAAAATCCCGCAGAAGCACCTATAAAAAAATAATTTGTGTCAATTATTGAAGTTTTCAAAATAGATTTTATTCCATCAAATCTATATTCATAATTTTCTTCAAAATTATATGATTGAATTAATTCATTTGTAGCAATATTATAAATATTTAGATACATAATTGGAAGTTCTGTACTATGTTCTGTAACCAGAACATAGTTTTCCGTATCATCACTTTGAAAAATGGTTGATTTTCCATGAGTATGATCATACGGAATGATCTTTGTGAAATCATCTAACATAATGCCACTATTCAAATAAACAACTACCCGCATCTCATATAAATTTTCATTCCAGAAATTGGCTACAATTTCTTCAATTCCATCGTCATTATAATCAAATAATTGTATATTTGTAAGACAATCATCAGGTTCAATTTTCTCAAAACTGAAATCAAACTCGAAATTAACTTGAGCAAAAAGAAACGTAACAGAAACTAAAATAATAAAAATAACAATCCATTTCATAGTCAATTCCTCCATTTCCAAGTCAGGATGTCGTTAGTTTGTCATCTTCAACTCATCTGGTTTCAATTAACCCAAATCCAATAATTAAAGTCAAGAATTTACCGTTTCACTTCTTTTATATTAATAGAATTTGAGAAGATTTCTTGATTGGAATACTTAATGTGATTAATGCTGTATACCACTTAAGAGTGGTCATAGTAAATCTATTTTATTCTCATGTCCAAGTTTTTCAACTATCTTCTTAACTTCTTCACTGTGGTCTTTATCTGCTATTAAAATTGCATTTTCACTCTCAACTACAACCAGATTTTTCACTCCGATCAGAGAGACGAATTTATTGGAATTCACATAATTATTTTGGCTGTTAATAATCTCAAAGTCACAATTCAATACGTTGCCATTTTCACCTTTTTTGGATATATCATAAAGTGCTTTCCAGCTGCCTACATCACTCCAGCCATAATCTACAGGAATTATAACTCTTTTTTCGGCTTGTTCCATAATTCCAATATCAACCGGGATTTTAGGCATTAAAGCGTATTCTGATGAGATGTTTGCTGTTAGTCCATCTTCATCCCATCTACTATTGATATTTTCCAAGATTTCTGCAACTTTAGGAAGATATGATCTATACGCATTGAGAATTGTTTCAATTTTCCACATGAACATACCGCTATTCCAAAAGAAATTTCTGGAATTTAAAAATTGTTCAGCAGTTTCAGGGTCAGGTTTTTCTTTAAATTGTTTAACATTAAACCGTAAATCATCTATCTTTGGACCAGCTTCAATATAGCCGTAACCGGTAGCAGGATAATTCGGTTTAATCCCGAAAGTAACCAGGTTATCCAATTCAGCAGATCCTTCACCAATTTCCAGTGAAGCCAGGAATTCATCTTTTGAAGCGATCAAATGGTCAGCTGGCAGAACTATCATTTTTTCAGATTTATCGTATTTACGAGCCAGATATGATGCACTGAGAGCAATACATGGTGCAGTGTTCATACCAAAAGGTTCAATGATAATATTTTCTTCCGGAAGATCGGGAAGATGTTGTTTAGTGAGTCCCACCTGGGAACTTGCTGTAACTATGTAGATATCTTCCATTTTAATTGACGGAATTAGACGTTTTACGGTCATTTGAATCATGGAATCTTCCGAAATAATCTTGAGAAATTGTTTTGGATTTGATTTTCTACTTAAAGGCCAGAAACGAGTTCCAATACCACCAGCCATAATTAATGCTATCATAATTTTCCTCTAAAAATACTATTCTTTATAATTTTTTTCAGTTCTATTTATTAGTACGTGTGTCGATAATGCTTGTCTCTTTCGGTAAAATCAATTCAAAAATTTTATCGGGTAATATTTTATTAATTTGAATATCCGAAAATTTATAAATAACATAATTTTTATTTTTATCCATAATATCAAATTCTACGATCATTTTATTTGAGATCGTGATAATAATTTTTTCTTCTTGAGGTGTTAGTAATTTGATCTTAATTGTGTTATCAAATTGCTCTACAAGCTCCTTTTCAGATATATCCCAATAATGAGAAATAAATTTGTCAGGTCTTAATTCCATTTCAAATTTATCTGAAATGATTGCTTGTTCTGCTACAGGATCGTACATTGTCATAGAATTTTCATTTATTAGAAGTTTCTGTCCGTCCGGTTGGGAATAATCCATTAGAAAGTTCTCTTTGTCATAATATAATTTTCCTACAGAACTTTTATAAATATCTATCTCTTCCCAGTAATTTACTTGTAAATAAGAAGCTTCATAAGTGTTTAAAGAAGAGAAGGTTAACAATACATCACTATATGCTTTTTCCAATGTTTGATCGTTTGCTAATAATAAGGTTGGAAGCATAAGAAAAAGCAATATTTTATTCAGGTAAGTAACCATAAATCTTCATATCCTCCTCAGATGCCAGAACTTCTCTGGATTTACTTCCCACATGTGGACCTACAATACCAGCTTGCTCCATCATATCTATAAGTCTTCCGGCACGAGCATAACCTATTTTGAAATGTCTCTGCAACATTGAGACAGATGCAGATCCGGCTGAAACGATTGCTACTGCTGCTTCAGGGAAAAGTTCATCATCATAATCAAAGCTTCCCTGAAAAATATCTTCATCTTTAATTATCTTAATTTGTTGTTCAGGTTTAGGCTGAGTAAGAAGATATTTTATTATATCGAGAATTTCTGAAGGTTCAATGTATGCGCCATGTATTCTTTGCATTCCGCCAACACCTGTCGAGCTGTAAAGACTATCACCATTTCCTAATAATTTATCAGCACCATTAGCATCAAGAATTACTCTTGAATCAATTTTAGTTGGAACTTTAAACGCAATTCTAGAAGGAATATTAGCTTTTATGATTCCTGTAAGAACTTGAGTTGAAGGACGCTGTGTCGCAAGGATCAAGTGAATTCCAATTGCTCTTGCCATTTGAGCTAATCTTGTTATTAATCTTTCTATATCTTTACCAATTGTCATGATAAGATCTGCAAGTTCGTCTACAACAATAACAATATATGGTATTGGTTCATCTAAAATTTCAGAGTTTTCTGTTTTTTTAGTCTTTTTCAGTAATTCTTTCACTTGTTTGTTATAGGAAGCAATATTTTTTACTTTATGCTTTTGTAAAAGCTCATAGCGTTTTTCCATTTCTGAGACACACCAATGTAACACTTTTAGAGCATCTTCATTATCTGTTACAACTTCCTGGATCAGATGTGGAATTCCCTCATAAACTGATAGTTCAATTCTTTTAGGATCGATAAGAATAAAACGAATTTCTTCTGGCTTCATCCGGAAAATAATACTATTAATAATTGTATTAATGCACACACTTTTACCTGTTCCTGTGGCTCCAGCAATAAGCAAGTGCGGCATTGCAGCAAGGTCTGCTATTATAGGATTTCCGGCAATATCTTTTCCAAGACCTAATGCGATATGTCCCTTAAAAGATTTCATCTCATCAGATTGTAGAATATCTTTTAAATAAATTGTATCTCGGTTTTTATTTGGAATTTCAATTCCAACTAATCCGCGACCAGGGATTGGAGCTTGAATACGAATACTTTTAGCTTTAATAGCTAACGCTAGATCATCCGCCAGAGCATGAAATTTACTTACCTTAACTCCCGGTGCAGGTTCAATTTCATATTGAGTTATGATAGGTCCGATATTTACATTTTTAACTTCTGCATTAACCCCAAATTCTGCAAGTTTATCAATAAGGATCCCGCTAATATTATTGATGTTCCTTTGAATTTCTTCTCTATCTTCTTTTGATGGTTGTACACTTGAAAGAAAGCGAACAACATCTGGTACAGCATATTTCACAAGTATATCATTAAGATCATCTTTATTCTGAGTCATTTGTTGAGAAGGGATAATAGGTTTTTTTAATTTTTCTTGTTTTTCTTTTCTAGCTGCATGGTCAGTAATCTTAGGTGTTTTATTCTTTTTCTGTTTTAAAGGTTTCTTTTTTTTTTCTCTCTTTAGTTTCTTTGAGAATATCATTGAGAATAATGCTTTAATCCCACGACCTAACATAATTGCAATAAAAATAAGAAATTTCCGGATATTCTCAATATCAAAAATAAAAATCAATGAAATAAGGACTACAGCTGAAGAAATAATACCTGTTCCTGTACGATCAAAAATGTTTATCAGAAAACTGTATAATTTCCAGGGAATAATTCCTGCAGCATCCAGATATCTTGGACTAATCACAAATGAACCAATATTAGCAAAGAATGCAAATATAATAAAACTTATTACACGTGTATAAGGATGTTTTTCTTTTATTAGGAAGATCATAAAAAATCCCAGAAACATACTGCCTATAAGCAATGACATGCTAAAAAATTTGCCGAATATTAGAGAGAACCAGTATCCAAAGAATGCTCCAAAGGGACCAATATGATTAGAAACAGGAGGGAAATCTAATTTAATGAATTTGAAAATATTTAGTTCTGCTTTTTGTAATAGTTGATAATCCTGCACTATTTCACTGAGAGGCACCAAGATTGATACCAGAAACAATAACGAAAACAGCAGTATGATAATTCCAAAAAATATTTGTAGAAATTTATTTTTACCTTCTTTTTCCATTTTTACCTCATTGCGTTATTATATATGAATTTCACTGATAGATTAATTTAAATATCTAAATCTAAACGCTAAATCTTATATTTAATATATCTCCATCTTGAACGATGTATTTTTTACCTTCAAGTCTGAATAAACCTTTTTCTTTCAAATTTTTTTCACTACCGTACTGTATTAGATTATTGTATGAGAAGCATTCCGCACGGATAAAACCTCTTGCAAGATCAGAATGGATCTTACCGGCTGCTTCAACTGCATTATCACCTTTTGTGATTGTCCATGCTCGAACTTCATCTTCTCCTACTGTAAAGAAACTGAGATAACCAAGAAGATCATAAGAAAACTTGGTGAGACGATTTCTGGCGGATTCGCTAATATTCATATCCTTCATGAATTCAATTGCCTCATCTGTATCTAAAGAGTTTAATTCCATTTCAAAGGTTCCTGCAAATTCTATAACATTATATTTTTTACTTAAACTGTTAATTAAAAAATCATTATTGCCAAAATTATCTTCATCGGAATTAAGTATTACCAGCAAAGGTTTTTGTGTAATGAATTGAAATCCACGGACAGCTTTTTCTTCATCACTTGCAAGATCAAGAGTTCGAATTGGATTTGAATCTTCAAGATGGGCAATTATTTTTAACAGAGACTTTTCTTCAAGTTGAAGAGCTGAATCCTTGATTCCTCTTTTTTTACTTAATTCAACCTTATCAAGTCTTTTTTCTGCAATTATTAAATCTGAAATAATCATATCAGAATCAATTGAATCCACATCAGAAAATGGATCTGCTGCATTGCCCGAAATAGGATCATCAAAATTGCGAACTACGAGAGCAAGAGCGTCTGCAGTTTTAACTAGTCCCATTCCAGAATTACTAAATGCATCATTATTGTTTTTATTTTCGGATAATCCAACAAAGTCAATATATTCAATTGTTGCAAAAATAATTTTCTTGGGATTGTAAATTTCTGAAAGCTTTTCCACTCTTTTATCCTCAACCTGAACAATTCCCTGGTTAGGTTCTATTTTTTGAGAGGAATAAGAAGTCACTTCAGCTTCTAATCCAGTAAGTGTATTAAATATTGTTGTTTTTCCTGAATTTCGTAAACCAATTAAACCTATTTTCATTTTATTTCCTTTTTGTGTTTGTTTTGCTTGTATAAAGCAATGACGTTACTTCAGAGGGCTTGAGCATTCGCCACATCCCTAATGGAAGTTTATTTAATTTCACATTTCCAATCTGTAATCTTTTTAACTCCAGAACATCAGAACCTACGCTTTTCAGCATATAACGAATTTGTCTTTTCCTTCCTTCGAAGATAGTTATTTTAAGTGTAGTTATATTATTTTTAACATTATTTACATAAACAATAGCAGGTTTTGTTTTTTTTCCATTTAAGATAATTCCTTTTCGAAGCTTATCAATACTATCGGCAGTGATATTTCCTTTGATTTTTACTTTGTATAATTTTTGAAGTTTATATTTAGGATGGATAATTTTTTCTGCGAAATCACCATCGTTTGTAAGTAGCAACAAACCTTCTGACATATAATCCAATCTGCCAATATAAAATAAATTAGTTCCAAAATCGGGTAAAAGATCATAAATAAGCCTTCTATCAAAATCATCTTTTTTCGATACCAGATATTTTTTCGGTTTATTTAGCATCAAATAGATGTTTTCTGATTTAGGAATAATTAGTTTTCCTTCGTGTTTTATGATATCCACGTTTGGATTAATCTGTAAAGAAAGATCTGTTTCAACTTTACCATTAATTGAAATTTTACCATCTAAAACTAATTTTTCAACAGATCTACGGGATCCAAGATTGCATTGTGCTAAATATTTATTTATTCTTACCATTCTTCTAAGGTATTTTTCATTATAATTTCGAAAAGCTTTACAAATATTTCTTCTTGAGATTCAACCTCACTCCTGAATTGACTATTTTCATCAGAAATAGAATATCTTTCTGAAATAACTAAAGAACTATTTTGCCAGAGAACAGTATTTTTTAATAGATCAGTAAAGGTTATATCGAATAAAATACGAACCTCATATTCATCTATTGATGATCCAGAATATGAAAAAATTTTATTAGAATAATCATGAATACTACATTCTAATTGACAATCAGGGGATAATCCAACTAATTTAAGACGTCCATCCATTTCATAACTATCAATGAGAGAATTAAAGGATAAATCTAAAAGATCATAATTACTAGTTTGATTTTCAACAGGTAAAATAAGAACAGTTTTAAGATACGGATAACCTGTTGTATAGACTGAATAGCTACAGCCAATTATAAGTAAAGTAATCACTAAGATAATTTTAAATTTCATAAATTTACCAATCTTTTAATAGTTTATCTGTCAAGAAAATTGTCTCTAATACTTGACAAATATAATTATAAAGAAGATAAGAGTTTTAAAAAAATATATTAAAGGAAGAATTTATGGTAATTGAGTATTTAACATTGAGACAAGCTGCTGCATATTTGAAAGTTACTGATTCAGTAATTAAGGAGATGACAAAAAGTAAAATATTTTCTGCAAAGAAAATTGGGAACACTTATAAAATAGAAAAAGCAGAAGTTGATGAATGGCTTGCAAATTTGAACGAAAGAGAAATTGAACATTTAGCATTAAAAAGGTCAGTTTGTAAATTTTCTGATTATTTTAACCCGAAATATATACATCTAGATTTTATAGCAGATAACAAATACGAAGCAATTGGAGAGATGTCAAAAAAAGCAAAGGATCTGAAAATTGTTCGTGACCATAGATGGTTGTATCAGGTCGTTGTAGCTAGAGAAGAACTTGTGTCAACAGCAATAGGCAAAGGTGTGGCTTTACTACATCCGCGGCATTTGCATCCTTCAAAGATAAAGAAGCCAAGTATATTGTTTGGAAGATCAGCTGAAGATATTGAGTTCGACGCTTTAGACAATAAACCTGTAAAACTATTTTTCATGTTATTGTTACATGATGATATTCAACATCTATTTTCAATTTCTTACATATCAAAATTATTAATGAATGAAGGAATATTAAACATTCTAAGAAGTGCGAAAACAAATGAAGAAATTGTTAAAGTTTTAACAAAAAGTTTATTGAAATAACTTCTTGTTTCACGTGAAACATTAATTCAGATTATCAAATTCTCTAATCCATCTTAGAGTCTGATAATATTTATTTGATGCGTTCCAAAGTATGTATCCATCAGAATTTGAATCTTTAGCCGCTTGTATTTGTGCGGCAATATAATCATATCCGTAATTGACCTTCCATGAATTTGATTGAATATATGGAATAACTCTACATTCACTACCGGCATATCTTTTTGATAATATAATTCCCTTATAAACGATGAAATATGGCTCATTGTAAAGATTCTCTCTAAATCCAAAATTTTTAGCAAAATGAGATGAATAGATCATTGGATGTATAGCATCAAGATATTTAGTCATCTTCTTGATATCTTGTCCTGTAGCATTTATATCAGCTTTTCTTTGCCACGATACTATAGCAAATAAATCAGCAGTTAATGTGACTTCATATTTGTCACATATCTGTTTTGCTTTTGAAACAAAGTCCATAATAATATCAGATTTTTGTCTGAAAATGTATGTTGAATCATTTTCAGCTTTTATATAATCTTCTTTTTGAAATGCAAATATCGCTTCTGAAATTTTTCCCTGAGTTGGGAATCGAACATAATCCAGTTGAATCTCATCTACACCTTTTTGTGCAATTACCTCAATAATATCCAATAAAGTATTTTGAACATACATATTTGATGAATCCAGCCAGGAAGCTTTTTTTCTTTTGCTTTCTTTCCATACTCCGCCATTTGTATTTTCTGGCATTAATGTCGAATCTCGTTGTGCGGTTAACTGATCATGAAACATTACCATTCTGGCAACGGCTCTCATATCTCGTTCATGAGCCGCATTAACTACTTTATTAATGTTAACGATCGGTTTAATATTTTCGCTTGCCAGAAAGCCTTTTTGCGGCATTCTAAAGAAAATGTGTCCATTCATATTCTTGAGATCAAAAATTAAGGTATTTATCCCAGCAGCTTCAGCACTATCTAATATCGTATAAAATTTAGGTGTGTTAATAGTATATGCTGTCAAATATATACCTTTTGTAAAATTTTTATATTGCAATTTTATTTTAATGTCTTGTTTGAATTGTTCTTTTTTAATTCTTTGTTTTTCTGGTTGAGTTAATTTTTCCGATGTATCTGTTTTAACAATTACCGGTTCAATAATATTTTGAATTTTATTCTCTTTTTTTTCTGTGCAAGAAATTATTATTACTAGTAAAAAAAATAAGAAATATCTGATTTTCATTTTTTATCCTGACACCTTTATTAAAAAAGGGTGACCTTAGCCAACCTCTTATTATTTATTCAGAATTCAATCCCAACCGAACAAGAGCTTTTTTCAAGGAAGACTCAGCGCGTCGGAAATTTATATTTTCCTCTGAACTTTTCAGTCGTTTTTCAGCACGTTCCCTTGATGCATTAGCACGTGTAATATCTATCTCATCTTTCTTTTCAATCGTATCACATACAATTGTTACAACATTATTTTCCACTGTAACAAATCCATCATGGATTGCATATTCTTCGAAATATTCATTTTGGAAAAGTTGAAGAACGCCTGTCCTAATTTTTGTAATAAACGGCGTATGGTCAAAAGAGATTCCGAAATCACCAGCAACACCAGGAATAATTAAATGATCGCATTCTTTATCAATTCTGATCTGAGTTGGCTGAATAACTTTAATATGAATTTTACTCATCCGGAATACTATTTTCCTTTCCTAATATTATGCATTTTTTCTTCAGCAGATTCAATATTTCCAACATAGAGGAATGCCTGTTCTGGCCATGTATCACAGTCACCATCAAGAATTGCCTTGAAGCCAGAAATTGTTTCTTTTAGTGGTACATAAACTCCGGAAGTATTTATAAATTGCTCTGCTACAAAGAATGGCTGAGAGAAAAATCTCTCTAATTTACGTGCTCTATTAACAATGATTTTATCTTCTTCAGAAAGTTCATCCATTCCAAGAATTGCGATAATATCTTGAAGGTCTTTATATTTTTGGATCACTCGCTGCGTTTCACGTGCAACTTTATAATGTTCTTTGCCAATTATCTGTGGATCGAGTATACGACTGGTTGAATCAAGTGGATCAACGGCAGGATAAATACCGAGTTCTACAATTCTTCTGGAAAGTACAGTTGTTGCATCAAGGTGAGCAAATGTTGTAGCTGGAGCAGGATCTGTTAAATCATCAGCTGGAACATACACAGCCTGGATTGAAGTAATTGAGCCATCTTTTGTAGATGTAATTCTCTCTTGTAGATTACCCATTTCTGTTGCCAAAGTAGGTTGGTATCCAACTGCTGAAGGCATTCTTCCTAAAAGAGCAGAAACTTCTGACCCTGCCTGTGTAAAACGGAAAATATTATCGATAAATAAAAGTACATCTTTCTTTGCTACATCTCTAAAATATTCTGCAATACTAAGTCCGGTAAGACCAACTCTCTGACGAGCTCCTGGAGGTTCATTCATCTGACCAAAAACTAATGCTGTCTTTTCAATAACACCAGATTCCTTCATTTCTAACCAAAGGTCATTTCCTTCTCTGGTTCTCTCACCCACTCCGGCAAACACAGAATAACCACCATGCTCAATTGCAATATTCCTTATGAGTTCTTGTATCAGTACCGTTTTCCCAACACCAGCACCACCAAATAGTCCGATCTTTCCACCTTTAGAATATGGTTCAATAAGGTCGATTACCTTGATCCCTGTTTCAAGAATTTTCTCTTCTATTGAAAGATTTTCAAATAGAGGAGCTTGACGATGAATAGAATATTTTTCTTTTGCTGTAACCGGTCCACCACCATCAATAGGTTCACCGATCACATTTATCATTCTACCCAAGACTTCTATGCCCACAGGTACCATTATTGGTTCTGTTGTATCTATAACTTTTGTATTTCTAACCAAACCGTCCGTTGAATCCATTGATACAGTTCTGACCTTATTTTCACCGAGATGCATTTGGACTTCCAAGACAAGATCCGAGCTTTCTTTTCTCTCAATTTTAAGTGCATTATGAATCGCGGGCAAATGACCTTCTGGGAACTCCACATCTACAGTTGGTCCGATAACCTGTATAACTTTTCCTTCTAACATAAATACCTCTTATATTCTATAACTTTTTTCTATTATTGCTGGATTGCTTCTGCTCCAGAGGATATTTCAATTATCTCTGTTGTGATCGCTGCCTGTCTTGCTCTATTATAATTAAGAGTAAGTCTATCAATCAGTTCAGCAGCATTCTCAGTTGCAGAATCCATTGCAGTCATTCTGGCACCTTGCTCAGCAGCGGAAGATTCTAACATTATTCTCCAAATATCAACATGAATATATTTTATTCCAAGTTCAAATATTATTGTATCTTCATCCGGTTCATAAACGTAATCTAATTTGGAAACTTCTTCGGATTCAATAGAAATGATTGGCAAGAGTTGTTTTACCACAATATCATGCCGGATTGCAGATTTAAATTCATTATAAATAACATTGATCTTATCATAATTTTCATCTAAAAACAAACTTAATATTTTTTCTGCTACATCCGCTGAAACACTGAAGTCCATCTCATTGAAAAGATTGATATAATTCTCTGTTACCTTTGTAGAATGTTTTTTGAAATAATCATAACCTTTTTTCCCAATACAGATCAGATCAGCATCAGGATTTTCCTTATGGTGAGCAATTGCCTCTTTTATTATGTGTGTATTAAAAGAACCGCAAAGACCTCTATCGGAAGTTACAACCACATAAGCTGTTTTACCTTTACCTGTAGCTTCAGCTAATAAGGGATGATCGGAAGAAATATTTTTATTCTTCAGTGTTTGAAGCATTTGATTTATGTGATCTGAATACGGTCTGGCATTAATAATATTATCTTGAGCTTTTCGTAACTTGGATGCAGCTACCATTTTCATAGCATTCGTGATCTGCTTTGTACTCTTAACACTTTCAATCCGTGTCTTGATCTCTCTTAAATTAGCCATAATTTCCTAAAATTTTGATAATACTTTTTTGCAAATTTTATGCATAGCTTCTTTTGTTTCGTCGGTAAGTTTATCCTTGATCATGCTTTCCATGAATTCTTTATATTCGGAGTCTAATGTAGAATAAAGTTCCTCTTCAAATTTTTGCACATTTTCCACTTCAATTTCATCAAGATAACCTTCATTTGCCATAAAGATAATGAATGTCTGTTTAGCTACTGATAAAGGTGAATACTGTGCTTGTTTCAGTATTTCAACTATCCGTCTACCTCTTGTAATCTGTGCTTGAGTTGCTTTATCGAGGTCTGATCCGAATTTAGCGAAAGCTTCAAGTTCCGTATATTGAGCCAAAGCAACACGAAGTTGCCCTGTTACGCTTTTCATAGATTTAAGCTGTGCATTTCCACCTACACGTGATACAGAAAGTCCGGCATTAATTGCAGGACGGATTCCTGAGTGGAATAAACGACTGTTCAAAAAAATCTGACCATCCGTGATCGAGATAACATTCGTTGGAATATAAGCCGTCAGGTCGTCTGCTTGTGTCTCAATAATTGGAAGAGCAGTAAGTGAACCACCTCCCAGTTCATCATTAAGTTTAGAAGCTCGTTCCAAAAGACGTGAATGAAGATAGAAAACATCACCCGGATACGCTTCACGTCCGGGAGGTCTTCTTAGAAGTAATGAAAGTTCTCTGTAAGATACAGCATGTTTGGAAAGATCATCATAAATGATGAGTGCATGTTTTCCTTTATCACGGAAATATTCTCCCATTGTACATCCTGAATATGGTGAAAGATACTGCAAGGAAGCTGATTCTGCTGCTGAGGCAATAACCACAATAGTATATTTCATAGCTCCACTTGCTTCAAGTGTATTTACTATTTTTGCAACAGAAGATTTTTTTTGTCCGATAGCTACATAAACGCAAATAATATCGGTGTCTTTCTGATTTAAAATCGTATCGATCGCAATTGCTGTTTTACCTGTCTGGCGGTCACCAATGATCAATTCGCGTTGTCCTCTTCCAATTGGTATCATTGAGTCAATCGCCTTAAGTCCTGTTTGAAGCGGCTCTTTTACCGGCTGTCTTTGTATCACACCAAGAGCTTTTCTCTCAACAGGATGATATTCTTCAACTTTGATTTCACCTTTTCCATCCAGTGGTTCTCCAAGAGCGTTCACAACACGACCCAACATCGCTTCACCTACAGGAACCTGAAGGATCTTCTTAGTCCTTTTGGCAATATCACCTTCTTTGATCTTTTCCGCTTCACCAAATATGATACATCCGACATTGTCTTCTTCCAGGTTTAATGCCATTCCCATAACATCACCGGGGAATTTTATCATTTCGCCTGCCATTACATTGTCCATTCCATAAATACGGGCAATACCGTCTCCTACCTGAACAACTTTTCCGGTTTCAAAAATATCAATATCAAATTTTAGTCCTTTGATCTTATCTCTCAGGATCGAACTTATTTCATCTGGTTGTATTTTCATACTGGCCTCATTTCTTTTTTATTGACTTAACTTTTAACAGCTTTACTAAATTATTTTTGATTGATCCGTCAATTAACAAAGAATCCGTAGTAGCTACAAATCCTCCTAATATATCAGGATCGATTTTTGTCTCTAAAATTACATTTTTTTCTAGAATATTTTTTAATTTTAATGATATGGAATTAATCACATTCTCGGGTAATTTATGAGCAATGGTTAATCCAACTTTGATTTTGTTATGCTTATCTAATATCTTGTTTTCCAAATCTTGCAGAATCTCTGTGATAATATTAAATCTGTGTTTTTTAATGAGAATACTGAATAAGTTTTTCCAAAGCTCTGTGTTCTTTAATTTCTGCGTCATACTTAATGCTATTTCCAAACGCTTATTAGCTGGAAATAGATAAGAATTAACTGCTCTTATCAGCTCTGGCTCAGTTTTTATTGAACTGTTCATTATCTCGACATCAACTAATATTGATTTAATTTCTTTATCATCAAGTCCACTAATAATAGCATGAGAATATCGTTTAGCAACGAGTATATTTTTCATTTGTTTTTTTTCTCGGAGATAATTTTTTTTATCAATTCTTTATCTTTCTTCTCATCAAGTTTTTCTGATAGAAATTTAGAAGAAAGTTCTGCAATCATTTCTGTCAGTTCATCTTCTATTTCTCCCATAACCTTTACTTTCTCGGTTTTAAGTTGTTCTTCCGTATCCTGTAATATTCGTTTTTCTTGTTCTTTTGCATTTTTCATAATGTCTTTAGCTTTACCTTCAGCATCACTGGTAGCAGCATTCTTCATCTTCCTGATCTCTTCGGCAGATTGCTTTAACTTATCACTTTTTTCTTCAACAAGTTCTTCAGCTTTCATACGGGAAGCTTTTGCTTCATTCAGATCTGAAGCTATTTTTTTTTGCCTCTCATCTAAGAATTTTTTGATCGGTTTATACAGAATCTTATTCAGAACGATCAGTAAAAGTATGAAATTCAGAATCACAATAATGAGAGAATAATCTATACTAATCATAAAATCTCCAAATTAATATTTCGCTGTTGGAAATTATTTCTTCCAACTAGCGTTTAATGTCAGGTTTTGGGTTACTCTTAAGTTGAGAATATCAACAAAAGTGCAATAACCAGTGAATAGATACCTGTCGACTCAGACACAGCCTGACCAACAAGCATAGTACGTGTAATAAGACTTGCATTTTCCGGTGAACGAGCTATTCCTTCACAAGCTTTACCCGCTACAAATCCCTCACCAATCCCTGGTCCTAAAGCACCCATTCCCATACACATTCCTGCACCCAGAAGTGCAGCAGCTTTTACGATTCCTTGTGCTAATGTAATGTTATCCATTTTTCCTCCAATATCTTTATACTAAATTATTTATACTGCAAAGATCAGCAGAAAAGCAACCACTAACGAATAGATCGCTGTTGATTCCGATACTGCTGCTCCGAGAAACATTGTTCTCATTATCTTTGATCTTTCTTTAGGGAATTTACCCATCATATCATTTGCTTTACCGGCAACATAACCAATCCCTGCCCCGGGACCAATCGTTCCCAGTCCAATTGCCATTCCTGCCCCAATCAATGAAATTGATTTTAATAAAATCTTACCTACTGAAAGTCCTACTGGTTGATTTGGAACAGAATACAAAAGCAATAATGCCACAACGAGGGCAAATATGGCAGAAGTTTGTGATAATGCCTGACCTATGAGCATATTTCCCATTATTGCATTACCATGTTTTGGCATTCTTGCTACAGATTTACAAGCCTCTCCACCGGAATATCCTGCACCCAAAGAGGGACCAAATGCACCAATTCCCATAGCCAATCCGGCAGCAAGTAAAGCAGCAGCTCTATACCAACCGCCTTCAGTAATATCAAAACCACCATATATCAACAGCATGGAAATCACTAAGGCAAAGATTCCTGCAGTTTGTGCCGCTGCCTGACCAATAAGCATTGTTCTGAATAATTGGTCATTAGCTTTGGGTTGTCTCATTACTCCCAGAGCACCTTCACCAGCAATTATTCCTGATCCAATACCCGTGGTAATTGCCCCCAAACCAACACTTATTCCCGCTCCGAGATATGCTGCAATTCTAATATATTCAACAGATAATTCCATTATTACTCCGAGATTTCAACACCGATATATGTAAGTGCCAGCATTGTGAAAACAAATGCCTGTATTGTTCCAACAAACAGTCCAAAGAAAAGAATTAAACCAACTGGTAAAACCACGTAACTAACCAGAGATGAGACAACTGTAATAATGATTGCTCCTCCCAAAATATTTCCAAATAATCGGAAAGAGATCGATACAACTCTAGAAATTTCTCCAATAATATCGAGAAGGAAAAGGGGGTTTTTAACCGGGTTTACATAATTTTTGAGATGTCCCCATACACCTTTTACTTTAATTGCTGTTATATGAACAATGGATACTGCAAGAATTCCAAGTCCAAGTGGAACATTAAGATTTCTGGTTGGTTCCATAAATCCCGGGATCGGGATCATTCCAATTATATTACTGACCCAGATGAATAAAAAAAGAGTTACAATATAGGGTGTAAAATTTACTTTTTCTTTGCCAAGTGTTTCTGTCACGAATTGTTCCAAAGCAGTGTATACCATTTCAAATAATATCTGAGGTTGGGAAGGTCTTTTCAATAATTTCTTTTTTATCAGGAGAGCAATAAACAGTAGCAGAATATCAACAATAAGCAGCATCCGCAAAAGTTGGAATGTTCCAATTGCTGTAGTTTTACCAAATATATTTTTAAAGAATTCATAGATTTTATTATTACCGTAAATTTTTGGCGTTTCACCGTTTTGTCGATAATATTCATCTATCTGGAATTCTTCGGTTATTTTTTCTTGAAGGTCGTAATGGCTCTGAATATTTCTAAAGACAAATTTTCCATCATCAAATCCAATTTGGAGTTGTTTATTGAAGCTACTTGAAACAAATACAAGGGCAGTTTCAATGATGATAAAGAAAATAAAAATCTTTAAGATCGGGCTTTTCTTTTTAGCCATTCTATCCTCTAAAATACTTATTGTTTTTCAAATTACTTACAATTTCAACTATGTATATCACGATCTGTGCAGAAAGCAAACCAGCACCGAAAATAATGATATCCGGTTTTACCAGAAAGAATACTACAAGTGCAAAGATTGTTAATATGGCATATCTCGTTAGCGAACCCTTAGCTGCATTAACACGTGATTTCATTGGTAAAAGTCCTATTCTTTTCTTTAAATTATGAGCCAGCCAAAAAAAATTTCCAGCACTTCCTATTGTGCCCATAATCCAGCTTATAGATTGCTTAAAGAACCACGGTAAAGACAAAAATGCAAGAATGTTTGTCAAGAGAATAATCAGCAATATTTTATTAATATATTTATTATTGTCTTCCATATTTTTTACTTATTCTTTTTCAAATGTTTTTTTTAATAATTTGTATGCTGCAAAAATTCCAACAGATACACCTAACACAACGCCAACTAAAATTAATACTCCATCTGTTTGGAATCTTTTTTCCAGATATATCGCTCCTGCTAAAAAAATAAGTATTGAGCTAACAACGGTAAGACCTAATTGTGTTATCAAGTTTATGTACTTTAATAATTCACTATTCAGCGGGCTTTTTTTTTTCCACATCTTCTGTTATTATTGGCTTTCTTATTGGTTTAGAACCTGAGGTCATAGAACTGCTCCCATTGAAAACTGCTCCTGTATGAATTTTTAAAATTTTTGCAATAATGTCACCATTCATTTTGGCACTTCTATCCAGCTCAATAGCATCTTTACAGGTTACATTTCCAATTACCTTACCGGAAATAAGACATTCATCCGCTTTAATATCTGCTCTGGCAACTCCGGATGCCCCAATGGTTACAAATCCGTCAGATTCAATAGTTCCTTCAATCTCGCCATCAATTCGTATACCACCCTGAACATATAGTGTACCCTTTATTTTACTTCCTTTTCCAATTATGGTTGAAAGTTCAACTTTTCTATTCTTATTCATATTTTATTTCCTCCTACTTTTTAATATTAATATATTCTTCTGGATCGACATTTACCCCATTTAACATTATTTCATAATGCAGATGCGGAGCAGAACTATTTCCAGTATTTCCAACCAGTGCAATAGTCTCTCCCTTTTCCACAGTATTTTTGCCCTCAAAAAATGTTGTTGCAAGATGTGCATAAAGCGTAGCATATTCATTAAAATGATCTATCATTATTACATTACCATAATTTTTATCGTAATATACAGACAGTATTTCGCCTGCTGCGACAGCTACAACTTCAGTACCTGTAGCGGCTGCAAAATCCAATCCGGGATGCTTCTCAGAAAACCGCTGGCTTATAGCAAAATCACCTTTTACGGGAATAATATCCGGCATAAATCTACGTTTCTCATTATAATGAATAACTTTTCCGGAATTTCCATTTACATCTCCATTTTTCTCTTCTAAATAAGTATCCAATAATGCTTGTATTTTCTCTTCATTTGTTTTGGAAAATGAAACAAGATTAATGTCATCTGCAATTTTTCTATTTAATTGCTTTATATATTTTGCTGAAACTACAAGTTCTTCCTGTTGTTTTAATACCAGCTTTTTCAGCTTGATATTTTCTGCATAAAACCAGGCTGTGATTAGTAAAATGATGATCAATAATATTGCAATAATAAATTTCATTTTCCTAGTTTATCCAATAATTTTTTCAGTTCATCTTGAGAAGAGTAATAGAAGCTAACTTTTCCCTTATAATTATTATCAGAAATTTTAACTTTAGATTTGAATTTATGTTTCAGGTTTTTTTCAAATTCTTTTAATTCGGGAATATCAATTACAACTTTTTTCTTTTTAGAGTGAGAAACTAAACCTGTTTCTTTTATTCGCTTAGCTTCTTCCTCTGTTTTTCTAACAGAAAGCTTATTCTTTATAATAAGTTGCGAAAACTCATCTCTTAGTTCTTCATCAACCTGCAAAATAGCCCTTGCATGCCCGGATGATATCTGATCATTTAATATCATCAGCTGTATATCATTACTCAATTTTAATAGCCTGATAAAATTGGTTATAGTTACTCTGTCCTTACCAACGATTTCAGATATTTGTGCATGTGTAAGTTTGAATTCTTCATTCAATTGTTGATATGCTTTTGCTTCCTCAATTGCTGTAAGGTTTTCTCTCTGTACATTTTCGATTATCGCGAATTGCAGTTGCTCTTTAGGTGAAACACTGCGAATAATAACAGGTATTTCGCTGAATCCCGCTAGCTTAGATGCTTCCAGTCTACGTTCACCGGCAATAAGCTCATAATCACCTTCATCTGTTGTAGTTACGATAATCGGCTGGATTATTCCATTCTCTTTCAGTGAATTTGCTAGTTCCTGTAATTTTTCAGAGTTAAATAGCTTTCTCGGTTGATATCTATTTGGTTTGATCTTATCAGTTTTTATTGTGGTTATCCCGGTTGAAACATCTGTAGATTCAGGAACTGCACTTATTAAGGCTTCTAATCCTTTTCCTAATTTTGTCATCTTGCCATCACTTCCTTTGCTAATTGTAAATAGCTTTTAGCGCCTGTAGATTTAATGTCGTAATGGAATATTGATTTTCCAAAACTAGGTGCTTCACTCAATTTCACACTTCGATGAATAATAGTATTGAATGCCTGTTCCTGGAAATAGCGTCTCACTTCTTTGGCAACTTGAAGAGAAAGGTTGAGTCTCCTATCGTACATAGTGAGCAAAATTCCCATAATATTCAAATCGGGGTTAAGCCCTTTTTTAATTAACCTGATTGTGTTAAGAAGCTGACTCACACCCTCAAGAGCATAATATTCACATTGAATTGGAATAAGTACATCTGTGCAGGCGGTAAGTGTGTTTACAGTTAGTAAGCCCAAAGAAGGAGGGCAGTCTATAATAATATAATCATAATCATCTTTGACAGGTTCTAAAGCTTCCTTAAGTTTGAATTCACGTGAATATTCCTTCACTAATTCTATTTCCGCACCACTCAGATCTACGTTAGAAGGGACAATATCCAATTTCTCTAATATTGGGGATTTCTTTATAACTTTGCTCAATTTAACTTTGCTTATAAGAGCTTCATAAATGTTGGGACTATTCCCATCTACACCTATTCCGCTGGATGAATTTCCTTGAGGATCAAAATCTATTAAGAGTGTTTTCTTTTCATAAATTGCAAGAGCAGAGGCAATATTAATTGCGGAAGTTGTCTTCCCAACACCACCTTTCTGATTCACAATTGCAATAATTTTTCCCATGTTTTCTCCAAAATACTCAGCAGGTATCATTGTCACTCACTGCTAATATATTTATCACTACTTTTCAATAATAATTATTTTTCGCTCACCAATTGCAGGATGTGAAACATCGTGGATCCGGTACTTTTTAAATTGACCTATGTCATCCATCAGCTTGCTTTTATATAAAATTATTTTCCCATTATTTTTTATCAACTTGAATAAAACACTTT